>Ga0080064_1001310_pt1 | contig 51687 bp, 46 predicted proteins | sample Subgrocontami54m_FD_69260 | JGI IMG/M metagenome (GOLD analysis project Ga0080064, IMG submission 69260) | Subsurface groundwater microbial communities from S. Glens Falls, New York, USA - GMW46 contaminated, 5.4 m (SPADES assembly) (version 2) ...
AGATTGAAAGCGTTGCTCCGTCGATGGCGACATCGAACATGTGATTCTCCCTAGGCGGTTGGCTGCATTCCTGAATGACCCAAAAGTCATTCGCGGAAAGATGCGAACGGTAGCACATTGCGCAAGATTCTGCCATTCAGGAAATCAAGTATATTTCAGCTATGAATCAGTAGCTTGCAGTCCTTGACAGCACTACCCCACAGGACTAAACTGAACAGTCATTCATTGTACATGCAGTCCAACCATGGAGCGCCGCATGACAACGCCCGTCCAAGCACCGCAGCCGCAGTCCTCCAGGAAGCCCGCGCCGAAGGTCCAGAAAGAGGACGCGATGTGGATGCAGAAGGAGATGATCAACCGCAACTACCACGAGCTCGCCACCGCGCATGAGAACGGGCGCAAGGTGTCGGCCACCTTCGTTCCCGGCAACCTGAACGAGCTGTTGATGTGCTTCGATTTCGCGCGCAACCTGCCCGAGACCAATGCGCTGCACAACGGCATGCGGAAGAAGACCGGCAAGTTCATCATGGACGCGGAGCGCGATGGGCACTCCGAGGACGTCTGCACCTACGTCAAGGCCGACCTGGGCATGCTGCTCAACGGCGAGATCGGTCCCACCGGCGAGCGGCTTCCCAGGCCCGACATCCTGCTGCTCTCCTACACCGGTTGCTTCACGTTCATGAAGTGGTTCGAGCTGGTGCGGCACAAGTACGGCTGCGAAACGGTGATGCTGCACGTGCCCTACCAGGGCGAGGGCGTGGTCTCGGGGAACATGCGCGACTACGTCGTCAAGCAACTCAAGGAAACCGTCATCCCGGTGCTGGAACGGGTGTCCGGGATCAAGTTCGACATCGATCGGCTGCGCCAGTACATGAAGGAATCCGCCAAGGCGGAAGAGGATCTGGTCCGCGTGCTGCAGTCGGCAAAGAACCGTCCCTCGCCCATCGACGGCTTCTTCGGCGCGGTGTATTACATCGGGCCGATGTTCACCGCATTTCGCGGCACCACCGAAGCGACCCGGTATTACGCGACGCTGCGCCGGGAAATCGAGCAGCGCGTACGCGACGGAAAGGGCCCCATTACGCCCGAAGGCGAGCTGACCCGCGAGAATTACCGCCTGGTCGTCGACGGCACGCCCTGCTGGACCAGCTTCCGCGAGTTCTGGAAGATGTTCTACGACGAGGGTGCAGTGGTGGTGGCGTCGAGCTACGCCAAGGTCGGCGGCGTCTTCGATTTCGGTTTTCGCCACGATCCGGACCATCCGCTGGAATCGCTCGCCGAGTACTGCCTGGGATGCATGTCGAACATGAGCCTGCCGCAGAGGATCGACATGCTCTGCAATTACATGGACGAATACCAGGCTGACGGCCTGCTCGTGAACTCGATCAAGAGCTGCAACAGCTACTCGGCGGGGCAGCTGCTGGTCCTGCGCGAGGTGGAGAAACGCACCGGCAAGCCGGCGGCGTTCATCGAGACGGACCTGGTGGACCCGCGCTACTTCTCGGCGTCCAACGTCAAGACGAGGCTGGAGAGCTACTTCCAGATGATCAAGCAGAAGCGCGCTGCATCTGCCGCGACCGCTTGAGGCGGCCTATTCGCGCGAGACCGCAAGCGGCTCTCGCGAGCTCAATTCTTGCCGGTTCCCGAGGAGGGGTAGGACATGTCGAGGCGGCAGTTCCAGGACATCATCTACGAGAAGCAAGGCCACAAGGCGCAGATCACCATCAACCGGCCGGAGGTGCTCAACGCCTTCCGCCAGCAGACCTACGTCGAGTTCTGCCTCGCCTGCGCCGACGCGAGCGCGGACTCCCAGATCGGGGTGCTGGTGATCACCGGGTCCGGCAACAGGGCCTTCAGCTCCGGCGGAGACGTTCGCGGCTACGAGGTGGCCCCGGGTGAGGAAAGCCACGTGCCCGGTTTCGGGGACAACATCTACGAGACGATCAGGAAGGTCACCAAGCCCACGCTCGCCATGGTGCGGGGCTGGTGCGTCGGCGGGGCGAACGTACTGGCCGCCGAGTGCGACATCACGATCGCCTCGGAGACGGCCATGTTCGGGCAGAACGGCCCCCGCATGGGCAGCTACAATCCCTGGGGCTTCGCCTACATGGCGCGGATCGTGGGCGAGAAGAAGGCCCGCGAGATGTGGTTCCTGTGCCGGCGCTACACCGCGCAGGAGGCCCTGGCGATGGGGCTGGTGAACAAGGTGGTCCCCGAGGACAAGCTGGAGGCGGAGGTCGGGCAATGGTGCGAGGAGATCCTGAGCCTGAGCCCCAGCGCGCTGGAGGCGGTGAAGCTGCACTTCCAGGCCGACTCGGAGCATATCCAGGGCTTCTGGGACCTGGGCAGCCAGGGGATCCGGTGGTACATGGCGAGCCCCGAGGCCCAGGAGGGCGTGAACGCCTTCCTCGAGAAGCGCAAACCCGATTTCTGGAAATTCCGGAAGTGAATGACCGAAGGCAGTTCTCCCGCAACGCCAATAGGAGGTCCCGTGGCAATATCGACTTCGTCTGAGGGCCCCGGAGTGGGTGCATGATGGATCGCAGTTACCTGGAATGGCCGTTCTTCACAAAAGAGCACGTCGATTTTGCGCGGCGCCTGGACACGTTCTGCCATGACCAGTTGAGCCGCATCGAATCCGAAGACGACGAGAGCGAGGCGGGCCTCGATCGGACCTGCCGGGAGATCGCCCGCCGCCTCGGGGCAGCGGGCTTCCTCGATCCCTGCGTGGTCCAGACAGCCGGCGGCGCCTTCGATGTCCGCCGGCTATGCCTGGGGCGCGAGATCCTGGCGTCGCATCGCGGGCTCGCGGATTTTGTTTTCGCCATGCAGGGCCTGGGCACGGGACCCATTTCGCTGTTCGGCACCGAGGAGCAGCGCAAGCGCTATCTGCCGCCCGTGGTGCGCGGCGAGAACATCGCGGCATTCGCATTGTCCGAGCCCAACGCGGGAAGCGACGTCGCTTCCATGACGACCAGGGCGGTGCGTGACGGCAAGCATTACGTCGTCAACGGCACGAAGACCTGGATATCCAACGGCGGCATTGCCGCCCACTATGTGCTGTTCGCCAGCACGGGCGAGGCGCCCGGGGCAAAGGGTCTTTCCGCCTTCATCGTCGATGCGGATACGCCCGGACTGAAGATCGCGGAGCGCGTGCGCGTCATTGCACCGCATCCGCTGGCGACGCTGAAGTTCGAGGATTGCCGGATCCCGGCCTCGGCGATGCTCGGCAATCCCGGCGAGGGATTCCAGGTCGCGATGGGAACCCTGGACGTATTCAGGACGACCGTCGGTGCCGCCGCGCTCGGGTTTGCGCGTCGTGCCCTGCACGAAGCGCTGGGTCGAGTGCTCGAGCGGGACGTGTTCGGCAAGAAACTCAGCACTTTCCAGCTGACCCAGGCCAAGATCGCCGACATGGGCGTGGGTGTCGATGCCGCCGCCCTCCTCGTCTACCGGGCCGCCTGGACCCGGGATACCGCCAAACGGCGTATCACCCGCGAGGCTTCGATGGCAAAATTGTACGCAACCGAGACCGCGCAGGAGGTGATCGACATGGCCGTGCAGCTGTTCGGCGGAACGGGTGTGGTTTCAGGCAAGGCGGTCGAAACGCTGTACCGGGAGATCCGGGCTCTGCGCATATACGAGGGGACGAGCGAGATCCAGAGGCTGGTGATCGCGAACGAGATACTGAAAAGCTTCTCCAAGGCGAGCTGAAGGAACCGACGACGTGGCCGCCGCCGCAAGTCCGATACACGAAGCCGCCGGATTGCGGGCGCAGACGATCCCGGGACAGCTCGCGTCGAGGGCACGCGAGTCGCCGGATGCAGTCGCCTACCGGGCGAAGATCCGGGGCGTCTATCGGGAACGAACCTGGTCGGACTTCAAGCGCCTGGTATCGGACTGCGCCTTCGGCTTCAGGACCCTTGGCCTGCGCAAAGGGGACCGCGTCGCCATCATGGGCGACTGCTGCGAAGGCTGGGCCATCGCCGATCTGGCCACCCAGTCGGCCGGGGCAATCAGCTACGGCATCTACCCGACCGCCTCGAATTCGGAGGTCAGGTTCCAGGTCGAGAACGGCGGAGCTTCCCTGTTCATCGCCGAGGACCAGGAATACGTCGACAAGATCCTCGCCATCGCCGATGAACTGCCGCGACTGCGCTGGGTGGTGGTCATCGACACGACCGGCATGTTCGGCTACGACCATCCGAAGTTGACGACCTTCGAAAAGGTCCAGGAACTCGGGCGCGAGCAGGCGCGGCGGCCGGGCGCGTTCGAGGAAATGATCGCTCCGATCAGGGCCGAGGATCCGGCCTTTATCGTCTACACGTCCGGAACGACGGGCAATCCCAAGGGCGCGGTGATCGGCCACGGCAAGCACCTCGCGGCGACCCATACCTTCATCAGGCATTACCCGACTCTCGCGCGCGAGAGTCACCGATCCGTCGCGTTTCTTCCGCTCGGTCACGTGATGGGGCGAATCTCGACCATCACCCTGCCCCTGCTCGGACAACTGGTCCCCCATTACGGGGAGAGCATCGACGACGTGCCGAAGACCCTGTTCGAGGTTGCGCCCACGTTCATATTCACGGTCCCGCGCTACATGCAGAAGTTCGCTGCCGGGGTGCTGATCGGAATCGAGAACACGAGCTCGCTGAAGCGGGCAGTCTACAAGCTGGCATTCGCCTGTGGGCGGCGGCACGCGCGCCTCAGGTGGGAGGGCAAGGCCGGGGCGTGGGACAGGCTCCTCTACAGGCTCGCGTATCTGGCCGCGTTCCGGCCCATCCTGAACAAGATGGGTTTCGACCAGTTGAGCCTGGTCATTACCGGCGGCGCCGCGACGGGGCGCGAGTTGTCGGCGCTGTGGCAGATCTGGGGCCTCAACATGATCGAGGTCTACGGCCAGACCGAGAGTGGAGGCGCGTTCATAACGGCCCAGAAGGGAGCCTTCCCCCAGCCCGGCGACGTCGGCGTGGCGGCGGAAGGCTGGGACGTGCGCCTGGCCGACGGCGGCGAAATCCTGGTGAAGTCCTGCGACATGTTCGACGGGTGGTGGCGCGATGATGCAGCGCCGGAAAGTGTGCTCGATGCGGACGGCTGGCTGCACACCGGCGACATCGGAGTCTGGGAGAACGGCCGCTTGAAAATCGTGGATCGGGCGCGCGACATCATCGTCACGAGCGGCGGAAAGACCGTCAGCCCGACCTACATCGAATCCCAGCTTCGGGCCAGTCCCTACGTCAGCGAAGCAATCGTGTACGGCGATGGCAGAAAATACCTGACCGCGCTGATCGAGATCGAATTCGACGCGGTATCCGACTGGGCAATCCGGCAGAACATCGCGTTTACGGGCTTCGCGAGCCTCACGACCAACCCGAAGGTGGTGCAGCTGATCGAAGCGGAAGTTGCCGCGGCGAACAGGAACCTGGCCCGGGTCGAGCAGATCAAGGCATTTCGCGTCATTCCAAAAATACTGGATCCGGAGGAAGAGGGCGAGCCGATCACGCCGACCAGGAAGGTCAAGCGCAAGTTCATGTTCGAGAAATTCGCCGATCTCATAGACTCGATGTATGGCCACGACGAGGAGGCCCGGCTGAGCGCCGCGATCGGGAACGCATTCCAGGACGGCGTGAACAGCCACGCCCTGGAGGAAAGGCAACCGGCACGAATTGGCTGAATGCAGCAGGAGTGGTTCGCGTTTTTGAGACAAATCAACGGAGGAGACATGATGAACAAGACGTTCGCAAGGCGGATCGCCGCGGTCGCACTGGCTTGCATGGCGGCGGCGCCAATGGCAGCACCCCCGGCGGATCCCTACGTGGTCGGGCTTACCGGCGACATGACCGGCCCGGACGCGGGGAATTCCGGCGCTGTCGCAGATGCAATCCGCATCTACTTCGACAAAATCAACGAGCGGGGCGGCATCAACGGGCACCCCGTGCAGGTGCTCATTCGCGACAACCAGTCACAGCCTTCGCGCGCGGCATCGGACGCACAGGCGTTCGTCAACGATCCGAATCTGCTCATCATCGTGACCGCCTCGCTGTCCAGCACCTATGCGCCGACCATATCGGAAAGCCGGCAGCGCGGCGTGCCGGTGCTGTTCGCGGGAGGCGTGTGCCCCACCGAAGTATTCCCGCCGGCGAATCCCCTGCTGTTCTGCACCAGCGGCTACGCGGCCGACAAGGACGCGGAGTATGCGGTCGACTACATCCGGTCCGTCTCCCCGGGCAACGTCACCGTCGGCTTCGTGTCCATGGCCATCCCCATATCGCGAGGCGGAATGGAGCATGGCGCAAAGGCCGCGGAAAGCAAGGGAATGAAGGTCGGCGGCCATGAGACCATTCCCCCGACGACCGCGAACTTCTCTCCTTACGCCACCAAGCTGAAAGCCGCCGGCGTCGACTGGGTCGTTTCGTGGGCGCCCTGGGTCACGCAGGTGAAGACCTTCGAGGCACTGCGCCAGTTGGGTTGGCAAGGCAAGTTCATCAGCTATGCGCACAACGTCGCCGAGGAGGAGCTGAAGCGGGTCAAGGATCCCGGCTTCCTGGTGTTCGGCACGAATGCCATGTTCATCAGCAACCAGCCCATACACAAGGATATCGCGGCGGCCGCGGTGGGCAAGACCAAGTTCCCGTATACCTATCTCAACGAGGGGTGGGTTGCCGCGACGACGCTCGAGGCGGCGCTGAAGAAGGTGCCTTGGCCACCCACCCGCGCCAAACTGACCGAGGCCATGAACGACCTCTCGATCGACATGCGGGGAATGCGGGGCGGTCCCATTGTCTGGTCCAAGGACAACCACTACCGGCACGACCTGTACTACCGCGTTCATGGCTGGGACAGCGGCCAGAACGGCATCAAGGTGGTCAAGGACTGGGTGCGCAAGGAAATCAAGTAGCGGGGGTCGGCAAGACATCCCCGCACACATGCTCCGGTTCGGGGAGAGGCGGTCGTCGAAAGCGGTCCGCCTCTCCCCAGTGTCGACCAGCGCGAAAAGATCCCGATGCAGATCGCAGCCAACATCGTCGTCCTCGTTGCGATCTACGCACTGATCAGCTGCGGCTACGTCCTCATCTACCGCGTAAGCCGGGTGCTCAACCTGGCCCACGGGGAACTGATGATGCTGGCCGCGTACCTCCTTCTGGCGCTCGGAACGCTCTTCGGCGGCAGTCCTTTCACCGCGCTCCTCGGTGCGGTGGTGCTCAGCCTGGCGCTAGGGCTCGTCCTGTACGTGGTGCTGATGCGCCGGATGACCGGGGAGCTGGTCATTTCCGCGGTGCTGGTCACCATCGCGCTGGGCATCTTTCTGCGTGGCCTCATCGTCCTTGTCTGGACGGGTCGCGGCTACCACCCCATCGACCAACTTCTCTGGCGCAATCCTCCGATCGCGGTCGGCGGGGGAGCCGCGATATCCACCATCGCCATGATCACGATCGTGATTGCGATCGCCACCTACGCCGCGCTCTTCGTGTTTTTCCAATTCACGCGCTGGGGAGTCCGCATGCGGGCGGTCGGCGAGAATCCATTGCTGGCCGCCCAGCGCGGGATCAAGCTCCACACGACCTACGCCCTCGCCTGGGCGATGGCGACCTTGACCGGGGGATCGGCCGGCATCCTTCTCGCCCTGGACTCCGGGCTCGATACCTCCATGGCGATCGTCAGCCTCAAGGCCTTCCCCGCGGCGCTGGTCGGCGGCCTGGACAGCCTGCGCGGGGCAATCGTCGGCTCGCTGATCATCGCGACCGCCGAGGTGCTTGCCATCCAGTATGTCGATCCGCTCGTAAGCGACGTGATTCCGTTCCTGGTGCTGATCGCCATGCTGATGGTCAGACCCTGGGGGCTTTTCGGCACCAAGGAAGAGATCGAGAGGGAATAGGCGATGGCGTACGCGAGCGGCTATTTCAAGACCGGCTATGGCGGGGAGCTCGTCTTGCTCGAGACGAGACTGCAGAAGACCTCGCTTGCGGCGGCTTGCGCGATCCTGCTTGCCTATCCGCTGCTTGCCTCGCCATTCTTCCTCGGGCTCGCCAACCAGGTATTCCTGGCGATCATCGGGGCGGCGGCGCTGATGCTGCTCACCGGCTACGCCGGCCAGATATCGCTGGGGCACGCCGGTCTGCTGGCGGCCGGCGCGCTCACGACGGGAGTCATGTTCAAGGAGCTCGGCGCGCCTTTCTGGATCACCTTGCCGAGCTCGGCGATCATCGGGGCGGTGCTTGGCATCATCTTCGGAATTCCATCGCTGCGGCTGAAAGGCCTCTATCTTGCCGTCTCCACGCTGGCGCTACACTTTGTGGTGGCCTTCGTCGGGGGGGAGTACGAGACGCGGCGCGGTTTCTCCACGGGCGTGGTCATCAGCCCGCCGCAGATCGGCGGATTCCAGTTCAACGAGGGTTACAAGTGGTATTTCGCGCTCCTGGCGATCGACATCGTGGTCATGCTCTTCTGCATCAACCTGGTTCGCAGCCGCACCGGCCGCGCCTTGATGGCGATTCGCGACCGCGAAATCGTGGCCGAGGCCGTGGGCATTCCGATCCGACGCTACAAGCTGACGGCATTCGTGCTCTCATCGGCGATGACGGCGGTCGCCGGCAGCCTGATCGCCTATTACCGCGGCTTCGTCTCGATGGATGCGTTCACGCTCAACCTCACCATCGAGTATGTCGCCATGGTGATCATCGGCGGGCTGGGCTCGATGCTGGGCGTCGTCCTGGGCGCACTGTTCGTGGTCACCTTCCCCTACGTCATCGAAGGGGTCCTGCGCATCTTCCCCATCCCCCAGGGCATGGCCAACGAGGTGTTTGCGATCAATTTCGCGGCGTTTGGCTTGATCATGATCCTGTTCCTCGTCTTCGAGCCGCTGGGCCTGGTCGGCATCTGGCACCGGATCCGGAACTATTTCCTGCTCTGGCCGTTTCGCCAGACCGGCGTCGGCGGAGGCGCCTAGGACCATGGCCGCGATCAACCCGCTGCTGCGCATGGAAAAGGTCGAGGTGCTCTACCAGAAGGTGATCACCGCCATACACGGGGTATCGCTCGAGGTCTTCCCCGGCCAGATCACCGTGCTGCTCGGCGCGAATGGCGCGGGCAAGACGACGACGCTTCGCGCGGCGACCGGTTTCCTCGGGTCCGACGACGCGGAGGTTTCGGAAGGAAGGATCTGGCTCGACGGCGAGGCGATCGAGAACCGGCAGCCGCATGAAATCGCCGCCCGCGGCGTCGTACTGGTTCCGGAGCGCAACAAGGTGTTCGAGACGCTGACCGTGATGGAAAATCTCGATGCCACGGGTTCGGAATCCGTCTCGGGACGTGCCACGCGCCGGCAGATGATCGAGCGCGTGTTCGACTACTTTCCCCGTCTCGCGCCGGCTCGCGATCGATTGGCCGGCTATCTGTCCGGAGGGGAACGCCAGATGCTCGCCATGGGGGCGGCACTGGTGTGTTCGCCCCGGCTTCTGTTGGTGGACGAGATGAGCCTGGGGCTCGCGCCCCGGATCGTGGAGGATCTCATGGCGCAGCTGCTTACCCTGAAGAAGGACCTGGGCCTCACCGTCCTGCTGGTGGAGCAGAGCGCCCACCTCGCGCTCGAGATCGCGGACCACGGCTACATCATGGAAAACGGCCGCATCGTCCTGGACGGCACCTCCGAACGCCTTCGGCAGCACAAGGACGTTCAGGAATTCTATCTCGGCCAGGTCGGCGGCCAAGGGCGCCGCAGCTACCGCGACGTGAAGCAATATCACCGCAGCCGGAGGTGGTTTGGATAAGCCGGGCTCTCTTTCGCTCGAACGCCTGTCGCTCCAGTTCGGCGGCCTGCTGGTGCTGGATGCGATCTCCCTGGAAATCCAGCCCGGCGAGCTCTTGGCGCTCATCGGGCCCAACGGGGCGGGCAAGACCAGCGTTCTCAATTGCATCAGCGGCCTTTACCGGCCCTCCGACGGCAAGGTGGTCTTCGAAGGACGGGACATCACCGGTCATCCCCCCCATGCCGTTGCGGATTCCGGGATCGCGCGAACCTTCCAGCAGGGAGGCCTGTTCCGCCACATGACCGTGCTGCAAAACCTGCTGATCGGACGTCACAGCCACTTCCGCTCGAACACTTTCCTGGACGGGGTCTTCTGGGGGCGGGCTCGCCGCAACGAAATCGCACAGCGCGAAGTCGCCGAGGAGATCATCGAATTCTTCGAGCTGGAAAAATATCGGAACGACTTAGTCGCCGGCGTTCCATTCGGCGTGCAGAAGATCGTCGGGTTCGCGCGTGCGTTCGCGATGGAGCCGCGCCTGCTGCTGCTGGACGAGCCTTCCGCCGGTCTGAATCGCGAAACGAAGGAGAATCTCGCCCGTTTCATCCTCAGAATTCGTCACGAAAAGCGGACCAGCATGATCTGGGTCGAGCACGACATGCAGATGGTTGCCGACCTGGCGGACCGGATCTACGTGATCGATTACGGGCGTTACATTACGGAGGGCCCTCCGCAGCAAGTCCTCAATGATCCCGAGGTGATCGAAATCTACCTGGGAAGCAAGACGGCATGAGCGCATCAGCGGCGGGTCGGCCGGAGATCCTGGTCATCGGCGGCGGCATCGGCGGCCTCTCTGCGGCGCTCGCGCTCGCGCTGCGCGGCATGCGGGTCCGAGTGCTGGAGAAGGCGCCCGAGTTCGGCGAGATCGGTTACGGCATCCAGCTCGGTCCCAATGCCTATCGCATGCTCGATCGGCTCGGCGTCGCGAAGGAAATCGAGCAGACGGCGGTGTTCCCGGACTTCCTGATACTGATCGATGCCCTCACCGACCGGGAACTCACGAAGATCTCCTGCGGGAAGGCGTTCCGCGAGCGTTACGGCGCCCCCTACATCGTGGTGCATCGGCGCGATCTCCACGGCCCGCTCCTGGAAGCCTGCCGCAGGCACGACGAGATCGCCCTGCATACCTCGAAGGAACTGGTGCAGTTCTCCGAGCGCGGCGAGCGCGTCGTCGCGGTCTGCGCGGACGGCTCGGAATACGAGGGTGCCGCGCTCATCGGGGCGGACGGACTGCGCTCGCGGGTTCGCAAAACCGTGATCGGCGACGGCCCGCCGCGCGTCGCCGGCCACGTCACCTACCGCGGCGTCGTACCCATCGACGAAGTCAAGGACCGCTCGCACTTCAACGACATGGTGATCTGGATCGGTCCCAACCTGCATCTCGTGCAGTACCGGCTGCGGGGCGGCACGGTCATGAACAACGTGGCGACCGTCGTCAGCAGCCGGTTCAAGGAGGGGGTCACCGAGTTCGGCGGTCCCGACGAATTGCTCCAGACCTTCGCTCAGACGACGCCGCACGTGCGCGACATGCTCGGCTACGTCGGCACGGACAAGCAATGGGTTCTTCACGACCGCGATCCGGTGCCGGGCTGGTCGCGCGGCAGGGCGACGCTGCTCGGTGACGCTGCGCACCCGACTCTCCAGTACCTCGCCCAGGGCGCCTGCATGGCCATCGAAGACGCGGTCGTGCTTGCCTCCCGGCTCGCACAGGCGGGGTCCGACGTTAGCGGCGCATTTCTCGCCTACGAGAAGGACCGCTATTTGCGCGCGGCGCGGGTGCAGATCACGGCGCGCATCTTCGGGGACATCATCCATTGCCGGGGAGGCGCGCGCGACTTGCGCAATCACCTGATGGCGCAGCGCACGCCGGAGACCTTCTGGGAAGTGGATTGGCTGTATCGCGGCATCCAGGTCTAGCCGCCTGCCCTCGGCCGGTCCGCTATTCGCGCGCGCCTTCGGCCAGCCGCTGGTAGATGAGCGTCCTGAGCAGCAGCCGCTCGTTTGGCTGCATGCCGATGAACTCGATGCCGTGCAGGAAATCCCGCTTTCCGTCCGCGCCTGCGCGGCGTTCCTCCCGGGCCGAGCGCACGATGGCTTCGTTGACGAAGTAGGCGTCGTCCTGTTCGAGCTTGAGCCGGAACGACAGGCGCACGATTTCGCCCTTCCGGGCCAGCCGCTCCCGGGCGTCGAGGCGCGCGCCAGAGGGTGACAAGTCGACGATCTGCACCGCGACCGGGTTACCGGGAGAGGACAGGCGCGTCACCGAAGCGGTCATCCGCAGCCTGATGCGAGGCTCGCAGCGCACCGGCACGCCCTGTACCAGCGCGGGAAACGAAAGGTGCAGGTAGGGGTAAGGAAGGTTGCAGGAGCGCTCCACTTCCGTGTTGAACGCGAATGCCTCGCGGCCGGAGAACGCGCGCGCAATGAGCCCCTGGCCCTCGCGCATGAGCAGCACGCGGCCGCCCATCGTGGGCGCAGTCACCAGCACGCTGCGGCCGGGCAGATAGCCGACGAGCCTCACGTAGTAGCGGTCCTTGCCCGAGAGCGCCTGAAGCTGCAGCGCGTCCCCGACCTGGAGCCGCATGTCCTCGAACGTGCACTCCTGCGCGTTGGCGAGCGGCGTCTGCGCCGGAAGCACATCCCCGGCTGAGCGCGTTTCGTTCGCCGCCGTGCGATAGGCGCCCTGAGCGATCAGGACATCGATCCATTCATCGGAATCGATGACCTGCCCTTCGACATAGATCAGCCTTCTTTCCTGGTCGAAGACGGCGAACGCGAGCGGCACCCCGGGTGCAATTTCGTCGCGTCTGAGCTGGACAAGATTGACAAGCATAAAAAGGCAAGGATAAGCGCACGGCGCCGGCCTCGAAGCGCCGAGGAACGGGGCGTTTGAGGCGCAATTCCCCTGCGGGAAGGCGCCCTTCAGACCTTGAATTGATCGTCGACCGGGATCCGGTAGCCGTTGGCAAGGCGGTTGGTTTCGTTGGCCAGTCCGATCACGGCCAGCAGCTCGGCGAGCATGCCGTCGCTCATGCCCTTGGCCCGCGCCGACGCCGCGTGGGAATGAATGCAATACTCGCAGTTGTTGGTGACCGATACCGCAACATAGATCAGTTCCTTGGTCAGCGGGTCGATGCTGCCGGGTCCCATCACCTGCTTGACGTCCTCCCACAGCCGCTTGAGGGTCGGCGGATGGCTTGCGAGAACCTTCCAGAAGTTGTTGATCCAGTTCGTCTTACGCGTCGCCATGATGTCCTCGTAGACCGCCCGGACCTCGGGCAACGCGTCCGCGTATTCCACCATTTTCGCCATGGGCATGCGAGCCTCCTGGAAACTTATCGACGGACGGCTATTCTAAGCTGGGTTAGTCTGTTATCCCTCGGATGTTGACGGAATGTGCGAAGTTTTTGGCTTTATATAGGTCTCCCGATTTTGGAAAGTTGCGAAGTTGCAACTTTCCAAAATCGGGAGAGTGATCAACGGCAAAGCAAGGCACCCTGATTGGTTCCGTCTGTGCCGACTCAAGAAACACGGCGCGAGTGTAAAATGCGGCCCGCCGCACCACAAAAAAAGCACATCGAGGACGAAGCATGAGCGCGAAAGTGACCAAGACCGATGCCGAATGGCGTGCCCAGCTTACGCCCATGCAATACAACGTGACGCGCAGGAAGGGGACCGAGCGCGCCTTCAGCGGCGAGTACTGGGACTGCAAGGACCAGGGCGTATACCGTTGCGTGTGCTGCGGCGCCGAGCTATTCAGCTCCGCGACCAAGTTCGATTCCGGCACGGGCTGGCCTTCGTACTGGGCCCCGGCGAACGAGGCGAACGTGCGCTCGGAGGACGATTACTCCATGCTGATGCATCGCACCGAGGTCGAGTGCGCGAATTGCGGCGCCCATCTGGGGCACGTGTTCGACGACGGCCCCCAGCCCACAGGACTGCGCTACTGCATCAACTCCGCCTCGCTGAAACTGGACAAGCAGGATTAGAGGCGCACGGCAGACATGAAATTCCTGTTCGACTTCTTTCCGATCGTCCTGTTCTTCGTCGCGTTCAAGTTCGCCGGCATCTACGTGGCGACGGCGACGGCGATCGCGGCGACCTTCGTGCAGATCGGCTGGTTGAAATTCAGGCGGCGCAAGGTGGATACCATGATGTGGGTGAGCCTCGCGATCATCGTCGTCTTCGGCGGCGCGACGCTCGCCCTTCACGACGAGACCTTCATCAAGTGGAAGCCCACGGTGCTCTACTGGCTTTTCGGCGCGACCCTCGCCGGCGCCCAGCTTCTCTGGCGCAAGAACCTCATCCGGGCGATGCTCGGCGAGCAGGTCACGCTCCCGGACTCCGCGTGGGCACGGCTCAACTGGAGCTGGGTCGGATTCTTCGCGATCATGGGCGTAGCCAACCTCTACGTCGCGTTCAATTTCTCCACCGACGCCTGGGTCAATTTCAAGCTGTTCGGCGGCATGGGCCTGATGCTGGTGTTCGTCGTGCTGCAGGCGGTGTTCCTCGCGCGGCACGTGCAGGAGAAGGAGCAGCAGCGCTGAGCCGCGCTGCCGGCCCCGCGCAGCCGCCCTGCCACGCATGAATCTCGCCCAGGCCATCGAAGCCCGGCTCGCGTCCCTCGAACCGACCTCGGTCGAGCTGGCCGACGAATCCGGCCAGCATCTCGGCCACGCCGGATGGAAGCCGGGAGGCAGCCATTTCCGCCTCAGGATCGTGTCCCCGCGCTTCGCCGGCAAGGACAGGCTCGAGCGCCATCGCATGGTCTACGATGCCCTCGGACCGCTCATGCGCGACGAAGTCCACGCGCTCGTCATCCATGCGCTCGCGCCCGATGAGCTATGATCCGCTCTTCCGCCGCTCGAAAGGAGCAGTAATGAAAGCGCATTTCCTCGTCGCCGGCGCGGTTCTCGCCGGCGCCATTGCCATGCCGGCACTGTCCCAGACCGCCCCGCGGGACGCGGACAAGATCGCCACGGTGAACGGCAAGGCAATTCCCAAGTCGCGTGTCGATTTCCTGATGAAGCAGCAGACCGCCCAGGGCACGCCCGACAACGAGCAGGTCCGCCATGCCGTTCTCGACCGCCTGATCAACATCGAGGTCGTCGTGCAGGAAGCCGAGCGCAGGGGAATGGCCAGGAACGCGGAGGTCCGGTCCCAGCTCGAACTCGCCCGCCAGCAGATCATCTTCCAGGCCTACCTTCAGGACTACCTGAAGTCCCATCCGATCAAGGACGAGGCCGTCCGCGCCGAGTACAACAAGGTCAAGGCGCAGCGCGGGGACAAGGAATACAAGGCGCGCCACATCCTCGTGGAAAAGGACACCGACGCGAAGGAGATCATCGAGCAGCTCAAGAAGGGAGCGAAGTTCGAGGATCTCGCCAAGCAGTCCACGGACATCGGCTCGAAGGACAAGGGCGGCGAGCTCGACTGGCAGCCGGCCTCGACCTATGTCAAGCCCTTCGCGGACGCGCTGGCGAAGCTGGAAAAGGGCAAGACCACGGAGTCGCCCGTGCACAGCCAGTTCGGCTGGCACGTCATCCGGCTCGACGACGTTCGGCCGATGCAGTTCCCCGCCTTCGACGACGTCAAGCAGCAGATCGTCGGCATGCTGCAGAACCGCGAGGTGGAAAACGTGGTGAAGGGCCTGCGCGCCAAGGCGAAGGTCGAATAGCCGCAAATCAGGCCACCCACCGCCGCGCGTTGCGGAAGATGCGCAGCAACGGCCCGTCCTCGCCCCATTCCTCGGGGTGCCAGGACTGCTGCACCGTGCGGAAGACGCGCTCGGGATGCGGCATGAGAATCGTAAACCGGCCGTCGGCCGTGGTAAAGCCGGTCGCGCCGCGCGGCGATCCGTTGGGATTCAACGGATAGGTCTCGGTGGGCGCGCCGCGGTTGTCGACGTAGCGCAGCGCGAGCAGCGCGGCGGATACGCTTCCCGGCCTGTCGAATACCGCGCGACCCTCGCCGTGCGCGGTGGCGATGGGCATGCGGCTGCCGGCCATCCCGGAGAAGAAGAGCGACGGGCTTGAAGTCACCTCGACCATGACGAAGCGCGCCTCGAACTGCTCGGAGCGGTTGCGCAGAAACCGCGGCCAGTCTCCCGCCCCCGGGATCATGTCGCGCAGGTGGCTCATCATCTGGCAGCCGTTGCACACGCCCAGCGCGAAGCTGTCGCCGCGCCCGAAGAAGGCGCTGAACTCGTCGCGCGCGCGTGGATTGAACAGGATGGATTTCGCCCAGCCCGCGCCGCCGCCCAGCACGTCGCCGTAGGAGAATCCGCCCGCGGCGACCAGGCCCTTGAACTGCGCGAGCGACACGCGCCCGGAAATGATGTCGCTCATGTGCACGTCGAAGGCGTCGAACCCGGCACGGTCGAACGCGGCCGCCATTTCGACCTGGCCGTTCACGCCCTGCTCGCGCAGGACGGCGACGCGCGGGCGAGCGCCTGAGGCGATGCACGGAGCGGCGATGTCCTCCGCCGGATCGAAGCCGAGGCGCGCGTGCAGTCCGGGGTCGGTCGCGTCCAGGATGCGGTCGAACTCCTCGCTTGCGCAGTCCGGATGGTCGCGTAGCGCCTGCATGCGGTAGCTGACTTCGGACCAGGCGCGCTGCAGCGCGACGCGCGCTTCGGCGAGGACGGGCTCGGCGTTGCGCACGATGATTACCTCGTCGCGGGCGTTGGGCGAGCCGATCCAGTGCGCAGCGAGGCCCGAAGCCCTCAGCCGGGACAGGACCTGCGCGCGGTCCTGCGCGCGTATTTGGACCACCGCGCCCAGCTCCTCGGAGAACAGCGCGGCGAGCACTCGTTCCTCGGCGCCGCCGGCGAGCGCGTCCAGGTCGACCGTCACGCCCGTGCGGCCCGCGAAGGCCATCTCGCACACGCAGGCGATGAGACCGCCGTCGGAGCGGTCGTGATACGCGAGGACCATTCCGTCGCGGGCGAGGGCCTGCACACACTCGAAAAAGCGCGCCAGCGCCGAGGGCTCGTCGAGGTCGGGCGTATCGTCGCCGAAGCGCCCGAACACCTGGGCGAGCATGGAGCCGCCCATTCGGTTGCGCCCTTCCCCGAGATCGATGAGCAGGAGTTCCGTCGCACCACAGTCGGTGCGCAGCTGCGGCGTGAGCGTCTCACGCGCGTCCTCGCAGGGCGCAAAGGCCGAGACGACGAGCGACAGCGGCGATACCACTTCGCGCACGCCGCCCCCGTCCTGCCACAGCGTGCGCATGGACAGCGAATCCTTGCCGACCGGGATGCTGATGCCCAGCGTCGTGCACAGCTCGAGCGCGACCGCGCCCACCGTATCGTAGAGCGCGGCGTCCTCGCCGGGGGAGCCGGCGGCCGCCATCCAGTTGGCCGAGAGCTTGACGCGAGAGAGCGATTCGACGCGCGCCGCGGCGAGATTGGTGAGCGCCTCGCCCACGGCCATGCGCCCGGAGGCAGGCGCATCGATCACCGCGAGCGGCGATCGCTCGCCCATGGAATAGGCCTCGCCGGCACTGCCGGCGAAATCCAGCAGCGTCACCGCGCAATCGGCCACCGGCACCTGCCAGGGGCCGACGAAGGGATCGCGCGCGCACAGGCCGCCCACGGTGCGGTCGCCGATGGAGACGAGAAAGGTCTTGTTCGCCACCGTGGGCGCGCGCATTACCCGGTAGCAGGCTTCCTTCAGCTCGATGCCGGCGAAGGAAAAGGGCTCCAGCCGCGGATGCAGACGGCGCACGTTGCGGGTCATGCGCGGGGGCTTGCCGAGCAGCACGCCGAGGTCCATGTCCACCGGAACGCTGCCGAAGTGCGGATCCGCCACGTGCAGCCGCTGCTCTACGCTCGCCGTTCCCAGCACTGCGAACGGGCAGCGCTCGCGCGCGCAGATCGCCTCGAACTGCGCGCGGCTTTCGGGCGCAATCGCGAGCACGTAGCGCTCCTGCGCCTCGTTGCACCAGATCTCGCGCGGCGACATACCCGGCTCCTCGGAGGGCGCGGCGCGCAGGTCGATGCGCGCGCCCCGGCCGGCACCGTGCACGAGCTCGGGCAAGGCGTTCGACAGGCCACCCGCGCCCACGTCGTGGATCGAAAGGATGGGATTGCGCTCGCCGAGCTGCCAGCAGCGGTCGATCACTTCCTGGGCGCGCCGCTCGATCTCGGCATTGCCGCGCTGCACCGAATCGAAGTCGAGGTCCTCGACGTTGGTCCCCGTGTCCATGCTCGAGGCCGCGCCCCCGCCCATGCCTATCAGCATGCCCGGGCCGCCGAGCTGGATGAGCAGCGCGCCCTCGGGCAGCGCGGCCTTGTGCGTTTGCGCCGCGTCGATATTGCCTATGCCGCCGGCGATCATGATCGGCTTGTGGTAGCCGCGCACCGTGCCGCCCACTCTTGCCTCGAAGCTGCGGAAGTAGCCCGCGAGGTTCGGCCGGCCGAATTCGTTGTTGAACGAGGCCGCGCCGATCGGCCCCTCGAGCATGATCGAGAGGGCCGAGGCGATGCGCGCAGGCCTGCCTTCGGTCACCTCCCAGGGCTGCTCGAAACCCGGAATGCGCAGATGCGACACCGAGAACCCGCACAATCCGGCCTTGGGCCGCGCGCCGCGGCCGGTGGCTCCCTCGTCGCGGATCTCGCCCCCGGAGCCCGTGGCCGCTCCAGGGAAGGGCGAGATCGCCGTCGGGTGATTGTGGGTCTCGCACTTCATCAGCGTGTGCATGAGCTCCTCGCGCGCCGCATAGCGCCCCCCCTCGCGGGGGTAGAAGCGCCGCGCGACGCGGCCTTCCATGACCGCCGCGTTGTCGGAGTAGGCGACGATCGTCCCCTGCGGCCGCAGTTCGTGGGTCCTGCGGATCATGCCGAAGAGCGAACGCGGCTGCGGTTCGCCGTCGATGACCCAGGAGGCGTTGAAGATCTTGTGGCGGCAGTGCTCCGAATTCGCCTGGGCGAACATGGTGAGTTCGACGTCGGAGGGGTCGCGGCCGGCGGCACGGAAATGATCGAGCAGGTAGTCGATCTCATCCGGGGAAAGCGCGAGCCCCATCTTCGCATTCGCCGCTTCGAGCGCCCGCCGGCCCTCCGAGAGCACAGGGACAGAGGCCATAGGCCTGGGCTCGAAGTGGCGAAACAGCTGTCCGGCCTGGTCGAAGTCCTCCAGCACGGTCTCCGTCATCCTGTCGTGCAGCAGCGCCAGGATGTCCTGCCGGTGCGAGGCGACCGCGCGCCCGCCCGCGAGGCGATACGCGAGGCCGCGTTCGACGCGGCGCAACGCGCCGAGACCGCAATGGCGCGCGATTTCGGTCGCCTTCGAGGACCAGGGAGAGATCGTGCCCAGCCGCGGCACGACCAGCAGCAGCGCGCCCTCCGATGCAGGAGGTGCTGCCGGCTCGCCGTATTCGAGCAGGCGCTCGAGGACGCTAGCTTCGTTCTGCGCGGGCTCGCGTTCGAGCTCGGCGAAATGCCAGTACTCGGCAGCGAGGATGCGCAGCGACCGATGCAGGGCCGCGAGCCGTGAATTGAGTTTGTCGAGCCGGAATGCGGAGAGGGCCGAGGCTCCGCGCAACTTCAGTGTGATCGGCATGGGCGCGCGTCGGTAAAGCGGGATTATACCCGAGCGCAGCGCGGCACCGAGCCGACCCCGCCGAGCCAGCCACGAGCCGCAATGTCACCGCTGTCCAGCCTTGACGCGCAGGGCGGCCTCCAGGCGAACCCTTTCCCTCGCCGCTTCGCGGGCGCGCGTCGCCGCAGCCTGGCGCGCGATCTCCTCGGCCTGCGACTGCTGGCGCCGGGCCTCCTCGGACTTGCGCTCGAGGCCCGTCAGGTGGGTGAAATCCAGGTCGTCCATGCCCATTGCCACCGGACTCTGCGACGGCGGCGAAAGGGTCTGCGGCGCCGTGGCAAACGAGCGGACGTATCCCTCGCGCTGCAACCTGTCGAGCACCTCGATCAGCTTGGTCCCCGCCACGACCCCGAGCTTCTCCGCGAGCCGTCCGACCGTGCTCTTGCCGTCGACTTCCTTGAGCACGTCGCGCAGATCGCGCGGGAGGTCGCTCGTCCTCCCGGAGAGTTCCAGAACGCCCTTGGCGGTCTTGGTAACGATGGTATGCCGATCCATATGCTTCAGTCTTCGATTCGATGCCGAACGGCCGTGTCGGCGCGACTATTTTGAACCCCCGCGTTAATTATATGCAAGTCCGTCTGATGCCAGCGGCATAATGTCACATCCCGGCGCGGATTGATGGCCCCCTGGGGGGCGGCGACCCCGCGCCCTCGCTTGTCGGCAGGGGCGTTCCGTAGCCTCCCCCGCCGGGGGTCTCGATCACGAACACGTCGCCCGGCTCCATGTGCGCCTTGTCGGCGCCCCCGAGTTCCACGATTTCGCCGTTCGCCCGCTCGATGCGGTTGCGCCCGGTGGCGCCCGGCCGGCCGCCCGCCATGCCGTAGGGCGGCAGGCGCCGATGCCCCGACAGTATGGCCGCCGTCATCGACGCGAGGAAGCGCACGCGCCGGAGGGCGCCGTTCCCCCCGTGCCAGCGGCCGGCACCCCCGCTTCCCCTGCGGATCTCGAAGCGCTCCAGGAGCACCGGAAAGCGCCACTCGAGCACCTCGGGGTCGGTGAGGCGCGAGTTGGTCATGTGGGTCTGCACGCAGTCCGTGCCGTCGAAGCCCTCGGGCGTCCCTCCCGAATCGCGCCTGGCCACCCCCGCTCCCGATCCGCCGGATATGGTCTCGTAGTACTGGTAGGTCTCGTTTCCGAAAGTGAAGTTGTTCATCGTCCCCTGCGAAGCGCCCATGATCCCCAAGGCGCCGTACAGGGCGTCGGTGATGCACTGCGAGGTCTCGACGTTGCCCGCGACGACGGCGGCTGGGTAGCGCGGGCGCAGCATGGATCCCTCGGGTATGAGGACCGCGAGCGGCTTCAGGCAGCCGGCGTTGAGCGGAATGTCGTCATCGACCAGGGTGCGGAACACGTACAGCACCGCGGCCATGCACACCGCGGAGGGCGCGTTGAAGTTGTTCGGCAACTGGGCCGAAGTGCCGGTGAAATCGATGCTCGCGCTGCGCCCCGCCCTGTCGATCGCGATCCTCACCCGGATCACGCCGCCGTTGTCCATCTCGTAGGCGAACTCGCCGTCCTTGAGTACGTCGATCACCCGGCGCACCGCCTCCTCGGCGTTGTCCTGGACGTGCCGCATGTAGGCCTGCACCACGTCCAGGCCGAAATGCGCGACCATCCGGCGCAGCTCCTGCACGCCCTTTTCGTTGGCTGCGATCTGCGCGCGCAGGTCGGCGAGATTCTGCTCGACGTTGCGCGCGGGGTAGCTACCCGAGGCGAGCAGCGCGCGCATCTCCCGATCGCGCAATCGGCCGGCGTCCACCAGCTTGAAATTGTCGATGAGGACGCCTTCCTCCTCGACGACCCGGCTGTCGGGCGGCATCGAGCCGGGGGTGATGCCGCCGATGTCGGCGTGGTGGCCGCGCGAGCCGACGTAGAAGAGGATGCGCTCGTTCGCATCGTCGAACACCGGCGTGATCACCGTGATGTCCGGAAGGTGCGTGCCGCCGTTGTAGGGCGCGTTCAGCACGTACACGTCGCCCGGCCGAATTCTCCCGGCGTTCTCGCGGATGACGGTCTGGACCGATTCGCCCATCGACCCCAGGTGCACGGGCATGTGCGGCGCGTTGGCGATGAGCCGGCCGCTCTCGTCGAACAGCGCACAGGAGAAGTCCAGGCGCTCCTTGATGTTCACCGAGTAGGCCGTGTTCGCCAGGCGCAATCCCATCTGCTCGGCGATCGACATGTAGAGGTTGTTGAAGATCTCCAGCATCACCGGATCGACCCGGGTGCCGATCGCCACACGCGCTGGCCGCGGCACGACGCGCGCAAGGACCAGGTGAGCGAGCCGCGTGACTTCGGCGCTCCAGCCCGGCTCGACCACGGTGGTGGCGTTGGCCTCGGCGATGATCGCCGGCCCCGCGACGCGGTCCCCCGGCGCAAGCGCCTCGCGCAGGAACACCGGCGTTCGATGCCAGCGGCCGCCCGAATACATCTCGACCTCCCGCGCGGGTGAAGGCGGCCCTGCGCGGCGCCCCGCGGAGGGAAGGGTCTCGGCCGGCACGTCGGATGCCCCAATCGCCTCGACCGAAACGGCCTCGGCGATGAGCGCTCGGCCCGGCATCAGGAAGCTGTAGCGTCGCCGGTAGGCCGCTTCGAACTGTGCCACCATGCCCGGGATCGTGTTCCGATCCACCACGAGGGCCGAATCGGTCCCCTCGTAGCGCAGGTGCACCCGCTCGATCACCCGGATGCGCTCCTGCGGCACGCCCTGGCGCAGCAACTCGCCGCGTGCCTGGACGGCGAGCTTTTCCAGGGTCTCGTCGAGGGCGCGACCGTTCGCCTCCTCGAGCGTCGCCTCGACCGACTGTTGGCGCATCTCGGTGACGTCGGCGAGCCCCATGCCGTAGGCCGAGAGCACCCCGGCAAGCGGGTGGATGAACACCCGGGTCATGCCGAGCGCGTCGGCGACCAGGCACGCATGCTGTCCCCCGGCGCCGCCGAAGCAGCACAGCGTGTACTCGGTGACGTCGTGTCCGCGCTGCACCGAGATGCGCTTGATCGCCTCGGCCATATTGCCCACGGCGATGTCGACGTAGCCTTCGGCGACGGCCTCCGGCGGGCGGCTGTCGCCCGTGGCGTGGCGGATCTCCGCCGCGAGTTCGGCGAAGCGCCGCCGCACGCCTTCGGCATCCAGCGCCTGGTCCCCGCCCGGGCCGAACAGCGCGGGGAAGAATCCCGGCTGGATCTTCCCCAGCATGACGTTCGCGTCGGTCACGGCGAGCGGGCCGTCCCTGCGGTAGGAGAGCGGCCCGGGATGCGCGCCGGCGGAATCCGGGCCGACGCGGTAGCGCGCGCCGTCGAAGTGCAGGATCGAGCCCCCGCCGGCGGCGACAGTGTGGATGCTCATCATCGGCGCGCGCATGCGCACGCCGGCGACCTGGGTCTCGAATGCGCGCTCCATGTCGCTCAATTGCGCCCCGGCGAAGTGGGACACGTCGGTCGAGGTGCCTCCCATGTCGAAGCCGATGATCTTGTCGAACCCCGCGGAGAGCGAGGTCCGCACCGCGCCGACGATGCCTCCGGCGGGACCCGAAAGAATGGAATCCTTGCCCTGGAACCGCCGCGCGTCGGTCAATCCGCCGTTGGACTGCATGAACATCAGCCGCACGTCCGCGAGCTCTTCGGCCACCCCGTCGACGTAGCGGCGCAGGATGGGCGAAAGGTAGGCATCGACGACCGTGGTATCCCCGCGCGAGACGAGCTTCATGAGCGGGCTCACCTCGTGCGACACCGACACCTGCGTGAAGCCGGCCGAGCGCGCGAGCCCCGCGGCGATGCGTTCATGCTCGCCGTAGCGGTAGCCGTGCATGAACACGATCGCGACCGAGCGGTAGCCCTCGGCGAAGGCCGCCCGCAGATCCTCGCGCGTGCGCTCCACCGCGAGCGGCGAGAGCACCTCGCCGCGCGCGCCGACGCGCTCCTCGACCTCGACCACCTTCGAGTAGAGCAGCTCGGGAAGCACGATGTGGCGTTCGAACAGGCGCGGGCGGTTCTGGTAGGCGATCCTCAGCGCGTCGCGGAACCCGCGCGTGACGAGGAGCAGCGTGCGCTCGCCCCTGCGCTCGAGCAGCGCGTTCGTCGCCACGGTCGTGCCCATCTTCACCGCCTCGATCGCCTCCGGCGGGATGCGCTCGCCCGGGGCGAGGCCGAGCAGGTGGCGGATGCCGGCGAGCGCGGCGTCGCGGTAGCGCTCCGGGTTCTCCGAGAGGAGCTTGTGCGTGGCAAGCGTGCCGTCGGGACGTTTCGCGACCACGTCGGTGAAGGTCCCGCCACGGTCGATCCAGAACTGCCAGCGGTTCGCGTTCGAAGCCGGGCCCATGCTCGCCTTTGACGTGCGGAGACCGAATTCTAGCGCGCGGCGTGCGATGCTACACTGCGCGCTTTCGCTCTCCGGTCCCTCGTCCCGCTTCGATCCCCATGGAAGGCGTTGACTGCATGGTCATAGGCGCCGGCGTGGTCGGCCTGGCGGTGGCGCGCCGCCTCGCGCACGCAGGGCGCGAGGTGGTGGTGGTCGAGGCCGAGGACGCGATCGGGACGCATACGAGCTCCCGCAACAGCGAAGTGATCCACGCCGGCATCTACTACGCGCCCGGATCTCTCAAGGCGCGGCTGTGCGTCCCCGGCAGGAAGGCGCTCTACCGCTATTGCGAGGCGCATGGCGTGGCGCACCGCCGCTGCGGCAAGCTCATCGTCGCGGCGGGCGACGAGCAGCGGCCCGCGCTCGACAGGCTGCGCGCGCAGGCGCTGGCGAACGGCGTGGACGATCTGAGCGAACTGTCGGGCGCGCAGGCGCGCGCGTTGGAGCCCGAGCTTTCCTGCGTCGCGGCGCTGCTCTCGCCCTCCACCGGTATCATCGACAGCCACGGCTATATGCTCGCGCTGCAGGGCGACGCGGAAGCCCATGGCGCGACGCTCGCCCTCAGGAGCCCGGTCGACAGAGGACGCGCAGGCGCCGGCCGGATCGAACTCGAGGTCGGCGGCGCGCAGCGTACGCGCATCGGCGCGCGCTGCGTGGTGAACTCGGCGGGGCTGCACGCGCAAAGGGTCGCAGCGAGCCTCGCCGGATTTCCCGCCGCGCAGGTGCCGCCCTGCCATTACGCCAAGGGCAACTACTACGCGCTTGCCGGCCGCGCGCCGTTCTCGCGCCTGGTCTATCCGATTCCGGAGACGGCGGGTCTGGGCGTGCACCTCACGCTCGACCTCGCGGGGCAGGCGCGCTTCGGTCCCGACGTGGAATGGATCGAGTCCATCGACTACCGCGTGGATCCGCGCCGAGCCGATGCCTTCTACCGGGAGATCCGCCGCTACTGGCCGGGGCTTCGCGACGGCGCCCTCGCTCCGGGCTATTCGGGGATCCGGCCCAAGCTCCACGCACCCGGCGAGCCGGCGCGCGACTTCCTCATACAGGGCCCGAAGGACCACGGAATCGCGGGACTGGTGAACCTGTTCGGCATCGAATCACCGGGACTGACGGCGTCGCTCGCCATCGCGGATCACGTGCTGGAGTTGTTGAACGCCCCGAGCTAGGAAAGAACGCGTAGGTTGGGCTGAGGCCGAAGGCCGAAGCCCAACAATTGCACGGTGCGATGTTGGGCTTCGCTGGCGCTCAGCCCAACCTACGTATGTTCAGAGCTTCGCGCCGAGGAAGGCTTCGATGCGGCCGCCGGTGCGCACGCACAGGTTGCCGAACGCGGAGGCGAAGCTCCTGGGCTCGCCCTTCTTGGGCAGATCCGGACTGTAGGCGAATTCGACGATGCGCCGCGCGATCTCCTGCGCGTTTTCGGTCTTCATGTCGTACATGTCAGGAATCATCGACTCGGTATCCGCCTGCTTGATGCCGTGCTTGGCGAGCGTCGAGGCGACCAGTGCGAGGTCGGCGTAGGCGACGCATTCTTCGACGGAATTGACCTTCGTATCCGCGAACGCCGGAGTGGCGACCAACATCAGTCCCGCAATCAAGACTTCCTTCATGGCGCACTCCGTGAGTGTGGTTGGCGATGCTCCAAGTAGAGCACCGCCCGCCAGCCCGTCATCGTCCGATAAAGGGCAAATTCGGGCCGCAATTTCAGGCCAGAAGTTTGAGCGCCCGTACGATTCGGGGTAATCTAGCGGCGTTTCCAGACAGGGAGGCTGAAGCCATGCATTTCCGCACCATTGCCGCGCTGGGCCTCGCATTCGCGGCCGCGGCGCAAGCCCAGACCAGGTGGGACATGCCGACGGCCTATCCGACCGGCAACTTCCACACCGAGAACATCGCCCAGTTCGCCGCCGACATCGACAAAACCACGGGCGGCAAACTCAAGATCCAGGTGCACGCCAACGCCTCGCTGTTCAAGGCGCCCGAGATCAAGCGCGCCGTGCAAGGCGGACAGGCGCAGATCGGGGAAATCCTGCTCGTGAATTTCTCCAACGAAGACCCGATGTACGAACTCGACGGCATTCCGTTCCTCGCCACGAGCTACGCCGATTCGATGAAACTGTACCGCGCCTCGAAGAAGGCGATGGAAGACCGGCTCGCCCGGCAGGGCATGAAGCTCCTCTTCACCGTGGCGTGGCCGCCCCAGGGAATCTACTCCAAGAGGCAGATCAACAGCGCCGCCGACATGAAGGGACTGAAGTGGCGCGCCTACAGCCCGGCGACGGCGCGGATCGCCGAACTGGTTGCCGCGCAGCCGGTCACCATCCAGGCGGCCGAGGTGACCCAGGCGCTCGCGACCGGCGTGGTGGACTCCATGATGACCTCCGGCGCCACGGGTTACGACACCAAGACGTACGAGCACGTGAAGTTCTTCGCCGACACCCAGGCCTGGCTGCCCAAGAACGCGGTCATCGTCAATCAAAAGGCTTTCGACGCCCTGGACAAGGCGACGCAAGGCGCGCTGCTCAAGGCCGCCGCGGACGCCGAGACGCGCGGCTGGGCGCTCTCGCAGGAGAAGAACAGCTGGTATCTCGATCAGCTGCGCAAGAACGGCATGACCGTGTACCCGCCGAGCGCGCAACTCAAGTCCGACATGACGAAGGTCGGCGACACCATGATCGCCGACTGGCTGAAGAAAGCCGGCCCCGAAGGCAAGGCCGTCATCGACGCATTCCGGAAGATGTGACCGGCGCAGGCGATGCGCCGGTACCTCGAACTGCTATACGACGCCGCCGGATACCTGGCGGCGTTTTTCATGGTGGGCACGCTGGCCATGGTGCTGGTCGGAATCGCCGGGCGGCTGCTCGATTTCTACGTCCGCGGCACCGACTCGTACGCCGGCTACTGCATGGCGGCGTCGGGATTCCTCGCCCTGGCGCATACGCTGAAACGCGGCGAACACATCCGCGTCACCCTTCTGCTGCAAGCGCTGAAAGGACGGGCGCATCGTGCCCTGCAGCTCTGGTCCCACGGCATGGCGTGCCTGCTCGCCGCGTTCCTCGCCTGGTTCAGCGTGCGCCTCGCCTGGCAATCCTACGCGTTCCACGACGTCTCCACCGGTAACGACGCCACGCCGCTGTGGATACCGCAGCTCTCGATGGCGGCGGGCACGCTGGTCCTCCTGGTCGCGTTCGTCGACGAATTCGCGATCGAGATCCGCGGCCGGCGCCACCGGGCAATTCCAGCGGCCTCCGAACCCGCGCGCATCGAATAGGCGGTCTCCGGATGGGCGACTTCGCCATCACCACCCTCCTGATCCTGTTCCTGTTCCTGCTGCTGGGATCGGGGGTGTGGATCGGGCTCACGCTGCTCGGGGTGGCCTGGATCGGAATGCAGCTCTTCACCACGCGCCCGGTGGGCGATGCGATGGCGGTCACCGTCTGGGGTACCTCCTCGTCGTGGACCTTGACGGCGCTGCCTCTGTTCGTCTGGATGGGCGAGATCCTGTTTCGCACGCGCCTCTCTGAGGACATGTTCCGCGGCCTGGCGCCGTGGCTGGAGCGCCTTCCCGGGCGGCTATTGCACACGAACATCATCGGCTGCGCGATCTTTGCCGCCGTATCGGGGTCCTCCGCGGCGACCTGCGCGACGATCGGGAAGATGACCCTGCCGGAGCTCGCCGCCCGCGGCTACCCGGAGGACAAGGTGATAGGCACGCTCGCAGGCGCCGGTACGCTTGGGCTACTCATTCCGCCGTCGATCATCATGATCGTCTACGGCGTCACGGCCGAAGTCTCGATCGCGCGGCTGTTCATCGCCGGCGTGATCCCGGGCATCCTGCTTGCGCTGCTGTTCATGGGCTACGTGGTCGTCTGGGCGCTCGCCAACCCGGAAAAGATCCCTCCTGCCGAGAAGTCAACGACGCTTGCGGAGAAGCTCCACGCGTCGCGCCATCTGATCCCGGTGGTGGCGCTCATCGCGCTGGTGCTCGGCTCGATCTACGCGGGAATCGCCACCGCGACCGAAGCGGCGGCGTTCGGGGTCGTCGGCGCGCTCGTCATATCGGCCCTGCAGAGCTCGCTTACCCGCAAAACCTTCGGCGAGAGCCTGCTCGGTGCGACGCGGCTGTACTGCATGATCGCCCTGATACTCGCCGGCGCGTCGTTCCTGACGCTCGCCATGGGCTACATCGGGCTGCCGCGGCACCTTGCGGAATGGATAGGCTCGCTCGGGCTGTCGCCGCTCATGCTCATCCTCGCGCTCATGGTCTTCTACATGGTGCTGGGATGCTTCCTCGACGGGATCTCGATGGTGGTGCTGACCATGGGCGTGATCCTGCCGACGGTGCAGCGGGCCGGAATCGACCTGATATGGTTCGGCATATTCGTCGTGCTCGTGGTGGAGATGGCACAGATCACCCCGCCCGTGGGCTTCAACCTGTTCGTGCTCCAGGGAATGACCAAGAAAGAGATCACCTGGATCGCGCGGAACACGATGCCGATGTTCTACCTGATGATCGTCGCGGTCCTGCTGGTCTATTTCTTTCCCGCGCTGGTCACCTGGCTGCCGCAGCAGATGATGCGGGGATGAGCGGCTGCGGCGCTAACCGGCCGCCTTCTTCATCGCGCGGGTGATCGTATCCAGCACCCTGCCCACGTTGAAGGGCTTGACGACGTAGCCGCTGGCGCCGCTTTGCAGCGCCTCCTTCACCGTTTCCGTGGCCGAATCGGCGGTCACCATCAGCACGGTCATGGTGGGGTATTTCGCCTTGATGGCCTTGAGCGCGCCGATGCCGTCCATCTTCGGCATCATGACATCGAGGCACACCAGGTCGGGCTTGTATTGCGCGCAAAGCTCGACCGCGGCCTCGCCATCCAAGGCTTCGCCCAGGATATCGTAGTCTGCTTCCTTGAGGATGAGGCGAAGGAGGGTACGCGTCACGCCATCGTCGTCTGCAATGACAACCGTAGTGCGGCGGGCTGTGGCCATGGGTGAGGGGTAAGGGGTGAGAAAGATACCGGCGCGGCGCGTTCCTGCGTCGCCCAGGAAACCATCTTATCACTCCCGACCAAGGGATGCCCGAAAATTCCGCCGCCCCGAGTTATCATTGGCGGCGTGCCGGCTCCCATTTACACCTGCGCGGAAATCCGCGGCCTCGAACAGGCGGCGGCGCGGCTTGCCGAAGCCCCGCGCCTCATGGAGCGCGCCGGACGGGCCGCCGCGGAATACGCGCGGACAGTGATGGGCGACACCGCCCGGCGCGTGCTGGTGCTGGCCGGCCCGGGCAATAACGGCGGCGACGCCTTCGAGGTCGCCGCGCACCTGAAGCGGTGGTTCTTCGGCGTGACGCTCGTCTTCACGGGGGACCGCGGCAGGCTCTCCGCGGACGCAAGCGCGGCGCTCGCGAAGTGGGAAGCAGCAAGAGGCGAGACACGGTCTGCGATCCCCGTACGCGAGCGCTGGGGGCTCGTCGTCGACGGCCTGTTCGGCATCGGGCTGCAACGGCCGCTGGAGGGCCGCCACGCGGTATTGATCGCACAGGTCAATGCGCTGCGCGTTCCCGTGCTCGCGCTCGACGTGCCGAGCGGCATCAACGCCGATACGGGCGCGGTGATGGGATGCGCCGTACGTGCCGCGCACACGATCACCTTCATCGGCCTGAAGCCCGGCCTGCTTACCGCGGACGGCCCCGACCACTGCGGATCGCTGCGCGTCGACGCCCTCGGCCTCGAGCCCGAGGCACTGCGCGCTCCGCAGGGCAGGCTGCTCGACGACGCCATCCTGTCGCAGGCGCTCTCCCCCCGCCCGCGGAACTTCCACAAGGGACTCGCGGGGACGGCCGCCGTCCTGGGCGGCGCGACGGGCATGGTCGGCGCGGCGATCCTCGCCGGCCGGGGCGCGCTCAAGTGCGGCGCGGGACGCGTGCACCTGGCGCTGCTCACCGATCGCCCGCCGTATGTCGACTATGGACAGCCGGAGTTGATGCTCCGGAACCCCGAGGAGTTGCCGGGCGCGGGCGAGCTGGCGGTGATCGCCGCCGGGCCCGGCATGGGGCGTAGCGAGCACGCCAAGCGCGCCCTGGGCATGGCCCTGGAATCGCAGTGCGCACTCGTGCTCGACGCCGACGCTCTCAATCTGATGAGCGAGGATCCGGCGCTCGCCGAATTGGCGACCCGCCGTGATGCCGCGACGCTGCTCACGCCGCACCCGGCGGAAGCCGGTCGCCTGCTCGGGATCGCGACGCGCGAGGTGCAGACCGACCGGCTCGCCGCGGCAGCGGCGATCGCCAAGCGCTACCGCGCGTTCGTGGCGCTGAAGGGCAACGGGACGATCGTCGCCGCGCCTGGGGGCCGCTGGTGGGTCAACCCGACCGGCAACGCCGGCATGGCCGCGGCCGGCATGGGCGACGCGCTGACCGGGATCCTCGCCGGGCTGCTCGCACAGGGCGCCGCGCCGCTCGACGCCCTGCTCGCGGGCGTCTGGCTGCACGGCGCAGCGGGCGACGCCGTGGCTCGCGCGAACGATGGCCCGCTCGGGCTCACCGCGTCGGAGCTGATCGACGCGGCACGCACGCTGCTCAACCGCTCGATCTATCCCGCCGCGTTGTCCTGACCGCGCTTCGCGGTCCGGGGCCGCGGCATCTCCGGAGGATTGCCATGCGAAGCCGGCTGTTCATCGATGCCAGGAATTTTCTCGGCAAGGTCTGGGCGCTCTCCAGGCCTTACTGGTTCTCCGAGGAGCGCTGGCGCGCGCGCGGCCTGCTCGCCGCCGTCCTGGCGCTGACGCTCGGCCTGGTCTTCATGGCGGTGCTGTTCAACCGGTGGAACCGCGAGTTCTACAACTCGCTCGAGCAGAAGAATTTCGCCGACTTCAAGGACCTGCTGCTCTACTTCAGCTTCCTCGCCGCCGTGTATATCGCCGCCGCCGTCTACAAGCTCTACCTCACCCAGATGCTCGTGATGCGCTGGCGCGTCTGGCTCACCCGGCAGTACATCGGCGAATGGCTCGACGACCAGATCTACTACCGACTGGAGCTCAAGAGCCACGGCACCGACAATCCGGACCAGCGGATCGCCGAGGACCTGCGCCTGTTCACCGACGGCACGCTCAATCTCGCGCTGGGGCTGCTCACCTCGGTGCTGACGCTCGCCTCCTTCATCACCATACTCTGGAACGTCTCCGGCCCCTTGAGCTTCATGCTGTCGGGCACGCAGGTCACGATCCCCGGCTACATGGTCTGGGTCGCCATCGCCTACGCGCTCGCCGCGAGCGTGCTCGCGCACTTGATCGGCCGGCCGCTCATCGGGCTGAATTTCCAGAAGGAACAGCGCGAGGCCGATTTCCGCTTCAACCTGGTGCGCCTGCGCGAGAACGCCGAGGGCGTCGCGCTCTACCACGGCGAAGCCTCGGAGCGGCACGGCCTGCTCACCCGCTTCGAGCTGATCCGCAGGAACTGGTGGGCACTGATGGACTACACCAAGCGGCTCACCTACTTCACCGCCGGCTACACCCAGATCGCGATCGTTTTCCCCTTCATGGTCGCGTCGCCGCGCTTTTTCTCGGGAGCTATCACCCTCGGCGGGCTGACGCAGATCGCGGATGCCTTCGGCCAGGTGCAGGACGCGCTGTCCTGGTTCGTCAACGCCTACGGCTCGCTCGCCGGATGGAAGGCGAGCGTCGACCGTCTGCTCACGTTCCAGACCGCCCTGCAGCAGGCAGTGCGCGAGGCCGAAGCCGCCGAAGGCGTGCGCGTCTCTCCCGGCGATGCCCCGGCGATCGTCGCCGAGCACCTCGACCTGGCGCTGCCCGGCGCCGGCGCGCAGGCGGGCCGTGTGCTGCTCGCCGACGCCTCGTTCTCGATTGCGCCCGGCTCACGGGTGCTGATCACCGGTCCCTCGGGCAGTGGCAAGAGCACGCTGTTCCGCGCGCTCGCGGGCATCTGGCCCTTCGGCCGCGGCCGGGTGACGGTGCCGAGGGGCGCCCGGGTGCTGTTCCTCCCGCAGAAGCCCTACCTTCCGATCGGAACGCTGCGAGCCGCGGTGTCCTTTCCGGCCGCGTCCGGAGCGTACGACGACGAAGCGATCCGCGAAGCGCTCGAACAGTGCAGGCTGGAGAATTTCGCCGGCCGGCTCGAGGAATCGAGCAACTGGGCGATGCTCCTGAGCGGCGGGGAGCAGCAGCGCCTGGCCCTCGCGCGGGCGCTCCTGAACCGGCCCGACTGGCTGTTCCTCGACGAGGCGACCGCCTCGCTCGACGAGGCCACGGAGTCGCACCTATACGCGCTTCTCCGCGAGCGCATGCCGCACACGACCCTGGTCTCTATCGCCCACCGGTCGACGGTAGCGGCCTTCCACGACACGCACTGGCGTCTCGAACCCGCCGGCGAGCGCATGCGGCTCGCCACTGCGTGATTGCGACGCTCACTCACGTGTCGGCGACAGCGGGGAATATCTTGGGTTTACATACCTCTCGCTGTTTCGCACGGTTGCGAGGCAACTGTGCGAAACAGCGAGATCGAAAGAGGTAAGACCGAGACGCCCGTCATACCCTCTTCGAATTCGCCTCCGGATACGGATAGAGCATGTTCAGCGCGATGCTCTGCCCCGAGGTCTGCATGATGCGCACGTGCTCGCGCTTCAATTCGCGCCCGTGGGTGCAGCCGCAGGAGTGCGCGATCATGTCGATCTCCCGGTTCATGGCCATGGCGTATTGGGCGACGCGCTCGGATTTCTCGGCGACGACCAGGCCGCGCTGCAGCCGCTTGTTGTGCGTGGTGACCCCGGTGGGGCAGGTATTCTGGTGACAGCGCATGGCCTGGATGCAGCCCAGGGCGAACATGAAGCCGCGCGCCGTGTTGACGAAGTCCGCGCCGGTGCACAGCGCCCACGCCGCCTTGGCCGAAGTCACGAGCTTGCCCGCCGCGATGATGCGGATCCGGCCGCGCAGCCCGGACTCGATGAGCGCGTCGATCACGCGCGGCAGCGCCTCGGCGATGGGAAGCGCCATGTGATCGGCGAGCGCCTGGGGTGCCGCGCCCGATCCGCCCTCGCCACCGTCGATGGCGAGGAAATCCGGCGCGTATTCGAGCCCTCGCCGGTTGACGGCCTCGGCCAGCTCGTTGATGAACTGCCAGCCGCCGATCGCCGTCTTCACACCCACCGGCTTGCCCGTCAGGTCGCGCAGCCACGCCACCTTGTCGAGCAGGTCCTCGACGTTGGCGATGTCGGTATGGCGGTTGGGGCTGATCGAGGCCCGGCCGGCGGGAATGCCGCGAATGCGCGCGATCTCCTCGGTGACCTTGGCTGCCGGCAGCACGCCACCCTTGCCGGGCTTGGCGCCCTGCGAGAGCTTGATCTCGAAGGCCTTGACCTTGGGCGCAATCTCTTTCGCACGCTGCGGCGAAAGGTTTCCGTGCTCGTCGCGGATGCCGTACTTGGCGGTGCCGATCTGCATGATGATGTCGCAGCCGCCTTCGAGGTGGTAGGGCGACAAGCCTCCCTCGCCGGTGTCGAGCCAGCAGCCGGCCTTGGCGGCGCCGTGGGAGAGCGAGCGCACCGCCGGCTGGGAGATCGCGCCGTAACTCATGCCGCTGATGTTGACCATGGAACGCGCCTCGAAGGGCTCCCGGCACCAGCCTTCGCCGATGACGAGCGAGGGCGTCGGACGCATTTCCTCCTCGAGCACCGGGTAGGGCGCGTTGACGAACAGGATCGCGCCCGGCTCGAACATGTTCGCGGTGGAACCGAAACCGATGATGCCGGCTTCGGACTTGGACAGGCGATACACCCAGCCGCGCGTGGCGCGGTTGAACGGCATCTCCTCCCGGTCGTTCATGAAGAAATACTGCCGGAAGTACTCGCCCTGCTTCTCGAAGAAATAGCGCAGCCTGCCGATGACCGGGAAATTGCGCAGGACGGCGTGCTTCTTCTGGCTGATGTCCTGCACGAACCAGACGACCAGGGTCGTGATCAGGGCAAATCCGACCAGTGTGCCCAGACCGTAGGAGATGATCCCCATTATGCCGGACATGTTGATCCTTCCTCGTGCCTCGCTAAGCCGGGATTGCAGGAATCAAGAAGCTCGGCGTGCTTTGCCTTATTCGATCTCGTCATTTTGCACAGTTGCAAGTGCAACTGTGCAAAATGACGAGACTTATTCAAACCCAAAATCCTCGCCAATGTCGTCGGCACTGGGGCGCTGAGGAACTAAGGCAGAACCCGCAGGATCACCGACGTCGGATCGTCCGCGGAGTGGTTGGCGATCTCGGATTCGGTCGCCGGCCGCACGCCGGCGACGGTACAGGAGAACTTCAGCGCCATGCCCGCCAGCGGATGATTGCCGTCGAGCACGACCTTGTCCTCGGCCATGTCGGTGACGGTATAGATCACGCCTTCGTCCGCGCCGCCCGCCTCTCCCTCCAGCCGCATGCCGATTTCCAGTCCTTCCGGAAACCGGTCGCGCGGCGCGAGGTGCAGCAGGTGCTCGTCGTAATCCCCGAATGCGTCCTCGGGCTCCAGCCGCACTTCGACATGGTCCTTCTCCTGCTTGCCCTCGAGGGCGGCCTCGACCGCGGGAAAGATGTCCCCGTAGCCGCCGTGCAGGTACTGCACGGGCTCATCGGACTTCTGGATCGGGTTACCCCAGATGTCCGACAGCTCGACGTCGAGCAATACGACGGCGTTCCTGGCGATCTTCACGTTCGTCCGGCAGATATCCCTATTCTCTGCCTGGCAGCATAGCAGACCGCGCCCGCGGTCCGTGCTAGTCGACCTTCGCGCCCACTTCCTTGACCAGCTTCTGGAACTTCGCCGACTCGCTCGCGATCAGCGCCTCGAATTCGGCCGGCGGCAGGACGAACGGCTGCAGGCCTCCCGCGGCCTTGAGCCTCTGCTTGACGTCCTCCATCCCGAGGGCGCGTGCGATTTCCTGCCGCAGGCGTCCGAGAACCGCCTGCGGCGTGCCGGCAGGCGCGAACACGCCGAGCCAGATCGTCATCTCGTAGCCGGGATAGAACTCGCCTATCGTGGGCAGGTCGGGGAACAGCTCCGAGCGCCTGCCGCCGGTCACGGCGAGCGCGCGCAGCTTGCCCGCCCGGATCTGCGGAGCGGTGGAGGTGCCTGCGAACATCGCGGCGACCTGGCCTGCTACGGTCGCCATCGTCGCGGGCGAGCCGCCCTTGTAGGGCACGTGGAGCAGCTCGATTCCGGCGCGATGCTTGAGTTCCTCCATCATCAGGTGATGCTGGCTGCCGTTGCCCCCCGAGGCGTAGCTGAGCGGCGGATTCGCCCTGCGCGCGTATTCGATGAACTCCTGGAAATTCTTCACCGGCAGCGAGGGGTTGACAGACAGGACGAACATGTTGCTGACCGCCGTGGACACCGGAACCAGGTCCCGGCGCACGTCGACGGGCATGCGCGCGTAGATATGCGGGTTGATGACGAACAGGCTGTCCTGCCCGAACAGCAGCGTGTACCCGTCGGCTGCCGACCGCGCGACGTATTCGGCCGCGATGTTGCCGTTCGAGCCGACCTTGTTCTCGATCACCACGGGCACGCCCATGGTTTCGGCGAGCTTCTGGCCCAATACGCGCGCGGCCACGTCCGGCGCGCCCCCGGGAGGGATAGGCACGACCATGTGTATCGTGCGCGCCGGAAACTGCGCCCAGCACGTTGTCGAGAGCACGATGGCCGCCAGTGCCGCCGCCCGGATTCCCATGCGTCCCATCGAGTGCGATCTGTCTGGCCTGGCTGCGCATCGGATCATGATCTCCTCCTCAAACCCTGTGAAAAGCCTGCACCTGCGGCGGGAAGAGCTCCTCCACCGCAAGCCTGCGATGGCAGACGCCATGCTCGTAGGCAAACTGAAGGAATGCCTCGAGCGTGGGGCGGTTGGGCTCGATGCCGTAGGGCCAGAAGTCCTCGCCGAACACGGAACGCATCCGATCCGCGTACTCGGAGAGCCACGCGAGCGGCGCGTGCGAGGCAGTGACGTCGGACAGTCGCTCCACGGCGCGCTGCTTGGCCTCCGAAAAGGCCTTGTACAGATTCATCGCCACCCAGGGATGCGCCTCGAACACGTCGCGGCGCAGCGCCATGACGTGCATAATGGGAAACACGCGTGTCCTGCGGTAATAGTCTTCTTCGGCAGCGCGGAAATTCGCGTACAGGCGCACGATCTTCCCTTCGCCTGCGGAGAAGCCGGCCGGCGGGCGGGCGCTCATCACGGCGTCGATCTCCCCCGCGAGCAGCATGTCGTTCAGGCAGCGGACTGGCTCGCTCCGGTAGCGTATCCCCGCGGGCAGCTTGAGGGCGACCTTCTCCACGCGCCCCGGCTGGTTCACGCCCGCCTGCACCCATTCGATGGACTCGAGCGGGATGCCCAGCTCGTGCGCGATGTAGCCGCGGGTATAGATCGCGGCGGTCTGCGCCCACTCCGGCACTCCCATGCGGCAGCCTTTCAGGTCCGCCGGCGAGCGGACCCGGCCTTCGGGCCGCACGTACAGCGAAGAGAGCCTGAACACGCGCGAGGGGAATACGGGGATGGCGACGAGGCTCCGATCGTCCTGCGACAGCAGCGAGACGTACTTCGCGAAGGACATCTCCGAGACGTCCCACTCGCGGAACTTGGTGAACCGGAAGAAGATCTCCTCGGGCGGAAGATGGAGGCAGTTGAGTTCGATGCCCGCCGCCCTGACGTTGCCGTAAGTCAGGTCGCGTACGTGGTCATAGTCGCCCACGGCAAGCGTCAGCCGCAGCGATGCGGTCATCCCTCCTCCTCCCTATGCAGGCGCCGCCCCGCGGGCAACGATCAGCGCAGCGATTTGACGAGGTGCAGCACCTCGTGAGCGTGGCCGCGCGGATTCACGTTGTAGAACGCGTGGCGCACGACGCCTTTCTTGTCGATGACGAAGGTCGAGCGAACGATCGAATGCCTGCGCTGGCCGTTCGCTTCCTTTTCCTCCAATACCCCGTACTTGCGGCAGACCTCTCCCTCGGTGTCGGCCAGCAGCCGGATGGAGACGCCGTTGGAATCGCGAAACTGCGCATGCGCGAGGCAGTCGTCCGGACTCACGCCCAGCACCACGCAGTCGTAGCGCGCGAATTCGTCCTCGTGATCGGAGAATTCGGTCGCCTGGATGGTGCACCCCGGCGTCCCGTCCTTCGGATAGAAATACAACACGACGTGCTTCTTGCCGCGAAGCTTGCCCAGGTCCACCGTTTCCATATCGGCGTCGGGAAGCGTGAATGTCGGCGCGTGTTGTCCTGCTTGCAACATGGCTGCTCTGAAAAGTGTGTGCGATTCTAAAACGTCCCGGCCTGTCCGAGTCATCCGCTACGAAGACTATTATCGCCCCGATTGGATTGCAACTGTGCGACCGCCCGACTGCGCCGTGGGTCCCACCGCGATATTGGCAGAAAACTCAAATGCCCGCGCGGGCGCGAAACGCCGCGGCGCACTTTTCAGTTCGCGGCGCCGCTGGTATCGTCGTGGGTGGCCGAATACCGGGAATCCGCATGGATGATAAGGACGATCGTGCGCAACCGCAGCGCACGCTGATCGCTTCGCGGCGGGAGTACGTCGAAGCCGCCGAACGGCTGCTCGGCCTTGCGCAACGGGAATTGCGCGTTTTCGATCCCGACCTCGCCGATCTGGACTTCAACGCCCGGGCGAGCATAGAGGCGCTTCGCCGGCTGCTGTCGGGCGGGCGCATGCACCGCGTCTACGTGGCCCTGCACGACGTCGAGTACGTCAAGACGCGCTGTCCCAGGCTCCTCGACCTCATCGCGACCTTTCCGACCGCCCTGCTCGTATTCCGCACCGAGGGCGAGGCGACGAAGGCCCAGGACCGCTTCGTCCTGGCCGACGAGACCCACTTCGTGCGCTGTCCCGTGGCCGCGCAACCGCGCGGCGTGATCTTGGTCGATGACCCCATGGAAGCGCACGCGATGCGCCAGCGCTTCGACGAAATCTGGGAGAGTTCCGTTCCCGCCGTATCCTCGACCAACCTCGGGTTGTAGGGAGGCGCAACGCCTGTGCTGCAACGCAAGAAAGTTGGTATAATTGCAGCTTCGGCCGCGAACCGTTCAAAGCCGAGTCGTCGCATGTTCATTCTATAGTTAGGGGAAGACCAAAATGAAGCGTATCCTCGTAGTCGCTGCAGTGGCCGCGCTCGCGCTGGCCGCTTGCGGTAAGGAAGAACCGAAACCGGCCCCGGCAGCGCCCGCGCCGGCTGCTGCTCCAGCACCCGCGCCTGCTCCCGCACCTGCACCGGCCCCAGCTGATGCCGCCAAGGAAGCTGCACCTGCACCAGCCCCGGCTGACGCAGCCAAGGACGCTGCGAAGAAGTAATTCGCTTCGAGGCGGAGAAAAGCCGGCCCCCAAGGCCGGCTTTTTGATGCGTGTAGCTTGGCGACGCCTGCGCTTACGTGATTGCCATCCACGCGAAGCCTTCGTCCTGGCTCGCCGCGACGATCCAGCGCTCCTCGCAGGAAAGAGCCGCCGAAAATGCCGCCCGTGCGAGCTCGGGCGTATTGTTCTTCTGCGACAGGTGCGCCGCAACGACGTGCTGAAGCCGGCTCGTGTCGATTGCCGCAAGGATCCGCGCGGCTGTCCCGTTGTCCAGGTGCCCCAGGCGACCGGCGACGCGCGCTTTCAGCGCCGGCGGATATTCGCCTCGCTGCAGCATGTCGAGGTCGTGATTGGCCTCGAGCACCAGCGCCTCGCAGCCCGAGAGCACCTCCTCGATGTGCGGGGTCGAGCATCCGGTGTCGGTGAGCACGCCCAGGCGCCTCGTGCCGTTCGACACGACGTACTGTACCGGCTCGCGCGCATCGTGCGGTACGGTGAAGGGGAAGACCTCCAGGTCGCCGACCGCGAACCCGGCTTCGCCGTGAATGAACCTGACTTCGATCGACGCGTCGATGTCCGCGCCGGACTCGCGCAGCGCGGCGAGCGTTCCATGGGTGATCCACACCGGCAGCCCGCAGCGGCGCGCGAGACCCCATACGCCGCCCGCGTGGTCCGAGTGTTCGTGGGTGACGAGGATACCGGCAAGATCGGCCGGTTCGAGCCCGATGCGCGCAAGGCGCCGCGACGTCTCGCGGGGCGAAAACCCGCAGTCGATGAGCAGCCGCGTGCCCCCGGCTTCGACGACGAGGCCATTGCCTTCGCTGCCGCTACCAAGCGAAGCGAAGCGCACGCTTGGTTCCTTTATTGCTCAAGCGAAGCGCAATGCGCACGCTTGGTTCCTTTATTGCTCAAGCGAAGCGCAATGCGCACGCTCCCTTCCCCTGGCTCGAGCTACTTCAGCTGTTCGTGCAGCAGCGACAGGATCTTGCGCGCCGTATCGGACTTGTCCAGCCTGCCGTCCTTGCCGAGCACTTCCACCTGGCTGGAGTCCTTGTTGTCCCTGACCTGTACGCGATACTGTTCCGCGGACTTGGGGTCGGGAGTGTTCGACTTCCAGAACATCAGCTTCGACAGGAATCCCTGGTCCTTCTTTCCGCCGCTTTGTGCGTCGCTTTCCGGGTCGATGTAGCGAACGAAATAAATGCCCTTGTTCCGGTCTCTGTCCTCGACGGTGAATCCGACCCGATCGAGCGCGAGGCCGACGCGCCGCCAGGCGCGGTCGAAGGGCTCAGCGACTTCGAGCAACGCGCCGCCGTCCTTCGACGGGACGACCCTGGCACGCTCGGACGAGGCTCCGGAGGCGACCTGCTCCCGCGCGCGCGTCTCTTCCACCCCGAATCGCAGCATGAGCCGGCGCAGGAACTCCGCTTCGAGGTCGGGATCGGTCGGGCGCGCCTGCCATACCGTATAGTCCTGGCGATCGCTGGTGTAGACCTCCGACACGCCGCGGTGGCTGATGTAGATCTCGGTCGTACCAGGTGCGATTCCGGGCTCGAGGCGGGTGCGGAACTTGTCGCGCTCCGCAGTCGAATACATCCCTTCGATCAGCCTGCCGAGCGCATTGCGGATGAAGTCCTGCGGGATCTTGGCGCGGTTTTCGGCCCAGTCGGTTTCCATCACGCCGGCCTCCGGCGTCTCGATCTTGATGAGGAAGCCGTTCTCCTGCCAGAACCCCTTCACCTCTGGCCAGACCTTGTCCGGCGTCTCCGGCACGACCAGCCAGCGCTGCGTCCCGGCGCGCTCCATGTGCACCTTCGCCGCCGCCACCGCAGGCAGGATTTCCGTGGAGCCGGCGCGTGGTCCCCCGGCCCGCTCGGAGCTGTAACTGGAGAAGGTCGCCGTGCCCTTGGGATTGATGTCCGGAACCTGATAGCGATTGTCGCGCGTCGGCGTCGTCAGGTCAGGCGGGACCTCGAGCGACGGCAGTTTTCCGGCGCTCTTGTACTCGAGCTTCTGGCCCTCGAACAGCGAACCGCCACAGCCCGCGAGAATCAACGCCAGCGCCGCCGCCTGCCACTTTCGAATCATGCTGTCCTTCCCTCCACGACGCGCAGTCCCGCCGGCGGCGATATGTCCGCGTGCCGCATCGCCTCCCCGACCACCTCGTGAAACTGTGCCGAGAGCGGCGTGAGCGGCAGCCGGATCCCGGAACCTATGAGCCCCATCTGCGCCACGGCCCACTTCACCGGGATCGGATTGGCTTCGACGAACAGCTTCTGGTGCAGCGGCAGAAGCTTGAAATCGAGCTCCCGCGCCTTCTTCACGTCGCCCGCGAGCGCCGCCGCGCACATCTGGTGCATCAGCCGCGGCGCCACGTTCGCGGTGACAGAAATGATCCCGTGCCCGCCGAGCAGGATGAGCGCAACCCCTGTCGCGTCATCTCCGCTGTACACGGCGAAGGCCTTCGGCGCGCGGCGCAGGAGGTCCGAGCCCCGCTCGATGTTCGCCGTTGCATCCTTGATGCCGACGATATTCGGGACCTGCGCGAGGCGCAGCACCGTATCGTTGGCGATGTCGGCGACCGTCCGGCCCGGCACGTTGTAGACGATCTGCGGAATGTCCACCGCCTCCGCGATGCTGCGGAAATGGCGGTACAGGCCTTCCTGGGTGGGCTTGTTGTAGTACGGCACCACAGACAGGCACACTGCCGCGCCGGCCTTCTTCGCCGATTCCGTCAGCTCGATTGCTTCGGCCGTCGAATTGGCACCGGTACCTGCGACGATGGGGATGCGCCCGGCCGCGTGCTGCACGGCGACGCGGATGAGCTCCTTGTGCTCGTCGAAATTCACCGTCGGCGATTCGCCCGTGGTTCCGACCACGACGATGCCGTCGGTCCCCTCGGCGATGTGCCAATCCATGAGCGACTTGAAGCGCCCGATATCCAACCTCCCGTCGTCGTGCATGGGGGTGACGATGGCGACGATGCTTCCTATCAGCATGCGGCTCGGCTCCCGCGTATCCAATTTTTCATTTTACCCTAAACCTCCTGCCCATCGGAGGACAGATACGGTCCCAGCGCGAGCCATTCCCGTGCCTGCCGCACGGCACAGATGCGCTGCACCACCGCAGGCATGGGACGCGTAACGACGCCCTGCTCGAACGCCACCACCTGAAGCTGCGGCATCACCCATTCGAGCAACTCGTTGCGACGCAAAAGGAAATCAGGGTTCGCGGGCCGCCCGAAGCGTTCGTTGCCCAGCGCGAAGGTCTCGTAGATCAGCACTCCGCCCTCTTTCAAGGCGGCGATCAATGCGGGCAGCAGCGGCCGCCAAAGGTAATTCGTCACGACCACGCCGTCGAAAGTTCCCGGCGCGTAAGGCCAGGGCTGCGATTCGATGTCCTGCGCGATCAACTCGATGCCGTCGAGCCCGCGCAGGGTATCGAGCGCCTGGACATCGCGGTCGATTCCGACGACAGCGTATCCCAGCCCCCGCAGATGCCGGGCGTGGCGCCCTTGCCCGCAGGCGACGTCCACGACCTTGCCACCCTTGGCGATCAGGGGCGCGAAGCGCCGCACCCATTCCGAGGGCACGGCGAGATCGTGCGGCGAACCGGACATTGGTGCTAGAACGACGAACCCGGCTGCCCGAGGAACTCGACTTCCTCGGGCGTCGATTCGCGGCCGAGAATCGCATTGCGATGGGGAAAGCGGCCGAAGCGCGCAATGATGTCGTGGTGCCTCAGGGCGTAGTCCGCGGTCCCCGCACTCTCCCGGTCCTGCGCGAGCGCGCCGAAAAGGGCGAGCGAGCGCCGCTGCACCGCAAGGTCCTCGGCGTGCTCGAACGGAAGATAGGCGAACCACCGCTCGACGGGCCGCAGGACCGCATCGAATCCCAGTTCGACGATGCCGCGACCCACGCGCAACGCGAGCGTATCGGCCGCAAAGGCGCGCGCCTCGCCGCGGAACATGTTGCGCGGGAACTGGTCGAGCACGACCGCGAGCGCCAGCGCGGACAGGGGCGTGCACTGCCAGAGGCCCAGGTCCCCTGCCGCAGCGCGCTCGTACAGGCCGAGAAAACGCGCGCGGACCTCGGCGTCGAACGCCGCACTCTTCTCGAACCAGCACTTGCGCGGCCGGCCGAGCTCCGGGGAATCCGGTGACCCGAACCAGAATGCGAGCACTTCGGGCAAATCAGGCATCGCGCCATAATACCGGGTGTAGCATGCCGCTGGAATCCGGCGCGACCGATCGCGTCCTTCCTTCCACCCGGAGACGACATGAACCCGAAGATACTGCAAACGACCATTGCCGGCAGCCTGCCCAAACCGGCCTGGCTCGCGCCGCCGCGCCAGCTCTGGGCGCCCTGGCTGCTGGAGGGTGATGCACTCGCCCAGGGCAAGCGCGATGCCGTGCGACTCGCGCTCAGGGAGCAGGAACGCGCCGGCATCGACATCGTCACCGACGGGGAACAGACGCGCCGGCACTTCGTCACGGGCTATCTCGAGCACCTGCAAGGGGTCGATTTCGAACACAAGGTCAACATGCGCATACGCAACCGCTACGATGCCGATGTGCCGCAGGTGGTCGGCCCGGTGTCGAGGCCCCGATCGGTCCACGCCGACGAAGTCCGGTTCCTGCGCTCCGAGACCTCCAGGCCCGTCAAGTTCACCCTTCCCGGTCCGATGACCATGGTGGACACGCTCCACGACGCGCACTACCGCAGCCGCGAGCGCCTGGCCATGGCCTTCGCCTCCATCCTCAACGCCGAAGCCCGCGAGCTGGAGGCGGCCGGCGCCGACGTCGTCCAGTTCGACGAGCCCGCGTTCAACGTCTATTTCGACGACGTGCGCGACTGGGGCATCGCCGCGCTGATGAAGGCGCGCGAGGGTCTGAAATGCCGGACGGCCGTGCATATCTGCTATGGATACGGCATCAAGGCCAATATCGACTGGAAGGCGACGCTGGGGTCCGAATGGCGGCAGTACGAGCAGGTCTTTCCGCTGCTCGCGCAATCCGCGATCGACCAGGTGTCGCTCGAATGCGCCAATTCGAAAGTGCCCATCGAGCTGCTCGCATTGCTTCGCGGCAAGGATGTGCTCGTCGGAGCCATCGACGTCGCCACCGAGCGGATCGAAACGCCCGAGCAGGTGGCCGGGACGATCCGGGCCGCCATGAAACACGTCGCCCCCGAAAACCTGTTTCCCTGCACCAACTGCGGCATGGTGCCGCTGGCGCGCGAAGTCGCCGAGGGCAAGCTGAACGCGCTCGCGGCGGGTGCGGCGATCGTCCGGCGAGAACTGGGACGGTAGGTTGGGCCGAGCGCGAGCGAAGCCCAACATCATCGCGGCCCGCTCGTTGGGCTTCGGCCCGGGGGGCCTCAGCCCAAGCTACGTACTGCTGATACGATAGCTTCACGACCCACCGAGCAAGAACCGCCAGGACGTCCCATGAATGAAGACGCGCCGCAATCGATCCCCAGCGTTCCCGCTTTCCCCGAGGGTGCGCCGAGCGAGCGCGTCATCGCGGAAAAGCAAGGGGCGATCGGGTGGATCACGTTCAACAACCCCGCGCGGCGCAACGCCATATCCGTGGACATGTGGGAAGCGATTCCCGTCGTCCTCGACCGCTTCGAGGCCGATCCCGGGATTCGGGTCGTCGTCGTGACGGGCGCGGGCGACAAGGCCTTCGTTTCGGGCGCAGACATCTCGCAGTTCGAGGGCCAGCGCTCGAGCGCCCAGGGCGTGCAGCACTACGAGGAGATCGCCGAGGCCGCGCAGTTGCGGCTCCAGGAATCCGACAAGCCCGTCATCGCGATGATCCGCGGCTACTGCCTGGGCGCGGGGATCAACATCGCGCTCGCGTGCGACCTGAGGCTCGCCTCGCAGGATGCCCGGCTCGGCGTTCCCGCCGCCAAGGTCGGGCTCGGCTATCGTCTGTCATCGACCAAGAACCTGGTGGATACCGTCGGGGCCGCACACGCGCGGGAGATGCTCCTGACCGCGCGCCAGTTCACAGCCGAGGAAGCGAAGGCGATCGGCCTGGTGCACCGCGTCGTTCCCGCCGAGGCGCTCGAGGCGCTCGTTGCGGACTACTGCGCCTCGATAGCGGCGAACGCGCCGCTGACCCTGCGCACCGGCAAGCGCATCATCCGCGAACTGCTTCGCGCCCCCGAAGGCTTCGATGCGGCGGGCTGCGCGGCGCTGGTGAAGCAGTGCTTCGAGAGCCAGGACTACGTCGAAGGCCGGCGCGCCTTCATGGAAAAAAGAAAGCCGGTTTTCCACGGCCGGTAAGGGCAGGCCCCCTGTCAAGCAGAGGCATACGAGGAGGAGTCATGAAGAAGGCGATATTTGCTGCAATCGCGCTCGCCCTGGCCGGGGGCGCGTGGGCGCAGGGCAGCTATCCGAGCCGGCCGATCTCCCTGGTCGTCGGCTTCGCTCCCGGCGGCGGCACCGACATCACCGCCCGTACCATCGCGAAGAAGCTGACCGAGTACATGGGCCAGTCGATCGTCGTGGAGAACCGCGCCGGCGCCGGCGGCAACATCGCGACCGACATGGTGGCCAAAGCCAATCCGGACGGCTACACGATCCTGCTCGCGAACGTCGGCTCGCTCGCCGTGGCGCCGCACCTGAACGCGAAGCTGCCGTACGATCCGCTGCGCGACCTCGCCCCGATTTCCATGGCGGTCGTTTTCGCCAACGTCCTCGTCGTGAACGCCGCGGTGCCCGCGACCACGCTGGCCGAGTACGTGAAGCTCGCCAATTCGAAACCGGGGGGGATGTCTTACGGCAGCTCGGGTATCGGGGGCGCCGGTCATCTGGCGGGCGAACTGTTCAGGTTCATGGCGAAGGCCAATCTCGTCCACGTACCCTACAAGGGCGGCGGACCGGCGATGTCCGACCTGCTCGGCGCACAGGTGCCTTCGCTGTTCGCCTCCGCTCCCTCGGCCGTGCCGCACGTGAAGTCGGGCAAGATCCGCGCGCTCGCCACCACCGGGGCCAGGCGCTCGGCCTCGTTTCCCGACGTGCCGACGATCGCCGAGCTGGGCTATCCGGGATACGAAGCGACCAACTGGTACGCTTTCGTCGCGCCCGCGAGAACGCCCCGGGAGATCATCGAGCGGCTGAACCGCGAGATCGTCAGGACGCTCAATACGCCGGAAATCCGGGACCAGTTCCTGAGCCACGGGGAGGAGCCCACGCCGACGACGCCCGAAGACCTCGGGAAGACCATAGCGCGCGAACTCGAAACCTGGGGCCGCGTGGTGAAGCAAGCGGGGATACAGGTGCAGTAACCGCTTATCACCCTTGCGTTGACGGAATCGGCGAAGAATTTGGGGTTATCAATGTCTCGCTATTTTTGGAAGTTGCAACTTCGCAACTTCCAAAAATAGCGAGATCAATGGATTCCAAACAGAGACAACCTGTTTGCCTCCGGCTATACCAGCTTAGCCCAGTTCCGCCCCGGGGGGCGACGCTCGGGTGGGAGCTAGGCCACGCGCAGCACGATCTTGCCGAGGTGCGCGTTCGATTCCATGTAGGACTTCGCGGCGGGAAGTTCTTCGAAGTCGAACCGGCGGTCGATGACCGGCCGCAGGCGGCCGTCGGCGATCGCCGGCAGCAGGTCGGCGGCGAATCCACGCACGGTGACAGCGCGCTGCTCGGCGTTGCGCAGCTTGTTCGAGACGCCGAACAGCGTCAGGCGCTTGGTGTGCAGGGCTTCGATATCGATTTCGCTCTTCATGACGCCGTCGACGTAGCCGACCGTGGCGAGCCTGCCCTCGAAGGCGAGCGCGCGCACGCATTCCGGAAACACCGAGCCACCGACGTTGTTGACGACGAGGTTCGCGCCCCGGCCGCCGGTCGCCTGCATCACGGCCTCGCCGAAGTCCCCCGAGCGCGTGCGAATGCCGACGTCCATGCCGAGCGCCTTGAGTTTCTCCAGCTTTTCCTCCGATCCCGAGGTGCCCATCACCCTGGCGCCGAGCACTTTCGCGGTCGCGAGCGCCGCGACACCCACGCCCGAGGAAATTCCGGTCACCAGCAGCCACTCGCCCCCGGCGAGCCTGCCCTGCGCGATGAGCATGTCGTGCACGACCATGAACGTGAGCGGCACCGCCGCCGCCTCTTCCCACGCCAGGCCCGGCGGCACGGCGATCGCTTCGCGCGCGTCCATGATCGCGTACTCGGCGAAGGCTCCGGCGCAGCGTCCCATGACGCGCTCGCCCACGGACAGCCGCTCGACGCCTGCGCCGAGCTTCGCGACCTCCCCCGCCCCCTCGGCGCCGGCGGGCCTGGCCGCGCCCGATTTCGCATGCAAACCGTAGGCGGCCATGAACTCGCCCCGGTTGAGCCCTGCGGCGCGCATGCGCACCAGCACTTGGCCCGGCGCGGGGTCGGGAACGGCGACCTCGCGCCGCTCGAGCAGCGTTCGGTCGGCTTCGGCCTGGATCCAGTATGAGCGCATCGCTTGCGGCATTTTCGCGATTATCGCACTCGCTGTAACATTCCAGGCAAGCAATCGAACCCGGTTATCAAACATGCCCCATGTCCCCGCATCGACGGCGCTCACGCGCTTCCGGATTCTCGATCTCTCGCGCGTGCGCGCCGGCCCCACCTGCGTGAAGCAGTTCGCCGACTTCGGCGCCGACGTGATCAAGATCGAGTCCCCGCCGGGCGTCGATCCGAACGAGGGCATGAGCGGCCCGCGCAGCGGATTCGACATGCAGAACCTGCATCGGAACAAGCGCTCGATGACGCTCAACCTGAAGCTGCCGGAAGGCCGCGATGTCCTCGCGCGGCTGGTGAAAACCGCCGATGTCGTCGTCGAAAACTATCGGCCCGACGTGAAGTTCCGCCTGGGCATCGACTACGCGTCGCTGGAGCGCATCAACCCCCGCGTCATTCTCGCCAGCATATCCGGATTCGGCCAGGACGGTCCCTATCGCGAGCGGCCGGGATTCGACCAGATCGCTCAAGGGATGAGCGGCCTGATGTCGGTGACGGGTTTCCCGGGCCAGGGCCCGGTGCGCACCGGCACGGCGATCGCCGACCTCGCCGCGGGGCTGTTCGCGGCGCTCGGCATCATGACGGCGCTGCTCGAGCGGGAATCATCGGGCAAGGGGCAGTGGGTGCAGTCCTCGCTGCTCCAGTCCGGCGTCGCGCTGCTCGATTTCCAGGCCGCGCGTTATCTCATGAACGGCGAAGTCCCGCCGCAGGTCGGCAACGACCATCCCACGAGCATGCCCACCTCGGCGTACAGGACCGCCGACGGCTACATCAACGTGGGCGCATCGGGAGACGGCATGTGGGCGCGGCTGTGCAAAGCGCTCGGGCGGGAGGATTTGCTCTCGCGCCCGGAGTTCACCGGCGCGCCGAAGCGCGCGGCCAACCGCGTGCAGCTGAACGCCGAGCTCAATGCGGCGTTCTCGGAGAGGACGAGCGGCGAATGGATCGACGCGCTCAACCGCGCGGGCGTGCCCTGCGGACCGATCTATTCCATCGACCAGGTGTTCGCCGACCCGCAGGTGCGGCACCTCGGCATGGCCGCGCCGGTGGATCACCCGAGGCTGGGCAGGATCAGCATCGTCAACCAAGCCGTTACGCTTTCGCGCACGCCCGCGACGATGGCCACGGCGACGCCCGAACTGGGCGAACACACCGACGAGTTGCTGGCCGAGATAGGCTACGGAAAAGCCGACATCGCCGGACTGCGCGAGCGCGGAGTCGTCTGATCAGGAGGCTTGGGCGGTCGCGGGGCCAGGGCCCGCGCCTTCCGTCTGCTTGGATTCCGGAGACTCGGGTTCGGCGCCTTCGGCCTGAGCTTTTTCAGGTTTCTTGGCGTTTTCCGCGTCCAGCGCCAGAAGCAACGGATCGAACTCTTCACGCGCTGCCCGCGGCAATGCGTCAAGCTCGAGGACGATCGTCCGCGCAAGCGCGCGCATGCGCCAGATCATCTCGCTCGGCACCACTTCCAGGTCGAGATAGACCTCGGCATCGCCCTCGGCGAGTTCGACGAGCGAGTGCTTGCCGGCGAAGCAGTCGTAAACCCCGGTGGACGCCCACGCGAACTTGAGCCTCGAGATGCGCCGCATCGCCGTCTCGGCGATGTCGCGCTGGCTGGCGGATATCGTCGCCTGGCCGCAGTCTTTCGCGGCCTGCGCGGCGTCGTCGAGCCTTTGCTTGACGCTTTCCATGGTCTGAAGCGCCTGCTCCGCGCTGAACCCCTGGGGTATCGACAGGACCCCTACCGGGCTGGCGCGCAGCGGCGAGAGCAGGGACATGACGGCGAAGTCGTATTCGCCCGGTACCAGGCGCAGCGCCAGGCTCGCCCGCGCCACCGGGTTGTCGCGGGCATCGAGGATACCGCACAGGGTCTCGGTCACCGCGAGGATGCGCCCGACCGGGGAGAACCTGTCGGCGGTCAATTTGCGCGGGTACCCCGAGCCATCCAGGCGTTCGTGATGCTCGAACACGGCCTGGGCGATCGCCTTGGGGTAATCGGTCAGCTCCGAGAGCAACTGCGCGCCCAGAGTGGGGTGAACCACGACGTGCTTCCAGCCCTCCGAGGTCAGCGAGGCATCCGTATGCAGGTAGGCCGGGTTGACGTACATCTCGCCAAGGTCGTGCAGCAGCCCCGCCAGCAGCGCAAGCTTGACGTCGAACGGCGCGACCTTGGCCCCCAGGGCGAGCGCCCCGGAGAGCAGGCCGTTCAGCACCGCGTGCCCGAAGGGGCGGCCGCCGTTCTCGCGTGCGGTGGTGAGCAGCAGGATGACCACCGAGTGCAATGGAAGGGTCGCGAACACTTTCTTCAGCGCCGGCAGGTGGGGCCCGGCAATGGCCGCGACGACCGGTGAGGATTCGACCAGCCGCTCGGCTTCCTCGGCAAGCTGGCCGCCGGTGACGCCGTTCTCGACCTCGAGGCAGGCCTCCAGCGGTTTCTTGAGCGTCCGCTCGAGCAGGCGCTGCTGGAGCGACGCCGAGACGGGCTTGCTCTTGGCGAGCAGCTTGATGCCGGTGACGTCGACGATGTCCTCGCCGGCGTAGATGGAGTTCGTTTCGTTCGCGCGGATGAAGGCTTCGACGCTGTGCGGATTGGCAGTGGTGAAGTTGCTCGCCATAGTGACCTCATTCGGCCATGCGCGTCCCTCGCCGGGCGGCGCGGATCGTACAAGGCCCACTTCGGCGCCGCTCTCACCGTGTCCGACGGAAACTGCGCCATGGGAGTTATCGGCCGCCGCCCCGGTTACTTTAGGCGCGGCTGCGCGTCGACGCTGCGCTGCGCAGGCTGGGGGTTCTCAGGCCCTTGTCGGCAGAGGAGATTTCGCCGGAGGGCGGCAAAAAAAACCCGGCGCGCGGGAATCGCCGCCGGGTCAGCGGGTGTTTGTCGAGGAGGGGACTAAACACCTGACAGGAGATGCTGAAATGATAGCGAGCGGCGCCGGAATCCGCTGTGTACTTATGCACATAACATAAAATATCGACCCGCTCGCTCAGAGCGGGTGGCGGCGGGGCCCGCCGCTAGGACTTGACGAAGACGTGCAACGGATCCCCGTCGACGTCCCGCCCGCTGAATCCGTTGGGTTCGAGGCGCACGGAACGCATCGCCTTCGCGTCGAATGCGGCGGTATATATCGTCCGGCCATGGGTGTACTGGACCATGATCGTGTCGTCGTCGCGCAGCACGGTCTTGAACGCGTAGAACCTTCCAGGCTCCACGCCCTCGACCAGCAACTCGCTGCCACGCGTAGCCGCCTTGGTGCTGAGGGCCAATATGTGCTCGATGATATCGTCGGGCGTCGCCATCACACGGCGTCCTGAGACCGTTCCAGTGCGAAGGGTATCAAGTTGGTCGCCGTCCGGTAAGTCGGTCCCCGGACACACGACCGATGCGCATGCTACCCGACGCCTCGCCGGTTTGACCTGGATCAATCAGCGCGGTGATGTATTAGCCGATACTTATGGATATGTCCTCGATTAGGGGGCGTCGTACCCATAGATTGGAAATCGCATGATGATGAACCAGGGAAACGGCAACTCCATGTTCGGAGGCGACGGCACGATGTACGCGGGCTGGGGACACGACCTGATTTTCGGGAGCGACGGGGTCGATACGGTCGTGTTCGCCGGGATGCACCACGACTTCCAGGTGGTCAACGCGACGTGGGGCTGTTCGGTCGCCGATGCCGGGGGACTCATCGCCGACACGCTGTACAACGTCGAGCGCCTGCAATTCTCCGACATGAAGCTCGCCTTCGACGACGCAGCCACGAACTCGGCCAAGATCATCGGCGCCGCTTTCGGGGCGGACCACATCCAGCCCGCCCTGACCGGCATGGGAATCTCGCTCTTCGACCAGGGCATGAGCATGCGCGACGTGGCAGGCATCGCCCTGGCCGCCATGGGCGGCCACATGAGCAACCAGGAGCTCGTGACTGCGCTCTACACGAATGTCGTGGGCCAGGCTCCGGACGGCGCGAGTCTCACGTACTACATGGATATGCTCGATCACGGCACGAGCATGACGGATATGCTCATGCTGGCCGCGAATTCCGACGCCAATGCGCAGCACATCGGCCTGGTCGGCATGATGACGCACGGGCTGGAGTACCAGTAGCGGCGCGACGGCTCGCCTCCCGCATTCACGCAGGCGACCCCAGGCGAAGCATCAGGCGGCGTCGCAGGTCACGGATGCACGTCCTCGGAAAACCACTCGTCGGGCAGCTCATGGCCCAGTCCCGCCCGCCTGGCGCGCTCGAGCACCAGCGCGCCGGCGGCGGCGAACTGCAGGCCGCTGCCCACGTTGTTGACGAAGCAGGTGATCTCCTCGGGATTCCGGCGCGCCGGCGCGGGTGACACGATCAGGCGGCCCAGATCGGGATAGGCGCCGAAGTCGCGGCTGCCGTCGTTCCACCAGCCATGCTCAGGGACGACGTTGGGCGTGTCCTTCATCACGTTGTCGATCTGCTTCGCCTGCTCCAGCGTGTGCACGAACACGCGGTCGCATGCGTCGAGCACCTCGCCGTCGACCTCCTGCGCCTTGATGCAGCTGACGTGCATCCCGCGCCGCAGCCAGGCAAGCTCGATGACGCGCACGACCGACGAGGTCGCCGCCATGATGACGTCCGCCCCGGCCACGCAGGCCTCGGCCGTATCGACCGCGGCGATGCGCACACGCGCGCCGTGGCGCTCGAGCGCTTCGGCGGCGAACGCCTCGCGGTGCTCGCGCCGCGGGCTGTAGACGCGCACTTCGCGGAACGCGCGCATGGCGAGCGCGGCCTCGAGCTGGGCGCCCGCCTGCCAGCCGCTGCCGATCAGCGCCAGCGTCGAGACATCGGGCCGCGCGAGGCGATCGAGCGCGATCCCGTTGGCCGCGCCGACGCGGATGCGCTGCATCACGCCGTCGGGAAGGATGGCCAGGAGCGCGCCGGTTTCGGTGCTGAACAGGAACACCAGCCCGACCCAGCGCCCGCCCGCAAGCGGCTGCTTGACCCGCCGCGGCTTGCCCGCGACGAGCGGATGCATGATGACGTCGGGGTTGATGCGCCGCGCCTGCACGCCCCTTGCGGGCCAGGGG
>Ga0080064_1001311_pt1 | contig 51682 bp, 48 predicted proteins | sample Subgrocontami54m_FD_69260 | JGI IMG/M metagenome (GOLD analysis project Ga0080064, IMG submission 69260) | Subsurface groundwater microbial communities from S. Glens Falls, New York, USA - GMW46 contaminated, 5.4 m (SPADES assembly) (version 2) ...
GGGATGCGGGAGGGGGCCCGCGAATCTGTGTGTGCGCGAGGGGTCGACCGCTTCCCAAAGAAGAACCCCGCGGCACGAGCCCGCGGGGTTCATCCGTCGTTCGCGCCAGGCGCGAAGTGTGTCAGTCGCTATTCCCCGTCGGCTGTCGCGTCGAACGAAGAACGTGTAGAGCCAAGTCGAGGACGTCGCGCTCACTGACCGTGCCGACGAGTCGGTCGTCCAAATCGACGACGGCGAGCAATCCAACGCCCGCGCCGGCACTTGCACCGCCTTCACCAACCGTTCTCCCCGCATGGCACACGGATCGCGTTGCGCGGAGCCATGCGTGGAGAAGGGTCGGACGTCGTTCCCCGCGCGATTGCCAACTGGATGCTCCGACGGTGCACCGATCCCCTCGCCCGACGTCGCTTCGACGTTGGGAGAGGGGTGCGCGGTGAAGTCGGTGAAGTTGTGGGGGTGAGGTCTGCGCGACCGCTTCCCAAAGAAAAACCCCGCGGCACGAGCCCGCGGGGTTCATCCGTCGTTCGCGCCAGGCGCGAAGTGTGTCAGTCGCTATTCCCCGTCGGCTGTCGCGTCGACGGCGTCCGTTGCGGCGTCCGTTGCGGCGTCCGCGGCGGTGTCCGTTGGGACGTCGGATGCGTCGGACGATGCTGCGTCGGTCGGACCTGTGCCGGAGTCACCCATCATGATGAACATCGGCGCCGGTGGGTCTGGGCACGTCGCGTTCGACACGGAGTTCGTGTCCATTGTCACTGCCCCGTTTCGTGCGAGCGCTCGTCCGTCGAGCGCGGATCCCGTCGTGAGCGTGACGCTCGCGAGCGCGACGATGTTGCCCGCGAAGCTCGAGGCAATTCCCACCGTCGCGGAAGTGCCTACTTGCCAGTACACGCCGCAGGGGCGCGCACCGTTGATCATGGTCACCCGTGCGACCATGCCAGTCACGAGGGTGGATCCGACCTGGAAGACGAACATGGGACTGACTTGCCCTTGGCCGTCGAGCACGAGCGTGCCTGTCAGCTGCGCCGACGACGTGAAGCAGTAGACACCCGGTGCGAGTGTCCTGCCGCCGAGGTCCGTGCCCGTGAGGGCCGTACCGCAGGGCAAGCCCGCGAGGTAGTTATACGCCGCGGTCGTGTCGGCTTGGGCGAGCGACGCAACGCCGTCCCCTGCGTGAACGACGGTGCCGGCAGGGATGCCGACGAGCGCGAGGCCGGGAGCGACACCCACCATGCCGGTGATCGTCGAGAGGCCCGTGTTGCTTACCGTCGAGCCACCGAGGATGGTGAACTGCGCGGCGCTGCCGAGAATGCCCGGCACGACGACTCCGCTGTCGGGGACGTCGGTGACGTCGGTTGCATCCACGAAGAATACGTCGGGTACGTCGGATACGTCCGGTACGTCCATGACATCCACAACGTCCGGTGCGTCGATGACGTCCGGCACGTCCGCGACGACGATGTCCGGCGTCACGTTGTCGGGCGTGACGATGTCCGGCATGACGACGTCTGGCGTCACGTTGTCCGCCATCACGTTGTCCGCCATCACGGTGTCCGGTACGACGACGTCGTCGCGGGCGCTGTCACCTGCGACATCGTCCGATCCGAGGATCGACCGGGATCCACACGCTGTCACCAACAGCGCAGCAAACGAGGTGAGCAGCAGAGAGCGCGGCGCGCGCCGGCTGGAAGCAATGGATTGTGACATTCGAGGACTCCTGACAGTGTGTGGATCTGGGACTTCGCTCACGGGAGCGCGGACTGGACTGACGACTGCCGCGCTCACGGTGCACCGGTGGGGGGCGTGTTCGAGGCTGAGCCGTTGGCGTCCACAGAGTTGTTCGGCTGTGGCTGCAGGATGTGAAACTCGACTCGACGGTTTGCCGCGCGGCCCGACGAGGTCGTGTTCGGGACGATCGGGCGGCTCGGGCCATAACCGCGCGGTACGACGCGGCTGGGTTCGATTCCGTGTTGCGTGAGCCACGTCGTGACGGACTGCGCGCGGCGCTGGGACAGGCTCATGTTGGCCTCGTCGGTGCCGACGTTGTCCGTGTGGCCTTCTACCCCGACGCGTCGCATCTCGGGTTGCGCGCGGAGGGCCGCGGCGACGGCGCCGAGCACTCGGAAGCTCGGACGCAGGATGAGGTCGCGATTGGTCGCGAAGAAGACCGGTTGAAGAATGACGATCTGGCCGTTGCGAATGACCACGAGGCCCGGGCAGCCGTTGCGTCGGGGATCGATGTGCGGCGAGCCGATGACGTCGGGACATGCGTCGGTGACGTCAGGAACCGTGTCGCGATCGCGGTCCCCGAGCGGACACCCGACGCGCGCTGGGTCGGGGTGCAGGCCTTGGGCCTCGCGGGGGCAACGATCCGCGTGGTTGTAGATTCCGTCGGCATCGTCGTCGCCGTCTGGGCAGCCGGCGCGGTCGGGGTCTGGATGCGGTCCAGCATTGGTCGCCGGGCAGGGGTCTGCGTAGTCGAAGACGCCGTCATTGTCGGTGTCGACCGCCGGACATCCGAGGCGAAGCGGGGAAGGGTGATCGCCCACGGGCACGCTCGGGCAGAGGTCGAGTTCGTTCATGACGCCATCGCGGTCACGGTCGCGCTCGGGGCAGCCGCGGTGCTGCGCGTCGGGCTGCGGACCTGCCGGCTCGCGAGGGCACTCGTCGAACGGATCGATGACGCCGTCATTGTCCGTGTCGGCGGGCGCGGGTTCGATCACGCGCGTGATGGCTGGGGGAGCACGCACGGAAATCGAAAGGCCGAGAGACCAGTACTGAGCGTCGCTCGGATAGTCCTGCGCGCCAGGAGCCGCGACGAGATGTCCATAGCGGAAGACCGGGCCGAGGCCGACCGCACGCCCGAGCGCGAACTCGAATCCGAGCCCCGTGTCGATCGCGAGGCGGCGCCTGCCGGCGGTGACACCGAGTCCGACGTTTCCGTCGAGGAAGAGCCGCCCCACACTGGCGATCATGGGCTCCAGGCGCAAGCCGCCCGTCACCGAAAACTGTTGTCCATCGGAGTGCACGCCCGCGGCGCTCTCGGTATTGAACCACCAACTCGAGAACGACGCCTGCAGTGCGAGCGGACCGACGAGGGTGAATCCGATTCTCCCGGATCCCTGCACGTCCAGCCCGTACAGCATGGTGTTTCGCTGGTAGCCGGCGAGCATGGTCCCGGCGCCGAGTTCACCGCGCACGACGATTCGCTCACCGAAGCTCTGCGCGTGCGCCGCGGTCGGGAGCACTGCAAACGCGAGCAGAAAGACCGCCGCTCGTGTCGTGAACAAATTCAATCTCAGCTTCGTCATCATGGTTGTGTCCTCGGGAGTGAGCGCCGTTGCTCCATTCGTTCGCAGCAATTCGGCACATCTGGCTAGGCATGTTTCGGGCCACCGGAGAAACAGACGTGCATGCGGCCACTTGGTGTGCACTCGCTCGTGAGCGAGCGAGTGACTCCATCAGGATGAGCGACGATCTCAGTCAATGTGAGTGAGCGAACGAGGCGACCAACTGACGTCGTCGTTCAGGCCCGCAACTGGTCGGGTCGACCCGTGGAACGCTTGGGTCGAACGTGGCGACGGAGTGTGTCGGGCCATGCGGAAATGTCGTCGGCGGGATACAGGCGCAGGGTCTGTCCGCGCGCGGTCAGCAGCTCGCTCATCTCGCACTGCAAGACGTCGGCTGCGACGGCGAGCCCCGAGAGCGTGGCCCCCAGAATGCCGTGGCTCAGCGTGCTCGAGCCGCAGAGATACAGCCCGGGGATCTCGGTTCGGATTCGATGTGCCCAGGGTCCGACTTGTGACAGTCGCTTCTCCGTGCCGTACAGATTCCCGCGGGTCGCACCGATGTAGTGCGCGTTGGTCAGGGGCGTCCCGACATCCGCGAAGAGGACGTGATCGCGCAGGCCCGGGACGATGGTCGCCGCAGCATCGATCATGAGCGCTCGCAAGTGTGTCTTGAGCGCCGCATAGTCCTCCGGCCGCGCGCCGAAGTGAGACTGAGCCCAACGCTGGAACGGCTCGTAGTCGACGAACGCAAAGGCCTCGATCGTGTGGCGTCCGATCCGTTCCTTCGCGCGATCTTTCAGTGTCGTGGCCGTGAGAAAGAACCACGGAATCGACGCCGGCGTTGCCGTCCAGTCCTGCAGTCCGCGGCGATAGAGGGAATCGAGGTCGGCGTGCGCGTACGACCAGTAGTTCCCAGAGTCCAACCCCAGCGCGCTCAGGTCGAGATCCGTCGCCAGGAATAAGCTGACGGCCGATGTGGAATAGCGGTTGGCGGAGAGCTTCCGGCGCAGTGCGCTGCTGAGATGCGTCTCGCCGACGAGCGTCTTGTACGTCACGTGCGGATCGGCGTTGCTGATCACCTGGCGCGCCCGAATCTCGCTGCCGTCCGCGAGCACGACGCCGATGGCGCGGCCGCGTTCGATGAGTATGCGCGACACAGCGGTCTCGAGACGTACTTCGGCGTTGGCGCGTTTCAGTGCGCGCAGGAACGCGAGTGGGATCGCAGAGCCCCCCCCGCGCGGGTAGTATCCACCGTCGAAATAGTGGCGAGTCACGGAGGCATGCACGACCGCGGGCACCATCGAGGGGGCCAATCCGTGATTGCCAGCCTGGGCCGACAGAATCGCAGTCAACAGCGGATCGCGTGTGTGGGCGCGAATCATGGACGCAGCGCTGAAGAGTGCCCAGCGTGCAACGTTGGAGGCACGAAAGGGCAACGTCAGGCGATCGCGCCACGTGCGCGCGTCCATCTGGGTGTTCAATTCGTGTCCGATGCTGTCGACGGCGCGAAGATAGTTCTCGATGCCGCGCCGCTCGGCGGGAAAGCGCGCCTTGAGCCGCTCACCAAATGCGTCGCGCCCGCGGGGGATGTCGAAGCGTTCATCGCCGACGCGCACGTGGTCAATGGCGTCGGGGTTGAGTTCCAGAAACGTGAGGTCGTTTGCGACGCCGAGACCCTCGTAGATTTCGCGCGTTCGTCCGCCCGGCTGTAGCTCGCCGACGTAGTGAACCCCCGGACTGAAGCGATACCCTCCGAGCGGAAACGAGTGGCACCATCCGCCGGGCAGATAGTGCTGCTCGAGGACCAGTACCGTGAGCCCCGACTGCGCGAGGGGCAACGCCGCAGCGAGCCCGCCCGCGCCCGAGCCGATGACGATGACGTCGTAGTCGCGTGAATCCACCGTCGGAACTCCGCGCCTAGTGGAACGAGTGGCCGGTAAAATAGAGAACCGCGACGACGCAGAGCACGATGCCCGCGGGGGACCAGCCGGCGTATCCGTAGCGGGAGTGACCGATGCCCCCGCCGAAGAGCGCGACGACGAAAACGATGAGTAGGATGGTGAAGAGCATGGTCAGGCCTGTGCTTTCTTGGCGAGTTCACGCGTGGCGTCTTCGAGCTTGCGCGCAGCGGACTTGAGCGACCGCGCAGCGGAGTCGCCGGCCACTTCGAGCTTCCCGGTCACGACGGTGACGGCATTGCTTGCTGCGTCCGCGAGCTTGTCGGCCGCATGTTTCGCCGTGTCGGCAACGTGGTCGATCTTGCTCTTCGCGTCGTGGGCGACGTCGTCGATCGTTGATTTCGAGATGGGGCTTTTGTCGGTCATCGAATTCTCCTCGCGCGCACGGTGTGCGGGCGATCCGCACGGAATCGTGTTGTGCAAGGACGTGGCCAACCCGTTTTCCGCGGATTATCGCGACGCTCAGCGCGGAGCGATCGAACTGATGGATCCAGCGCTCGATTCTGATGGATCTCGGGTCGGCCGAGGGGTCAAGCCGATCGGTCGATCGAATCGAGCGAGGGTCATCGGTGGCGCCCGTTGCTCGAGGATGGCCACCCGCATTCGGCGACGTCGATCAACAGAAGTTCGGTGTCTTCGCTCGCGGTCAGCGAGACCGAACGCTCGTCGATCACGCCGGCTCCGTCGCCCGCGCCGACAACTTCGCCGCCGAGCGTTGCCCGGCCCCGGACGATGTGGAGCCAGGCGCAGCGTCCCGCGAGAATCTCGTGAACCAGATGCTTTCCCGGGAAGAGGATCGACGAGTAGATCCGGGCATCGCCGTGCACTCGAAGCGAGCCGTCGCGCCCGTCGGGCGACGCGACGACCCGAAGCACCGCGCGGCGATCGCCCGTGCCAAATCGCTTCTGTTGCACGCCAGATTCGGACGGGAGTCGGGTGGCGCGGATCCAGATCTGGAATGCGCGTGCCGACGAAGTCGTCGACGCGTTATGAGCCGGCGGACGCACGCCGTGCGCGGCCATCGAGCAATGAAACTCGCCCGCGGGCATGCCGTAGGGCCCGACGCTGAGGCCGTCCCCGTTCAGAGCGCCCTCGACCACGTACGTCACCAACTCGAGATCGTCACGCGGCCGAAACAACAGCGTGGCGCCAGGTGCGACCCGGTGCTCATCGAGGATGTCGAGCGCACCGAATCCGTCCGTGAGCAGGTCCTTGGGGTCGTCTGGATCGAATGACCGGGCGACGTCGTCCCCGAGTTCACTGAGACGACGCCGCACGGCATCGCGGCGGAGCGTGATCATCTAGTGCGCAGCCATCACTCACGTGCACGCAGCATTCGGGCCATCGGTCGCGCGGACAATTGGTCCGGCGTGCAGGGCGTGGGCGCACAATTTGCACTCTCAACAATCATCGGTAGCTTCGTACGAGATCAGGCCCTTCGCTGCAGAGTCGGCGGCGCCTCGTCTGCCGTCGACGACGACGCGTTGGTCAATGCATTCAACTTGGAGTACAGAGCACATCGATTCGATCGAGAGGGCAGCCCGGAATGCGAGTAGACGATCTAGATCACAAAGAGCTGCTCGAGCTCGATCCGAACGAGGGCGTGATCCGATTTGCGGGGCAACGGGCGTTGCTGGTGGATGCCGTCGCGATGGGCCTTCTGCGCAAATATCTGCTCGAAAACTTTGGATTGAGCGCCGCGCGGGCGGTCCTGACGCAGTTCGGCTTTGCCCACGGCTGGCGCATGGCGGACGCGCTCCAAGCCGAGTTCAAATGGGAGACCGACGAGGAACGGATTCAGGCTGGCGCGCGAATGCTGACGCTCGAGGGGCTCTTTCTCGTGAAGTCAGGCAGTGAGGGGCCCCTGTCGGTCGACGGTTCGACGCTCGTGGCCTCGTACGAGGCGGAACAACACCTGCTGCAGATCGGACGGGCCGACGCGCCAATGTGTTGGACGATCTGCGGCCTGATGAGTGGTTACATCAGCCGTGCGGTCGGCAAGGAAATCTACGTCCTCGAAGACCGATGCATGGGCAAGGGCGACGCGGCGTGTCGTCTGTACGGCAGAACACGAGAGCAGTGGGGAGGCGAGCGTGCCGAGGAGCTGCGTTTCTTCGAGGCCAAGCGCCTGGCCGACTGTCTCGACGTGTCGCTCCATCGTGTCACCGAGACGCTGAAGCTCACGGAGCAACGACTCGACGAGCGCCGGCGAGCGCTCACGCGCATCGTCCCGGACGCGGCCGTGCCGTCGGGGATCATCGCGAAAAGCAGCGCAATGCGTCAGGTGGTCGACCTCGCGCAGCGCGTTGCGAAGGTCGACGCGACGGTGCTGATCTCGGGCGAGAGCGGTACGGGCAAGGAGCGAATCGCGCGGCTCGTCCACGACGAGTCCGCTCGCGCGGCCGGCCCGTTCATCGCGGTGAACTGTGGCGCGATCACGGAGACGCTGCTCGAGAGCGAACTGTTCGGCCATGCACGCGGTGCCTTCACGGGCGCTACGCACGACCGACCGGGGCTCTTCGAGGCCGCAAACGGCGGAACACTCTTGCTCGACGAGATCGGCGAAGTTTCCGCCGGGATGCAGGTGAAACTGCTGCGCGCGCTCCAGGAGCGCGAGGTTCGTCGCGTGGGCGAGAACAAGAGTCGCCGCGTCGACCTTCGAGTGATCTCGGCGACCAACCGGGATCTGATGCAAGCCGTCGCCGAAGGATCGTTCCGCCAGGACTTGTACTACCGCCTCAAGGTCGTGGAACTCCACGTGCCGTCGCTTCGGCAGCGACGCGACGACATCCTGCCGCTCGCCAGGTTCCTGCTCGCAGAGGTTGCCCTGAGAATGAAGCGGGATATCTCGGGGCTCGCGCCGGGCGCGGCCGATCAGCTCGTGCGGTATGAGTGGCCCGGCAACGTGCGAGAACTGGAAAATGCGATGGAGAGCGCGACCGCTCTCGCGCGCGGAAACCGTGTCGAAGCGGAGGACCTGCCCGAAGCGGTGCGACGCGCGTTCCCGGTGCCGCTCGCGACGGAGGGCTCCGTGATTCCGCTCGAACAAGTCGAGAAGGATTACATCATCGCAGCGCTGGAACTGAACGGTGGGAATCAGTCGCGCACTGCCGAGCAACTTCGCATTGGCTCGGCAACGCTGTACCGCAAGCTCAAGGCGTACGGTCTCATCGGCGGAAAGGGCGCCGAACGCAAGTCCGCGCCTGGGTGAACTCGACGCGCTCGGCACGAAGGTTGCTCGATTCCGCTGCGTGAATAGGCCGTTCGCAGCGCTGCGCCATGCGCTCACGTTCAAGATGACGGCGAAGCAGTACTTCGTCTACCAGACGTTCGGCTCGATCTTCGTCAATGGCGTGCTCAACGCGGGATCGATGTGGTTCAAACGCCGTCAGGCGGTCGTGCCGTTCTGGGGCTGGTCGGGAATCGCCTTCGACACCCTGCTGACGACATTCACGTTGTCCGCGTTGACCGTGGTATTCGGCACGTTTGCCATCCACCACGACTTCAAGGCTGGGCGCTTCGAGATGTTGACGTGGACCCCGAGAAACCATCGGGTCTTGAAACTGTTCTCGTACTCGACGCCGTTGCGGGCAACAGTGTTCGGTCCGTTGTTCACGCTCGTGCTCGTGCCGCCGACCCTCGGAGCACTCATGCTGGCAGGAGTGCACGAACTGCGCTTCTGGCCGTTCTTCGCGTTCAAAGTGCTCTACGCCGTCATTCTGGGCATGGCCGTGACCCCGCTGAACGCCCTGTGGGTGCTCACGAGCCCGAAGCGAACGTTCTGGGAGGTCGTCCGCGGCGACAAATAGGCCGCCGCACTCAGGCCGCGTCGAGGACGTCCGGGTGGACCACCGGGATGAGCGCCTCTCGAACCTTTCGAACGAGCGACTCGGGTGTAATCGGCTTCTGTATGAACGTGATTGTCGAGTCGAGAATACCGTTGCGCACGAGCGTATCGTCCACGTAGCCAGACATGTAGAGCACCCTCATCCCTGGGCGACTCGCAAGGAGGCGCGCGGCCAATTTCCAGCCGCTCATCTTCGGCATCACGACATCCGTCAAGAGTAGATGGATCGTCCCTTTGTGCTGCTCACACAGTCGAATGGCCTCGTCCCCACCTGCGGCCTCGAGGACGTCGTACCCGTACTTGCGAAGAATCGTGCGCGCGACCAAACGAACGCGTTCCTCGTCCTCGACGAGGAGGATCGTCTCGGAACCGCGGAGCGCAGTTGGGTGGAGCGGGACCAGCGGGGCACGAGCAATCGCCGCTTCGTCCACCGTCGGGAAATGGATTGTGAACGTCGTGCCCTTCTGTGGCTGACTGTACAGGGAGATCGTTCCGCCACTCTGACGCACGATCCCGAACACACTTGCCAGGCCGAGGCCCGATCCCTTCCCGATCCCCTTGGTCGTGAAGAAGGGCTCGAAGACTCGCGCCTGGATCTCCTTGCCCATGCCGACGCCCGTATCCGTTACGGACAGTGCCACGTGCGGACCCGGTTTCATTCCGACGTGCTGCGAAGTGTAGGTCTCGCTGAGCACGACGTCGGTCAGCTCGATGGTCAGCGCTCCGCCTCGGAGCATGGCTTCGCAGGCGTTCATCGCAAGATTCATGATGACCTGCTCCATCTGCCCCGGATCGGCCTTGATCGCTCCGAGGGTTCGCGGCACGAGCAGCGTCAGCGTCACGTCTTCAGGGATTACCCGGCGAAGCCTCTTCTCGATGGCGCTGAGAACGTCCGCGAGCGCGACGATGCTCGGCGGAAGGACCAGCCCGCGGCTGAACGCGAGAAGCTGCCGCGTCAGATCCGCGGCGCGCGAGCCAGCGCTCTTGATCTCTTCGAGGGCCTCCCGCACCGGGTCACTCGCTTGGAGATCGGCGGCGAGGAGTTCGCTGTAGCCCAGAATCACCGACAACAGATTGTTGAAGTCATGGGCCATGCCGGCGGCGAGGCTCCCGATCGCTTCCATCTTTTGCGACTCGCGAAGTTGTTCTTCACTCCGCCGGAGCGCGACTTCCGAGGCCTTGCGCTCGATGGCGTGCCGGATCACGCGCTCCATCAACTGCGGTGTGATCTGGTCCTTGACGAGGTAGTCCGCCGCTCCGGCTTTCATCGCCTGAACATCGACGTCGTGATCGCCTCGGCCCGTGAGCAAGATCATCGGTCCGACAAAGCCGTCCGCGATCGCACGCTCGATGAGCGAGAGCCCGCTGTGCGGACCGAGCCGGTAGTCCACGAGGCAGACATCGTGCGGAGTCCGAAGCTCCTCGAGCGCAGCGTCGTAGGTTCGCGCCCATTGCACATCGAAGCCCGCGCCATCGCTGTCGCGCAGTAGCTTACCTGTGAGCAGGTAGTCTTCCTCGTCGTCCTCGACGACCAACACACGAATGACTGGGTCCCTCATCCTAGTATCCGCCCGCAGCGTCTGGGAGCTGCACGATCTGGAACCAGTATTGCCCCAGGACCAGCATCACGTCCACGAGGGCCGGAAGCGTGATGGGCTTGCTGATGAACGAGTTGCTGCCGAGGTCGTACGCCTGGACGATGTCCTGCTCCGCCTTCGACGTCGTCATGACGACGATCGGGATGCGGCGAAGAGCCGGATCGGCCTTGATCTCCGCCAGCGCCTCACGGCCGTCCTTCTTGGGCATGTTCAGATCGAGCAGGATGAGCCCCGGCGTCGGCGCGAGTGCCGGCGGAGCGAACCGCCCCTCGCGGCGCAGAAAAGCCATGAGATCCTCGCCATCTGTCACCTCGAAGATCGCGTTGGCGAGCCGATTCTTCGCGAGGGCCTTCCGTGTCATCTCGCGATCGTCGGCGTCGTCGTCGGCCAAGAGAATGACCACGGACCGGGCGCTATTTCCCATTGCCTCCCCCATTCTTCTGTTGCAGCGGCAGGGTAACAACGAACGTAGTGCCCTCCCCCACGTGACTTCGTGCCGTAATGCTTCCGCCATGGCGCTCGACGATCTTCCGACAGATCGCCAGTCCGATTCCGGTGCCCTCGTATACGCCTCGCCCGTGGAGGCGCTGGAAGATCGTGAACACCCGGTCGAGGTACTTCTCGTCGAAGCCGATGCCGTTGTCCGCGACCGAGATGCGACAGCTCGCAGCGGGCTGGATTCGACCGTTGGCGCCAACGGTGTCCAGGATCTCGGCGCTCACCCGAACGATGGGCGCGACGTCCGTGCGGTGGAACTTGAGCGCATTGCCGATGAGATTCTGAAGAAGTTGTCGCATCTGAATGGAATCGCTGGCGACCGTCGGCAGCTCGGAGATTTCTACGCGCCCATGTGTCTCGGCAAGCCTCGCTTCGAGATCCACCACCACGTCTCTCGCGACTTCATTGAGATCGACAGGCACGAAGGCCCTGCCCTTCGACGAGATTCGCGAGAATTCCAACAGGTCCGAGACGAGCGCGGCCATTCGCGTTGCGGCGTTCTGGATGCGATTCAAGTAGTCGCGACCCTCGACATTCAGATTGGCAGCCTGCTCATCTCGCAGATAGCCGACGAACGAACGAATTTTTCGAAGCGGCTCCTGCAAGTCGTGTGAAGCGATCGCCGCAAAATCCTCGAGCTCTCGGTTGCTCTGGACCAGCTGGGTGGCGTAGCCATGAAGCTGGTCCTCTGTTCTCCTGCGCTCATCAATGTCCGTACAGGTCCCGAGCCAGCGCGTGATCGCGTTTGACTGGTCTCGCACCGGGACGGCGCGGGTCAGATACCAACGGTACTCCCCGTCGCGGCGCTTGAGGCGGTACTCGATCTCGTACGCGTCGCCCGACTCGACCGCGGAACGCCAGCGCTCGAGGGAATCTGCCTGATCGTCCGGGTGCACGACGTCGGCCCAGCTCGCATCGCCCCCGGACCCATCGGGTCGGCCCGTAAAATCATACCAGCGTCGATTGTAGTAATCGAAGAGACCATCCGGCCGTGCGCCCCACACGATCTGCGGCATTGCGTCGGCAAGCTCGCGAAACTGGCGAACGCCGTCCCGCAGCGATTGCTCCGTCAGTTTGCGTTGCGTGATGTCGGTGTTGATGCCGGCCCATTCACGAATCGATCGGTCGTCCGCGAACACAGGCACTCTGCGGACGGAGAAATACCGGTACTCGCCATCGTGGCGTCGCAAGCGATGTTCGTATTCACACGGTGCGCGCGCGGCGACAGCGCGCTGCCATACCGCTTGAGAATACACACGATCGTCAGGATGTACTGCATCAAGCCACGCGCGGCCCTGGTACTGCTCCGGAGTCTGTCCGGTGTACGCCGCCCAGCTCGGCTGCTCGCCGATCATCTGGCCCTGCGGATCGCTCGTCCAGATGATCTGGGCAATCGCCAGGACGAGCGTTTGGTAGCGGTCCTCGGTTCTCTTGCGCTCATCGATGTCCGTACAGGTCCCGAGCCACCGCGTGATCGTTCCGGCGCTATCTCGGACTGGCAGCGCCCGTGTGAGATACCAGCGATAGTCCCCGGCCTTCCGCCTGAGGCGGTACTCGATCTCGTACGCGTCACCGGACGCGAGTGCCGAGTGCCAACGCTCGAGGGAATTCTTCTGGTCGTCCGGGTGGACGACATCGGCCCAGCTCGTGTCTCCGGCAGGCCCTTCCGGCCTCCCCGTAAACTCATACCAGCGTCGGTTGTAGTAGTCGAAGTGACCATCGGGGCCCGCTCCCCAGACGATCTGTGGCATCGCATCGGCGAGTTCACCGAGTTGGCGTACACCGTCGCGCAGGGATTGCTCGGTGAGTTTGCGCTGCGTGATGTCGGTCTTGATCCCGGCCCACTCACGAATCGATCCGTCGTCCGCGAACACCGGTACACTGCGGACCGAAAAATACCGATAGTCACCGTCATGCCGCCGCAAGCGATGTTCGTATTCGCACGGAGCGCGAGCCGCGACCGCGCGTTCCCACAACGCTCGAGTCCGTGCGCGATCGTCGGGATGTACCGCATCGAGCCAGCCGCCGCCCTGGTACTGCTCCGGAGTCTGTCCAGTGTACGCGGTCCAGCTTGGCTGCTCGCCGACCATCTCGCCCTTGGAATCGCCTGTCCAGACGACCTGGGCCATCGCCAGGACGAGCGTCTGGTAGCGATCGAGTTGGGCGCGAAGCGCGGTCGCCGCATCCCCGCTGCGCTCAATCGCTTCGCGTTCGAGCTGAGCAATGCGCAGCTTGCCTGTGGCAAGTTCGGCATCGGCGTTGGCGAGGTCGTGCATTCTCGAACTGGTCCTGCTCTATGGAATCACGCGGGTGGCGCTCGAGGGAGCGCGAACCCAGCGCCGACTGGTCGTTGGCGCGCGTCGCAACATGCGATTCACCGCGCTCGTGGCGAGCCGCGATACTTCGTTCGAGTCCGTCGTGTATCCGGCGGCAAGATCGAATGCGGCCGCGACCAACTCACCAATCTGCGCAGTCTTCAATGTGTTCGTTCTCATGACATTCCCCATCGGCCGAAGGCCGCTCGAGCCTTGGATTCCTACTGGGCTGGCACGACGACCGTGCTTCCATCGATGTTGACTGCGGACTGCGCGAGAAGCCTGCCGTTGATCGACGCTCCGGTGCGAAGCGTGATCGCCGTCGCGCTCATGACGACTCCCTCGCAGTGCGCCGTCGTGCCGAGATCCACGAGTCCGGAGACCTGCCAGAACACGTTCGACGCTCGTGCCCCGCCGGACAGCGTGATCCGCGCGCCGCTGTCGATCGTGAGGTTCTGCGCGATCTGGAAGATCCACACGTCCGAGGCCGCACCGTGGAGCGTGACGCCCGACGTGATGAGCAGACCGGTGCCCCACTTGTAGACGCCCGGCGCGAGGGTCAGTCCGCTGATGTTTCCGGCTCCGAGTTCGGTCACGTCGGGTGCGCGTCCCGCTGCGTCTGTGAACGCAAGCTCCATGTCCGCGATGGCCGTGGTCATGTTCGATGGCGTCGGCGGCGCGTAGTCGGACGCGTACAGCCGGCCCGTCACCTGCGGCGAAGTCGAGAAGACGTTCGTGGCATCGGCGGTCAACCCGAATCCCGTGATGAAGGATGCCGCCGCGGGACTGAGCCCGACGTCGCCGGTGATGGCGGAAGTGGGCACGGTCGCGATTCCGGTCTTCGCGAGAATCACGAACCGGCCGGCAGTTCCGAGATTCACGGTGCGTCCTGGCTCCCGTGCGCGGACGTCGGCCCAGGTGTCACTCGAGACGCGCGTCGAGTCGCCCGTCGCGTCGTTCATCGAGCCGTCCATCGACCCGTCGCTTCCATTGCTCGCCTGCCCGCAGCCTGCGACCAGCGCGAGGAGGAGCAGCGAGGGTCCGATGTTCGTTGGCCGTGGTCGCGACGCCGCGGGGGTCGTTGTTTGTTTGCAGCAGAGCATGATCAGTCGCTGGAGCACGTATCGGGCCAACGACCCAAAGCGCATAAGTGCGAGTGCTCGCGTCGCGCGGGGCCCCCGGCGGCTCCGCGCCCGATCAAGATGACGGTCCCGTTCGCTCAAAGCAGCGACTCGCGAATCTGCATCGCGCGGAGTCCAATCGTGCAGGCAGTCCCGATGCGATCGAGTTGATCGGTTCAGCGCTCGATGTGATCGATTGCGGCGTTCGCGGTGTCCGCCTGCCAGCTGCGGCGCCAGCGAGCTCGAAGGCCGACTCGTGAGTGATCTCCGACGATCCGTCGTCGGTTTCACGCGGCTGGGTGGGGAGGGAGTGGCCGGCGGTCGTACGCACCGAGCGCCAAAGCGTCCGATCGCACCGAAGCGAGTACAGCGCTTGCACTCGGCTGTGCGGACTCGATCGCCAATGCCCATTTGCCACGAACGCATTCGACACGACTTTTCCACCGCACGTAGGCTCGCCTGGTCGCTCGCCAGCTGCGCTGCGCTGTTGCTCGCTCCTGCATCCGCGGGCGCGCAGCGTCGCAGGGTGGCCCCGACGCCGGTCGTCGCAGTTCCCGTTCCAACGAGCGCGGCGCAGGACGCCGCCGGCGCGGCCGACGCCGTTGCGCGATCGCACTTCGACCGCGGTGTCGCGCTGTCGGGGATGGGGGACTACGAGTCCGCGCTGATCGAATTCCGCGCGTCGTATGACATCCGGCCACGTCCAAACGTGCTGTTCAATCTCGGCGCGACATATCAGGCACTGCATCGATACGTCCGCGCCTCGCGGGCGATCGAGCAATATCTCAACGAAGCGACGCTCACCGCGGTGCGACGGGCCGACGTCGAGCGTGGTCTCGCGCAGATCCGAACGTACATCGCGCACATCGTTCTCCCGGGACTCCCGGACGGAGCCGTGATCACGCTCGATCGCGAACCATGGGCCATGACTCGGGGCGGCGGTGAGACTGCGGTTTCGGCCGGGCGTCACGACCTCGAGGTGACGGCGCCAGGATTCGTCGCGACGCGACAGGCATTCACGATCGGCGGCGGCGAGACGCGTTCGATCCTCGTCGTGATGCGGGCCGCCGAGGCGACCGTCGCGCGGCCAGTGGATTCGACGATACCGGTGCTGCCGGCAGTCGTCGTGGTTCGCGGCCTTCCCGCTGGTGCGACGCTGACCATCGACGGAATCGCAGCTCCACTCGATCGGGCCGTGCAACTGAGCGCCGGACCGCACGACTTCGTTGCGCGGGCCCGCGGTTGGGTTCCGTGGCGGGGCGGAATGGAGTCGATCGACGGCGTGTCCCGAACCGCGCGTGTCTCGATGGTGCGCGACAATCTCATGAGCGCCGCGCCGTTTGGTGTAGCGACGGCGGCGACGATCGCATTCGGTGTCGGTGGCATCGCCATGGTCGTCTTGGCGTCGGCGACGCAGAGAGACTTCAACGGGCTCACGCAAGAAGACCCACGCGCCGCGGAACTCGCGCGCATCGGCCCCACGCAGTTCCTCCTCGCGGATGGCCTGCTCATCGCAACGGCGATCGCGGGCACCGTCGCGGTGGCGTTGCTCACGCGCACTCGCTTCGCGCCGGCCGCGGCGACGGTTCGATGGTCCGACCGCGCACGAGACCCCAGCGCCCCGATACCGCTCGGTGTGAGGTTCTAAGTGACCCGCCTACCCAAAGCGTGCGCGCTGACCGGGGTGCTTGCCCTCTCGTGCGGGAACTTCGACGTGACGCGCCTGCCTCACGAAGACGCTGCACGCGAGCGCTCGGATGCTGGTGGCGTCGATGCAGTCGAAGCGGATACGGACGTCGACGCAGCAGACGCGGATGCGGCGGACGGCATCGCCCCGCCGTGCACGGACGGGATGCGTTGCGGAGACGTGTGTGTGCAAACGCAAACGGACGTCGCCAACTGCGGCCGATGCGGCAATGACTGCACGCTTCTGCGCAACGTCATGGCCTCGGGAGTTCGTTGCGTGGACGGCGCCTGCGTCGTGCCGCCGGATGCCTGCTCGTCGGGATTCGCACACTGCACTTCCGACGTGAATGACGGCTGCGAGACCGACGTGACGCGCGGTGATCACTGTGGCGGGTGCGATACTCGGTGTGGCGAACCGCGACCCTTCTGCCGTGTGGTGTCGCCGGGACGCGGCGCAACGTACGCGTGCGTGAGCGAGTGCACGGCGCCGACCAGTACGCGGTGCTCGATGAGCTGCGTCGACACGATGACCGATCCGCGCAACTGCGGCGGCTGTGGAACGGCGTGTACGGCCGTTCCGCGCTCGACGCCCACCTGCGAAGCCGGCGTGTGCGGATTTCAGTGCGCCCCGGGCTTCCAGGACTGCGGCACCGTGTGCGCGTCGGAGACGTCGCCACTGACCTGCGGCGTGACATGCACGCCGTGTCCGACCGTCGGCAACTCCACGTCCACCTGCGAGAGCATGGTCTGTCGCGCACGGTGCAACATGGGATTTCACGAGTGCGGCGGCGTGTGCGTACCCAACGGCTCGGTGACGACTTGTGGTGCGGCCTGTGGGCCGTGTCCCGCCGTCGTCAACGGATCGCCGACGTGTGACGGCGCAGCGTGCGGAATCGCATGCGACGCTGGTTTTCACCTGTGCGGTCCCGTCTGTGTTCCGGACAATTCCAGCGCAGCGTGTGGCGTTGCGTGCGCTCGCTGTCCAACGGCAGCCAATGCGATCGCATCGTGCACAGGCGGGACGTGCGGTTTCTCGTGCATCGCCGGATATGCGGACTGCAACGGACTGCCCGCGGATGGCTGCGAAGCCGACCTCGCGTCGCCGGCAACATGCGGTATCTGTGAGACTGCCTGCACTGCGCCGACGCCGCAGTGCCTCGCCGCAGCGGGGACCTACCGTTGTGTCACATCGTGTCCTGCTCCGACGACTCTCTGCGGCGCGAGCTGTGTCGACATGGGCACCGACCCACTGCGTTGCGGCTCGTGCACGATGGCGTGCCCGTTTCCGCTCAACGGGATCGCGTCGTGCCTCGGCGGCGCGTGCGGGTTCTCGTGCGTCGCGGGCTTTCACGCGTGCGGAGCCATCTGCGCGGCGAACTCGAGCGTTTCGAGCTGTGGTCCCGGCTGCTCCCCATGCTCGGCTGTCGCGAACGCGAGCCCCACCTGCGACGGAACGTCGTGCGGATTCCGATGCGACCCCGGTTTTCACCTCTGCGGCTCCACGTGTGTCAGCAATCTCAGTGTCGCGACGTGCGGTACATCATCGTGTACGGCCTGCCCGAACCCACCGAATGCGATGTCCGGCTGCGACGGCATTGCGTGCAGCACCACGTGCCTCGCCGGGTATCACGTTTGCGCCGGAGCGTGCGTGTCCAACGCCAGTCCGCTGTCTTGCGGCGCTTCGTCGTGCACTGCGTGTGCAGCGCCGGCCAACGCGGTCGCAACGTGCATCGGCATGACCTGCGGATTTGTCTGCGCCGGGGGCTTTCACCTCTGCGGCGGAGTGTGTGTGTCGGACGCCAGCACCGCGAGCTGCGGCTCGACCGCATGCACGGCCTGCCCGATCCCCGCGGACGCTTCCGCGACGTGCAACGGCACCTCGTGTGGGTTCGTCTGCAACGCCGGATTCCACCTTTGCGCCGGCGCGTGTGTCAACGATCGCAGCACGACATCGTGCGGACCGACGGCCTGCACACCCTGCATGGTCGTCGCCCGCGCCACGACGACGTGCGACGGCACAGCGTGCGGTTTTGCGTGCACGTCGGGCTACGCGAACTGTAACGGTTCGGCCGCCGACGGCTGCGAGGCCACACTGACTGTGCCGGCGAGCTGTGGCTCGTGCGCGACGGTGTGCTCGGGCGCTACCCCGCTGTGTGTCGTATCGAGTGGGACGTACTTTTGCGCGCCGAGCTGCGTCGCGCCGTTGGTGCTCTGCGTCGCGACGTGCACGACGCTCGCCACCGACACGAACAACTGCGGCACATGCGGGAATCGATGTCCTACGGTCGCCAACGGTACGCCGACGTGTGGGGCCGGAACGTGCGGAATGATCTGTCAGCCGGGGTATCACCTGTGTGGCGGGGCGTGCGTGAGCAACGCGGCGATCTCCAGCTGCGGCACCTCGTGCGCGGCGTGCGCGACTCCTGCCAATGGCACGGCGACGTGCAACGGAATCACTTGCGGAATCGCATGCAATCCGCTGTTCCACGTCTGTGCAGGAGTGTGTGTCAGCAATGCCAGCACTTCGTCGTGTGGGACCGCGTGCACGGCGTGCCCTGCGCCCGCGAACGGGAGTGCGACATGCGACGGCACCAGCTGCGGCATCAGTTGCGTCGCCGGGCGCCACGCGTGCGCCGGCGTCTGCCTGTTGAACACGAGTGTGGGCGCGTGCGGCGCGAGTTGCACACCGTGTCCGTCCCGCGCGAACGCCACTGCGACATGCGACGGAACGACGTGTGGCTTTGCGTGCGTTGCGGGATTCGGGAACTGCAACGGAGTGGCATCCGACGGCTGCGAAACGGACCTACGGGCGGACGTCACGCACTGCGGGTTGTGCACGACCGCTTGCCCGTTTCGACCGAACAGTTCGCGCACGTGCACCGCCGGCGTCTGTGGAATCCGATGCAATCTTCCCTACGGCAACTGCGACGGGGATAACAGTACTGGCTGTGAGTCAAACCTCGACAGAGATCGGAGCAACTGCGCGGTATGCGGACTGCGCTGCGTGACGCCGCTGAACCGTTGCTGCGACGGCCTCTGCCAAGACGGATGTTGATGGGATCGGTAACGACCATCTTCGAGCCCAACACCGTTCTCGGCGATCGGTACCTGATTGGCCGCATGATCGGCGAAGGCGGCATGGGTGTCGTGTACGAGGCGACCCATCTCGGCGTCGGCCGTCGCGTCGCGGCCAAAGTGTTGCGGCCGGAGTACGCCAGCGACGCCGGATGCGTGGCCCGATTCGAGCGCGAGTCGCGCGCGTCCGCGGCGATTGGCCACGAGAACATCATCGACGTGTTCGACTGTGGGATTCACAACGGCCTTCCGTTCATCGTGATGGAGTTTCTCGAAGGCGAGTCACTCTTCGATCGACTCGAGCGTGTCGGAACTCTCAGTCTCGAGACCGCGTGCACGATCGCGACGCAGGTGCTCTCCGCACTCGGCGCCGCACATGCCGTTGGCATCGTTCATCGCGACGTGAAACCTGAGAACATATTCCTCGTGCCTCATGGGCAACGGCTCGTCACGAAGCTGCTGGATTTCGGCGTCTCCAAGTTCGGTGACGTCGCATCGTCCCTGCGACTCGCCAGCGCGCGCCGTCTGACAGCCGACGGAGCGCTCGTCGGGACGATCTGTTACATGGCTTCCGAGCAGGCCGTCGGAGACGCCAACATCGACGCGCGCTCGGACGTGTACGCGGTCGGGGTCGTCCTCTTCGAGATGCTCTCCGGTCGCGTACCGTTCGACAACGACATGAACGCCGCGCTCCTCTATCAGATCGCTACGCAACCGGAGGGCGTTCCATCGCTACGCGGGCGCACTCACAAGGTGCCCGAGGCGCTCGACGCCGTCGTGGCGCGTGCCCTGTGCAGACGGCGCGAGGATCGCTGGCAGTCGGCCGGCGAGTTCGCGGCGGCGCTGGCACCATGGACTCGCGCGGAGATCTCGTGGCCACTCGCGCCGGGTGCGAGCGCAGAGCGTCCGTCGCAGACGGCGGCGATCCGGCCGACTGCGGAGCGGGACTCGGACGACAGCTCGGTCAAACCGTCGAGCGGTCCTCGACTCGATTGGGCGCCACCGTCCGACGCGTCGAGGCCGTTCCTGGCACGAATGATCCCTTCGCCGCGGGGCGTCATCGCGGGCCTCTCGGTGGCACTGGTTCTGAGCGTGCTGGCCGTTGGATCGCGACCGCACCGATCGACGGCGGCGCGTGGATCGAGCGCGGCGGTGGCGCACGTTGCGGTCACCCACGCGCCTGCCGACGCGAACGTGGTGGCGATCGCGCTCCCCCCCGATCCGCATTCGATCGCGCCGATCCAGACGCCATCCATCGCCATCGGAGATGTGCCGGACGCCGGCGTCACGATTGCGTCGAGTTTGCCCCCGCGCGATGTCCACCACCCGCGTGGATCTCCGCCGACCGGCGTGCGGGTTTCGCACCCCACGGCCGCGGCGACGGCCAACGTCCCGGGAACCGGTACGACGTCAAGGCCGTTTCCAATCCGGACCGAGTACTGATGGTGTGCGGAGCTGGGCGCACGTCCTGCCCGATCAGGATGATCGTGGAGATGCGTCAATCCGAATGGGTGTGTCTTCATCCGTCGGCGGTGCGAAACGCCGTTGGCGGGTGTTGTCCTGTACGTTTGTGCGCGTAACGCCGGATCGACCGCCGAACTTGCGGTTCGCGTTTCTGGGCTCGCGAGTTGCATTCATCGTGGGAAGAACGGAAGCAGTCCATGACCGCGAAATCACAGAGTGCCGTCTCGTCCCGTCTCGACAGCGCGGTGTTCGCGGTGGCGGCCGTACCTGCGCAACAGGCCTACAAGCTGCTTCACGTCGCGTTCGTTGCAATACCGACCATCGCGGGACTCGACAAGTTCTCACGCAGCCTGTGCAACTGGGGGCAGTATCTCGCCCCGCAAGTCGCGCGCGCGTCACCCATCAGTGGGTATCACCTCATGTTTTTCATCGGTCTGCTCGAGATCGCGGCGGGGCTGCTCGTCGTGCTCAAGCCGAGAATCGGTGGTTTGGTTCTCGCGGCGTGGTTCGGCGGAATCATCGTCAACTTGCTCCTCTTGGGGAAATTCTACGACGTGGCACTTCGCGACGTGGGATTGCTCCTTGCCGCGATCGCACTCTCGCGACTCGCGACGACGTTCAGCTTCGGATCTCCCGGCGTACCCCGCGTGCGAACGTTGCAATGAGCGTCAACCGCGCAGCAATCCACAATGACTCGATCGATGGCGCGGACTTGGTGCCGCGCTTCCCCGGAGAACAACATGCGTCGCCCAACTGCTCCGACCGTGACGGCAAAGAGTCGCGCCCCATTGTATCTGCTGGCGCTCGGAGCGGCCGGCTTGGCGATCGTGGCCTCCGTACTCATCGTCCGTCGGTACTACCGCCCGCGACGACTCGCTGCAGGACCGGTTCGCGACCCGCTCAGCGTTTGGGAGGCGGAGGGGGGCATGCCCGCGCCCGCCCCGATTCACGCGAATCAGGGCGCCTAGTGCAGATTTTTCGAGACCGCAACGGCGCATCGCGCGGCACGCTCCGCGCGGTGCCGAAGCACCCGTAGAGGCAATTCATGGCGACCATCGAAGTCCGAGACACCGACCTCGTCGTTCACCTTCGCGGGTGGGACAAGCTGCTGGCGCTGCGCGGGTCCCTGACCATTCCGCTGCTGCACGTCGAGTCCGTTCGCGCTCAGCCGAAGGAGGCACACTTCGACGACATGATCCGCGAGCGGTGGCGAGGGTTTGGAACGTACGTCCCCGGGCGCGTCTGCATCGGCTCGGTACAACTCCCGACCGGACGGGCGTTCTACGACGTACGCGACCCATCGCGTGCAGTCGCGATCGATATTGTCGGCGAAGCTTGGCAGCTCATTGTCGTCGAAGTCGACGACGAAACCCCGGAGCACGCGATGACTCGCATCACCAATGCGCTCGACGCCCATGGACATACACGTCGCCGCGGCTCCCGCCCGAGCGCGAACGGGGATGGGCCCTCGCCCGCCCCGGGCCGGCTGCCGGTCGTCGTCGTTGGCGTCGACCTCGGACCCCATTCGGCCGCGCTCTTGAAGTCTGCCGCCATGCTGGTTCGCGTGCACGAGGGTGCCGAGTTGCACGCTGTCCACGTTCGGCATCTTCCGACGCCCGATGGCACCACCGAATCGTCGACCGGCGTGACAGCCGACTCCGCCGCGGTGTTGGATGCTGCACTCGACAGCGAACTTCGATCAGTCTGCAAGCGAGCGTTGCCGACGGGCGCGTTCCAGGTGTCGACACACATCCTCGCGGGCGAGCGAGCGTCCAAGATCGCCGAATTCGCGCGAAGCGTACACGCCGACATCATCGTGCTCGAGGCTCGCGGGCGCAACGGCGTCGCTCCGGTTGCCGAAGGCTCCGTCGTATCGCAGATCGCGCACGAGGCGTCGTGTTCGGTCCTCACCGTGCAGGTCAAGGCACCCGGCGAACGTGCATCCAAAGCGAAGAGCGTGAGTTCGACGAAGGGCGTTTAGTCGATCGCGGGTTCTGCTCCGCGCTCCATCGACCACTCCGCACGAAGACTGGTCTCGTCGCGTCCGATCGTCACGACGGCCAACGTGCGGCCAGCCTTCTTCAGCGCAACGGAAGCGTCCCGCTTCGCGACGTCTCCGGTCACTGCGACTTCGTCCCATGACTCCGCATGGCCCACATACGCAATCGCAAGATCGTAGTGCTGGCTCCAGAAGAACGGCACGGCATCGAAGCTCTCCGCCGCACCGAGAATATTCCGCGCCGCGGCCCGCCCCTGCCGCTGGGCGACGACCCAGTGCTCGACACGAAGCCTCTCGCTGCTGCGTGCATCGGGATACCGCGCGATGTCGCCGGCGGCGTACACGGATGGAGCGCTCGTCGCGAGGTGCCCGTCGACGACAACCCCCTTGTCGACGGCGATGCCGGCCGCTTCTGCCAGTGCAACGTTGGGCCGAACACCGATTCCCACCACCACGAGATCGGCGTCGATCGTCGCGCCACTCTTCAGGACCACCCGACCCGCCTCGATGCGCGCCGCGGTGTCCTGGAGATGGAAGACCACGCCGTGCGCCTCGTGCACCGCGCGCACGAGATCGCCAACGGCGTCACCCATGACGCGTGCCAAGGGCTTGGCCTCCGGGGCGACGACGTGAACCGCCACCCCACGAGTTCGCAGCGACGCGGCGGCTTCCAGGCCGATGAAGCTCGCGCCGATGATCACGGCGGACTTCGCGCTGGCCGCGGCGGCAATGATCGCGCGGCTGTCCGCGAGCGACCGGAGCGTGTGCACATGGGGCAGATCGGCGCCGGGAATCTCGAGGCGGATGGGGTCCGCCCCCGTCGCGAGCAAGAGTGCGCCGTACCCGAGCTGCTCACCGGTCGATAGCGTCACGGTGCGCGCGGCGGTGTCGATCTTCGTCGCTCGCGTGTCGAGCAGAAGCCGGATGTTCAGCTCGTCGTAGAATTCCTTCGGACGCAGGGGAATCCACTCTTCCGGCGCCGTCCCCGCGAGGTAGTCCTTGGAGAGATTCGGGCGATCCACGGGCACGGAAGCATCGGCACTGACCATCGTGATCGGGCCGCGATACCCGTGGCTCCGGAGCGTCTCCGCCGCGGCATTGGAGGCGGCGCCGCCTCCGATGAGAACCACCGACGAAACGCTCGCGCCGGCGGCATCGGGTGCGCTCGGCGGGATCGCCTCCCCGACGTGCAGTTTCTCGCCGCGCGTCTCGACGCGATAGCGCGCCACCGGCTTCATCGCGGGCGGCCGCAGCGCTTCGCCCGTGCGAACCCCGAAACACGCATGGTGCCAAGGACAACGCACGGTATCTCCGACCACCAGCCCCTCGGCGAGAGGACCGCCGTAGTGGGTGCACGTCGCGCCGATCGCAAACACGCCCTTTCCGCTCCGCACGAGCAACACGGCCTCGCCGTTCGCGTGTCCGAGCAATTTCGCGCCGTCGGCAAGGTCCGACAGCAGAACTCCCGCCGCGAGATCGGGTCCCTGAAGTTCCGCGCCTTGCCCACCCATCGTGACCTCCTTGCGTGACTGTCTTCGCGCCAGAGCCTAGTGCAGATTCGAAGTGGCACACGTGCTCAATCGTGCATCGCCTACACGGTCGCGAAATCGCTACGACGCACTCGGCACATCCCGGAGAGCGACGACATCGTGGCCGCGTGCTCGAAGCGCGCGTTGAAGCTTCCGATCTCCGGTCACGAGCGTCGTCGCGAGGCGGCGAGCGAGCGTCGCGTAGATCGCATCGTAGATCGTCACGCTTTCGTGCATGTTCCAAGCATCTGTCACGAGCGAAGCCGCGCCGACGGGCGCGATTGGCAAGCGAGCGAGCGCCGCGATCGCGGAGGCCGCTGCGGCCGAGGATATCTCGCGCGCGAGGCGGAGGCGCCGAATCGCGGACGCCGTCTCGACGAACAGCAGGTCAGGCGCGTAGATCGCCACATCGCGTTCGAGCGCGGTCTCGAATAGCCACGCGGCACCGGCGCTCAGGTCCATGTCGAGCAGGAACTCGACCGCGACGGACGCGTCGATGACGACGGTACTCGACCGAAGCGGATCAGCGCGCATCGCGATCTGCGCGAATCAACGCTGCGCCACTGCGGGTCTTCGTGGGACGTTCGCGCGCGCGTGCAACATCTCGATAGAGCACTCGGAGATCCGCGTGATCGAGTCGCAGGCCCTGCTCCAACAGTCGCACGGTCTCGGCGCCGATGGACACCGCTCGACTCGCCGCGCGCTGGCGCAATGCGCGGTACACGGCGTCCGGCACGTTTCGTACGTGAAGTGTTGCCATCGGCGCATGCTAGCAACGTGGTAGCAGACTTGCAACCATCGACCTGCCGAACGCGCCCACGGCGTGAGCATCAATCGCTCCCGTGTCCGCTTCGATCGCCGCGCGGTCGAACCGCAGCGCACGATAGCGACCGTCGCGCCTCCGCCCGGCGGCGGCGGTCACGAATTTGCTTTCGGGTGGGCTCGTCTGCTAACCGCCGAGACAGCGCGGCCCACTTCGCGGCCGGCGGATTCTTCTCATGGCAGCCAAGCAGCTTCATTGTTACGTCCGCGGTCGGGTCCAGGGTGTTTTCTTTCGCGCTTCGACGCAGCGGGAGGCGCGACGGCTTGGACTGACGGGCTGGGTTCGCAATCAGCCGGATGGTTCGGTGGAATTTCTCGCCGAGGGCGAGGAGCAGGAACTGCGACAGCTGTTCGGTTGGGCGCAACGTGGGCCGAGCGCGGCACGCGTGGAACGAGTGGATACGCGATGGCGCAGCTACACCGGCGAGTTCACAGAGTTTCGCATCGTCGACTGATCGCGGCGGCGGTCGGGCTGTGCAGCGCCGTGGGCGTGTCCGCTCACCCGAGGCACGCGATGGGCCAAGCGCCCGCCGCATCGCCGCCAGCGGCTCGGTCCACGGCACCACGTCCGGCCGCGACCGCACCGCGGGACGAGGCCGCAGAGGCATCGAGTCGCCGATCGGGCGCCGAACTCGAGGCCATTCTCTCCCGGTTGCGCACGGACAATCTCGCCGTCCGCCGGGCGGCGGTGCGCCAGATCCTGGAGCTGGAGCGCGAGGACATCCCGCTCATCCGTGCGCGACTCCTCTCGCCGCTCGGGCCGTCGTATTTCAACGTCCATGCCCGGATGGTTCGCGCCATCGTCGCGTCGACCAACGGAAGGGAAAACGCCGAGTACGATCTGCTCAACGTGCTCGTCGCGGCGACACCACGGTCGCCGGAACTCGACGTGGCCATCGAACGGATCGCGCTCGCCCGCGCTCTGGGCGGAATGCAAAGCGCGGATGCGGGGCGCGCGCTCTTGCCGTTCGCGATGGAGCACGGGCGCATCTTTCGTCAGGAATGCCTGCGGATCGTGCGAATCTCGATGCGGGAGTACATCCTCCCGGCGCTCATCGAGGCGCGCGTGTCGGGCGACGACTTGCGCAACTTCATTCGCATGAGCCGCGAAATGCTGCGCCGGAACACGCCGGGCGACTCCGTGCAGACTCGAGACAACGCGCTGCTCGCCGAGATCATTCGAGCGTACGCGTCGCTTCGTCAGCCCGAAGCGATCCGTGTCACCGTGAGTTTCGTGAACAGTGATCGAGCGCAAGTGCGCGAGGCCGCACGCTGGGCCGTGTCGCAATACGGGCAGATGGGAATCAACGCGCTGCGCGAGGCCTACGAGAATTTCGCAGGCCAAGACGCGAACCCGCAGTGGAACTGGGAGCGCATTTCGCGGGAATTGTACGCCGCGAACGACCGTCGGCGGACGGAAGAAGTCACCCACGCGATGGACGACGGTCTCGCCGCGGCTCGCGGCGGGCGGTACGCGGACATGATGGGTCGATTCGAGTTCGTCTTGGCGCGCCACCCACTGTTCGAGCGCCGCGCGGAGATGGTCGCGCCGATGGTTCGTCATGCACGCACGCTCGAGTCCAGCGACGCCGGTCGAGCGGAGTCAGTCTATCGTCTCGCGCTTCGCGTCGATCCGACGGGGCCACAGTCGCGCGCGATCGAATCGATGCTGCAGTTTCTCGGTGCCGAGCGCGCACTCGCGCAGGGGGTCGCGGACCCGGAACTCTACCGCGTCGCACTCCGGAGCGATCCGAACAACGCGCGGGCGCGGGCGCAGCTCGAGAGCGTCGGGCAGGAGGAGTTTCTTCGATCGCGACGCCGTGGGCGAACGATCGCGGCCTTCGGTTTGCTCACGCTTTCGCTCGCGGGCCTGTGGTTCATGCTGCAGCGATTGCGAGGCCACCGGTCGGCGAGGACCCCGGTCACGCCGGCGGGGGCTGCGTCGAGGAGTGCTTGATCGCGCGGGCGACGAGTCGCACGACGTCGTCCAACGCGAACGGTTTGCGTAGGAGCCAGCGAGCGGCGTCCGCGGGCAGGTGATCGACTGTCGGCGCTCCGGTCATCAAGACACAGACCATCGCGGGCATCGCATGCGAGAGGTCTTGCACGAGCGCAGCGCCGGATTCGCTCACGCCAAGCGTGTCGTCCACCACGACGACGTCGAATACATTGTGCGCGAGTGCGTGGCGAGCCTCACGCAACGACCCGGCGGTCTTCACGTCCGCGCCGCGCAGTGCGAGCGCGACTTCGAGCAACTCGCGAATCGTCGGCTCGTCGTCGACGACCAGGATCCGCGTGCCCCGGCGCAACACGGCGTCGTCCGGCGGAGGTTTGACACTCGGCAAGGCGCCTTCGCGCGGAAGCACCAACGTAACGGTGGTCCCCACGCCGAGCGTCGAGTCGACGCGCAGCCGCGCTTCCATCGCGTCCGCCAGCGCGCGGGAGATCGCCATGCCCAGCCCCGTCCCCTTGGTCCGCTTGCCCGACGCTTGCGGGTGCGTCGTGAAGTGTGGCTCGAACACGCGCGCGAGCGTGGCCGCGTCCATCCCGATGCCGTTGTCGCCCACGGCGATCTGCACCGTGGTTTCGTCGGTGATCATCGACAATGACACACGACCGTGGCCCGCGATGCCGTCACCCACGGCCAAGATCGCGTCCGCCGCGTTGAGCACGAGGTTGGTCACGATCTGCACGATCCGATCGGGATCGCCATGCGCGTACACGGCGTCCTTCGCAAAGTTGCGCTCGAGCGTCACGCCCGCGCCGGCGCACCGGGGCTCGACGAGTTCGAACGTTTCATCGAGCAGTTGTGCGGCGTCGAACGTTCGTGCGCGAACACCGAATCGCTCGTCGGGATCTGCAAGCCCGGCCACGAGTGCCCGCGCACGTTGGACGCCCGTGTCGATCACTCGCAAGGCGCGGGACTTCAGCTCCGCATCGGCCGTCGTGCGCGCGATCTCGAGCCAGCCGAGAACACCGGTCAGCGCGTTCTGGATCTCGTGGATTCCCGCGGCGAGTTCGTCTTCGCGCGCGACGGGCAATCGCACAGTCTTCGTGATGGGTCCACGGAGGTCCTCCCCCGACGCCATCGGCGGTGGCTCGGACGCCTCCGTGGCAACACGCTGCGCCATCGGAGCGAATCTTGGCGAATTTGCAATCCCGGGTCAACGAACCGCGACGTCGTGGCCCGAATGGGGACGGATTCCGCACGGGAGCCTCGTGTCTTCGTCGCGGCCATTGAGTGAAACCGGGCGTTGTGGTTGGCTCCGTGGGCTTTGGCGGACGAAGAGCCCACACGCATCGACGTTGCGCGGATTGCGGCGCTCGCGCGGCTGACCCTGGCGCCGGGCGAGGCCGAGAGCCTTCGGCCACAACTGGAGCGCATCCTTGGATTCGTCGCCGAACTCGATGAACTCGACACGGCCGATGTCGAACCGACGCGCCACGCGGCAAACCTCGCGGCGCCGTTGCGCGAAGACGTCCCGCAGGCCGGACTCACACGGGACGCGGCCCTGGCCGGGGCTCCCGCCACGGTAGACGGTGGATTCGCGGTGCCAAAGTTCGTCGAGGCGTCGTGAGAGGAACGGCACCGTGAGTCCAGCGTCCGATGATCTGACGGAGATCGACGCGCGATCGACGGCCGCAGCGGTTCGCTCGGGTGCGCTCTCGCCGCTCGACGTCGCACACGCGTGGCTCCAACGCGGCAAGCGACTCAACGACGAACTTGGTGCGTTCTTGCACGTCGACGCAGACGCTACGCTCGCTTCGGCCGTCGTGCTCGCGCGCACGATCGACGATGCTCGGTCAACCTGCGACGCGGCAGAACTCGAGCGCCGGTTTCCTCTCGCGGGCGTAACCGTCGCCGTGAAAGACGCTTTCGCAACACGCGGCACACCGACAACGTGCGGCTCGCGGATTCTCGAGGGGTACGTTCCGCCGTACGACGCGCATGTCATAGAACGAGTTCGTGCCTCGGGCGCGCTCATCGTCGGCAAGACCAACATGGACGAGTTCGCGATGGGCAGCTCGAACGAGAATTCCGGATACGGTCCCGCGCGCAATCCGTGGGATCGCACCCGCGTTCCGGGAGGTTCGTCGGGAGGCTCGGCCGTGTCTGTCGCGGCAAGGCTCGCCCACGTTGCACTCGGCAGCGACACGGGTGGCAGCGTGCGACAGCCCGCAGCGCTCACGGGCATCGTGGGGTTCAAGCCGACGTACGGACGCGTGTCGCGGTACGGGTTGGTCGCGTTTGCAAGTTCACTGGATGTCGTCGGAACACTCGGCTCGTCGGTCCTCGACGCCGCGCTGCTCTACGATTGCATCGCGGGGCACGATCCGCGCGACTCGACGTGCGTCGATCGGGAACACGTGGCTTCCGACGTCGAGCGTGACGAACGCGGATTGTCGGGAGTGCGTGTCGGGATCCCGCGAGAGTACTACGGCCCGGGGATGGAGCCCGGCGTTGCCGAAAGGGTCCGCGCGGCGACCGATGCTGTCGCGCGCGCCGGGGCCGACGTCGTCGACGTGTCGATGCCGCACACACGATACGCGATCGCAGCGTACTACGTCCTGGCGTCCGCCGAGGCCAGCTCGAACCTCGCGAGATACGACGGCGTGCGGTACGGAATCCGGCGATCGGGCCGGACGTCGTCGCTTGAAGACATGTACGGCGCGACGCGTGATCAGGGATTCGGCGCGGAAGTAAAACGCCGAATCTTGCTCGGTACGTTTGCACTCTCGGCCGGCTACCACGATGCGTTCTACGGCAAGGCGCAGCGCGTGCGAACGCTCATCCGCCGAGACTTCGACGCCGTGTTCGAGACGGTCGACGTGCTGCTGGCGCCGACGTCCCCCACGGTCGCGTTTCCGCTCGGCTCGCGCACGGATGATCCCGTCGCGATGTACCTTTCGGACGTGTGCACGCTCCCGGCGAGCCTCGCGGGGGTGCCCGCCGTGAGCATCGCATGCGGATTGTCCGCGGGACTCCCCGTGGGGTTGCAGCTCATCGGGCCGGCGTTCGCGGAAAAGCAGTTGCTGTCGATCGCGGCATCTGCCGAGAAGCTCTTCGGTCGATTGACGCCTCCGGCGCGGGCGTGAGGTCGCGATGCGGGAAGGCGACCGATTCGGGAACTACATTCTGGAAGAGCGGATCGCCGTCGGCGGCATGGCGGAAGTATTTCGCGCGCGTCGCGAAGGTGCAGCGGGCTTCTCCCGCTCCGTGTGCATCAAGCGCATCCTTCCCGCGCTCTGCGACGACCCCGACTTCGTGCACATGTTCATCGACGAAGCGCGCATTGGTGCACAGCTACGACACGGCAACATCATCGGCATCGAGGATTTCGGCGAAGTCGACGGGCAGTATTTTCTCTGCATGGAATTGGTATCGGGCGTCGACCTCGCAAAGCTTTCCCAGCGCGTGTGGCGCGAGGGCGGGCCGTTCCCCATCGACGCGGCGCTGTTCGTGGCGCTCGAGATCTGCAAAGGGCTCGCGTACGCGCACCGTAAGCATGGCGCCGACGGCACGCCGTTGAACATCGTCCACCGCGACGTGTCGCCGCACAACGTGCTCGTGTCGTACGCCGGCGAGGTCAAGCTGACGGACTTTGGCATCGCGAAGGCTGCGTCCCGCCTGCATCACACGGCCGGCACGATGGTCAAGGGCAAGCTTGCCTACATGGCGCCCGAGCAGGCGCTGGCGAAGCCCATCGACGCGCGCGCGGATCTGTTTTCCGTGGGAGTCCTGCTGTTCGAACTGATTGCCGGACGCCGACCCTTCAAAGGCGCTGACGAAGGCGAGGCACTCGCGCGGCTGATACACGGAGAGCGTCCGCGGCTGCGAGCGCTTCGTCCCGACGTCGATCCGTCGATCGAGGGTCTCGTCGACCGGCTCCTCGCGACCGAGCCGGACGAACGCGTCGCATCGGCCGACGACGTCGTCGGCGTCATTGCAACCATGACCGTGGCAGGGCTCGGTGCGCGGACGCTGGCACAGCTCGTCGCGCAGTGCTTTCCCGGCGCGGTCACGTCGGCGGGCGCCCCGGCGCGCGCGGCGCGCGACTCGACCGAGACGGTGAAAACGACCCCGGACGCCGCACGTACGACCGTCGATGCCGCGAGCACCCCGACGCCGACGGCGCCAGGCGGAACGGAGATTCGATCGTCGTCGTTCGCCGACGTCGTTGCGTACGATCCGACGGTGGCGAGCGACTCGAATCCGGGATCGACCGCGCCTCGCCGCGCCGGGGGTGCGACAGAAGTGTCCCGTGAACCCACACCGATGTTGCCGGTGACTCGTCTGTCCGACGCGAGCTCGATCCGAGAACGCGCGAGTTCATCGACGGACCCGACACGGACGATGGCTGCGCGCGTCGACGCCGATCGGTCCAGTCGAGACGCGACGCGGCAAGACCCCGCAGTGGCGTCCCGAACGCCGCCGGTGCGTGATCAACGCGAGGGACGTTTTGCCGTCGTGGCGGGTATCGTGGCATTCGCGCTCGTGCTGCTCGTGATCTACGTCCTGCTCCGTGCAACCGACCGCGCGGCGGCGCCGGCGGGGGCACACTCGGTGCGCGACGCAGATTTCCGCTGCGCGCATGTCGCCTCGGCCGGTATGCTCGGGTCGTGTTTACCCGCCAACAAGCCATCGACGCCGCGCGAAGCTACCTGAAGCGAAACCCGTTCGAGGTCGCGCGCGTCGTGCGCAGCGCCGTGGGCCTGCGGTTCGGGCTACCGCTCGACGCGATGCGGTGGCTGGCAGACCAGGTTTCGTCGCCAGGCAAGTTGGAAGACGTGCGGATCGACGCTTCGCCGCCCGGTTTGCGCGTCGCGGCGACGGTCGAGCAGATGAAGACCCGCATGCGGATTCACGCCGCACTGTTCATCGAGAGGGTTTCCCTGACCGGAGAAGAAATGCGGGTCGAACTGCGGCTGGACAACGTGAAGGTGGACATCCTGAGCAAGGAGTCGACACCAGTCTCCGCGCTGATTCTCTCGGGCGCGCTCGATCTGTCCAAGCCGGGCAATCTCGCGCGGCACTTGTCTCTTCCGCCGATGGTGGTCGATGCGCACGACAACAAGTTCGTGCTCGATCTGATGCGGCACCCGAAGCTCAAGGACAACCCCGCCGCGCGGCGGATGGTCGGATTGCTCACGAGCCTGGTGTCCGTTCACAACGTCGAGACCGACGGCGACCATCTCGACGTGTCGTTTCGCGCACTGCCATCGGGTGTCGTACACGCCGCGTCGCTTTGGAGCCGCGAGGTGTTTCTTCCGTCGATGCGTCGAGTTCGTGAACTGATGCCCGGCCGCCGCTGATCAGGCTTTGCGGCGAGACGTTCTGGACGCAGCGGTCGCGGGACTGGACGTTGCGTCGCGCGCGACCTCGCCCGAGTGGCTGAAGTGATCCGGCGCCGCGAACGCGCGATCCGAGTGCATTCGAATGAGGCACGATTCAGTGCTCGCGCTCATCGATGCAACTCCTGCCGCGCGCAACACGTGGATCGCGTTGGTGAGTCCTGCCGGATCCCGCGCGGCCCACGGAGCGAACAGCACGACGCCGCCATCGCCGGTCGATTCGATCGTGTGACCCAGCCCGCGGCCGACCGCGGCGAGCATACGTTCCGCCGCAGCGAGTGCAGGTCCGACGACGATCTCGACGCGGCCCGTTGCGACGAACGTCCCCATGCGAAGGTCGGGATCGAGAAACTGCCACGCCCATGCCCACGCCCCGAGATCCACGGCGACGGCTTCATCGCTGTCCCAAAACTCGACGACACGGAGCACTTCGCCGGTGAACCGTTCACTTTCGGCGATGTCACGCGCCAGCCGCGCTTCGCGCTCGAGACCGCTGGACGCGAGGAGCTGCTGCAGTCGTTCCGCGTCGAGCAACGCAGGCCCCGCGAGGTTGCGCAGCGCGTGAACGATCGAGCGAACCGTGGGACGCGACGCCGACACGATTTCCACACATAGAACGTTCGGTCGTGGCGCGCAACGGGCCGAGCGTGCTGGCCGCGATCGTCGCGCATTCCCGACTTTCGAGACTCGGCGAACGGCGGTACACCCTTCGTGCATGCCACGCTTCGCGTCGATCGACGTGGGATCCAACGCGATGCGTCTGCGCGTCGTGGAGGCGAAAGAACCAGGCGAAATCCGTGAGATCTTGGCCGAGCGCGCCGCGGTCCGTCTCGGGCGCGACGTCTTTCTGAGTGGCCGGCTGGCGCCGGGTGCCATCGCCGATGCGGTGGAATCGATACGGCTGTTTCGCGAGGCGATGAAGACCCACGGAGTCGACGCCTACCGAGCCGTGGCGACGAGTGCTGTGCGCGATGCGTCGAACGGTGACGTGCTGATCGAGCGCGTCGAGCGAGAAGCGGGAATCCATCTCGAAATCATCGAAGGCGTCGAGGAAGCCCGTCTCGTGCGCGCGGCGGTTCTGCATGCCGTGAAGCTGGGTTCGCGGCGGGCGCTTCTGATCGACATCGGCGGCGGATCCGTGGAGCTCACGCTGCAACACGGTTCCCGCACGACGGCATCCCTGTCGTTGCCGATGGGAACCGTCCGACTCGCCGAAGCGTTCCTGTCGCCTGACGCGCCCGTCACGCCCGCACGCCGGACGCTGCTGCTCGAGTACGTTTCGCGTTTGCTCGGCGAAGCGAAGTTTCTCGCGGACGCCAAGGCCGTCATTGCGATCGCCACCGGAGGCAACGCGGAAGCCATCGCCACGCTCGCGCCGGGGCGATCCGCGGACGGGGACGGCATCGACGTGGCGGCCATGGTCGCGCTCAACCAGAGGATGTCCGCGCTGACGGTTCGGGAGCGACGCGACCAGTTCAACCTCCGCGGCGATCGCGCCGACGTGATCGTCCCGGCAATGTTCGTCCTCGGCGCGGTCGCGGAAGCCATTGGCGCCACGAACATGGTCGTGCCTGGCGTCGGACTGAAAGACGGGATTCTCTTCGAACTGATCGATCGGGCGTTTCGCGTCTTCGACGAACACGGTGAAGCCGCGGCCGTCGAAGCCGATGCCGTCGTGCTCGGACGCAAGTACCACTTCGACGAGCGCCACGCGCTGCACGTCGCATCGATTGCGTCGACGATCTACGACGAACTCGCGCCGATGCACGGCCTCGGCGATGCCGAGCGTTCGTGGTTGCGCCTGGCGGCGATTCTTCACGACGTCGGCGATTTCGTTGGCTACGAATCGCACCACAAGCACACGTACTACATCGTCGAGAACTCCGACTTGATGGGTCTCCCAGTCGAAGCCAAGGCAGCCGTCGCGAACGTCGCGCGATACCATCGCAAGGCGTTTCCGGATCTGTCCCATCCGGGGTTCCGCAAGCTCGATCGACGCGCCCGCGCCGCTGTGCGCAAGCTCAGCGCGATCCTGCGAATCGCCGACGCCCTCGATCGCGAGCACCTCGCGAAGGTCACGAACGTGAAGATCGAGATCGCGCGGGGCCGCGTGAACCTGCACGCAACCGGGGAAGGCGACCTGTCGCTCTCGCTCTGGACGGCATCGCGCAAGGCCGATCTGTTCGAGGAAGTGTTCGAAACCGAACTGCGAGTGGCCGGCGCAGAAGATGTTCCCAAGGGGATCTCGAGCGGACCGCGGCGTCCATGACCCGCTACCAGCAGGTCCAGTCTAGATACGTGTGACAAGTCGACCGGCAGCACCGCAGCAACAGTCCGCAGTTACGTCCGCAGCTTCCGCAGTTCCTGCCGTCGCTCGTCGGGTCGACGCATCCGTCGCCGCAACGGATCCGCCCCGCGGGACACACGCACGCGCCGGCCGCGCACGACAGACCGGAAGGACACACCGTGCCGCACGCACCGCAATTGGCCGGATCGACCCGCGTGTCGACGCACCGCGACGAGCACGTCGTGAGCGGGGGCGTGCATACGCAACCGCCGCTGCAACTGCACCGTCCGCCAGAGCAAGTCTCCGTCGACCGGCACGCAGCGCCGCAGCCGCCGCAGTTGTTCGGGTCGCTCGACGCATCGATGCATGCGCCGGCGCACAGGTTCATTCCCGACGGGCAGTTGCAACGACCCATCGCGCACGTCGCGCCGGTGGGGCACACCATGCCGCACGCGCCGCAGTTGTTCGGGTCACTCGTCGCGTTGATGCACGGCCCGCCGCACGGAATCGTTCCCGGCGCGCACACGCATCCGCCCATCGTGCAGACGGAGCCGGAGCGACACGCCTGCCCACACATTCCGCAGTGGTTCGGATCCGCGCGCAAGTCGTGGCACACGCCTTCACACGCGGTCTGACCCGTCGGACACGTCACGACGACGACGTCCGAGCGGTCGGGCGGCACGACGTCGCCGGGTGGGACGGGAGTGTCCGGATCGAACGCATCGTCGTCGGACGACTCGCCGACCGCGTCTCGAGCCGTGGCGTCTCGGCCCGAAATGACCGCCGAGTCGAACGCATGGTGCGACAAGACGCACGCGCTAGAGAACGACGTCCACGCCACGAAGAGCGGCCCCCACGGCAGCAATCGAACCCGGTGTGTCATGATCGTCGCAGCCTGCGATTGGAGCGATCGTAGCAGGATTTCGGTCCGTCCTGCGGACGGCTCAGCGCGTGGCCACGGTGCCTCCCCGGCCGCTCAAAGCGGCGGGCAGCGCGTGGCCGTCGTGCCTCCCCGGCCGCTCAAAGCGGCGGGCTATGAATGACCGCCTCGCCTTCGCGAGGCTTCCCATGCGCGCAATGGTGGACCAAGTGATCCCTACACCGCGGACCTGGGAAGGGCCGCGGCGGCGGCCCGGTCATGCGCAGCCGGCCGCTTCAGCGGCCCGTTGCGCCCGGCGCGCGTCCGCCGAATTCTGCTAACGAAGGCTCTCAGCGTTCGCTCGCGCGCCAGCGATTCACGCGCGTCAGTGCGCCTCGCTCGCCAAGTCGCTCGCAGAGAAGTTCCAGCGCCGGCCGGTCGGCACCGCGCCATTCCAGCGCGTCGACCGTCTCCGCGATCGGAACATCTTCCCGGAGCGTCGCCAACGTTCGATACAGCCGCGCGTCGTCCCGCTGCGCGTTCAGCGCGGCGGCGAGTGACGCTGCGCCACGGACCGTGACGTCCCATCGCGCCGCATCGTCGGGGATCGCCTCGAGACGCTCGTAGCGTGCGAGCACCGCCGCGGCGGACTTCGCACCCCACCGCGGAATCCCGGGAATCCCGTCCGCGGCGTCGCCGACGAGGGCGAGGTAGTCCGGGATCGAGTGCGGACGGACGCCAAACTTCGCGCGCACGCCGGCATCGTCCATCGACACGTCCTTGGCTCGATCGTACCCGACCACGCGATCGCCCCGCACGCACTGGGCCAGATCTTTGTCGGGCGAGCAAACGTAGACACGCCGCACGCGCGGGTCGCGAGCGTAGAGGGCCGCGCCGGTCGCAAGCGCGTCGTCGGCCTCGAATTGAATCATGGGCCACGTCACGATGCCGAGCGCACGCGTCGCGTCTTCCGCCAGGTCGAACTGCGCGCGCAGGGCCGGTTCGATTCCCTCGCCGGTTTTGTATCCGGCGAACAAGTCATTGCGAAACGACTCGACGACATGATCAAACGCCACGGCGACGTGGGTCACGGAGCCCGATCGCAACCATGCGACGAGGCTTCGAATCAGCGCCCGCGTCGCGCCGACCTCGCGGCCGTCCGGCGCCGTTGCCGGGGGAGCACCGAAGTGGGCGCGGAACAACTCGTACGTTCCGTCGAGAAGATGCACGTCGAACGTCTGCGGGGCCGGGGGCACGAACGGATGCTAGCCCGGCGGTGACGCTCGCGAAATCTCCGCCAGCGAGGCGCGGGCGGCGTCGGCGTCGGGCCGCGGAGTCAGCCCGTACGCGGACTCCACGAGCGCATCGAGCGTGGCCGAAACGGCGACGAACGCACGCCAGCACCGCCGCGCGACATCGAGCGACTCGCCGTACGCACGCTCCAACGCACGGGGATCGCGAGGCCGAATCTGCGCGAGTACGTGGGCGCGTGCAGGCACGTCAGCGCCCTCCGGACGCAGCCAGCGCGCGACGCTCACGTGTGCGGCGCCGGCATCCACGGACGCTCGCTGCAGCTTGGCGATGGTCTCGTGTCGCTCGCGCTGACTCTCCGCGAGTTCCCGGGAGAGCGCCCGCAGCGCCGTGTCGTGCGCGCGGTCGGGCGGCGCCGGGAGGTTGCGCAAATGCGAGACCTTCACCTGCGGGAACACCGCCTGACGACCGTCCCGTTGTGTAGACAGATGAAACTCGCGCAGCACGCGGCTGTTGAGCAACGCCACGAGCCACCACGGATCATCCGTGTACCCAGCGAGCAGCGAATTCCGAAATCCGAATACCGGCGCGTGCAGCGCTGCGATGGGCATGCGGGCCGTCTGACGGATCAACACCGACACGCGGTCGTACACTTCGATCGGGCGGAGCCGCGTGCGGGCTGCGGCGAGTGCCGCCGGTTCGGGATCGAGCGCGCGGGAGGGCGGACCCGCGAAGAATGCGTCCACGTCCCGGCCTTCGCGCAGCGCGATCGTGAATCGCGAATCCGTCGGCGGCCACGCAGACAGGTGCGTGCGCGAGAGGGCGCCGGCCGTCTGGAAACCGGCCTCGCCAAATGTCTCTGGCGGGAGTTTCGGGAGCGCGCGAAGTGCGTCGAGCACGGTCCACGCGTGCAGCTGTGCCGGTGCGTCGGCGTGATGCAACCGTTCGTTGCCGCGGATCGGCCATGGCTCGTCGGTGCTACGTGCATCCGGCGTTCGTTCGGCAATCAGGACGAGCGTGGGCTCGACGACACCTTCGAATCGCTCGAAGCCCAAGTCCTCGAGGGGACACTCGACCCGCGCAACGGAGGTCAGCGCGCGGCGCGTGGGCCCATAGCCGTCGAGGTCCGCGACTTGCGTGGGCACGAGAAACGCAAGACGGCCCGACGGCGCGAGCGCGCGTGCGGCACGTTCGATGAACATCCCTTGCGTCGTCGGGTAGCCCGAGAATGCATGAAATCGCGCGCGGAACGACTCGCGCGTCTCCGGGGAAAGCGGCTCGGCCTGTCGACCCATGAACGCGACCCACGGCGGATTGCCCGCGACGACATCGGGAGTGCACGGCCACGCAAATTCGTCGCTCAAGGCATCGCCGACGGTGATCCGATCGCAGACCGAATCGTCGTGCAGTCCCGTGGCGGCGTTCAGCGCGACCCGCGCGATCCAGACCGCGACCGGGTCGATGTCGATGCCGAACAGCTTGTCCGGAGGAAGGAACGCGAGCGCTTCGAGCAAGAAGCGTCCGGCGCCCAGCGCAGGGTCGAGGAAATTTCGATCGGTGTCCGCGCAGTTCCCGAGCGCCGCACGAACGACGTACGCAGCCAGTGCTGCGGGCGTGAAGAAACTCCCGGCGCGCTTGCGGCCGCCCGCGTCGGTCGCCGCCAGGAGCCACTGATGCACGTCGCCCAGCGTCCCGGGACCCAGCGCGTCCGCGGGCCACTCGACAGCGCTCGCGATCGCATGGCGTTGTTCGTCGGACACGACGCGGCTCGGCGACTCGCTCGTGTCGCGCGAGGGCGAGAGTTCGTCGATCCAGGACCCGGCGGTACGGTCGGAGTCCGAGTTCCGCAGCAACACTCGATGCGCGACGCAAGACAACACGGCGATCCGCGCTGCCGTCGCTCCGCGATCGGCCGCCAAACGCTGTCCGAGCGACTCGATCGAGCTTCGGAACGGATCGAGTGCTTTTCGCCGCGCCAAGGTGCCGACCACCGTAGCATTGCCGTCGCGCGCCAGGGCGATAGGATCAGACCGTGGCGGCCCGATCCACCCGCGTCTCCAAGGCACGACCGCCGCCGTCGGTCTGGCGGCAGCGACTCGCGCGATGGTCCCGTCCGCCGCGACGGCTGCGCGTGACGCGCGAAGGAAAAGTGTTCATCGGCGTGACCGTGGGTGTCGGACTGGCCGCGGTGAACACCGGCAACAATCTTCTGTATCTCGTGCTGGGTTTGATGCTCTCGCTCATCATCGTCTCCGGCCTGCTGTCCGAGATGGTGCTGCGTGGTTTGCGCTTCAAGCGAAAACTCCCGCGTCGAGCGTTTGCGAGCGCGCCGATGCTCGTCGAGATCGAAGTGCACAACGTCAAACGCCGGGCGCCCAGTTACTCGATCGAAGTCGAGGACCGGATCGAGAATCGCCCGACCGACAAACGCTGCTATTTCCTGAAGGTCAGCGCTGGCGCACGACAAACCGCGGCGTACCGTCGAACGCCTCCGTCACGGGGCACGGAGCGATTCCTAGCGCTGCGCGTTGCAACTCGATTTCCATTTGGGCTGTTCGAGAAATGGCGCGAGATCGAGCTGGTCGAGGACAAGACCGTGTACCCGATGCCCGCGCGCACGCCGCGCAACGAGCTGTCCACGACGCAGACCGGCGATCACGTGCCGCGACAGGGGCAGGGTCGCGGCGAGGTCGACGGCGTCCGCGAGCTTCGTCCCGAGGAACCGGCGCGCGACATCGACTGGAAGAAGACGGCATCGCGCGGCCGGATGATCGCACGGGAGCGGCGGCGGGAAGGGACGCGACACCTCGCGCTGGAGTTGGCCAATCGTCCGCCACCGAGCGTGAGCACGCCCGCCAACGACGGTCCCGCAGCCGTGGGCGCGGCGGGCGACGACGGTCCCGCTGCATTTCGTCAACGGTGCGAACGCGATTTTCGGCGCGCCGCATGGCTTGCGCTCGACGCGCTGCGAGACGGCGCCACGGTCGAACTCCGCGCGCACGACGGCGGCGATGGCGCACCGCGTACGCTTGCAACGAGCCCGTCGGCGACCGCGGCCGATCGCGTGCTGGGGTTTCTCGCGCGGCTCCCACCGGAACCCGTCGCGGCGACTGGCGGACCGCGATGAGGTTTGCCCGGATCCACAAGGTCGCATCCTACGTCCTCGCCGTGCTCGGACTGGTTGCGCTGACGACGGGCGGCGAGCTTGCGGGTCTTCCAAGCATCGCCCTCGGTCTCGGCGTGATCGCGTCCTGGTTCGCCGAAGGCGAGATCCTGCGCAGCGGGCGCTACACGAGGGCATGGAATGGCGCGCTCGTCGCGCTGCTCGCGATGGAAGTGACGCGCGCGGTGTTCTTCCACTTGCAGCCGCTGACGGCCGCGGTCGAGTTCGCGTCCTTCTTGCAACTTTCGCGACTGGCAAACCGACGCAGTGCGCGGGACTACCAGCAGATCACCGTGCTCGCGTTGCTGCACCTGATCGCTGCGACTGTGCTCGGCGGCGGACTCTCGTACGCGGCGTGTTTCGTCGGGTTTGTCATCGCAACGCCGTGGGCGCTCACGTTGGGACATCTCCGTAGGGAGATTGAAGGGAACTATCTCGCGGACGCTCGCGCCGGGCGCTCCGGCGTTCCGATCGACGTCGCCCGAATCCTGCGCTCGCGACGTGTCGTCGGACCGGGACTGCTGATCGGCAGCTCGCTGTTGTCTCTGCCCATCTTCGTGATCACGGCAGCGTTGTTCGTGCTGTTCCCGCGCATCGGCCTCGGGATCTTCTCGTTCGGACCCGGGCGGTCGACGTCGCTCACGGGTCTGGGCAGCGAAGTGTCGCTCGCGGGACACGGCACGATCCGCTCGGACCCGACGATCGTGCTTCGCATCGTGCCGCCCGATCTCGGGTCGAATCCACCCACGCTCCGATCGTTCCGATTGCGAGGCGTCGCGTTCGACCACTACAACGGACGTGCGTGGTGGCGCGAAATGGCGCGGTCGACTGCCGTCGAGCGAGTCGGCAGCGAGTACCGCATCACCCGTTGGGCCCGCGAACGGCCGAACACGCAAGGTCCGCGCGATCTCGCGTATCGCATCGTGCTCGACCCGATCGATCCGCCGGTGGTGCTCGTTCCGCCGGGCACGGTGGCGGTCCGCGTCGAGCCGCGCATGCAGGCCGGTGAGCAACGATTCCCGACGCTGACGATGGACGGCGCGCGGGAGATTCGGCACGCCGGCAACGACGATCTCGGCATCGTGTACACCGCAATGGTCGATGCATCGCGCGCGCCGGTCGACGACACACGACTCTCCGCCGACGATGAACGTCGATACCTCCAACTTCCCGCGCTCGCACCGCGTGTTCGCGCCCTGGCCCGAACGTGGGCGGCAGGCGCCACGACCCCCGCGGCCATGGCTCGCGCGATCGAGTCCCAGTTGCAACTGTTCCGGTACACGCTGGACGTTCCGAGCGGCCGCGCGGCGCAGCCGCTGGAGGACTTTCTCTTTCGCACACGCGCCGGTCACTGCGAGTACTTTTCCACCGCGCTTGCCGTGCTGCTCCGAACGCTCGGCGTTCCGACCCGCAACGTCACCGGCTTCTACGGCGGCGCGTACAATCGCTACGGCGGCTTCTACGCGATTCGAAACGGCGACGCGCACTCGTGGGTCGAAGTCTACGACCCGGGCCACGGTTGGCTGACGTTCGACCCCACGCCCGCGGCGCGCGAGGCGAGTGGCGCGACGGACGGCTTGCTCGCACCACTCGAGGAAATCGTCGAAGCGCTGCGCGTGCGATGGCGTCGGTACGTCGTCGGCTTCGATCTTGGAACGCAGGCGCGCATCGCGATGCGCGTGTTCAACTGGTTCGAAGCGCGGCGGCGCACCCGGGGAGTCGATCCCGCGACTCCGCGCGACTCGTCCCCGAGAAGCGTTTCGCAGACGGCGCGAAGTGCGGTCCGCGATGTGCGCGTGTGGATCGTGCTGGCCGCGGTCGCGACCGGCTTGATCGTCTGGCGTGTCCAGCGCAGGCGCGCTCGGCGCGGTGGCAGCGGCGTAGGACCCCGAACGCCGCACGACCCGCGCGTGCAGATTGCCATCGCGCTCGCACGATCGCTCGACACAACGTTCGAATCGCGCGGGCACGTTCGTCCAAAGTCGCGATCTCCCCTGGCCCACGCAAGCGATCTTGCACGCTCGGGATCGCCCATGGGCGAGCTTGCAGTCGAAGTGGCGCGGCGCTACGTCGACGCTCGCTTCGGAGACGAGCCGCTCGAACCGAGTGAACTCGAGACATGGCGGCGCAAGCTCCGAGATGCGCCCGGGGCGGCGCCTTGAATCCCACCTCGAGTCGCATGGCACACAGGAGGCATCGATGATCGACCTACCGCGCCCGCGTCCGATGGTCCTCGTAATCCTCGATGGATTCGGCCACCGCGAATCCCGCGAGGCCAACGCCGTGCTTCTCGCCCGGATGCCCAATCTCGACGCGCTCGAGGCGCGCTGCGCGCACACACTGATCGGCACGAGCGGGCCGGACGTCGGGCTCCCGGTCGGACAGATGGGCAACAGCGAAGTCGGTCATCTGAACTTCGGTGCCGGGCGCATCGCGCAGATGGACATCTCGAAAATCGACTGCGCCATCGCCGACGGCTCGCTCGCGTCGAACACCGTCATCGCCGATGTCGTGCAGACGGCACGACGCAACGGCGGTCGGCTGCATCTTCTCGGACTCGTGTCCGATGGCGGGGTTCACAGCTCGCTCGAGCACTGCGAAGCGCTCATCGATCTGGCCGCCTCGCGCGGCGTCGAAGTGGTGCTGCACGCGTTTCTCGACGGTCGGGACGTACCGCCGAAGAGTGCAGAGAAATACCTGTCGCGCGTTGCATCGCATCTCGCCGGAAAGGGCACGATCGGGACGATCTGCGGTCGCTTTTGGGCGATGGATCGCGACAAGCGTTGGGAGCGCGTCGAGCGGGGCTGGCGTGCGATCGCGCTGGCGGACGCGCCACGCATCGCATCGTGGAACGACGCGCTGGCGAACGCGTACACCGTGGGGCAAACCGACGAGTTCGTCGAGCCGCGGGTCATCGGCGCGTACGCGGGTGTGGACCGTGCGGGCCGTGACGCGGCGTTGTTTTTCAACTTCCGGCCCGACCGCGCGAGGGAGATCTCGCTGGCGTTCACGGCCAAGGACTTCTCGTTCTTCGACCGCGGCAACGCGCCGCGATTTGCGACGTACGCCGGCATGACCCTCTACGACGAAACGTTGGGACTCCCGATCGCATTTCCGCGTGATCGGTATCCTGACCTGTTTCCCGAGGTCATCGCGCGATCGGGACTCTCGCAATTTCGCTGTGCCGAAACGGAGAAGTACGCGCACGTAACGTACTTCTTCAATGGCGGCCGCGAGGCGGCGTACGACGGCGAGGAGCGCAAGCTCATTCCGAGCCCGAAGGACGTTGCGACCTACGACAAGAAGCCCGAGATGAGCGCACCCGAGGTGACCCGGTCGGTCGTCGAAGCGATCCGAAGCAACCGATTTGATTTCGTGCTCGTGAACTTCGCGAATCCGGACATGGTCGGACACACGGGTGTTCTCGACGCCGCGATCACGGCAGTCGAAACGGTCGATCGCGGAATCGGCGAAATTGTTCGCGCGGTCCAAGACGTCGGCGGCGCGATGATTCTCACGGCCGACCACGGCAATTGCGAACTGATGGTCGATCCCGTCACGGGCGCACCCCACACGGCGCACACGACCAACCCAGTGCCGCTCGTTCTGCTCGACACACGCTGCGAGCCGGTCCGCGACGTGCTGCGGGCCGGGGGCAGAATCTGCGACGTGGCGCCGACGATGCTCCAGTTGATGCACATCACTCAGCCGACCGTCATGACCGGAGTTTCGCTACTTCCGCGCGATTACCGCGGTTGCTGAGCGGGTCACGGAGCCAGACGCCGCCGCGCCCACGCTCCACGGCCGTCGTGCGTGAACTCGATTCGGTCGTGCAATCGGCTCGCCCGCCCCTGCCAGAACTCGATCCGCTCCGGCGCCAGACACAGCCCCCCCCAGTGCGGCGGTCGGGGAACGTCCCGTCCTTCGTAGCGATTGCGCACCGCCTCGAAGCGCTGCTCGAGATCCGTGCGGCTCTCGACCACTTCGCTCTGCGGCGACGCCCATGCTCCGATCTGGCTGTCCCGCGGCCGCGTCCGGAAGTACTCGTCCGACTCGACCGCGTCGATCCGCGCGATGCTCCCCTCGACGCGAACTTGTCGAACCAGCGTCGGCCAATAGAACACCAGCGCGGCGAATCCATTGCGATGGATCTCGCGTCCCTTGCGACTCTCGTAGTTCGTGAACACTACGAATCCGCGTGCGTCGACGCCCTTCAACAAGACGATGCGCGCGGACGGCCGACCCTCCGGCGTGCACGTCGCCAGCGTCGCTGCGTTGGGCTCGGGAAGAGTCGTGGCGCGTCCGTCGGTCCACCACCGGTCGAAGAACGCGATCGGGTCGTGGCCGACGGTGGACTCGTCGAGCGTTGCGGGCTCTGCAGTCATGGCGCCGGTGGGATACCACGGACGCGCCCGCGCGACAGCCGCCCGTGGTCACATCGGTGCGTCTGTGCCCGGCCGGGGCGCAACGTTTGCGCGACCCGCGCGATGACACCGCCATGCATCTCTCCCGCAGCGCCTTCACGTCCGTGGCGTTGACCTTGTTCGACGACCTGCTCGACCTCTTCGCACCTCGAACCTGCGCAGCATGCGCTGAGCCATTTCCGAGCGTCCCAGCACCTCGCCGGCGCGCCTGCCTGTGTTCGTCTTGCGCGATCACGCTCGAAGCGCCCGTGCGTGCGGTGTCGGGGGTGCATGCCCCGTATGTCCACGCGGGACCGTTGATGCGGGCGATCCACCGAGCGAAGTACGGCGAGCATCCTCGCGTCGCCCGTGCACTCGGCTCGCTGTTCGCGCACGCTGCCGGGGCACACGTTGCGTTGCCGGACCTACTCGTACCCGTGCCGCTCCACACCCGACGGCTCGCGTCGCGCGGATTCAATCAGGCGCACGAACTCGCGCGCGCGTTTGCCACGGCACCCGCAACAAACATCGTGACACGCGTGCGGCACACGCCTTCCCAAGTCGGTCTCGGCCGCACCGAGCGGCTGGAAAACGTGCGCGACGCGTTTGCCGTCCCGCGTCCGGAGCGTGTGCGTGGTCGCGGCATCGTGGTGGTCGACGACGTTGTCACGACGGGCGCGACGTTGGCGGAAGTCGCCAGGGTGTTGCACGCCGCGGGAGCGCGAGAGGTTCGAGCCGTGGCGCTGGCGTCGGCCCCGATCGAATGAGCGCCGGAACAACTCGCGGCGCACGCGCTGGCACGACCGAGCACGAACTGATACACGAACCAACGTCCCTGAATGGCCACCGCGGCGCCGGCTCCGATTCGTCTACTCGTCGAGAATCGCCGGGCGCGCGCGAAGTACGCAATCGACGAGACGCTCGAAGTCGGCATCGCGCTCGTCGGAATCGAAGTGAAGTCCATCCGCGACGCGAAGATCGAGCTGGCCGACGCGTACGCGGCCGTCGAAAGCGGACAGCTCTGGCTGCACAACGCCTACATCGCGCCGTTCAAGCACGCGACGACGTTTGGGCACGAACCCAAGCGAGCACGCCGCCTGCTCGCGCACCGAACGGAGATCGACAAGCTCGACGCGAAAGTAGTGCGCAAGGGCTACACGATCATCCCGCTGCGCGTGTACGTGAAGGGGAGCATCGTGAAAATCGAGATCGGGCTGGCGCGCGGCAAGGACCACGAGGATCGGCGCGAAGACATCAAGCGACGCGAGGGGCAGCGGGAGGCGCGGCGGGCGATGGAGCGCAGGCGGACGTAGGGCCATGGCGGGCGGGATCGAGTGGGAGTCTGGCGGGCGTGCGGCGGTGGATTCCGCGAGCGGAGACGCGGTGAGCGTGCAGTCGTCGCGAGCACTCCCGCCGGGGACTCCCGCACGGGGCGTGCTCACGGCTTCCGGCGAAGCGCACGAATCGTTCGTGCTGAAGGTCATGGCGTGTCGTCGACGCGACGATGGTCAATTCGCGATCCGCGGCCGACTCGTCAGCGCAACGCGCGAGGTGCGCGAGGCGTTTGCGCGTGCGGCGACGGATCGCCCCGCGCGGAACACACCATGATCGATTCGCACTGTCATCTCGACGACGCGATCTTCGACGCAGATCGCGGTGTCGCGTGGGAGCGCGCTCGCGCGGCGGGGGTCACGCACGCGATCGTTCCGGGCGTCGAACCCCGGACCTGGAGCCGCACGGAGTTGTGCGCACTGCCGGGCGAGCGATCCATCGCGCTCGGAATTCACCCGCAGGCGCTGGCGGACCTCACGCACGACGACATCCGCCTCGCGCTCGACGAGTTGACGGGGCGTGCCAGACGGGAAGCCGTCGTTGCGATCGGCGAGTGCGGACTCGATGGCGGAACGGATCTGCAGCGAGCACCGATGACGCTGCAGCGCGAAGTCTTTCTGGCCCACGTCGAAATTGCTCGCTCGCTCGACCGTCCGCTGATCGTGCACGTGCTTCGCGCGCATGCCGAGGCGCTCGAGACACTGCGGGGCGCAAAGCTCCGAAGTCCGGCCGGAGTGATTCACAGCTATTCGGGGAGCGCCGAGATGGTCGACGCGTACGTGCAGATCGGGTTCTTCATTTCATTTGCGGGCGGCATCACGCGACCGCGCGCACGCAAGCCCTTCGAGTCCGCGCGCCGAGTGCCAGACGACCGACTGCTCATCGAGACCGACGCGCCCGGCCAGATTCCGACCGGGGCGGTGCCTCCGGACGTGGCGCGCCCACGGTGCGAGCCGGCACATCTCGGCCTGACACGGGACGCCGTCGCGAGTGCGCGAGGTGTGCATGGCGACGAAGTGGACAGGCTGACGACGGCGAATGCGCGGCGCTTGTTTCGGATCTGACGTCCGGTCGATCGTGTGAGCGATTGACACGGCGACCTGCGCGCGTTCCCATCGCGCGCCGGACGATCATGATCCCACCGCGCGACGAGCCGTGGAAGGCGGGAACGCTCATCGGCGGGAAGTATGAACTCAACCGTTCACTCGGCGCGGGTGCGACGGGATACTTCTACCGCGCGACGCACACGTGGACCGGTCGCGAAGTGGCCATCAAGTTGCTGCGGCAGGACATCGCGGCGGACGATCCCGCGGTGGGACGATTCGTTCGCGAGGCTCGTGCCGCCGCGCGCATCGCGCACCCGAACATCATCGACGTGCTCGACATGGGGCGCGACGCTGCCGCCGGGACGTTCTACATCGCCCAGGAGTACCTGGTGGGCGTCGACCTTCGCACGGCAATGAGCCGTCGACCGAGGTACGAGCCGAGGGCCGCCGCCGACATTCTCGTGCCGGTCATGGGCGCTCTCGCGTCTGCGCACGCCGCGGGCGTCGTGCATCGAGATCTCAAGCCCGAGAACGTTTTTCTCGCCGATCTCGAGGATGGCACCGTCGAACCGAAGGTGATCGATTTCGGCATGGCGAAGATGCTCGAGTCAGACACGGGCGATTCGAGCAAGCCCCGCACCGGCGAGCGTGGCGGAAACGTCGAGTACCTCGCACCCGAACAGGCGCGCGGCGAGAAGAACGTCGACGGGCGCGCGGACATCTGGTCGGTCGGCGTGCTGTGGTATCGAATGCTCGCGGGCAAGAATCCGTTCACTGCGGCGAACATCGTTCTGTCGATCACGAAGATCGTCCGCGACGACGTCCGCCGACTTGAGCGCATCGTTCCGACGGTGCCGGCGGACCTCGCGAACATCGTGCACCGGGCACTCGAACGCGACGTCAATCGCCGCTACGCAACGATGGAAGAGTTCCTGCGTTCGGTGCTCGACTGTCCCGCGTTGGCCGAGTCGACGCCGGAAGACTCTCTGCGTACACGCCATCGCGCGTCGCTCGGAGTGTTGAACGCGCCCGCGCCGGAATCCCAGGCGGCGATCGCGATGCGCGACGCGCGGCCGTCCGCACAGCCTCCCGCCCCGATCGAGCCAGCGCGCAGCGGCGAATTGTCGTCCACACTGACGTTTGCCCACGCGGAACGCACGTCGGCGCCGCCCGACGAACCGCTCGCGGCGGCACAGGGCGACGCGGCACTGGCGTCGACACAGGGCGGCGTCGCGCTCGCCTCGACGCAGGCGGGTGTCGTCCCCGCGCTACCGCACGCCGGCGGTGCGCTAGCGTCGACGGAGGCCGGCGACAGCGCAACGACGCTCGCCGCGCGTGCGCAGCTCACGGCAGCGCAGATGCACATCACACGTGGGAACGTGAAGGAAGCCGAGCAGTCCGCGCGTGCCGCCGTCGCAGGTCTCGCGCGGGGGAGCGACGACTGGTACGCGGCCGTGACCGTGCTCGGACGGGCGCTTGCCGCGCGTGGGCACCACGAACCGGTCACGCAGATCGCAGACGAGATGATCGCGGCGCGTGGAGTCGCGCCCGCGGGTCCCGCGCACATCGTCGCAGCCGCCCAGTTGTCCGTGTTCCTGCTCTGGGCCGGGTGGCCCGAACTCGCGCGCACGCTGCTCGACAGCATCGCGGCCGACGGAGAACGCATCGCCTCGTACGATCCGTACGTTCGCGGCTGCCTCGAACGCGCACGAGCCTTCGACCTCGGTCACCAGGGCGATCTCGGCGCCACGCTGCGCTATCGGCAAGCGGCCGTTGCGTCATTTACCGTCGCGCACGACCCCGTGGGATGCACGACGGAGCTGGCGAACCTCGGGGACACGTTCAAGGAACTCGGGGCGTGGGAGATGGCCGAGCGAACGTTGCGGCAGGCCGTCGCGCGTTCGGACGAGCATCAACTCTCGCTCGGCAGCGTCGCGCGCGCCAATTTGGGAATCGTCCTCGCGCGGGCTGGCCGGGTCGACGAAGCACGGGTGCTGCTCGAGCAGGCCGTGGAACTCGCGCGAGCGCAGCAGAACCATCGATTTCACGGGTACGCGCAGTTGTACGTCGCGATGTTAGAACTCGAGAGCGGTCGGTTCGAAGCAGCGCTCGCCGCCGCGAAACTCGCCTGCGAGATTTCCCGACGTCTCACCGCCCCGCGCGCGGTGGGCCTCGCGGTGCAAGCGCAGGCCCTCCTTGGGCTCGGCCAAGTCGACGCGGCACTGCAAGCCAGCAGCGACGCCGTGGACGTGTCGAACCTGCTCGGCGGCATCGGCGAAGGCGAAGCCCGCATTTGGCTCGCGTCGGCCGAGGCGCTGTTCGCATCGGGACACGACGACGCCGGGCGCGAAGAAATTGCGCGCGCGCGAACGCGGCTGCTGGAACGTGCCGAGCGAATTCGCGACGTGCACTGGCGCACGTCGTTTCTCGAGTACGTCCCAGAAAACGCTCGAATTCTCGCGCTGGCTACCGAGCGGTTGGGCGCAACGTGAGAGTGCGCGCGACGCCGGCGGAAGACCACGCCCGAACGTTCTCGCGCGTACGCGCTCCGGTCGACGAAGCGCAGCGAACCCACCGGCGCTTCGACCGCTTCGCTCGGCTGGTGGGCGACGAAGCGGCGAGCGCACTGGGCCGGGCGCGCGTGGTGGTCGTTGGTTGCGGCGGCGTTGGGAGTTTCGCGGCCGAGGCTCTCGCACGATGCGCAGTCGGAACGATCGTGCTGGTCGACTTCGACCTCGTGTGCGTGACCAACACGAATCGTCAGTTGCATGCGATGCGCGGGACGATCGGGCGGCCGAAGGTCGAGATCATGGCGGAGCGACTTCGGTTGATCCATCCGACGGCGACGATCGAGGCGGTCGTCGAGTTTTACAACGCCGACAGCTCGGAACGACTGCTGAGCCCGACGCCAGACTACGTCGTCGATGCGATCGACAATCTCACCGCCAAGGCGCACTTGCTGGCCACCTGTCGGCGACGGAACATTCCCGTGGTCAGCGCGATGGGCGCCGCAGCGCGGATCGACCCCACGCGTGTTCGCGTCGACGACCTCGCTCGGACGCATCACGATCCATTTGCGCACCATCTCCGCGAGATCCTGCGTGACAAGCACGACTGGCATTTCAAGCCGTCGCGCCCGACCGGCATCGCCGCCGTCTTCACGGACGAGCGGCCGATCGCGCCGACGGAACTCGCCTACGACGCGGCGACCGACGGCTTCCGATGCGTGTGCCCGCAGGGCGAGAACGACTTGCACACGTGCGAAAAGCGCGCACGAATCGACGGGAGCGCGGCATTCGTCACCGGGACGTTTGGCATGGTCTGCGCGAGCGTCGTCGTGCGGGAGTTGACGGGCGACTCGGTCATCGACCGGTCGAGTGTGCACGATCCGTGGGTTCCGCTGCGATAGCGAGCGGACGACTACGGCAGGCGCCCGCGCGCGAACAGCCGCAACGTCTCGGCGCGGTAGCGGCCCGCGACCGTCGCGTCATCGATCCACAAGACGTTCTCGGTGTTGCCAAACGCGTTCGTCGACCAGTTGGCCGACCCGGTGATCACGATACGTGAGTCGATCACCATCATCTTGTTATGGATCTCACCGACACGCACGGGAACACCCGCGGCGACGAGACGCATCGTCGGGATGTCCATCGCGTACAGGGACGAGACGACGCCACGCACATCGACGCCTCGGATTCGCGCCGCGATGAGGGCGTCTGCGATCTCGACGCGAGTGAACGCGCTGATCGCGAACTCGATCGTCGTCGTCGCGCGGCCAATGGCGGCGATCATGTCCGTAAACCACCGGGCGGGATCTGCCACCGGCGAACGCGGCCCGAAATACGCCGTGTACGGACCGCTCACGAACGGCGCCTCGTCCGGGCGGGGCCCGAACATCCGCATTGTGAACATGCGCTGGAACTCGGCTTCGTAGGCCCCGACGATGCCCGTGTCCGTGAGAACAATCGAGTTGTTCGCGTCGACGCAGAACGACTGACGAACCATGTTCGACGACGCGACCCACACCATCTCGCCATCAACGAGAATGAACTTGTCGTGCATGAGCGCCGACCGCGCGTCGTCAACGATCGTGACGCGCGGATGAGCGTCGAGCCGCGACAGTTCGCACGTCAGTGCGCCGGCGACCCGCGGGCATTGGTCGTCGTCGATGACGAGGTGGACCTGGAGCATGGGCGCCGCGGTCAATCGCGCGAGGATCGCGTCGACGACGCAGCTCCACGTCGCCTCGTAGATCGCGGCGTGCACGTACGTGTCCGCGCACGCGATCGCGCCGAACAACTGGCGCAACATGGAATCGTCGGTGGGTGTGAAGGCCGTGTCGTTCGCCGTCAGGGGCGTGCAAGTCGTTGGCAGCGGCGGACAGACGCAGCGCGGTCCTGTGTCCGTTGTGACATCGCCGCGCGCGTCCGTCCCGCCCTCGCCCGTCGTGGGCCGATCGGTCGGCGCACCATCGATCCCGGAGTCCATCGCGTCGTCGACGGCAGCATCCAGGAGCGCGCGGGCGTCTTCCGCGACGACGTCACCGCCGACAGCGTCCACCGGTCCGCCGACGTCCGTACGACCGACACCGCCACCGCATGCAGCACCAACGATGAGCGCGACCAGACCGAGCGAGAGTTTGGCGTCGTGCGAGTCGTGACGTGAACGCATGCCGGCAGGGTACCACGACCGGCCTTCGCACCGCGCGCGGCCGAACGCGCTACCAGGGGCTCCGCAAGCCGGCGGACGCGGACCGCGGCCCGATCGCGGGCGATTTGTCGCGACTGCG
>Ga0080064_1001312_pt1 | contig 51673 bp, 47 predicted proteins | sample Subgrocontami54m_FD_69260 | JGI IMG/M metagenome (GOLD analysis project Ga0080064, IMG submission 69260) | Subsurface groundwater microbial communities from S. Glens Falls, New York, USA - GMW46 contaminated, 5.4 m (SPADES assembly) (version 2) ...
GTTCCCTGCTCGACATTGCCAGACGCTATCCGCACGAGGAGCTCCTGCCAATCCAGATCACGCCCTGACGGTTGCGGCGCTGGAATTCCAGCGCATTCCGAATTGGCGCCGGTTCCCTGCTCAGGAGCGCGACGCCGTCACTGGGTGCAGAAGCTGACATGGCGGCGAGTATATCCGTGAACGTCGTCCGTGCGCACGCCGGGTTCGGCCTTCGGTGCGTGCGCGCGACGCTCGACGCGAAGACGGTGAGGTTCGGCGGAGGACGCGGCGAGTTGCACGCGCTGGAGTTCACTGGCGGAGCGCGAGGGCGAACGACGGCAAAAGTTAAAAAGTTAAAAAGTTAAGTCCCGGATGCGCCCGTTGACGCGGCGCGTAACGCAATCGGCTGGCGCGCGACGCTTCCGAGCGGAGGGAGGACGCCCGCGATGGCGCGTATCATCGACGGCGCGACGACGATCCGCCGAGCCTTGTCCACTACTCGCCGCGATGCCGAAGACGGGTCCTTCGCGTGGTCCCGCGACGAGTGCTTCACCGAAAGACAGAACATGCCCATCCATCCTGGTCTACCGCGAGTCCTCACCGTCTCGATCGCATTCACGCTCATCGCCGGTACCGCCGCCGCGCAACAGGTACAGCCGGCGCCGGTGTTCATCGTCGTGGCGCCGCGGCCGCGCCCGGTGGACGGTGTCCGTTTCCGCGGTGCCGTCTCACTTGCGGGCGGCGGGGAGTTCATCATGTCCCCCGGCGGCACGCAGAGTTTCTCCGGCGGGCTCGGGGGCGTCGACGGGCGGATGGGCGTACAGATCAACAACCTCCTGGCCGTCTACTTTCAACCGCATCTGTCCTTTGGGGTCATTCGCACGGCGTCCGGTTCGGGCGGCGCGACGGGCACGCTCGCGGCGACGGTGTTGCTCGACGTGACGCTCGCGCACCGATTCTTTGTCGGAGCTGGCGCTGGCTACGGCGTCCTGAACGCCCCCAACGGCCCCGTCGTGCAGCTTCGATTCGGGGGCTATCCGCTGGCGGTCATGTCGGACGACAGTCCAACGCGTCGCGGACTCATGGTCGGCGCCGACGCGCGCATGTATTTCACGCCAGCCGGCACCGCGGTTCAACTCATGCTCGGGCTCGGCTACGAGGTGTACTGATCGCAGTATGGCGCTCCACGCCGCGCTCCACGGGTGCGGTGCGTCGCCTCCCTCTGCCTTCCCGTTTCCGACTCTAATCCGCGTTCCGTTGCCGTCGCCGTTGCCGTCGCCGTCGCCGTCGCCGTCGCCGTCGCCGTTGCCGTTGCCGTTGCCGTCGCCGTCGCCGTCGCCGTCGCCGTTGCCGTTGCCGTCGCCGTCGCCGTCGCCGAACTCTCCCTCTTCCGCTACGGTGCCATCGCGCTCATCAAATCCATGTACATCGTCCGCGCGTATCCGGCGTTCGTCGTGTGCCCCCCGTCGAACTCGTGCCGATACACTGTGTGCCCCGCGGCCTCCAACCGATTCCATCCGTCGCGCGCCGTCGCGATCGGGAAGTTCGTGTCCGTCAACCCGTGGAAGTGACTCACGGGAATCGTCCAGCGGGCCGGGAGCAGTCGTCGACCGGCGACCGCTTCGGCACTTCCGAGATTCGCCGCGGAAATCGAGATCCCGGCGAACGACGTCGCCACCTGCAATCCGATGCTGTAGGCCATGATCCCGCCCGCGGAGAAGCCGTTGATGATTCGTCGATGCACGTCGACCGAGTAGCATCGCTCGATGTCGTTGATCACCGCGATGATCGAATTGCCATCGTCGTTGCACCACGTGTTGCCCGGTCCCGCGGGGCACGATCCATCGGGAGCCACGACGAGAAAGCCGAGCGCGTCGGCGTTTGCGCGCCACACCGCGGCGAAGTAGTTGCTCGCCACGTCGCCTGCGCCGTGCAGCGCGATGACGATCGTGGTCGCCCGCGTGCGGTCGTACGACGCCGGCGCATACGCGAGGTACGGGACCGGCATGCCCGTGCGGCCTGTCGCCGAGCGCGTCGTCATTCCGCGGACGTCGGGCATCGCCGTGCAGCGCGATCGGTCGAGAAAGCCGCCGTCGGATCCCGTGTCGCCGGTCGCGTCGGCACGCGGCGCGTCGGTCGAAACGAGCGTGTCGGCCGATGCGACGTCGACGATTCCGTCAGCGGAAATTGAGTCCGCCGTGCGCGCGTCATCGCCCGTGCTGTCGACTGCCGTGCGATCGCCCGCCGGTCCGTCCGTGCCGTCCGGTACGCCGATCCCGCTGCCGCACGCCACGGTTGCAAACGCTGCGAGCGCGCAGATCCAACTGGTAGTCGCGTTGAGCGCGCAGCTCCATCGGGTCGTGGCGTTCAAGATTTGTCGATCGTAGCACGGGCTTCCGGCATACTCGCGCCCGCCCATGACCGCCCCGCTGCAACTCGAAGCCGACACGACGTTCGCGGGGCGCTTCCGCATTCGTCGCGTCGTGACGCGCGTCGCGGGTGCGACGATGTACGGCGCCGTCGATGGCGACAGTTCTGCCGAGTGCGTCCTGTGGGTGTTCGAACCGCGCGTCGCCGAGGGGGCCGACCGGCGTGCGGCGTTCTCACGCGCGGTGATCGACGCCGATGCGGGCGATGCTCCCGCGCGAATCGTCGCGCGCGACGCCGGAGTCGACCTCGAGTCGAACGCCCCGTGGATCGCGTACGAGTCCTTGCGCGGCGAGTCGCTGGCGAACGTCCTCGCGAATCAGGGAATGCTGCACGCCACTGAGTTTCTGCCGATCGTGCGTTTGCTCGGTTCGACTCTCGGCACGCTTCACGGGCGCGGGCACGCGCACGGAGCGCTCGCGCCGGAATTCGTGTTTCTCCAGCCGGCCGCGACACCGACGCCCGAGTCTGCCTACGAGCTACGACTCTTGTGTGCCGGGCTGCCCGCGTCACCGTCGTCCGCGCGAACACTCTGGCTCGCGCCAGAACAGGCGCGCGGCGAAGTCGCCACGCCACGGAGCGATGTGTGGTCGCTCGGTCTGCTCGCGTACGAGTTGCTTACGGGGCACGCGTACTGGGATGCGGATGGTTCGCCGAAGTGGCGGCGCGCGCCCCCCGACGTGGACCTCGCGCTCGCGCCGCTCGAGCCTGCGACGACGCGCGCACGCGTTCACGGAGCGGCGCCGTTTCTGCCCACGGGCTTCGACGCGTGGTTTTCAAAGTGCGTGAATCGCGATTCGGCGTCGCGATTCGCCGACGGCCCCAGCGCAACGCGCGAACTCTCGGCGCTGCTGGAAGCGAGCGTCGCGCCTGCGTATCGCGCACCGCGGCGTCCGCGTGCTGAACCGGTCATTGCGTCGGCGGGACCAATCTCGGACTCGCGTGAGTCCAGTGTGTCCGAGCCGATGCGCCCGGCGTCGTTGCCGCCGCCGCCGGAGCGAGCGCAAGTCGCTCCACGGCGAGACTCGTCGAGCGCAACGCCGCGTCCGTCGAGCGCGGGCGGTCGAGACGAAACGCGACCGTCGTTTGCCAATCCGCCGAGCGATCCGGGTTTGCGCCAGTCCATCGTCGAAGAGGATCGTCGCAGCGACCCGCGCAACGTCGGCGGTCGGCGCTCCGAAGCGTTGATTGCGCAGGAGCCGTTGATTTCGTCCCGCGCGTCGCAGACGTCGCTTTCGCGTGGACCCACCCGGCCCCCCCCCCGCACGCACCCCGTGCTGATTGCGCTCGTGTCGATCGCGGTCGGCGCGGGCGTCGGCGTGCCCATCGGTCGCGCAACGGTTCGGCGCGCCGGGGGAGCTTCGCCGGGCGTCGGTGCCGGGGATTGCCCCGATCGCGAGTTCGACTCGGACATTCCCGACGGTGCGCCGTGGAGAAACGTCCCCGCCGGCCAGGCGCCCGTCATCGACGACCCTGGCACAAGTGACGGCGGCGGAGCGGCTTCCGTGGACGACGCGAGTGCGCCGATGCCAAGTGCGCTGACTGACGCGAGCGTACCGGTCGCGAATGCAGGGACGACCGCCCGACCGCTCACGGTGCAGTCCACCGGTGGCGGGCGCATCTTTGACAATCATACGACGACGGCCTCGGCCGTGGTGAATGACAGTTGCACCATCGGCCGGCTGCAGGTCCAAGTTCGAGGCAATCACTCGTTCGCGAGCGACATGGTCGTGCGGTTGCGCAATCCCGCGGGCGTCGTGCAAGTGCTGCAGACGCACGCGTCTCGCACTCCGTTTCGGCGATACGACGTCATCCGGTTCGACAACACGGACGCGCGCGGAACCTGGACGCTGAGCATCCTCGACGACGTGGGCGCCGACTCGGGCACGCTCGCGGGGTTCACCATGAACCTCACGTGTCGGTGACGGGGAGAACTCCCCTCACTTCAACGCTGCGACCGCCGCGCGAATGCGCTCGAGCGCGCGATCGATCTGCGAATCGCTGACGACGTACGACAAGCGCAAGTGTCCCGGCGCCCCGAACGCGCCGCCGGGAACGACGGCAACGTGCGCGGTGTCCAGCAGCCACTCGGCGATGGCCACGTCGTCGAGCAATTTGCGATCCCCAGCGTGTTTTCCGATCCAGGTTCGTACGTCGCAAAATAGATAGAACGCGCCTTCCGGCAGCGCACATCGCACGCCCTCGAACCCACACATGCCGTCGCGCAGCCGCACACGGCGCGCGGCGAACGCATTGCGCATCATCTCGATGTCGCGCGCGGGCGACGTCAGCGCTTCGAGCGCGGCGTACTGGCATATCGTCGCAGGCGACGAGACGCCCTGGCCCTGCACGATGTCCATCGCCTTGGTCAGCGCGCTCGTCGCGATGGACCAACCGATGCGCCAGCCGGTCATCGCGTACGTCTTGCTGACACCGTCGACGAGCACGATGCGTTCGGCGAGATCTGCCGCGACCGTGAGAAGCGATCGCTGCTCGAAGCCGTCGTACACGAGCTGCGAGTAGATCTCGTCGATGACCACCCAACAGTCGCTTCGGCGAAGGACATCGGCCAACGCGGCCAACTCCGTCGACGTGTACGCCGCGCCGGTGGGATTGCACGGCGTGCAGAGAATGAATGCCTTCGTGCGCGGTGTCAGCGCCTCGGCGAGCGCACGTGGCGAGATCTTCCAGCCCGATTCGAGCGTCGAGGGAACGTACACCGGCGTCCCGCCCGCCATTCGGACTTGCTCGGGATAGCTCACCCAATACGGCGCGGGAATGATCACTTCGTCGCCCGGCTCGACGGCCGCGAACGCGAAGTTGAACAGCGCGCTCTTCGCGCCCACCGTGACGATCACGTTTTCCGGCGCCGCGACAACGCTTCGTCGCCGCGTGCTCTCGGCGGCGATCGCCTTGCGAAGATCGGGAATGCCCACGGTCGGCGTGTACCGGGTCTTGCCTTCGTCGATCGCGCGCTTGCCCGCGTCGCGGATGTTCGAGGGCGTGTCGAAGTCGGGTTCGCCGGCGCCGAACGAAATCACGTCGATCCCGGAGGCCCGCAACGCCTGGGCGCGCGCGTTCATCGCCAGCGTGGCGGAGGGGACGACCGACGAGAGACGTTGGGCAAGCGACCGCGGCATCGCGCCGCGGATGCTACACGATCCTCGACGCGCGGGAATCCCTTCGCGCGCGTCAGCCCGTCTTCCGCGGCTTGACAGTGACGACGGTGCACGGCGCCGTGCGTACGACGGACTCGGCGACGCTTCCGACGAACAAACGATTCAATCCCGTACGCCCGTGGGTTCCGAGCACGATCGCGTCGACGTGATGCGTTGCCGCCGCGCGCACGATTTCGTCTGCGGGCGCGCCCCGCTGTGCGGTGTAGTGCGCGGTCACACCGTCGGGCAGCTTCCCCCCGTGGTGCGCGTTGAGTTCGGTCTCGACCAACTTGCTCAAATCGGAGATGGAGCGTTCGACTTGATCGAGCGCGCCGTTTTCGTCGCTTCCAGCGCGTTCGAGCACGGTCATGACGACGAGTTGCGCGGGCGTCGCACGGTGAACGATCGAGAGCGCTGTCTCGAGCGCGAGGCGAGAACAATCGCTGAAATCCAGCGCGACCAGGAGTCGGAACATGGCGGGTTGTCAGCCTGCGTGGTGTGTCGACCGACGCTACGTGTTGCGCGGCTCGTTGCCCGACGTGGGGAGCGATCGATCGGCGTTCGGAGGCGTCGCGCCGTCGGTCTCGCCTTCCTTCAAGCCTTTCTTGAAATTCCGGATGCCTTCGCCGAGGCCGCGGCCGAGCTGTGGAATCTTGCCGGCGCCAAACAACACCAGCACCAGCGCGAGAATCACCAGCAGCTCGGTGGTGCCGAGGCCGAACATGGCGAGTCCGAGCGCCGACTTGGACGAGAGCATCGCGAACATGGAGCGCTTATAGCCCCGCAGGCGAAACATCGCAAACCGCGTGGCAAATCGTCAGACTTTCAGGTGCTTCCAGCCGCCAAGCTGGAAGCGAACCGCCATGAAGACGGCGAGGAACGCGACGTACACGCCCGCGCTGCTCCACACGCCGATCAGCCCCCAATTCATGATCATTCCGAACACCCACGCGAGCGGCACGAGACAGCCGAAGTGCAGTCCGAGTTCGACCATGAGGACATAGCGCGTATCGCCGGCTCCGAAGAGCGCTTGCATCAAGATCATGCCGATCGCGAGCATCCAGCCTCCCGCCGAAACCAAGCGAAGCGGTGGGACGCCGGCGGCGATCACTGCCGGCGCGTCCGAGAACACGCCCATGACGGCTGGCGCCTGCCAATAGATCAACCCGCCCAGCCCGCCGAAAATGAAGATGCCCAGTTTCACGCTGGTCCAAGCGTAGCTCTGCGCGAGTGCGGGCTGGCCCTGCCCGAGGCTCTGCCCGACGAGGGTCGCCGTCGCGGTTCCGAACGCAAGGCACGAAACGAACGTCGCCGACAGTACTTCGATGATGATCGTCGTGGCGGCACCATTGACGGCGACACGCACCCCGCCGCACTCGCTGGCGTGTTGCACGACCATCTGCACGGCGCCGGCGTCGAGTCGCGCAACGATCTTGGTGAACAACAGAAACCCGCTCATCACGGCCACGGTCGCGAGGCCGCCCGGGACGCTGAGTTTCAAGATGTCCCACACGAGCCTGCCCGACACGTTTCCCGGGCGGTAGAACCGAAACTTCGATCGGAACTTCCCGCGCAGCGAGAACCCGATCATCACGAGCATGCCGATCCAGCTGGACGCGCCGGCTGCAATGCCCGCGCCCTCGATTCCCATCCGCGGAAATCCCCAGTGGCCGAAGATCAGCAGCCAGCACAGCGCGACGTTCACGATGTTCATCGCAACGGCGGCCCATAGATGGAAATGCGTCTTGCCGATTCCGTCGAAAAACGCTTTGTACGCCGCCGTCGCGGCCATCGGCACGATCGCGAGGAACCGCCAGCGTGTGTACAGCGTGCCCAGGTGCGCGACGTGCGGGCTGGACACGATCGCGGCGAACATCCGAGGCATCGCGATCCATCCCGCGATTCCCGCGACGGTGCCGCCCACGAGCGCGATGAGCACGGCGTTGAGCACCACGGCGCCGGCCGCTTCGTGCCTCTCCTCGCCGAATCGACGTGCGGCAATCGCGAGTGTTCCGACCGACACGGACGAAAGAAATCCGCCGACGGCCCAGAGCAGCATTAGGGCCGGCGTGAGCGCGGCCTGCGCGTCCGACGCGTCCGCGCACGGGAGCTTTTTCAGAAAGTACGTGTCGACGATGTTCACCGTCGTCTGCGTCAACATCGCGAAAATCACGGGCGTCGCAAGCGCGAGCACGCGCTTCGATTGGGCTCCGTCCAGAAACCGCGACGCCATGAGGGGTGGCACCCTATGACGTCCGGACGCGGCGCGGCAACCCTTCGGCGATGCGACGCGTGTCTCCCGGTTTTCCCGCTCGATCCGCGGTACCCGATCGTTGCCAAGCGCCCGGCCATGGGGTAGGTGCCACGGAACTCATGGCGTTCGGGGTGCGACACATCGTGTTGGCTGTGGGTCTGGCGGCCGTCGGCAGCGCCGGATCCGGGTGCACGGGCGTCGAATACCCGAACTGCCGCAACGACACCGACTGCCGGGGACGCCGCGAAGTGTGCGTCAACGGCCGCTGCCAGCAGTGCCGGCAGGACAGTGATTGCGGCGCGGAGCACACGTGTCTCCGCGGGCGCTGCGTGCCGGGATTGCACGCCTGCGAGGGTGACAACGATTGCCTCGCCGGTCAGCGCTGCGTCGATCACCACTGCGCCCCGCGGGCGGAATGCGACGACCACCGTGCCTGTCCATCGAATCGGCCCTGCGTCGAGGGGCGATGCGCGCGTTCCGAAGAGGAAGACCCGCCCGACAATCGCGGACGATTGTGCACGTTCCAGCCCATCAGCTTCGCGTTCGACGACGCGAACATCGACGACGCAGGTCGGCGCTTGCTGCAAGCGGCCGCCGAGTGTTTGCAGCGCGAGGGCAACAGCCGGTACGTGCTCATCGGTCGTGCCGATCCTCGCGGAACGACCGAGTACAATCTCGGGCTCGGCGAACGCCGCGCGAGGGCGGCGCAGCGGTACTTGAATGCGCTCGGCGTGGACACGGCCCGAATCGCTGTATCCTCGGAGGGAAGCGAGGGCGCGCAGGGAACGGACGAAGCGTCATGGGCCCGCGACCGTCGCGTAGATTTTCGGCCGCGGGAGTGATGCAGGGATCGACCATGGGCGCAACGCGTTGGATGACTCTGTGGCGTGCGGTCGCGATCGCGATCGTCGTGCCCGCGTGCTTCGCCTCGGCGGGTTCGGTGCGCACGCTCGAGCAGCGCATGGGCGTCGTGGAAAACCGCGACGAAGAACGACGTCGACAGCTCTCGCAGGCCGTCGAGCGGGCGTCGCAGGAAGTTCGCACGCTCACGCAGCAACTCGAGCAGGCGCGCGCACAGACGCGAAATCTCGCGGACCTCGGCGTGAGGCTCGACGGGCTCGACGAGCAGCTACGAACGGTCAACGGTGGCCTCGCGGAACTGCGACGAGCGGTCGAAACATCGGGAACGGATGTTGCGTCGCTCCGCTCGACACTCGTCGCGCAAGTGGCCGCAATCGAGCGGCGCGTGCTGGAGGTCGAGCGACGCACCGGGCTCGCCGCGGCGGTCGATCCCAACCAGATTCCGCAGAATCCCGCGGACATCATGACGCAAGCGCGCGCGGCGCTCACGGCGCGGGACTACGTTCGCACGCGCGCACTGGCAGCCGCCCTCCTGCAACGCGCTCCGCAGGATGCGCTCGCGGACGACGCGCGTTTGCTCATCGGCCGCAGCTTCGCGCAGGAGGGCCGCAATGCGACGGCCGTGCAGGAATACCAGCGCGTGCTGACGGACTTTCCCACCGGCGACGCCGTGCCGGACGCGTTGACGGAACTGTCCGATGCGCTCGTGCGGCTTGGAATGTGCGAGCCTGCGCAACGCACGCTGCGGATTCTCATCGACCGACATGGGTCGACGCCGCAAGGGCAGGCCGCCCGCCGACGACTCGAAGACGTGCGTCGGCTGCCGCGTCAGGCCTGCACGGGGTAGGGCGCGATGCCGGCGCCCGCCGAGGACACCTTTGCCAGCGGCGCGAGTTACGGAGCGCCCGCGGACTTCATCGGCGGGGTGCGAGTCGTTGGGCGGCTCGGCGACGGGTCGCTCGCGGAAGTGTTTCGCGGCGTTCAGCCGTCGCTCGGGCGTCCTGTAGCGATCAAGATGCTCAAGTCGTCCGTCACGACGGGCAGCCAGCTCGGGCGGCGGTTTCAGCGTGAGGCGGTTTTGCTCTCGCGCCTCGCGCATCAGAACATTCCGCAAGTGTACGGAAGCGGCGAGATCGACGGACGACCGTACATCCTTCTCGAACTGATCGAAGGGATCAGTCTTGCCCAGCTCCTTCAACCCGGCGGCGCACTGCCGCAGGACGTCGCGAGCATCATCGCGCACAAGCTCGCCCGCGCGCTCGAGTACGTGCACCTGCGCGGGATCGTGCATCGGGATCTCAAGCCGTCGAACGTGCTGATCTCATCGCGCGGCGAAGTGAAGCTCACGGACTTCGGCATCGCGAAAGATGCCGATGAAGACCACGACACGCTCGGAGTCGTCGGCTCGCCGGCGTACATGTCCCCCGAGCAGGTTCTCGGCGATCGACTCGATTTTCGATCCGATCTGTTCTCGTTCGGAATTCTCTTCTACGAAATGCTTACGAATCGTCGGCCGTTCGAAGAAGAGCCGGCACGAACCGTGATGCAGAAGATCCGCCTCGACCGGTACATCCCGCCACGGCGCGTGCGTCGCGACGTTCCCGGTGCGCTCGAGCGGATTCTCGCCCGTTGCCTTGAAAAGAACCCCGCCCACCGGTATCCCTCCACGGGCCTTCTCGCCGACGATCTGGAGTTGCACCTCGCGCAGCAGGCCGTCCCTTCGCACGAGACGCGACTCGTCGCGTTTCTTGCGGAGCGCGGCTCGGCGGGGGCAAAAGACACGAAGCGCGCGCTTGCGGGTGCGGCGCGAGTCCGCGATGCGGGCGAACGCCGATCGCGACGACTGCGCGGGTTCATTGCCGCGCAAACGATTCTTGCGCTGATCGGAGCCGCCGCCGTCGGCGCGAGCGAGATGTCTGCGTCGCGGACGGCCTCGCGTCGAGCGTCGTCGACCCCGGGCGTGCTGCCACCCGGCGAGCGTGCCGCTGGGTTCCTCCGTGTCGTCGCGCGGCCGTGGGCGCACCTGGCGATCGACGGCCAGTCCGTGGACACGACTCCGACGGCTCGCGCATTTCGCCTCGCGCCCGGACGGCACTACGTGCGGCTCACCAACCCGACGTTTGCCTCCGAGGATCGAACGATCCAGATCGAGCGCGGCAGCACGGTGTGGCTGGACATTGATCTCACGCCGTCCGTCACGACGAGCGGAGCGCGGTCCCGATGAGTGCCGAGTCCACGCCGGGCGCGCGACGTGCGCACTCGTTCGCGCTGCTCGGTGCGATGATCGCGACGACGATGTCCGCGCACGTTGCCGCAGATGTCGTGCATCGCGTGCAGCCCGGCGACACGCTCGCGTCGATCTCGCAGCGGTACTACGGAACGGTCACACGCGAGGCGGTGCTCGTCGCGGCCAACGTTCTCCACGCGCAAACCGACGCGTCGATTCTTCCCGGGATGCACATCGTCGTGCCCGCCGTGAGTTTCTATCGAGTGCAGCAGGGCGACACGTGGGTTCGCGTGGCCCAGCAGGAACTCGGGAGCGCGACGCACGCGGCCTACCTCGCGCAGATCAATCGCGGCGATTTCGCAGTGTCGCCTTCCGCGGGCGCCGTGCTGCGGATCCCGTACTTGTTGCGCTACGTCGTGATGGACGAGGAACCGCTGTTCGAAATCGCGCGACGATTCTACGGCGATCGGGCCCAAGTGCAGTTCATCCTGAATTTCAATCACACGTCGTCGTCGCGCCTCGCGCGCGGCCAGCATATCGTACTCCCAATCGCGGACCTTCTCCTTCGCGCCGAGCCTGTGTGCGAAAACAGCGCTCCACTCGCCGCCGCGGCCAATGTGCAACAGCGCGTGGATCGCGACTTGCCGCTGCTCGCGTCGCTCGTCGCGCACGGGCAGTACGAAGAAGCCGTGAGCCTCGGAGCGCGGCTCGCTGGCGCCGAGGGGCTGTCCGTGGCGCAACGGCTCGCCTTGCACCGTGCAATGGCCGAAGCGTATTGCGCCCTCGACCGCCCGGACCTCGCGGCCGAGTCGTTTCGAGACGCGCTACGCGCCGATCCGACGCTCCAGCTCGACACGAGGCTCACGTCGCCCAAGATGCTCGAAGCGTTCGCGATCGCGCGCGGCGTCGGGACGGCCCGCGCGGTCGATCCCGCGCCGGCGACCGCGCGGCCCGACGAAGCGCACTGACGGGGTCACCGGCTGGGCGGGTGGATTCCGACCGGGGTGGCGTGCGCCCGGGCCGATGAATCGGCCGGCTGACATTGACCGGGTCGCCTACGCGACCCGTCCCAGGTACGCGGTGTGGGAATCACTCGCTCGCCCACTACGCGCACGGGAAGCCTCGCGAAGGCGAGGCGGTCATTCGTAGCCAGGGGCTTCAGCCCCCAGGCGCGGGCTGGGCAGCAGGATTCTCACCACCGAAGAGCGACGCGCCGATCGCACGCGGCGCAGTTCGACTTCGGATGACGTACACGATGATCGCGAGAATCCCCGAGGACAGCCCAATCAGTTGCGAAGTCGAGAGGCCCGCGAACGACCCGCGCTCGTGGTCGTCGCGGATGATCTCGAGTGCAGACCGCGCGAAACCGTAGAGCGCGCCGAACGCGAGGAAGATCTGGCCCTCGAATTTCCGTCGTTTCCAGAGCCACATCAGCACTACGAAAATCGTCAGGCCCGTGAGGCTCTCGTACAATTGGGTCGGATGAACCGGAACGCTCGCGTGGGCGTGACGGTCGATGTGGCAGAGCCACTGGTGACTGTCAGCGTGGTAGCGCCAGTCCCCGTGAAAACGCTCGACGCAGTCGCGCTCGGTGCTGCCGAAGCCCAGCGCGACGTGCTGCTGCCAAGCTGGCGCACCGCGATCGTCGGCCCAGTGCGGAAACGTCCCGAGACGACGAAGAACGCCCGGCGCGCCCGCGCCCAATGGCTTTCCGAAGTCGCACCCGTACATGTAGCAACCGAGCCGCGTGATCATCAGGCCCGTTGCGAGCGACGGAACGGCGGCGTCGGCCCACTTCCAGAGGGACAGGTTGTTTCGCCGCAGAAACACGATCGACCCGAGCAGTCCGCCGAGGAATCCGCCGTATGCGACGAGTCCGCCGGATCGAAGCGCGAGCATCGCACTGAAACTCAGCGCGCCCCTCGCGTCGTGGAATTCGTGAAGATTCGTCAGGATGTAGAGGACCCGCGAACCGATGATCGCGCTGAACGCCGTGAAGACGTAGCAGTCCTGCATCTTCTCGCGGTTCATTCCCTGGCGTGCTGCGAGCGTCAGCGTCACGTACCAGCCGACGACGAGGGACGACCCCAGCATCACGCCGTACGAATAGATCGGCAGCGATTGCCACTGCGCGGCCCAGATGTCGCGACGAACGATCGACCGCGCGAACACCAACAGACCCTGCCCGATCCGGGTGATCAGTGCGCCCTCGGGCACGTGCACCGGCGCGGCGTAGAGAAACAAGCCGATGCCGATTGCGACGGGCAACAAGAAATTGATCCAATTGTCGACGAGACCCGGCGCGGCGGCCGCCGGTGCCGCCGTTCGTCCGCCGACATCGTCGTCGCTCGAATCGTCCTTCACGCTGCGCTTCGAGTCGCCGCCGCTCTTTGCCTTCGGCTTCGACTTGGTCGCCGCGGCTCTCGCGGCATCTGCCGCCGCCGCCTTTGCGAGTTCTTCTTGCGCCGCGGTCCGGCGATTCATCGCGATGATCACGGTGACGATTCGCCAGAGAATCATCCCGGGGGCCAGGAGCTTGAAGAACCAGCCCGGCAACGTGATCATTACGGGGTGCATGGTTGGGGCGGTGTATGCGGGCGGAGCGCGCGGGTCAAGAAGCGTTCCCTGCCGCGCGAGTCTCGAACCCGCCAGGCGTCACCATTGTTCCGCTACGCCGCGCTATCGCAATGCCGAGAGATAATCGATGAACAGCGGCTGCGCCCAATCGATCGCGTGGTCGAACCGTGCGCGAATCACGCCCCGAGGATCGATCACCCAGGTCTCGGGAAACAAGCGCGTGCCGTACTGCCGCGCGACCACCCGCCGCTGCGGGTCGAACAAGATCGGCGACCGGAGTCCCGAAGGCACCAGCGGAGAGATCGCGGCCCAGCCCGCATCGACCGTCACGAGCAGCAGCGCAATGTCGCGACGCCCGCGGATGATCTCGTCGAACGCGGGAATGCCCTGCGCCATTTCTTCCACGCACGGACCGCACGTGCGCGTCCAAAAGTGAACGACGACCGTCCGACCTCGGTACGCGGATAGGCGAAATCGCCGTCCCGATCGGTCGGGCAGCTCGAAGTCCGGCGCAAGCCGGTTGCGTCCGCTGTACTCGGGTCGCAGCAGCGCGATCATCGCGTCGGGATCTCGTCGCGATTCGCCGTCACGAACGGCACGCGCGAACGCGACGGCGGACACGGCGGCGACGGCCGCGAACACGACTTGCAGCAGTCGCATCGACGCGCTCATGCTGCGGGTTCGTCCGAGCGTGTTGTCGGTGCTTCACTGCCCATCGCGGCGCGCGCGAGGCTGGCGCGGAACGCATCCGCCGTCATGCGGAATTTGAACGCCTTGCGGCCATTGATGCAGACCACGGGCACTTCCGCGCCGAAACGCTCCCGCAACCGTTCGTCCGTGTCGACGTCCACGGTCTCGAGCGCAAACGTTTCGCTGTCTCGCAACGTGCAAAGCAGCGAGGCCACGTCGTCGCACAGATGACATCCCGTGCGCGTGTAGAGCGTGACGAGCGCCGCGGGAGGCGTCGATGGTGCGCCCGCGGGTGCGATCTCGAAGCTTCCGGTCGGGAGGACCAACGTCGCGGGGCCTTGGCCGTCCGGCGGCAAATCGGCGTGGTCGAGCAACGCGAACGCAGCTGCCCTCGAAAACCGCGCCGGCAACGTACGCGAACGAACCGTGCAGTACGGCACGTCGTCGGCGCCCAGCCGCAGCGTCACGGGATCCAGCGTCTCGGACGAGCCGTCGGAAAGATTCAATTGCAAGCGGCCGGACGCGTCGAGGCGCGCGGACTGCACGACGATCGGCGCGTCGTCGACGGTGATGTAGCACCAGTCCATCGTGTTGCGGAGCACGTAGCGCCCCGTGCCGGGGTCGATCCCGATCCACGAAGCGAGCGCGGTTGCGAGACCCACGTGCTCGACACGCTCGCCCTCGTGCCAGAACGCGCCGTCCCGGTCGATGCGGATCTGGCTCTCGCGCGAGAAACGAAACGGCGGTGCGGCGTCAGTCATCGAGGAAGACGAGATCCATCGCGGCGAGCATTTCGTCCGACGGCGGTTCGAGGTAGGTGACCAGCGGAAGGTACGCCTCGGCGAAGCCCCGCACCAGCAACCGCGCGCCCCACTCGAGCATCCCGCGTCGCGTCCGTGCCTCGAGCGCTGCCGTGACACTGTCGACGTCGAGCGGCGCCACGCCATCGGCCGCTGCGCGTTCGACGTCGCGTGCCACGGCCTCGCGCAATGCCGCGAGCGCGCTTCGTGTGCGAACGTAGTCACTCTGCGGTCCCCCGACGTCTCGCAGCCATCGATCGCTCGACATCGGCACACCGGCGCCGAATCCGCGGGCCTCGCGAAACCAGCGCCGCGCGGCGTCCACGAGCGGTGCCTCTGGCGAGTAGCCGATTTTCAGCGGCGCGATCGCGCGACGCAGCGCCACACGGGCGTCGTGAAATTCGCTGCGAGCATAGTGCCCCGCCGCTGCACCAAGCCACCGCGCGGGGCAGTGCGGGCGGACGTCGGCCTCGTTCGGCAACTCCACCAGCATCGCGGCGGCGGTGACGTCCCCACCGAAGTACAGCCGCAGCACGCCGGACCACAAACGCGCTTCGATGTCGGTGTCGTCCAGCGCGAGCGCGGCCCGCGCGCTCTGCAACGCACTCATGAACACGCCGGCCGCGCTGAGCGCGATGGCGAGAAGTCGCTCGATGCACGCGACGCCGGGCGCAAGATCGCGCGCGGCGATCAGCGCGTACGTCGTTTCCTCGGCGCAGGCGAGTGGATCGGGGGTGCGAAGCCCGAGAATTCCCAACGCGACGTAGCCCGCGGCGTTCTCGGGGTTTCGCGCGATGTGCTCGCGGAGCTTTTGTTTGGCGCTTTCGAGGTCGCCGGCGAGCCCGCGCGCAAAGGCACCGCCGACCGGCGCGCGCGCGTCGCCCTCGGCTGCGGCGAGATCGAAGTTCTTCGCGGCGCGGGAGAGAAGTCCGGGCGGTCCGCCCTTGTTCCAGCCCGCGCGGGCTTCTTCGAGCGCGGCGAGTGCGCTCTCGAATGGGCGCCCGAGCATCGGCGTGATCGACTGCCTCATCGCGTCACCGCCGGCTGCCAGATCACCCGTTCCACTCGGGTGAGCATTCCCCCGGGGGGGCGAAGCTCGCGCTCGGCCCGTGCGAGCAACGTCGCGGCTCGGAGACGGTGGTACAGCCGCAGGGCGCGGCGCGCGAACGAGTCGACGGTCTCCCGCGCGTCGCGATCGCTGACGAACCAATCGAGCAGGAATTCGCCGGCGGCAGCGCGCGCTTCGATCGCCGAGCGTCCTGCGCGCGTCGGCTCGGGCCCGAGCGCCGTCCCCGGAATCTCTTGCTCCTCGGGCTCGGTTTCGGTCGCAGCCGTGAGCCACGCGCGGATCGCGGCGGCGGCGTGGTCGCGGGCGGCCGCACACCGCAAGTGACCGAACCGCAGGTTCAACGGATGCTGCACGACCTCGGCCATCTCCCGCGCAACGACACCCGGTACGCGCGGGAGCCACGTTCGCAGACCCACGATCGACTGCTCCGCGAACTTGGCCATGTGCAGCCGCGCGGCCTCGTCGCCGTGCAACAGCGCTGCCGTCGTGACGAGCCAGCGCGACGCCGGATCCAACGTCGCGTCGTCCCCGAGCGCTGCGAGGGTGTCGAACGCACCCATGCGCCGCGCGAGAACGAAATCGAACCACGCCTTGGCCGTGCGCACGGCCGGCGCGTGCGCAAATTCCGACGCCGTCAGCAGCGCGTAATGCTCACGGTACGAACTGTAGTCTCCGCCGCCGACGATGGCGGCGAGGGCGGTCTCTTCGCGCAGTCCGTCGACCGTCGAGAGCGCTCCCGCGAGCAGCTCGCGCTGCGCATCGCCCGCGCCCAGCACTCCGGCGTACGCGAGGGCAATGTCCGCGCAGTACGTCGCAGCGCTTCCCTTGCGCACGGCGCGCGCGACTTCGGCGACCGGGGCCGTGCCCGCGGCGGGGTGCACGGCCAGGGACAGCGCGTGCTCCGAGCCGCGCGGATCCGCGCCGGCGCCCAGTGCGCGAGCGATGTTCGCCAGCGCGCGCACGGCTTCGTCCCGGGTGGGTCCGTCGCCGAAGAGCGGAATGAATCTCCCCGCGCGAATCGCGACCACTTCGGCGAGCGTGCACGGCGCGCTCAGCAGATCGACGATGGGAACGTCCGCCGGGACGATCGGCAGCCCGGCGCACACGGCGTCGGAGGCCACCGCGAACCACGGTGGCTGTGGGTCGAGCCACGGCAGGGAACGGTCTGGCACGGCGAATCGACACGATGCTATCACACCGGCCGCTTGAACCGTTCGCTCCGTTGCCATCGACGCCAGCGCAATGAATGCGCGCTCGGCTTCGCGCTGTACGTCCTGTCCCTCGGTGCGTCCGTTCGTGCGCAGGACGCCGCACCGCGTCCGACGGGCACTCCCCGGCGCGTCGCGTCGTTCGAGCCCATCGCGGACGTGCGGGCGTTCGGTGTCGCGCGCGTCGCGGAGCGTGCCGTGATCGCGTACATCAGCTCCGATCTCCGCTGGCGCAGTTCGGTGCGCACGGTGTTGATGCGCGAACTGCCGAATCATGGGGGCCTCGAGCGTGCGACGTGGGACACGATCATCGGCCGACCCGCGGTCGCCGTGGGACTCACGTGGGACGGCGCGCGCGGGGCGGTCGTGTACGTCGTGCCGCGCCCGCATCGCGGGGAAGACGACGGCGATCGACGGCGGCGCGTGCGAGGCGTGGGCGCCCGCGCGACGAGCAATCCCACGGGCAACAGTGCGCTGACGGCGGGCGACATCATGCTGCAGCGACTCGACGCCAACGGTGCACCGATCGGCCGGCCCATTCTCGCGTTCGAGGAGAATGCCCGGACATTTCGGGTGGCGGTCGCCCCCGACGGCGACGGCTGGCTGCTCGCGTGGACGGGCGCCATCGTACACGGCGACGAGGTGCTGGGAACCGTCCGCACGATTCGAGTGAACGCGCAGGGACAGCCGCGATCGTACGCGTCGGACACGGGGTTCACCGGTCAGGTCGGGGACGTGCTCCGCGTGTTGCCTCGTGGCGACGATCGTCACGGGATGCGCATCGTGTGGACGGGCGAGCGATGCCGCTCACGGACGGATGTCCCGCCGTGGCCCGCGTTCGAGGGCGATCCTTCCGCTGCGATCGAAACGCGCGTGCGTCAATTGATGAACCAGAATCCGCCGCACGAACATCCTGGACCGCGTTTGGAGTGCACGCCCGTCGGCGCGTTCGCGGCGGAAGTGATGCCCGACGGTTCGACGCGTCCCATCGTCGACGGCCCCGCGCTCGCATCCGACACGCTCGCGACGCTGCGCGGTCGGGACGGCGGCGTGGAGATTCTGGGATCCGCACGCACCGCGACGCAGGCACAATTGACCGCGTGGCCACTCGATGCGGCCGCGCACGTTGGTCGCCCGCGCGTGCTTGCATCGTCCACCCCCGCGACCCGTACGAGTGTGCCGGCGACGCAATCGCCGGGCGCAGCCGGATCGAGTTCCGCACCCGAGCCGTCCACAGTTGCTCCGCCGAGTGCGCCAACGTCGGGCGACATCGTTCGCGTGCCGGCGCAGCTCGACGCGTTCGCCGACGGCGATGCACTCGACGTCGTCGCGCTGTCCCCCACGCGTGCGCGCGTAGTCATTTCGCACCAACGCGACGCCGCTGCTGTACCCGACGCGAGTCTTCTCGCGCCCGGCATTCGCGCGTGGGACGTCGCGCTCGCGGGCGCGCGCGGCGCGGGCGCTTGGGTGCTCACGCAGGTCGGTTCGAGCGTGGGCGGACCGTTGCTGTTCATCGATCCGGCGACGGCGCAAGGGCACGTAGCGTCGGCGGAGTCGCCATGGCTCGGCGACGAACGATTGCGTCGGCACCTGCTGCGCGTCCTCGCCGCGCGTGCCGCGGACACCGCGTTTCTGTACACGTACGGTCCGATGGTCGACCGGCCCGAGAACGCCGCCAACCCGAACATGCCCGGCATGGCATCGTCCCTTCGTCGACTGCGTTCGCGATGGGACGAAGCGTGCAACCCGCTTCAAGAACGCGCGCGTTGGCTCGTGCATCACGGCGGCCCACCGGACGTTGCCGTGCTCGCGAGGCTTCTTTGCGAGATCCCCGCCGAACCCGTGATGCCCGCCGCGGTTCCCGGCGCTCCGGGCGCCGTGCCCGGTGCGGCGCCGGCTGCGGGTCCGTGAATTGGGCGCCCGCTGCGAAGCGGCGAACGCGTCGGGCGCGGACTCGCGCGCCCTACGCGATTCTTGCAATCAAGACACGCTCAATCCCCGCAAGATCGCGACGCACTTCGATCTGCGTGAGTCCCGCGGCCTCCGCGAGAGCACGCGCGTGCACGGCCTGACCGTGCCCAAGCTCCACCACGATCGCGCCGTGCGGCTCGAGATGCGCGCGGGCGCCGTGCAGCAGCGGCGCGAGCACGCGATCACCCACCGCGCCGCCGTCGAGCGCCAGGGCGGGTTCGTGCTCGCGAACGTCGGCCGACAGCGTCGCGATTTCGCCGGTCGGAATGTACGGCGGATTGCTGACGATGATCGCGAAGCGTCGCGGTGTGACCGGCGCGTACAGGTCGCCAACGTGCACCCGAACGCGACCGGCAACTCCCAGTTGTTCGAGGTTCGATCGCGCGATGGCGGCAGCATCCGGTGACAGATCGACGGCGTCCACGCGGACGTCCGACCGCGCCAAGGCAACGGACGCCGCAATGCATCCGCTGCCGGTTCCGATGTCGAGAACGGAGACGGTTGCAGGCTCGGAAGGCGGCCCGAGAAGCTCGAGCACGGCATCGACGACGCCTTCGGTCTCAGGCCTCGGCACGAGAACATGGCGATCGACCCGAAATGCATGTCCGTGAAATTCCCGAACGCCGCGAATGTACGCCACGGGTTCGTGCTGCCGCCGCCGGGCCACGAGGACACGAAACGCAGCGAGCTCTTGGCCTCCCAGCGGTTGGTCGTGGCGGGTGTACAGGTCGATTCGCGCGAGGCCGAGCGCGTGCGCGAGCAGCAGTTCTGCTTCCAGCCGGGGAGAGTCCGCGCCCCGGTCCGCGAAGTCTTTTCGCGCCCATTCGAGCACGCGGCCGATCGTCCAAGGTTCGGTCACGGAGGGCCGGAGTGGGATCACCGCCCGGGCATTTGGTCAAGGGGCCAACGCATTCGCGGGTTGGTCTCGCGCGCAGGCTCGATATAATGCCCCCAGCCGGAGGCTCCGCCCCATGAAGTACGTTTCCCCGTTTCGTCCCGCGGTTGCTGGTCGCATGGCCCTGACATTCGTCGTGGCGTGCTGCGCGCTCGCGTGGACCGTGCCCGCCGTGGCGCAGGAGCGTTCGCGGAACATCTTGATCCTCGGATTGCGCGCGCCCGACGGCGACGACGACGCCGCCACGCAGGTCACCGCGGCGCTCCGCCGTGCCGTGCGCGCGGCGGGGTTCACGACCGGCGACGATTCTCCCGGACTCGAGCAGCAAATTGCTGCCTTCGGCTGCGACGATGCGGTGCCGGCCGACTGCCTCGCGCAGATTGCGAACGATTTGCATGGCGACCGGATGATCTGGGGCGCCGTTCGACGTCAGGGCCGCGGTCGAGCCGCGCAGCTCGAAATCCGCGTTTCGCTCTATGACAACGTATCGCACGCCAACGCGACCAGCGACATGGCCGTCGTCGCGCGCGCGACCGCGCAGGACAGCGACGCACTGTCGAGCACCGCACGCCGGCTCGTTCGCGCACTTCTTCCGGAGAGCGCGGGCGGGGCGAGCGCGGGCGGCGGCGGTACGTCTGCACCCGGAGGCGGGGGCTCGGCCGGGCAGGGACACGACGTGGCGCCGCCTCCTCCCGGGCGACCCGTAGCGATTCGACGCTACATCGGCATCGGTGCGCTCATCGCCGGTGGTGCACTGATCATCACGGGCGCGGTGTTCGGGATCATGTTCACGTCGCTCGACGGCGAGTGCAACGGCAGCCCGGACGCTTGCGGTGGCTGGGTGCGGGCTGTTCCCAACGGCACCACTCCGGAGGTCTGCGCGGCGGCGAACAACCCATCCTTGCGAACGGAGACTGGTTCGCCACCCGTCGATTGGAATCGGGTAAGCCAGGTATGCGGCAGCCAGGGTGGTCTCAGCACGAACGGTTGGCTGCTGTCGTCGATCGGAATCGCGCTCGTCGGAACTGGGCTCATCCTCGCGCTGACCGATCACACCGGCCAGGACACGCCGCCGGCGACGGCTCGTCGACGTGACACCCTTCGCCCGGTGTTTTCCGCGTCGCCGCTTCTGGCGCCAGGAATTCAAGGCGCGACGTTCGGCGTTCGCTTCTAGCGTGCGGGTCACTGGCGGAACGGCGAGAGGCCGCACGCTCGTCGGTCCGCCCCGGGGCGCGCTGGCGCGTCCCACGAGTGACAAGGTTCGTCAGGCGATCTTCAACATCGTCGGTCCTCGCGTGGTCGATGCGTCGGTGCTGGACCTTTTCGCCGGCACCGGGGCGATGGCGATCGAAGCGCTCGCGCGGGGGGCACGCGGCGCGACGGCCGTCGAACACGACGCAGCGATGTGCGCGATCATCCGCCGGAATCTCGCAGCGCTCGGGTTCGCGGAACGTGTGCGGGTGATGCAGCGCGACGTCCGGCGAATCGGTCGTGCACCCGCGGGCGCGCCGTTCGACCTGGTGTTCATCGATCCGCCGTATGCGCTCGGTCTCGAATGGACGGCGCTCGAAGTGCTCGCGAACGACGGATGGCTGACGGACCACGCGTTGGTGTTCGTCGAGCGCGCGCACCGCGACGTGTGCGATATGCCACCCAGCCTTGCAGCGCGGTGGCAGCTGACCCGCGCCTGGCACTATGGCGAGACAGATGTGACGTGTTACACCCGGATCCCCACCGTCCGGGAGGACCCGAGATGACACGCATCGCGATCTACCCAGGCTCGTTCGATCCGCTGACGAAGGGCCATCTGGACGTCATCCATCGGTCGCTCGCGATGTTCGATCACCTCGTGGTCGCGGTGGCACGCAACGTGCGCAAGCAGTCGCTCTTTACGCTCGACGAGCGCGTCGAAACCATGCGCGAGGTGCTCGTGGGCGAATCCCGTGCGGAGGTCGACACGTTCGAGGGCCTCCTGGTTCAGTATGCGAAGAAGAAGGGCGCTTGTGCCGTGGTCCGTGGACTGCGGGCCGTCGCGGATTTCGAATACGAATTCGAGATGGCGAGCATGAACCGTCACCTGGCTTCCGAAGTCGAGACGGTGTTTCTCATGACGCACGAGGACTATTTCTACGTCAGCTCGCATCTCGTGAAGGAAGTCGCGGCGCTCGGCGGGGACATCACGGCATTCGTCCCGCCCGAAGTGGCGTCGCGGCTCCACGCACGGTTCGGCCTGAAGTAGTCCCTGCGTTCCGGATCCGCCGGTGAGGTATACTCACGCATTCGCATGTCGGCTTCGTCTCGTTGCGGGGTGAGAGGTGCATAAGCGGACGGCATGGTTCGTGGCGCTCACTCTGTGCATCTGCGCCCGCAGCGCCACGGCCACAGCGCAATCACGCGAGCAGCAAGACCAGGTCGCGCGCGAGGAGTTCGTCCAGGGGCGCGAGGCGTTCAACCGCGGCCAGTTCGAGGAAGCCGTTGGCCGGTTCGAACACGCGTACGCTCTCTCCCAACGAGCGCAGCTCTTGTACAACATCGGCACGTCGTACGACCGATTGCACCGTTGGCAGGAAGCGCACGATGCGTTCCGCCGTTACCTTGCGGGCGTGCCCGATGCGCTCGACCGCGACGAAGTGGTTCGCCGACTCGCCCTCATCGACGATGAAATCGAACGCGCGCGCCAAACCCAGCAGAACGGCGGTCGGCCGGTGATCATCGTGCGCGCAGCGCCGCCGCGGGTGATCGTTCGCACCGAGCCGCCGCATCCGTTCCGTACCGTTGCGCTCGGCGCCGGCGGTCTCACGCTCGTGGGCGTCGCAGTGACGGGCACAATGGCCCTGGTCAGTCAGGCGTTCTACGACGGCGTCGTGCGCGACTGCCAGGACACGGGCATGTGCGCCACGCCCGCGGTGTTGCGCGACCTCGATGTGCGCGAGACGTTCATCAACGGACTGATCGTGGCCACGAGCATCGGCGCCGTGATCACGGTCGTCGCGCTCGTCATCGACGTTGCGACGTCGCGACCCGCTGCAGCGTCCGCGCGCGCATCACTCGCGCCACGCGTGTTCCCGTGGGCGTCCACCGGGACCACCCCGGGCGCTGCGCACCTCGGGATCGCGGGGTCGTTTTGACCTCCCGCGTGTCCAAGGCGTGTCGGGTCGCTGGCATCGTCGTCGTTTCGTCGCTCGCGGCGTGCCACTTTCCGCGCGAGCCGGTCACGTTTCGCGACGCGGCTCCGGACGCAATCTCGACGCCCGACGGTGACGACGCGCCTTCCGTCGACGTCCCCAGCGTTCTCGACGTTCCGCCGCCCACCGACGTGCGCGACGCCGCGAACGAGAGTTCCATCGACGCATCGACTTGTCCCGTACTCGACCCCGAAACGGACGGCTTTCGCGTCGGCGGCTCGTCGGTGGTCGCGAGCAGCACGGTGGGCCAGCGCTCCGTGCTCACGCCACCGCGCCTCGGCACAGGATGCGCGATGGACTTCAGCACGAGCCCGTCTCCCGAGCGTGTCGTTCGCTACACGATGCGCGACGGCACGCGCCTGTACGCCACGACCGACGCGCCCAACTGCGAGGGCGTGTTCGATACGATCGTGTACATCCGCACGAGCTGCGAGCCCGACATGTCCATGGCGCTCGCCTGCAACGACGACGATCAAGTGCTCAGCGGTTGCACCACCGGCTGCACCGGGACCGATTGTCCACGGTATGCCTCCAGCGCGGCCGCGGAGGGACTTCGCGTCGGCCAGACCGTGTACGTCGTCGTCGATGGATACATGGGACACGCGGGCCGGTTCCGGGTCGTGCTCACGGAAAACGGGCTCCAGAATGCGACGCCGCCCGGGACGGGTTCGGGTCTCGTGACCGCGGATCGATGTGCGTGTCCCGACACGCGCGACAACATGCAATCGGCTGCGATCGCGTTTCCGAGTGCTGGCGACATCGTGGTCGGCGCGGGTGGGCGACTGACGGCGGCGGGAGATTCGATCACCGGCACCCGGACGCTGGCGTTTTCGCGCGTCGGCGGTGCAACGCTGCAGTTCCAGTTGAATGCCAACGGGTTGATGGCCAGCGCGGCGTGCATGAACACGCGCGCGACGATGGATCTGCTCGTCGCGGACACCGTGGTGCAGTCGTTCGAAATTCAGACCAGCACCCCCGTGCACGTGCCGGTTCGCGTGGCGTTCCAGACCTTCGGTTCGCTCACGGTGAACAACGCGCTGCCCGTGCCGCTGGCGTTGCGTTTGCGGGGCATCACGCCGGCCGGCTGCGGTTCGATCGACATCGAGCGCGCCCCGCCGGGGGAACTACGGCTGCTCGGGCGGTGAGCGGGCGGACCTCCTGTACGTCCGCGCGACGAGGCCCTCCCCCCCGCGCGACACCGGTCGCGCGAACCCCTCCCGAAACCGGGGTGTTCGCTGCGAGCCGCGCGCGCCGCGACGGAGCTGTCGCAGTGCGTCAGCGCGTGCGCCCGAGACGCATGTCGCACAACCGCGGCTCGGCGCTGCGCTGATTGCTCCAACAGCGGTCGCCGTGACATTCGACGACGATCGGGCCGGTGTTGAGCGGAATCGTCTCGTCGTGGACCGGCCGCGGCCTCGACAACCCGCTCGCGTCGTCCCACCCGACGGCGCCTCGCCGCGCGAATGCTTCACCCGTATGCAAATCGACGAGGCGATCGTCGTGGGCCCGCGCGAACGCTCGCCACGTGCCCCGCGGCTCGCGCGCCTCGAGCACGTTGCCACGCCAGCGTGTGGGAACGCGGAACACGTGATCCTCGGGCGCCCACTCCCACGAGCGTCGTGTCCAGAAGTGCGTGGCGAGCGTCGAACCATCGAACACGAACTCACCCGCGATGACGCGCGGCGGGCGCCAGACGCCCACGCGAGCGTCCGACGGAGGTGTGCGAACGTCGCGAGTCGGCGCTGTTTCCACCGGGATCGCAGCGAAGCTCGGGAGTCGCACGGGCGGGTAGAGCACGCGGGGCTCGCCCCGGCCATCGGGTACGAACACGACGCGTGCCAGCGTCGCGTCGCGCGGGCAGCGAAATGGAAACGCCAGCAGCCATCCACCGCCGACGCGTCGCGCGGCCCGAGGGTCGGATTCGAGCACGCCGTACGTCCATCCCGCGGCGGTGTCCACGGGCGGGTGAAGGTATCCGCGGTTGTGCTGTGCCACGAAATCCACGGCGCGCCGTTCGGGCTCCCACGGAGACTCGCCTCGAGGCCCGCGGACGTGCCACGGCGTTCCGACGCGCAGCGGTACCGCGCAGCCCATCGCCGCAGCTCACCACGCGAACACGACGCAGCCGAGGGGTCGAACGCGTTCGGCGGCGCGAGGCATCGCGTCGTTCGTCGTGCGGATGCGCAGTGTTATTCAACCGGGAGCACGCCGCGTCGCGACCAGCCCAACTTCGGCAGCTGTGGGGGGCGCCGCCTTAGCCGCGCGCACACGTAGGCGCGGCCGGCCCCCGAGCGCGGCGCTGCGCCGACGCCCGCGCCAGGAAGATCGGGACCACCAGACACAGCGCCGGCAGAGTGAGCGGGGCGGGCATCACGCGGCGCAGGTGCCATGGAAGCGAAACGGGAAACGCCGGGAGCACGGGCACGCCGTCGAAGAGCTGCCAGTGCTCGCCGAGGAGCAGGACCGAGCCGAGCGTCGCTGCCGCTGTCGCCCCGGCGAGCGCGATGCCCCAGGCGCGCATGCGCGCGACCCCCGCGGCGGCGGTCCACGAGGCCGCACCGAGTGCGAAGAGCAGCGCGATGAACACGGGATGGGCGCCGCGCGCACCCAGACTTGGTCCGCAGACCAGCATGACGGCGCAGCCCATTCCCGCGGACGCCGTCGCGCCGGCGAGCAGCGTCCGGCGATACTGCAGCGGCGCAAACGCGGCGCGCGCCCACGCCTCGTGCAAGCGCGGCCGAGCGAACGCGAGCGCCGCGGCGGTCGTCACCACGGGGATCAAAGCCAGGTAGCGGTCCGGCGCGATCGGGCGGAGCGCAGCCGCGAGCGCCGCCAATCCGAGGACGCCCCAGAGCACACCGCGCGCGAGGACCTGCGCGAGCACGGGCCGCAGTTGCGCTCTACCGCGCGCGCGGGTCGATCCAACCGATCACGAAGGCGTTCGGAATCGCGCGCCCGTGCCCACCGTCGCGACGGACCGTGTGGAGGATGCGTCGGATGCCGGGGCCGTGGCCTTCGCCGGCGTACGCGAGCCACTCGTCGTCCCAGCTCCAGAAGTGTTGGTTGAACGACATCACGCCGGCCGTGACGAGTCGCCGAATGCCCTCTCCGTCGATCCGTCCCACGTGCAGCGATGCGCGACTGCAGGGAAGCGTCGGGCACCTCGCTTCGGGTTCGCGGTGCGTGAGATACGCGACGCGCTGACCGGTCGGGCTGTAGTTCACGCCGATGGCATCGCGTCGCAACACTTGCGGCGCACGCACACCCGCCCAGTCTCGCATCATGATGTCGTGTCGGCAGGCGTTCAGGCTCGTAGCGCACGCGGGCGACGGATCGTTCTCGGTCGTTTGGTACGCGAACTCGTCGCCGTGGGTTTCCGGCACGAAACGGGGTTGATAGTTCGCGCGCGGCCCGTCGGCGACGATGCGCGGAATGGGCGTCGCTTCGGTCAGGTCGAGCGCGTAGATCACCAAACTGCACCCGGACAGCGCCGTGCTCACGCAGCTCGCCGGCGCACCCGACACCAACGCGCGGCGTCCGTCGGGCGTCATGTCGGAGCCCGAGATGTATCGCAACGCGAGAATGGCCTCCGCGAACCCGCCCCGCGACGCCCGGTAGACGAACACGCTCGCACTCCGCTGGCCTTGCGACGATTCCAACAGCGCCACGGACCCGTCGTCGCTCACGGACACCAGACCCGTGGGCGTCCCGGAAGCAAGTCGCGCCACGGGCCGCAGGGTCCCGCCCGTTGCGCGAACGCGCCAGAGTTCGTGCTCGCTCGCGCCGACGGCGGCGCGCACGATGATCACGGCCGCGCGCCCGCGATCGATCGTGATGCCGGTGCGAATGTCCGCGAACTGCTCGAGTGCACGTTGGCCCGGCGACGTGCCGCTCGGGTCGAACAGAAACACGTGGCCCGCGTCGTTCTCGGAGACGATGACGGCGATTCGCGCGAGGCGTCCTCGGCATCCGGCCGCGGCCAGCGTGAACAGCAGGAGCGCGCCTCGCACGTTCAACGAGCCGACGCTACCACTGCGTCCAACTCCGCGTGCTATCCTCGTTCGGGTACCACGTGCTTCTCAGCGCGCGGATCGCCAGACATCATCGCGGGAAGGGTGCTCATGGAACATCTGATCGATCGCGTCGCGGCGCTGCAGAACTATGACCAGTACCGCGACCTGCATTGGGAGGGGACGTTCGACGCCTACCTTGCCGTCGTGCGCGAGCGCCCGCAGGTCACTCGCAACGCGTTCCAGCGCATGTACGACTTGGTGGTTGCCGCCGGGCAAGAGGAGTACCTCGACAACAAGAAGAAGATCGTCCGGTATCACTTCTTCCGCGACGACCCGGGCCGTGGACGGGACGCCGTCTTCGGGCTCGACATCCCATTGATGCGCCTCGTCAATGTGCTCAAGGCCGCGGCCGAGGGCTACGGAACCGAACGGCGCGTCGTGCTCTTGCATGGCCCGGTCGGGAGTTCCAAGAGCACGATCGCCCGGCTGTTGAAGAAAGGCGTCGAGGACTACTCCCGGACGACGGACGGCGCGCTGTACACGTTCGAGTGGACCAACCTCCAGGGAACGCAGCTCGTCGGTACGGAAGCACCGGGCGCGCCGGTGGCGACGGGTTTTCCGTGCCCGATGCACGAAGAGCCCCTGCGGTTGATTCCGCCCGAGTGGCGCGAGCAGGCCACGCGCGAATTGGCGCTGGGCAACGACCGGTTTCGAGTGAAGGTCGAGGGCGATCTGGATCCGGCGTGTCGGTTCATCTATCGAAGCCTGCTCGAGCGATACAAGGGCAACTGGGCCGAGATGATCCGCAACCACGTCAAGGTCCGGCGCTTGATCCTGAGCGAGAAGGACCGAGTCGGCGTCGGGACATTTCAGCCCAAGGACGAGAAAAATCAGGATTCCACCGAGCTGACCGGGGACATCAACTACCGCAAGATCGCCGAGTACGGATCCGATTCCGATCCGCGCGCGTTCAACTTCGATGGTGAGTTCAACATCGCCAATCGCGGCATCGTGGAATTCGTCGAAGTGTTGAAGCTCGACGTGGCGTTTCTGTACGACCTTCTCGGGGCGTCGCAGGAGCACCGGATCAAGCCGAAGAAGTTTGCCCAGACCGACATCGACGAAGTGATCATCGGTCATACGAACGAGGCGGAATACAAGCGCCTGCTCGCGAACGAGTTCATGGAGGCGTTGCGCGATCGCACGATCAAGATCGACGTGCCGTACATCACCCGACTGTCGGAAGAGGCCCGGATCTACGAGAAGGACTTCGCGTCCGGACGTGTTCGCGGAAAACACGTGGCACCGCACACGCTCGAGATCGCAGCGATGTGGTCGATCCTCACGCGCTTGGAAGATCCCAAGAAGCACAATCTCACGCTGCTGCAGAAGCTCAAGCTGTACGACGGTCGCATGCTCCCCGGATACACGCAGGACACCGTCAAGGAACTGCGCAAGGATGCCAAGACCGAGGGAATGACCGGGATCTCGCCGCGCTACGTGCAGGACAAACTCTCGAACGCACTCGTGCGGGACGAAGAGGGATGTCTCAATCCGTTCATGGTGATGAACGAACTGGAGAAGGGCCTGCGCACGCACTCGCTGGTGACGAACGAAGAGCAGCGAAAGCGATATTCGGACCTGATCAGCGTCGTCAAGCGCGAGTACGAAGACATCGTGAAGAACGAAGTGCAGCGCGCGATCAGTGCCGACGAGGGCGAGATCGCGAAGCTGTCGGCCAACTACGTGGACAATGTCCGCGCGCACACCCTCAAAGAGAAGGTGAAGAACCGGTACACCGGCCGCGACGAGGAACCCGACGAGCGGCTGATGCGTTCGATCGAGGACAAGATCGAGATTCCCGAATCGCGCAAAGACGACTTCCGGCGCGAAATCATGAACTTCATTGGTGCGCTGGCGCTCGAGGGCAAGAAGTTCACGTACGACACGAACGACCGCCTGCGCCGCGCGCTCGAGTTGAAGCTGTTCGAGGACAAGAAGGACACGATCAAGTTCACGTCGGTGGTGTCCAATGTCGTCGATCGGGAGACGCAGGAGAAGATCGACGCCGTGAAGACCCGCATGATCCGAAACTACGGGTATTGCGAAGTCTGCTCGAAGAACGTCTTGGACTTCGTCAGTTCGATCTTTGCGCGCGGGGACATCAAGCCGTCGTGACCGTTCGGAGGAACCATGGGTGACCAATCGAGATCGGGCGGCGATCCAGTCAAGACGTATCCCGCGTGGCGCAAGGGCTGGACGTGGACGCTGATGAAGTGCGCAACTGCACTGGTGACCACGGCGCTCGCGGGTGTCGGCGCGCTGTGGGTGGTGCTGCGTTGGCTTCTCACACGGATGCCCGGCTGGCTGCCCGCGTCGTGGCTCGAGCGGCTGTTCCGCTGGGCGCTGACGCACGTATGGTTCGTAGGCGTATTTGCAGGACTGTTCGTGGGGCTCGTGCTCTCGCTCGGCATCGTGATTCTGGACGCGCGCGCTGGGCGTCTCACGCGCGTGCGCTGACTGCGCCGCACGCTCCGTGTGATTCGGTACGGCCGCAGTCGACGTTTCGACGACCGTGTCACTCCCGCGCGACGCGCAGCAGTCGACGTTGCGCGCCCCACGTGCCCTTCGCGCGATCGAAGTGCCCGGGAATCTTCGCGCCGCACGCGCCGCATGCGCCATGGGGGACGTCGAATCGGCCCAACTGGTACCAATCGCGTTCGATCAGCAGGTTTTTGCACGTGGGACACCACGTACTCGACGCCGCGCGATCATGGACGTTGCCGACGTACACGAACCGCAACTCGTTCTTCATCGCGATCGCGCGGGCGCGCTCGAGCGTGGCCACGGGTGTCGGCGGTCGATCGGTCATCCGGTAGTCCGGATGAAATGCGCTGAAGTGCAGCGGAACGTCGCGGCCCACGTGTTCGCGAATCCACGCGGTCATCTGATCGATCTCGGCATCGCTGTCGTTCAGGCCCGGAATCAACAACGTCGTGATTTCGAGCCACACGTTCGTCTCGCGCGCGACGTACGCGAGCGTGTCGAGCACGGGCTGAAGATGTGCGCCGGTCTGCTCCCAGTAGAACTTCTCGGTAAAACCCTTCAGGTCGACGTTGGCCGCGTCCATCCCGGCAAAGAACTCCCGACGCGCGGCGTCCGTGATGTACCCCGCCGTCACCGCCACCGGATGCACGCCCACTTCCCGACACGCCTGCGCCGTGTCCAACGCGTACTCTGCAAAGATCACCGGGTCGTTGTACGTGAACGCGACGCTGCGGCAGCCGCTCTCGAGCGCCGCACGGGCGATGCCGCGCGGCGTGGCGTCGCTCGTCAAGCGATCCTGGTCGCGGGCCTTCGAGATGTCCCAGTTCTGGCAGAACTTGCACCCGAGATTGCAGCCCGCAGTGCCGAACGAGAGCACTGAAGTCCCGGGGTAGAAGTGATGCAGAGGCTTCTTCTCGATCGGGTCGATGCAGAACCCACTCGAGCGACCATACGTCTCCAACGCGATGCCGGCATCCGTTCCGACGCGCACATAACAGAAGCCCCGTTGTCCTGACTTCACTCGACAGCGTCGCGGACACAAGTCGCACTCCGCGCGACCGTCGTCCGTCGCGTGCCACCAACGGCCCGGATGCAATGTGTCTGATTCGACCACGATGTCCCGATGGCACTACCTGTACGCACGGAGGTCCGCGTGCGCAATGGGGCGCCACGATCATGGGCTCAGCTCGCGCGGCGCGGATCGTACGGGCGCCTCCGGGAGCGCTCGTGTATCATTCGAGCGTGGCCCTCAATATCGATCAGGACCATCGCCGCTTCCGGGAGATCGTTCGGGGGCGCATCCGCGAGAATCTCAAGAAGTACATCTCGCACGGCGAGTTGATGGGGCGCCAGGGCAAGGACACCGTCAGCATTCCGGTGCCGCAGATCGACATCCCGCGATTTCGCTTTGCGGAAAAGCAGGCGGGAGGCGTTGGGCAAGGCGAGGGTGAGCCTGGCGATCCCGTCGGGGGCGAGGAATCCGAGGGCGAGGGCGGAAAGAAAGCCGGAAGCGAAGCCGGCGAGCACGCAGTGGAAGTCGAAGTCACGCTCGACGAGCTTGCCGCGATTCTTGGTGAGGAATTGCAGCTCCCGAAGATCGAGAACAAGGGTAAGCGGACCATCCAGTCGGCCAGGGACAAATACACGGGGATTCGGCGGACCGGTCCCGAGTCGCTGCGGCACTTTCGACGGACGTACCGCGAAGCGCTCAAACGGCAGATTGCGTCGGGGCTCTACAATCCCGCGCGGCCCGTGATCGTGCCGATCCGCGAGGACAAACGATTCAAGAGCTGGAACGTCGAGGTCAGTCCCGTCGCGAACGCCGTGATCATCTACATGATGGATGTGTCCGGATCGATGGGCGACGAGCAGAAAGAGATCGTGCGGATCGAGAGCTTCTGGATCGATACGTGGCTGCGAAGTCAGTACAAGGGCATCGAGTCGGTGTTCATCATTCACGACGCGGTCGCGCGCGAGGTCGATCGCGAGACGTTTTTCCGAACGCGCGAGTCGGGCGGCACCATGATCTCGAGTGCGTACAAGCTGTGCGCGGACATCATCGAACGCCGGTTTCCCTCCGACGAATGGAACATCTATCCGTTCCATTTCTCCGACGGCGACAATTGGTCCGTCGACGACACGCTGAACTGCATCGAAGTGCTTCGCTCTCGAATCCTCCCGAAGGCAAATGTGTTCTGCTACGGCCAGGTGGAGAGTCCGTACGGATCGGGTCAGTTCATCAAAGACGTCCGCGAACATCTCGCGGACGACGAACGGGTGATCACGTCGGAGGTCCGCGACAAGGACGCCATCGTCGAGTCGATCAAGGCGTTTCTCGGAAAGGGCAAGTGACCCACGATGACGGACTTCGGCACGCGTCTGGTCCTTCCTGAGTACCTCCGCGAGTGGCAGGAAAAGATCGAGGGCCACGCGCGTCAGGTGGGACTCGACTTTTTTCCGCAGGTGTTCGAAATCCTGACGTTCGACGAAATGAACGAAGTCGCGGCGTTCGGCGGGTTTCCGACGCGCTATCCCCACTGGCGTTGGGGCATGGAGTACGAACAACTCAAGAAGTCGAGCGAGTGGGGCCTGTCTCGAATCTACGAGATGGTGATCAACAACAACCCATGTGTTGCGTACCTGCTCGAAGGAAATTCACTCGTCGATCAGAAGCTCGTGATGGCACACGTGTGTGCCCACAACGATTTCTTCAAGAACAACTTTGCGTTCAAGATCACGGACCAGGATCGCCGCCCGCCCGCGACGGTCGAGGATCTCGTGGTCTCTCGCAAGGACAGTCTGCCGATCCGCAAATGGATCGACAGCATGGCCAATCACGCGACGCGCCTGCGCCGGCACATGGAGCGTCACGGCGTCACGCCAATCGAAGAGTTCGTCGACACGTGCCTCTCTCTGGAGAACCTCATCGACCCGCCCGGCCGACTGCTCGAGGGACGCACGGCGCCCGAGGTGCCCGAAGATCCCGAGCCCATCGAAGTGCCGCGACTCCAAGCGAAGGATTACATGCAGTCCTTCGTCAACCCCGAGTCGTACATCGATGAACAGCGCAAGAAGCTCGAGGCCGAGCGTGACCGTGCGCGCCGATTTCCGGAGCGCTCAACCCGAGACGTGTTGCGATTTCTGATCGACCACGCGCCGCTCGAGCGTTGGGAGCGCGATGCGCTCGAGGTGGTTCGCGAAGAAGCGTACTACTTCTGGCCTCAAGCCCAGACCAAGATCATGAACGAGGGCTGGGCGACGTACTGGCACTCTCGGATCATGACGGAGTACGCGCTCGACGGAAACGAAGTCGTCGACTACGCGGACCGCTGCGCGAGTGTACTCGGCGGCGGCGGTGGTCGGCTGAATCCGTACAAGCTCGGTGTGGAGTTGTACCGGCACATCGAAGAGCGTTGGGATCGGGGGCAGTTCGGCAAGGACTGGGAACACTGCGACGACCTCGAGACACGCCGAAATTGGGACCTGCGCCTCGGGCTCGGTCGCAAGAAGATCTTCGAAGTACGTGCGTTGCACACCGACGTCACGTTCATCGACGAGTTTCTCACGCCGGAGTTCGTCGTCGAACACAAGCTCTACACGTTCGGGTGGTCTTCGCGGAACGAGCGTTTCGAAGTCGATTCGCGGGAGTTCAAGAAGATCAAAGAGAAGCTGCTGTTCCAGCTCACGAACTTCGGCAATCCGTTCATCTACGTCGAAGATGCCAATTACGAAAATCGTGCCGAGCTGCTCCTGCGGCACGATCATCATGGCGTCGATTTGGATCTGGAAAAAGCTCGGGACACGCTTCGCGCACTGGTGCGCGTGTGGAAACGTCCATGCGCGATCGCGACCACGGCCGACGGTCGCGCGACCCTGATGCGATTCGACGGCAAAGAACACACGACGCGCCCGCTGCGCTGAGCGGGCGACCGCGCGTGCGATCGGGTCACCCCGTGCACATCTGTGCGATCTGACCGACGGTGCAGCTGATGAACTCGAACGACCCGTACTCTGGATCGGTCATCGGATCGCTGGTGCCGACCTGGTGATAACGGGCGGGAACGCTCGTGTCGGGCAGATCCACGCAACGGATGCGACCGCTGATGTTCGCGCGCGTGCCGCTCGAGTCGATGCTCAATGCGTTGATTCGTACGTCACAACCACGCCCGTTCGACGACACCGCGCCCGGAATGGGATTTCCATCGGACTGTGCACCCTGGAAATGAACGTCCGCGCATCCGTCCCGCAGCGACGCGTTCGGCACGTTTCCGGCAACGGTACCGACGACGAAGATTCCGGGGTTCTCCGCGAAGCTCAATCCCGTGCCGCGTGCGACGCGAAAGCGCACGCGCGTCATGTCGGGCGAGACCGTGCAGCTCACGTCGAGCGGCGGATTTCCCTCGCGCAAGCCACCGACGAACACCCATGCCGAGCCAGGGCAGCCGGGCCGCATCTCGGCCGGCACCGAGCGGCACGTCTCCGTGTACGCGACGTTTGCGTGAAGCGGCAACGGCGGCGGTCCGCAACTGACGAGCGCACTGCCGAGCCCCAACATCAATCCAAGAACTGTCGAACGCATGATCATCCATCCTTCGCGCGCCGCCCTGCTGAGCGCGTGCGCAATGCCCGCGGACCCTACCACCGCCCGTCGGGGCTCGGCCAGTATCCCGACACACGGAGGCCGGGGACCGCACGGGTCCGCGGGTTCTACATCGCTGGCGGCCGGATGGAGCGGCCCGCCGTCGCCGACAACGCCAACGCCAGGTCGTCCCAAAGGTCGTCGACGTGTTCGACGCCCACCGACGCCCGGATGAGCCCGTCGTCGATGCCGAGCGCCGCACGGGTCTCCGGCGGAACCGACGCGTGGGTCATGAGGGCCGGGTGCTCGATGAGGGACTCGACGCCGCCCAAGCTCTCTGCGCACGTGAAAAGCCGTGTCTTTGCGAGAAATGCCCGCGCCCGGCCGAGCGTGTCGCCGTCGGGTCCGGGACGCAGCACGAACGACAACATTCCGCCTCCAAGCGTCATTTGGCGCCGAGCGACGGCGTATCCAGCGTTCGTCGCGAGATGCGGGTAGTACACGCGTTCGATCGCGGGGTGTTCCGCGAGGCGTTCCGCGATCACCATGGCCGAACGGCTCGCTCGCTCGACGCGCAACGGGAGGGTCTTCAAGCCTCGGAGCACGAGAAAGCAATCGAACGGCGACGGCACCGCGCCGAGGGCATTCTGGTGAAATCGCAGTTGCTCCGCGAGCGCGTCGTCGCTCGTGACAATTGCGCCGCCCACGACGTCGCTGTGACCGTTGAGGTACTTCGTGACCGAGTGAAACGCGACCGTCGCACCCAACTCGAGCGGACGCTGCGCGACCGGCGTCGCAAACGTGTTGTCTACGACCAGCCAGACGCCCGCAGCACGCCCGATGTCGGCGAGCGCCGCGATGTCGAAGACCTTCAACATCGGATTGGTCGGCGTCTCCAGCCAGACCATTCGTGTGTTGGGCCGCAGCGCGGCACGCAAGCGCGTTGGATCGGAAAAATCGACGAAACTCGTCTCGATCCCCAGCGGCTTGAAGCACTTGTCCAGGATGCGAAACGTTCCGCCGTAGACGTCATCGCCGCACACGACATGGTCGCCCGGACGCAGCAAGTGAAGCAGCGTGGTCGTTCCGCCGAGCCCCGAACTGAACGAAAATCCGTGCTTCCCGCCCTCGAGTGCCGCAAGGCACGCCTCGAGCGCATTGCGCGTTGGGTTGCCCGAGCGGGAGTACTCGTACCCGCGGTGCACCCCGGGACCGTCCTGGGCGAACGTGCTGGAGAGTACGATCGGCTGCATCACGGCGCCGGACGTCGGATCCGGGTGCTGTCCCGCGTGGACCGCCAGGGTCTCGATCTTCATGGTGGCGGACTGTATCACCCGATCCATGCAGGCCGCGCAACCTGTGCCGCTCCCGCTGCGATAACGCTGCCATGCGCAACCCCCGTCGTTGTTCCGCCGCCCTCCTCGTGTCCTTCCTCGCCTCGGTTCTCGCGTCGGGCGGTCTCACGGCGTGCGCGTCAACACGCCTCTTGCGGCAGGCGGCAGAGCTCAATGTTCGGGGCGCGACACAGCTCGCCCACGGCGACCTCGTGGGCGCCGAGGCCAGCTTTCAGGTCGCGCTGGAATACAATGAGCGGTTCGCCGAGCCGCACAACAACCTCGGTCTCGTTGCCCTCGCGCAGGGTCGGATCGCCGACGCCCGCACGCACTTTCGCCACGCGATCGCCCGCAACCGCGACTTCGCCGAAGCGTGGTCGAATCTCGGCCTCGCGCTCGCCCGCGAAGACCGCGCGCGGAATGTGTCCGCGGATGCCGTCGAGTCCGAGCACGCGTTCACCGAAGCGCTGTCGATCAATCCGGGGCTCGTCGAGCCACGGCTGAACCTCGTGCGCGCGCTTCTCGCGCACGGCCGCGCCGCCGATGCCCTGCGCCACGCGCGCCGGCTCGTACAGCTCGCGAGCACGATGGCGATTGCTCACTCGCTTCGGGCCGAAGCTGCGCTGGCGCTCGGGGAAGGCGTCGAAGCACTGAATGCGTCGGCGGAAGCACTGCGAATCGACGCGGCCGATGGGGACGTACGAATGGTGTCGGCGCGTGTCGACCTGGTCCGCGGGGCCATCGACGAAGCGTTCGCGACGCTGTCCGGGCTCACGGACGATCCGCGGCTTGGTCGCGACGCGCACGCGTTGCTCGCGGCCGCCCACGCCTCGCGGGGAGACACGGCGTCGGCATTGCGCGAGATTCAAGCGATGGGTCCCGGTGCCGGGGATCATCCGGCGGCGGCCCGGGTGCTGCGCGGGTTGGGGCGCTAATGTCGTGAGGCGGGACGAACGGCCGGCAACGCGGCGAGAGTGATTCTAGCGGCGCTGTGCGGTGCGGGCGGGTGCTTGCGCCGCGCGTGACGGCTGCGCGGCGTGCGGACCGTGGGCCATCGTCGCGGGCGCTGGACGGCGCGCGCCGACCGCCGCGGGAGCGGCGAGCGTGATGACGACGGATGTTCCATTCGCACGCGCTGCGAATAGCGGCGCGGGACCGCGGAATCGGAGGACGAGTTCGGCTGCGCCGCCGCGGTTGAATACGCCTGCCCCCTGGATTCGCGGATCCAGTCGCGCGAGCGGGGCGGCCATTTCGGCCGCGCGCCGGCCCGGCATTCGAATCGTCAGGGTGTTTCCCGTTGCGGCGCCGGAGATCGAAGCGATGGCGCCGTCCATGCGAAGTCGCAACTGCGTCCCCGACCGAACGGTTGGGTTGCCGACGACTTGCGCGCCGCGTGGCGTGATGCTCACCGCGCCGGGCTGTCGGCCGCTCATGACATTGGCCGTGTTGCGATTCATCGAGAGCACGCCCGTCGCGCCGCCCGGTCGCGTCGTGCCGTTGGCAAGGCGGATCGACGGTGTCTCAGCGTTGTTCGCACTGCGCGATCGCGCTGCGGCGACGAGATCGGTCGGCATGTGCCGCCCACCCGCACCGGCGGAGACGACGGCGGGTCCCGCCCGATTCACGCCCCGTGCGGCTGTGCGACCCGGCGTTGCGGGCGCTTGGGTCGGTGCGTCCGCGCCGGCGTTCGCACCCGTCGGATCGCCGCCGCCGAGGTCGCCAGTCGCCGGCCCCGGTTCGGCAACCGGCGGCGCAGCATTGGCGGCGGTCGTGCCGGTCTCGGGGATGACGGGGGCCGTCACGGCGACTTGCGGTCGAGGACGACGTGGACGCGGCGCTCGCTGCCCCGTTACGAACGCGAAGGCTACCGCGGTGAGACCGACGCCGGCGAGAACGTAGAGACCGATCTTGCGGCGCGGTGCGCTCTCGGTGGGCGTTGGCATCGCGGCCGCGCGGGCTGGCTGCTGCTGCCGGCGGCCCTGCGCGCGAGACGCTTCTTCGTTTCGACCGAACTGCGAGCGAACGCGCGCGACGCACCACGCGACGGCGAGCATGATGCCCGCGCCGAGCTTGCGGAGCGTCGGTCCGATGCCGCGGGCGATTGCGAGGGAGCCGGTGCGCAGGATCCGAAGCGTGCCGACGAGCCACGCCGGGGGCGTGCGAATCGGGGCCATGCCGTCCTCGGCGGACTCGGTCGTCGGCTCGGGCTCGGCGTGCATCGCGGGCACCGCCTGGGTGTCATCGACGTCGTCGTCCTGGTGCGACGCGAGGTGTTCGGTGGCCTGGGCGGCCTTCCGCTTCGCAGTGGAGTTGGCGGAAACCGCGGCGGCAACCTGGGACCCGGCCGGCACGGCTGCTTGGACGCACGCGTCGATCACGATCGGCACCGGCGAGTACTTTCCGGTCATTCCGGCCGCGGCCTTGTCGCCGAGGGCCACCGTCAAGACCAAGCGAACGATGCTCGAGTGCGGGTCGATCTCGACCCCGACATCCGCGATGCCGCCCGATACGCGACGCCCGTCGTGCTCGACGTGAACTTGTTCGCCCATCTTGAGGAACGACAGGTCGGAGCCCAGGACCAATACGTCGTCCATCGTCGTGTGAACCCGCGCGCGAAGCGGCGCTTCCATCCCCGGGATGAACAACCGCGCTTTCGACGGTTCGGAACCGGGCTTCGACGCGCCGCCCGCGTTGCGATCGCCGGGCTCGGACTGTGTCAGCGATTCTCGAATGGCCTTTTCCGCGTCCACGGAAAGATCCGTGAACCGGAATCCGAACGAGCCGCCGTCTTGGCCGTGCTCGCTGGCCCACACGACTTCACCGCGCGCCATGATGGGCGCGCCGCCGTCGAGAGCGAACCTGCAGTCCAGCTCGGTGCCGATGTCCGGCAGGAACGAGGTCTGCAGCGCCATCCCGCCAACGCTGAGATTGATGCCGTCGGCTTCGTAGCCCTCGGCGTCTTCCGGCAGTGCAAGTTCGACCGTGCCGCGAAACGCGCGGCGCGTCTGGTCCCGCCGCTCGGCCTGTGCGCTGATGCCCATCCCACAACCTCCTGCGGTGCGTTGCCGCACATTTCGGACCCGAATCCACACGGGGCCTTCGCACCCGCAATGCACGCAATCGCAGTGCACCGTCCACTTTTCGACATACGTTCGAGCGATGCACTTCGACGTCGCACAAGCGCCCGACGGAACTTGACCCCGCGCCATCGCGGGCCGTACGCCTCGGGCCGTGCCTGTCACGCTGATCGTGCGCGATGTCCGTCCGTCGTCCGACCCGTCGGTCGATGGCGAATCGCTCACGTTCGATCAGTCGAAGATCGTCATCGGCCGCGCCGCGCACGCGGACGTCCGAGTGCCGTCGCGGACCGTGAGCGAGACGCACGCGGTGTTGAAATTGGAAGCGTCGGAGATCAGCATCTCGGACGATGGAAGCACCAACGGCACGTTGGTCAACGGCTCGATGTTGGTGCGCGGCCGCAAGAAGATCCTGAAGCACGGTGACGTCATCGGGCTGCCCGGGTTCGACATTACCGTGCAGCCACCGACGGGAGCGGTGGACCCCGCGGGGCGCACCGCGACAGTCGCGCGAAGACTCTTGGAAGCGTCGCTCGGCACCGCGCACGACGAGCAGTCGCCGCCGGAATTGACGCTCGCAAATGGTCGTGACGCCGGACGTCGGTGGCTGCTCGACTCTCGTCTGCGCCGCCTGACGGCCGGGCGAGGAGATGTCTGTCACATCGTGCTCGACGACGTCGACTGCTCGCGCGAGCATGTCGAATTCGTTCGCGACGACTACGGTGTTCTGCTGCGGGACCTCGGGAGCAAGAACGGGACGTACGTCGGCGAACGCCGGGTCGACGAACGGCGCTTGCGCGACGGCGACACGATCACCGTCGGGCGTTCGACCCTTCGGTATCACGATCCGGTCGAGGAACTGATGCGCGCGTTCGATGTCGGCGTCGACGAGCCCGCGAAATTTGCCGCGGGGATCGGGTCGGGACCGTCCCAACCACCACCGTCTGCCCTCGCGAGTGCACCGGGGCCGTCCCAAGTCGTGGCGTCGGCCCCCCCCCCGCCGTCGACGCGTTCGCGCCCGCCAATCCCGGCACAGTCGAGCACACCGTCGCGCGGGCGGGCCACCGGAACCGCCGACTGGATCGTGATTGCCCTGGCCATCTTGATCCTCGCCATCTCGGCCGCTGCGCTGTATTTCGTGCTCAAAGGAACGCCGAGCACCCACTGAACGCTCGCGCCGTGCCTCGCACCCGATCGGGTCCTCGGATTGACAGCCCGAGGCGACCGGATTATCCGTCCCGCTCCCGTATGCGGGTCCTGTTCGGGGCCCCTTTTCGGCTGCGGAAGCGCAGCCCTACGATAGGAAACGAACGCCATGGCACGAATGCAGTTCACGTCGGAGTCCGTCAGCGAAGGCCACCCGGACAAGATGTGCGATCAGATCTCGGACGCGGTGCTCGACGCGATTCTCGCGCAGGACCGGCACGCGCGGGTTGCGTGCGAGACGCTCGTGAAGACCGGCTTCGTCGTGATGGCGGGCGAGATCACGACGTCGGCCACCGTCGAGTACGCGAACATCGCGCGGGATACGATCGAGGAGATCGGGTACACCAGCTCCGACATGGGCTTCGACGCCCGGTCGTGCGCCGTGCTCACGGCGATCGAGAAGCAGTCTGCGGACATCTCGCAGGGCGTGACCGAGGGCCAGGGAAAGTTCAAGGAGCAGGGCGCGGGGGATCAGGGGATGATGTTCGGCTTCGCCGTCGACGAGACCCCGGAGCTGATGCCGCTGCCGATCTCGATGGCGCACCAGCTCGTGCAGCACCTGGCGAAGGTTCGCAAGTCGCACAAGGTCGACTGGCTGCGACCGGACGCCAAGAGCCAGGTCACGGTGGACTACGACGAGAGCGGAAACGCCACGCGCATCGACGCAATCGTGGTGTCGACGCAGCACTCACCGGACGTCAAGCACAAGACCATCGAAGAGTTCGTGCGCGACGAGGTCGTGCGAAAAGTCATCTCCGCGAAGATGATGGACGCGAAGACCAAGATCTACATCAACCCCACGGGGCGGTTCGTCATCGGCGGCCCGATGGGAGACTCGGGTCTCACCGGTCGCAAGATCATCGTCGACACGTACGGCGGCATGGGACGCCACGGCGGCGGCGCGTTCTCGGGCAAGGATCCGTCCAAGGTCGACCGCAGCGCCGCGTACTACGCGCGGTACGTCGCCAAGAACATCGTCGCGTCGGGAATTGCGCGACGCTGCGAAGTGCAGATCGCGTATGCGATTGGTGTCGCGCGGCCGGTCGGTGTGTACGTGCAGACGTTTGGCACGAGCCGGACGCCCGAGGACAAGATCGCGGACTACGTTCTCAAGAATTTCGACATGCGACCGAAAGCGATCATCGAGCAGCTCGATCTGCTTCGACCGATCTACAAGGCAACGGCGGCCTACGGGCACTTCGGCCGCAAGGACTTTCCGTGGGAGCAAACCGATCGCGCGGACGAACTTCGCGCGGCACTCGGCGGATCGGCCAACGGGCGCGCGAAGTCCGCGACCGCGTCCAAGAACGGCAAGAACGGCCGCGCGCATTTGAGCGCGTAGGTTCCCTGTGCGACTGCGGCGTGAGACGGCGCGATTTCGCAGCGCGTTCGAGTTCGTCGTTCAGTTCTTCTCGCCCGGTACCTTGGTCGAACTCTTCGCTTCCTCGAGCGGCTTCACCGTGATTCGATCGTCGTCGGTCTTTCCCCGGTTGAACTCTTTGCGCGCCTTGCCGATGGCGTCGCCGAGCGCGGAGACCTTCTCGCCGAAGAAAACGACGACGATCAGCACGATGATCAACAGAATTTCGCCGGTGCCGGGCATCGGGAGCACGGCCGGACGCTAGCATGACTCGCTTGGAACCGCGTCTCGCTCGCGCGAATGGTAGACTCGGTGCGTCCATGCGCCATCTTGCTGCGATCGTTGCATCCGCGTGGGCGCTTTCGTTCGCTGGGTGCGGGAATGCAATCCAACATCCCGATGTGCCGCCGGCGGACGTGCCCACCGTGGACATCGCCGCCGAGGGTTCCGCGGACGCGCGCGACGTTTCCGACGTGCTCGCCGACGCCCCGGATGGTTTGGACGCAGAAAGCGACGCGCCCACCGACGTCCAGCCGGACGAGCCCGTGTTCACTGGACCTCCATGGTGCATGACTGGCGTCGACGTCCCGGGTGCGGTCGTGCCGCCGGGGTTCTGCCTGCGTGAATACGTTCGCGTGCGCGCGCCGCGCAACCTCGCGTTTGCGCCGAACGGGGATCTGTTCGTCGCAGCTCCCGCGACGAGCACTCCCGGCGGCTCGGCCGGGGGGCCGATGAACGGCTCCATCGTCGTGTACTCCGACGACGACCGCGACGGGATCCCCACGACCAGCTACTTCCTGACGGGGCTACCGTCGGTGCACGGCGTTGCGTTTGCGGGAGGGTATTTGTACTTCAGCAACCAGCCGGCCACTCCGCCGGATGGAGGCGTGCCACAGGACATCGGGCTGTACCGCGTGCGGTACACGAGCGGCCAGCGCACGGCCGCAACCGCGCCCGAACTCTTTGCGACGTTCGATCAGGGTGCCCGTTGGACGCACGGTCTGGCCGCGACACCGAGTGGCGTCGTGTATGTGACCGAGAGCACCACGGGCGCGAGCGTGTGCGACAGCCGTCCGCTCACGGGCGACGTGTCGATCGTCGATCGCGCGACCCGCACGCTCGTGGCCCAGGCGCGCGGGTTTCGAAACCCGATGTACATGCGCTGCCATTTTCGCGACGAGACGTGCATCGCGTCGGAACTCGGCGAGGACGAACATCGCGGCACGGCGTGCAACATGGGTGCGTGCGCATTGAGGGGGACGACGTGCGATGCCCCGCGCAGCGATTGCGGCGGCGTGTGCGTCGACCGGCAGTCCGACGCGAATCATTGCGGGCGTTGCGGTCACGCGTGCGGTGCGGGAATGAGCTGCGTCGCAGGAGTCTGCCAGGCGGGCTGCGCGCCGCCGCGGACGATGTGTGCTGGGACCTGCGTCGACACGCAGACCAATCCGATGCATTGCGGCGCGTGCGGCGTCACGTGCGTGCGCGGGGCGCGAGAGAAGCTCTTCGTCGTGCGCGCTTCGACGACGTATGGCTATCCGTGCTGTTACACGCAGAGTGTCGAAGGCCCGCTGAGCGATCCGCGATTCAACTGCGGAGTGGTCGCGCGCGAGGAAGCGTATTTCAACATTGGCGAGACGCCGTTCGGACTCGATTGGGAACGCGGCCGGTGGCCTGCGCCGTTTGCCAACGGCATCTTCGTCGCACTGCACGGAAGTTACTACCTGGGTCCGCCCGGCGTCGGTTCGCGCGTGATTTTCGCGCCGACGGACCCGGTCACGCACGCGCCATCGGGAGAGTTCACGACGTTCATCGACGGGTGGGGACCGGGGTCACCGCAGATGCGTCGCGCGACCGACATCGCCTTTGCGCCTGACGGCCGAATGTTCGTGTCCGATGATTGGGACGGTCGGATCTACTGGGTCGCGCCCATGACCCTGAGGCGCCCCTAGCGCATGGAGCTTTTTCTCATGCGTCACGGCGACGCCGTGGACGAGGCGCCCGGGCTCGGAGACAACGGCCGCTGGCTCACGAAGAAGGGCCGTTCGGTCACCGCGCGCGTCGCGAGTTGGCTCGTCGCGCGGGATGCCGAGCGACCGGTGGAAGTCTGGACGAGTCCGCTTGTCCGCGCGGTGCAGACGGCGGAGATCGTTGCGGCCGCACTCGGAATCGACGACGAGATCGCGGCCGTCGCGGATCTTGCGCCGCACGGCCAGCCGCGAGCGATTGCTCGCGCGCTTGCGAACGCAAGGCCGTCCGGACCGTTGATGCTCGTCGGTCATGAACCGTCGCTGTCGAATCTCGCGCTCGCTCTGCTCGGCGACGTCGGGTGGAACGGCTTCAAGAAGAGCGGCGTGCTGCATGTCGTGTGGAAGGGCGAGGGCGCCGCGAAGTTCCGTTGGAGCCTCGATCCCAAGGAACTCACGCTCGTGACGCGATTGCACGGCACGTAGCGAACTCTCGTTTCGTAACGCCTGGGGCGTTCGCCGCCGCAGGTTGGACGACGATGGTCCGAGTTCGCGCCTTGGGCGGCTCCGGCCCAGGCTGTAGGTTGGAGCGCGGCGTCGCAGAGCGACGACGCGACTCGATTGGCTTGCGTGGCGTCGGCCCGCACGGGCCGCCGCGCTCCAAGCAAGAGCCCGAGCCGGAGACGCGGCTGCGGCAGCTGAGTATCGCCCGCCGCGTCGAACGCCTCGGGCGGAGCCACTACGCGTCGTGCGCGACTTCGCCCAGGTACGCACCCTTGACCCGCGGATCGTCCGCGAGAGTCTTCGCGTCGCCTGACAGAACGATCTCGCCGGTGACCAACACGTACGCCCGTTGCGCTGCGGCGAGCGCGCGGCGCGTGTTTTGCTCCACGAGCAAGATCGTCGTGCCGGTCGCCCGAATCTTCTCGATGCCCTCGAAGATCTGATCCACCAGCACCGGCGCGATGCCCAGCGACGGCTCGTCGAGCATGAGAAGCCTCGGCCCCGACATCAACGCGCGCGCGATCGCCAGCATCTGCTGCTCGCCACCGGACAGCGTGCCGCCGAGCTGGCTCATTCGTTCGCCCAGCCGCGGAAAGAGCGCGACCGCTTCGTCGACCCGTCGGTGAATCGCAACGCGGTCGTGCACCGTGTACGCACCGAGGTCGAGATTTTCGCGCACCGTGAGGTTCGGAAAGATCGCGCGGCCTTCCGGCGACAGCGCCATTCCGCGCGCCACCAGTTCGTGCGCCGCAACGCCGGCGAGCGGCTTGCCGTCGAACGACACCGCCCCCGACGCCCATCCCACGACGCGCGCGATGGCCTTCAGGGTCGTGGTCTTCCCAGCTCCGTTGGCGCCGATGAGTGCCACGACCTCGCCCTTGCGCACCTCGAGCGAAATGCCTTTCACCGCCTTGATCCCGCCGTAGTTCACGTGCAGATCGCGCACATCGAGCAGGACATCGCCCGCTTTCGGTTCTGGCGTGGCCGCGCGAGGAAGCTCCGCGGCGGTCCCCTGCGGCGTCTCCGCGGGTTTGCCAAGGTACGCTTCGAGGACTTTCGGATGCTCCTGAACTTCGTCCGCGGTGCCGTGCGCGATCGTCTCGCCGCGGTCCATCACGTGGATGATCTCGCAGACATTCATGACCAACTGCATGTTGTGTTCGACGAGCAGCACGGTGAGCTTGAACCGGTCGCGCAGCTCGGCAATCTGCCGGTCGAGAACCTTGGCTTCGGCGCTGTTCATCCCGGCGGCGGGTTCGTCGAGCAGCAACAGCTTTGGGTCGAGCATCAGCGCCCGCGCGATCTCTAGGCGCCGTTGATCGCCGTACGGCAGACTGGAACTGCGCTCGGTTGCGACGCGGTTGAGACCGAAGATTTCCAGCAATTCGCTTGCCCGCGTCCGCATCGCGAGTTCGTCGTCGTGATACCGCTTCGTCCGCAGCATCGAGTCGAACAGCGTCGCGCGACTCGTTCGATGGCTCGCGACGAGAACGTTCTCGATGACACTCATCGCGCCAAACAACCGAATGTTCTGAAACGTGCGTGCAATCCCGCGATCCGCGACTTGAAACGACTGCAGTCCGTCGATGCGTTGCCCGCGAAATCGCACGGCACCCGACGTGGGCGCGTAGACACCCGTGATGCAGTTGAACACCGTGGTCTTGCCGGCGCCGTTCGGACCGATGAGCCCGAAGATCGATCCCTCCGGCACTTCGAAACTCACGCCGCCGACGGCCCGCAGTCCGCCAAACACCATCTCGACGTTTTCGAGCGCGAGAACGGGCGTGCTCATCGCGCCGGCCCTCCGCCGTTGGTCTTCCGGCGCAATCCCGGGATGAGTGATCGCACCGTGCTCCAATGAAATTCGCGCGTGCCGAGGAGTCCTTGGGGGCGCAGCAACATCATCAAGACGAGCAGCAACGCGTAGACGATCAGACGGATGTTGCCGGCATTTTGTCGGAGATACTGCACGCCGGCGTCCGGCAGCACGCCGCGCATGATGTTCGGAATCTCGCGAAGGAACTCCAACGAGACCCCCACGAAGATTCCTCCGAGCACGGCGCCCGTGACGCTTCCGAGCCCGCCGAAGATGATCATCACGAGAATGTCGACGCTCTTGTCGAGCTTGAAACCGCCTGGATCGATGTGCTGACCGCCTGTCGCATCGTGCGCGTACAGCGCCCCGGCCAAGCCCGTCATCATCGCGCTGATCGCAAACGCCAACACCTTGTACCGCGTCGTGGGAATGCCGACCGCCTCCGCGGCGATCTCGTCCTCGCGAATCGCGCCGAGCGCTCGTCCGTGCGTCGAGTACGTGAGATTCCACGCGAGCACGACGCACAGCAACGCGCCGCCCCAGACCCACCCGAGTTTCGCGTACGTCGGAATGCTCTCGCTGCCGCGGGGATAGCCCTGGGAACCGCCGAGCGCATCCGTGCTCTCGATGGAGATGCGAATGATCTCACCGAACCCCAGTGTCACGATCGCCAGGTAGTCTCCGCGCAGTCGCAGCGACGGCACCCCCACGAGGACGCCCGCGAGCCCCGCGGCCGAAATCGCCGCGATACACGCGCATACCAGCGTCAGGCCGTCGCCGACCGCGCCCGGGACGAGCGCATGCACGCGCCGGTCGAGAACGTGCGTCGAGATGGCCCCCGCGTACGCGCCCACGGCGAGAAAACCGGCGTGGCCGATCGAGAACTGACCCGTCGTGCCGTTCACGAGGTTGAGCGCCACGGCCAACATCACGTTGATGCCGCATAGCGACACGATGCGAATCAGGTAGTTGTCGAGAACCGCGGGCGCACCGAACTGCAACCCTGCCAGGGCAGCGATCGCCGCGATGACGAACAGCACCTTCCGCATGCGAACGGCACGGGTGTACTACGTGCGCTGCGCCGCGTCGCGCCCTACGTGCAGTCGATGGTGGAGATCTCGGCACCCGCGGGGGGGTTCTGTTGAAACGGATCGGGCGCCGGTGCGTCGGGATCGTTCGGGTCCGGGGGGATCGTGTAGTTCGGGACGATCTCGTCGAAGCGCAATTGCGAATCGACCTGGTCGCGCGGCATGACGATGCGAACGCGCTCCGGAAACTCCGTGCCCTGCACCAAGTGGTAGCCCTCGTACGTGATTTCTCCACGGACACCCTGGGCGTCGCGCAGCACGACACGACGCACCCGTACGTCCTGCTGGTCGGCCGGCGAGCGTCGTTGGGCGTCGGGTACGTCGAATTCCACGCGCTCGCGCGCACCGGCATCGCCCTCGACGTCGACGACGTAGCGTCCATTCTCCCAGCGCGGGGACGACATGCGATCGCTGAGCATCGGCGCCGACCCGGTGAGAATCGCGAGAAAATCTCGGCTCGACAGTGGCATCCCGAGCAGTTGTTGCGCGACGCACGGCCGAGCGGGACCCGTGACGTACTGTCGTCCCTGGAGCAAACTGAATCGATCTCCGTTTGCACGCAGCGATTGGATCAGATTGCCGAACGCGAACGCGTCGACCCGCATCCGGTCGGGCCGCTCGACGAAGATCATGACGCTGCCCCGCACGCGCCCTTGGCGGCCGTAGTGATCCGCGGATCCGCGCGCCCGCAACGATCGCACCCGAACTTCGCGCCGTCGTAGGGACGCTGCGATGCCACTCGCGTCACGGATCGGGTACTGCGGGGGCGGCAGGCCCGAACACGCGCAAAGGACGGCAACGATCTCGAAAGTCGTCCAGAGCGAGCGGGTGTCGGTGCGAGCCGTTCGACGTGACGGGACGAAACGCGAAGTCATCTGCGTCATGGTACGTCAGGAGTTGGGCTCTCGCCCCACGTCAACTGGTGCCGCCACCGTCGATTCGGCGCCCCTCCGCTTGACCCGGCGAGCGATTGCGCTCCAAATCACGCGCACGGAGGCTCGATGAGCACCCCCTGGCGTGCCGGCCATTTTGTGATCGTCTGCGCGCTGCTCGCGCCCGCGTGCGGCGGACCCAATCCGACGAATTCCGATGGCTCCGCGGACGGCGCGAATCCGGCCGACGTCCATGTGCCGGGGCGCGATCTCAATGCGATCATCGGCACGACCCCCGTGACGCCCGAAAATCCCGGTCCGACGACGAACTGCGCCGCGACGCTCGGGCTTCGTCTTGCGACGACCGTGCTCGACAGCACACTGGACAACGCCAGCGTGTCGATCGCCGCGACCGTGGCCGACGACGGGCGTGCGCCGCAGTTTCGCGCGCGGCCGGTGATCGTCCAGATCGTCGAGGGCGGCCGCGTGCTGGCCCTCGTGACCCGCAACGAGGGAGTGGTCGCTGGGTCCTCCGTCGACACGCGTTGGAACGGTACCGTGGACGGTGTCGCCGTTGCGCCCGGCGATTACACGGTCCGCGCGACGTACGAGTGTGGCGCTGACGGTCCGGCGATTGTCCGCGAAGCACCGCTCACGGTGGTTCGCCTGGGTGCGGTTCGCGTGACGGTCGCCGACGGCGATGGTCTGCGGATTCCGCTCTTGTGGCCTCGCATGAACAACGTGCGACGAAACTACTGGCTGCCCGCGAACACGCGTGCCGTCGTTTCTCGCGGTCGGGGAGCGGGCGCGGCGGACCTGGTCGGGACGGACGGAACGCGGCTGACGATTCCGCGACCGTTCGCGGACCTCGAAAGCCCTCCGTTGGAGACCTCAGGGCTTCCGCTCGCGCACGACTACAACCAGCCCATCGCGTTGCAGATCGGGACGCACCCCGACGTGACCGTGCTCTTCGCGCGCAGCGCCACGAGCGCGACGCTGCCCGCGATCCGTGCACGCATCGACAACGCGACGCCCGCGGCTGACACGACGCTCGCGGCGATCACGCCGCTGATGTTCCGACTGGACATGCCGCCCGCACCGCACTTCGCGCGCTACGATTTCGATCTGCGCGTGCACTACGAAGCGCTCGCGGAGGGTGGGAGCTACGTCGAAATCGGCGGCGAATCGATCCCGCTGCGAGTCTACGGACTGCTCGGTGATCAGACCATCAGCACGAGTGTCACGGCCCCCTACGGCGCGTGGGTGCCAGTCGTCGATGCCGTCACGGGATGGGTGCACGGGACGACCGACGATCCTGACGAGATCTCGGGTGAGATCGTTCGTCACGTCCTGGACGACTTCGGCCTCCGGTACGACACGGTGAACGGCGCGAGTTTCTACACAGGATACGGGACGTCGACGTACGGCTTCGCGCGGTTCGATCTGTCTGCGTTCTTGCACCGCGACAATGGCCGCACGGTCAATTGCAGCGACTGCGCGTCGATCGTGTCGACGTACGCGAACATGGTCGGGTGCGACGTGGGCTACAACATTCTCACCGCGAACTTTCCGCTGAACTACATCCGCGCGATTGGGACCACGACCTTCACGAACGATCCGTTCAATCGCGGCACCCGCGGCGGCTTCCGTTACCACGCGATCACGGGTCCCGTCGGCCGTCCGCTGACCTTCGACGCGACACTGGTGGAAGACGGCGACGACACGCCGTCCGCCGCGCCGTTCACGGATCTCGTTCCCGACGGACTGATGCGCAGCCGCTACCTCACGCAGCTCTCTCCCGCGTTTCTGACGGTGACCCGTGATGACAAGACCGCGATCAATTAGTCTCGCGATCGCCGCCGCAAGCGCGATCGCCGTGTGGTTCCTCGGCGCGCCGGGCGCGTACGCACAGTCGCAGAGCGCCGCGGGAGCGGCGCTGCACCGTGAGTACGATGTGGCGCACTGGGCTGCGTCGTCGCCGTCGCGTGCGGGGCTGTCGCTGGCAGGCCTCGCGATTCCGGGGCTTCAACTCCGGGCGCGAACCGATCGACCGGCGGCCGAGGGTGGCGTTCGCTTGTCGTTCGGATCGGGCGTTGACACGACGCTCGTGATTCAGATCATCGTGAGTGCGGACGGTGCAGGCGGGCGCGACGCGCTGCTCGGCTTTCTAAACGAAGCGCAGGCCACGATGATCCCGCTCGCGGATCGACAGGGCGCGGACGTTGCGTACGGTGAGAACCCCCGCGGCACGGAATCGGCGGCGGCGTTGTATTCCAACGTGGCGATCTACATTCGCCGCACGCGGGACGCTCGAGCGGAAACGCCGAGTGCCTTCCAAGTGCTTGCCGTGCTGCGCGCGCGCCTCGGTCCCGTGGCCGCGGCCACGAACGCGACGCCCGCGTCGATGCGGCTCGCGACGCGCGCGCCGTCTGCGGGCAGTCCGGCACGGATCGTCGACCTCGGTGCTGCATTCGAACACGTCGAAGCGACGGTTACGGGCGGCTTCCAACTCGGGGCGCCCACGCCCGCGGGGATTCACGTCGTGGCCGAATCGCAGTCGGGCGCGACCGTCAACGTCTGGGCAACGGACGGCTGGGCTCGGGTCTCCGTGGGCTCGATCGTCGTCCCGCGGTAGGTCGGGCGCTGGCCTTTGTGAACCGTGGTTCATGGTCGGGGTGCGAAATCGCATCTCGTCGGCAGGAAAAAACCCTGCAAGTTCCGCGACGTGCCCCCTGGCACATCCACTGCTAGGATCGGTCGTACGTGTCTCGCGCCCCCATGAGGTTTCCCATGCGTTCTGCCGCCCCTTGGATGTCGTTCGTGTTCGTCGCCGCGGCGTCCGCGTGCGGCCCAAACAACGGCGCCGGCTTCACCGTCAGCGGAACGTTGACCGCGTCGGTGACCGGCGGTGGTCCCACGCAAGCGAGCGGGTTCCGGTTCATGGGGCCCAACGGCGGCGGTGTGCGAGTCGACCCGATGCTCCCGCCCGGTACGCTGACGGGCGTGACCGGCACCTGCTCGGTCGGGCCGACCGGTCGCACGATCACACTCACGCGGGTTGGAGACGACGGTACGTTGGGGCTGCGGTCCATCGCCATCGCGATGCCCGATTGGTCGCAGGACAATTGTACGAACTGTCAGCACGGACAGATCAACGTGCAGCTCGCAACCGGTACGTTCGCCGGGACCGAGGTGCGCGGAGGCGCGGCGTCGTCATGCACGTTCACCGCGACCCAGTCGGGCTCGTTCGGGATGGATCTGACCGTTCAGTGCGCAGCCCTCGCGTCGCCCGGCGACACGCGCACGTTGGAAGTCTCGGGAACACTCTCTCTGCAGAACTGCGACGGACCCGAGACGCGCAACACGCGCTAGGCGTCGGCTGCGGCCGCGCGTCAGAACGTGAATTCGATCGCTGCGCTGGGTCGCAGCAGCAATGCCAACCCGTCGGCCCTCGCGCCAACGTCCGACGTCGCCCAAAACGGCGAGACACCGAAGTCGAGTTCGATCTTTCCCGCGATCGGTCCGAACCCTGCGCGTAGTCCGAGGAACGCTGCGAACTCGAACCGGTGCATCGCGGTCCCGAACGGCAGCGCCTGCACTCGGTCGAACGTGATCGACGCCGCGCCGTGTTGGTACCCCGCGCGCGCGCCGAGCCAGACGTCGTAGAGTCCGCTCGACGTGCGACCGACGACGAGCACGGCGTCTGCACCGACGCTCCGGGCATTTCCGATCGTGACGTTGCTCGCGAACTCGTCGCCACCGCCCGGGGCATACCCGACGCGCGCCTGGAGTCCGAACGACGCAGCCCACACGTCGCTCGTCCACAGCACGCGTCGTGCGCCGAATCGGACCGCGCGACCGAGCCACGCGAACTGAAGCTCGTTCACTCCGGCGACGCCGACCCGCACGGCGACGTACGGAGCAATTCCGGCCGGCGTCGAGCCGTAGCCCGCGGCTGCGCGCACGAGCGTCGTGCGGGCCGCGTCGGATAACGGCGCCATCCCGCCGG
>Ga0080064_1001313_pt1 | contig 51644 bp, 41 predicted proteins | sample Subgrocontami54m_FD_69260 | JGI IMG/M metagenome (GOLD analysis project Ga0080064, IMG submission 69260) | Subsurface groundwater microbial communities from S. Glens Falls, New York, USA - GMW46 contaminated, 5.4 m (SPADES assembly) (version 2) ...
GCGAAAGATGGCCTTCAGCCGATTCATCACCCGCGTCGTGTCGCTCACCAGACAGTCGTAGGTGCGCACCAACTCCTTCAAGGTCCGCACTCCGTGGTCTCCATGATAGACCGCGCGCAAGCACCCGTTGCGTAACAACTCCGCCAGCTTCTGCGCATCCACGCGGTCATTCTTGTTTCCGCTTTGCAGCAGTTTGTTGTGCCGCGGATCGCAAACCACCACTTCCGTTACCAGTGACCGCACTATGTCATGCAGCCAGTTGGCCTGCGTCCCCTCTTCAAACGTCACATGCACCTTCCCCCGCAACTGCTTGAGAAACCCGCGCACGCGCTCGGCCCCGGTCTCAATCACCGATTGCATCACCATCTTGCCGGCGCCATTCAAAACCACGATCACGATGCTTGCGCGATGCACATCCATTCCAACATAATACGTTCTCATAGGGCTCTCCTTCGGTGTCTACTTGAAGTCTTTAGAACAACTCCAAGCTACTACCTTTGGGGCGCCCTTTCATATATAGAGTAGCGACCGGATCGCATTACTCAAGTTGAGCGTCGCATCCGGTCGCTACCGCTCTCGGTTCTGTAACGCGGACGCTGCCGCATCTGCATGTTGACAGCAAGCTCACGCAGTAGTAGAAGAATGCTCCACGTTCGCAAAGCTAGCTAAAATCATTTTTCACGAGGAGACCAAAGAATGAAGAAACATCTACTGGCTGCCGCCATCTTGCTGGCGTTCGCTTCTGTTTGCTTCGCCCAGCCGGCGGCGCAGGCCACGCCTTCGCCATCGCCCAAGCCCAAGCCGGCGATGACCAAGGCGCAGTTGCTCAAGAAACTTTCGGCCGCCGAGAATAAGTTCTGGGAGGCTTTCAAGAATAAGGACACGAAGGTTTTCAAGGCAGGCCTTTCCGCCGACAGTGTGATGATTGGCGAGGGTGGCGTTGAAGGAAAAGACGCGTCCATCAAAGAGATCGCCAACATGCCTTGCCAGGTGACGTCGTATTCGTTGAGCGACTGGAAATTGACAATGATCAACTCTGGAGCCGCGCTGCTGACATACAAGGGCGTGACGGTGGGCACATGTGCGGGAACTGCAATCCCCGTCGTGTGGGCCAGCACCGTTTGGGTCAATCGCGGCGGCAAGTGGTTGGCGTTCTCTCACCAGGAGTCGCCGGTACCGGCGGCAAAGTAGCGGGACTTCATCACGAGCCACGCACGATCATGTGCTTTCAAAGGGACGGATCCCAAGATCCGTCCCTTAGTTTTTTCGGCTTCTTAAATCGATCAAGCAAGTGATAAAGTTGCGAGCGAGTCAAACGAATCATCGATGAGTCAGATTGATCAAATTCACGCGCGCGAGATTCTCGATTCGCGCGGCAACCCAACGGTCGAAGCCGACGTGCTGCTCGTCGGCGGCGCGCGCGGCCGCGCGGCGGTTCCTTCGGGAGCGTCCACCGGCGAGTACGAAGCCGTCGAGCTGCGCGACGGCGATCCGAAACGTTACGGCGGCAAGGGTGTATCGAAAGCCGTACAGAACGTCAACGAAGTGATTGCACAAGAGCTAAAAGGAAAGGATGCACTCGATCAGGCAGCGATTGATCGCGCGCTGATCGAACTCGACGGCACGCCGAACAAATCCAATTTGGGCGCGAACGCTTTGCTCGCCGTTTCGATGGCCAACGCGCGGGCAGGCGCGAATTATCAGAAGGTCCCGCTGTATCGCTATCTCGGCGGCGCGGGCGCGAACACTCTGCCCGTGCCGATGATGAACATCATCAACGGCGGCGCGCACGCCGACAACAACGTCGACTTTCAGGAGTTCATGATTGTGCCGGTCGGCGCCGAAAGGTTCAGCGAAGCGCTGCGCATGGGCGCAGAGATCTTTCACACGCTGAAGTCCGTGCTGAAAAAGAAAGGTTACGCGACCGGCGTCGGCGATGAAGGCGGTTTTGCGCCGAACCTGAAATCAAACGAAGAAGCGATCGAAACGATTCTCGAGGCCATCGCGGAGTCAGGCTATCGAGCCGGCGAGGATGTTTTGCTCGCGCTCGATCCTGCGGCCAGCGAGTTTTACGATGGCGAGTCTTACGTTTTCAAGAAATCCGACCAGCGAAAGCTGTCGAGCGATCAGATGGTGGCGTTTTGGGAGAGCTGGGCAAAACAATATCCGATCGTCTCGATTGAAGACGGCATGGCTGAAAATGATTGGGATGGTTGGAAGACTTTGACGGACGAGTTGGGCGAACGCGCGCAACTGGTGGGCGACGATCTGTTCGTAACTAACACGTCGTTTTTGCGCAAAGGGATTGAACGCGGCGTCGCGAACTCGATCTTGATCAAAGTCAATCAGATCGGCACGCTGACCGAGACGCTTGAGTGCATCGAGCTGGCAAAGACGAACAATTATACGACCGTGGTCTCGCATCGATCGGGCGAAACTGAGGACGCCTTCATCGCCGATCTCGCTGTCGCCACGAACGCGGGCCAGATCAAGACGGGATCGCTTTCGCGCTCAGATCGGATCGCGAAATACAATCAGCTGCTACGCATCGAAGAAGAACTGGGCGCCGCCGCGCGTTTTCCCGGCCGGGCGGCTTTTGTGTCGTGTCAGAACCGGGAGCGGTAGCGACCGGATCACAGAGGCCACGTGAATATTTGATCCCGTCGCTACCGCTCCGGGTTCTGACACCAAGAGGTAACAATGAATCTATCAGACATCAGACATCTGTTTGATTACACCGAATGGGCCAACGGCCTGGCGCTGGACGCGGCCGCGAAGTTGCCAGACGAGAACCTTCGCCGCGACTTTCAAATCAGTCATGGCTCGATTTTCGGAACGCTCTTGCACATGGCGGGCGCTGAGTGGGTTTGGCTGGAGCGATGGCACGGAAATTCGCCGGCGGGCAAGGAAGCGTGGTCCCTCTGGACGACCGAGTCCTGCGCCGACCTTAAGACTTTGAATGAGCGTTGGCGCGATGTCGTCGATCGACGCGCGCGCTTTATTTCTGAACTCGATGAATCGCGTTTGATGTCCGAACTGGCTTTTACTCTGCTCAACGGCGATCGGAACTCAATGCGGCTCGTGGACCAAATGCAACACGTCGCTAACCATGCGACGCTGCACCGGGGACAGGTTGTCGGGATGATCCGTCAACTCGGAATCGCGCCGCCATCCACTGATTTGCTGTTCTACTTGCGGCGCGAGATCCCCGCGTGATGACGATAATCTTATTTCGACGTTCAGAGTTCAACCTTTAGGTTGTTCTTTGCAATCGCAAGCTAAAGCTTGAACTCTAAACATACAACGGAATCCTGGCAGCGTGGCGATTATTCGATCTCTACCGATCGCTCGCGTCTTAACATCGAGTTGATTCACGACTATCTCTCGCACACTGCGTACTGGGCGACCGGTCGCTCGCGCGAAGTCGTAGCGACGTCGATCGAGAACTCGCTGCCTTTCGGCATCTACAAAGGAACTGAGCAGGTCGGATTCGCGCGCATCGTGACTGACTATGCGACGTTCGCCTGGGTTGCGGATGTATTCGTGCTGCCGGAACATCGCGGGCGAGGATTGTCGAAATGGCTGATGGAAGTGATCATTGCGCATCCGCGGTTGCAGGGATTTCGCCGCTGGGTCTTGTCGACGAAAGACGCGCATAGCTTGTACGAGCGTTTCGGTTTCCGTAAGCTGCACCGGCCTGAGCGCTGGATGGAGCGCCCCGATCCGAATATGCAGGAGAACCCTGATTACTGGAATCCGTTACAGAACCCCGAGCGGTAGCGAGGGGATCAAGTACTCAATTTGAGCATTCGATCACAGAGGCCACTTGAGTGTTTGATCCCGTCGCTACCGCTCCGGGTTCTGACACGTGCCAGCGACCGGATCACAGAGGGCACTTGAGTGTATGATCCCGTCGCTACCGCTCCGGGTTCTGTAACTGAAGTCTATGCCAAACAAGACACCGCTCGCGCTCATCATCATCGACGGCTGGGGTTACTCGCCCACGCGCGAGGGCAACGCGATCGCTCTCGCGGCCAAGCCTTTCTATGATGAGCTCAACGAAAAATATCCGTGCACGCTGCTTGCCGCGCATGGCACGCGCGTCGGTCTGCCAGACGGCGTGATGGGAAATTCCGAAGTCGGCCACTTGAACATGGGCGCTGGTCGAGTGGTTCGCATGGACGTCTCGCGGATCGATCAAGACATCGCAACCGGCGAATTCTTCAGTAACGAAGTCCTCGTGAAAGCGATGGACGACGCGAAGTCGCGCGGCCAGCAACTTCATTTGATGGGTCTGATTTCCGACGGTCAGGTTCATTCGTCGCAAGAACATCTCTACGCGCTTTTGCGCATGGCGAAACAACGCGGCGTCGAACGCGTCTTCATTCATTGTTTCCTTGATGGCCGCGACACGCCGCCATCGTCGGCCGCTGACTACGTCGCCGCGTTGCAAACGAAGATTGAAGAGATCGGCTGCGGCAGAATTGCAACTGTCATTGGACGTTACTACGCGATGGATCGCGATCAGCGCTGGGAAAGAATCCAGCGCGCTTACGATTTACTGGTTAGCAGTGTCGGGGCGCGGGCAAAGAATCCAGTCGAAGCGATCAGAGAGTCTTACCAGCGCGGTGTAACCGACGAATTTGTCGAACCCGTCGTCGTGACGCGCGATGGCGACGAGCCCACGACGACAATCCAGGATGGCGACGCGGTAATCTTTTTCAATTTTCGACCTGACCGGGCGCGACAGCTCACGCGCGCGCTGGCGATCGCCGGTTTTGACGAGTTCCCCATCACGAATCGGCCGGCGCTTGATCTCGTTTGCTTCTCAGTTTACGACGTGACGTTTCCGTTGCCGGTCGCGTTTCGGACGCCGAAGCACCAAAACATTCTCGCGGATGTGTTCGCGCGGTTCAGCGTCGAGAACTTTCGCCTGGCCGAAACCGAAAAGTACGCGCACGTCACTTACTTTTTCAATGGCGGCACGGAAAGAGAATTCCGTTGCGAGCAGCGTCTGCTGGTGCCTTCGCCGAAACTCGCGACTTATGATCTCGAACCCGCGATGTCCGCCTTTCAGATCACAAACAACGTCTTGCGCATTTTAGACGAAGGCCAGACTGATGTTTTCATCGTCAATTTTGCGAACCCCGACATGGTCGGCCACACGGGCAAGCTCGACAAAACGATCGAAGCTTGCCAGTACGTAGACACTTGCCTGGGCTGGATCACGAAAGCAATGCGCACCGCGCGCGGCATCACTTTGATCACCGCCGATCACGGCAACGCGGAACAGATGATCGATCCGAAAACCGGCCAGCCGCACACCGCGCACACAACGAATCCGGTGCCGTTTCATCTGATTGATGAAGCTTTGCTCGGAGTGAAACTGCGCGAAGGCGGCGCCCTGGAAGATGTGGCGCCGACGATGCTGGGGTTGCTGGGAATTGAAAAGCCGGTGGAGATGACGGGGAGAGACTTGCGCGAAGAGTGACGATCCTTCCCTCTCCCTCTGGGAGAGGGTTAGGGTGAGGGTTTAGGGTGAGGGCTTGAGTAGCGCGCCTCAGTCCCTCTCCCCAGCCCTCTCCCAGAGGGAGAGGGAGTTTCAACCCATTTACGACACATGTCCGCCGCAACTGAAATCATCACGCAAGCCCAACCTCGGGCAATCTCGCTGCGCTGGATCATCAATGCGCGCGAGGACTTGGTCTGGTTTGTGGGTTCCGTGGCATCAAGCTACGCGCTGCTGATTCTCTACGTCGCCGGCGTGCTGCCGCTGATTCCGATGGTCGCCGGTTGGGCGATTCTCATCGACGCGCCACACGTGTTCGGCACACTCTCGCGCACCTACTTTGACGCTTCCGAATGGAAGACGCGCAAGCGTCTGCTGCTGGGCTCGCTCTTGTTCTTCATCGTCGGCCCAACGATGGTCCTGCTTGGGCTTGGCTTCACCTTCTTTTTCGTGGCGGCGCTGTGGGCTTATTACCATCTGGTCAAGCAGCACTACGGCTTCATGGTGCTCTACAAGAAGAAGAACACCGATCTGGCGGCGGTGGACAACGCGCTGGATCGTTGGCTGTTGATGTTTGCGTTCAACTATCCGTTCGTGGCGTTCATCGCGAACGACCCGAGTGCGATGGCCCGCGTGCCGCCGATGCTGCGCAGCGGCGTCAACAGCGTTGCGATGTTGCTGCTGGTGGGCACGATTGGATTGGGAGTTCTGTGGTTAGCTCGGCAGATTCAACGAGCAGTGCTGCGACAGACACTTGACCTGCCGAAGTATCTGCTGCTCGCGGCGGCGATCCCGATGCACTGGATCGTTTTGCTGACGCCAATGCCCAACAAACCAATCGCGATCGTCGCGATTCTCACCATCTATCACAACCTGCAATACCACCGGCTCATCTGGTTTCACAATCAGAAGTACAGTGGCACGGGCGTCTCGCCCGTGGAGCATGCGCAAGATGCGCATGCCACGCTCCGCGCCAAATACGGTCCGGCCGAACTCATCAGCCGCCGCTTGCTCTACTACATCGCATTCGGAATTCTTTTCGGCATCCTTTATCAGGGGCCACGCCAAATCCTGGGTTATCTTGGCTTGAAATCATCGCACGGCGTGCCGACCGCGGGGCTCTCTGTCCCGATTCAGTTAGGAGTTGCGTTCCTCTGGGGCTACGCCTTCATTCACTACTATCTCGATTCGAAAATTTGGCGCGTGCGCCGGGATCCTTCGGTGGGAAAAGCCCTCAACATGAATTGAGGGGGATAGATTAACCGCAGAGGGCGCGGAGGATCGCGCAGAGGTTGAGGAGGAAGAACCTTTGTATTCCTTTGCGAAATCCTCTGCGTCCTTTGCGTTTGAGTCTCTTGATCTCTTGGCGGCTCGCTAGGAATTTTGCTTACGCGTTCTTCGCCGTTTGAATTTCAGCGGCGCAGCCTTCTGCTCTTCCGTCTTGCAAAACTCGCTCACCATTCCGACAAACTGCTTCGGGAATTCCTGAGGCGGCAAGTGGCCGCAATTGCCAAAGACAACCAGCCGCGCGTTTGGCATCTCATCGCGCAGGCGAAAACCTTCCGCAAGCGGGATGTGCACATCGTCTTCGCCCCACATCAGCATCGTCGGTTGGCGGATCAGATGGGCATCGCGAAAAATTCGATTCGCGCTCCAGCGCCGCACGGTGCGAATCATCGCGCGTTGAGAGTCAGCCGCCGCGAGCAAGTGATGACGCGCGTCGACCTTGTGTTCGTCCACCGGGATGCGGAGCCTTTGGTAAACGTCTTCCATGCGTTTGTGCAGGACCCAGCGCGAGCCCAGAAACAACGGCGTCACAATGTCGCCGATCAGAGGCCATTGCACGAGGCGCATCAGCAGCTTCTTCTTCGGCTCGTCACTGCTGACCGCACCCACCAGAACCAAACGGCTGACGCGTTCCGGATGATCGAGGGCAATCGCGGCGGCAATCGCCCCGCCGTAAGAAGCGCCGACCAGCGCAGCTTGCTCGATGCCCAGCCGATCCATCAAACCGACCACGGCACGCGCTTGTGATTCAATCGTGTATGCGGCGGTGCGCGGCTTATCAGAGTAACCATAGCCGGGCAGATCGGGAGCTACCACGCGAAAGCCGGCGGCGGCCAGCGGCAGAAAAACTTCGTCCCAAATCAGCGTGGAAGAGATGAAGCCGTGAATCAGCAGAATCGGCGGCGCTTTTTCATCGCCGGCTTCCTGATAATGAATGCGCGCACCGTTGACTGTGGTGAACCACGAATGCTCCGCGTGATAGATGAAGTTGATGCTGTCGGGCCAACTGACTTCGCGCGGGCGGGTCAGAAGTTTAGTCGCGACAGCGCCGGCGACGATTCCCGTGGCTCCGGCAAGTAGGTAGCGTTTCTTCATGACGAACAGAATTCTAACGCGCAGGGCGCGTAGAGAGAAGCGCGCGGCCAGACGCTTGTGTCCACGGCTCTGCCGTCTGATGTGCGGAAGGCCAATGGCATTCCAATCGGCTGGGATCGAGGTCTTGGGGCTGCGCCACATTTTGAGGGCGTAGCCCGAAAACGAACTTGGCTTTTCCCGGAAAGTCGGAGACTTTCCGCACATCAGGCGGCAAAGCCGCTCGCGATCACTACGCTTGGGTGCACCGTGTGCCGATTCTCATCATAGATCCCCACCGCAATTAATTGACCATCGGTGTTGCGCATCCGCACAGGCTGTCTGGCCGACCAGCCATCAGCCACCGACGCTTCAATTTGCAGATCAATACCGTGGCATACGCGCGACACGTCGTCAGCGCTCAAGTTCAGCAGCGCTAGATGCGCGAGCGCCGCGTCGGGCGAAATCAGGACTTGTTCGATCGAACCTGATTGCGCGATATCGTTCAATCGATCAAGTGTGATCGTGTCTTCGATCTTGAACCGTCCGGCGCGCGTCCGACGCAACTCGCTAAGGTGCGCGCCCACACCGAGTCGCTCACCAACAGATTCCGCGAGCGTGCGAACGTAAGTACCGGCCGAGCAAACCACGCGCACGGACAGATCGCTGGTGCCGTCGTCGTTAGTCTTCAACAGCGACCCGTCGATCGGGAGGGCTTCGAACTGGCTGACGGTGACACGCACGGCTTTTCGTTCAACCTCTTCGCCGCGGCGCGCGAGTTCGTAAAGCTTTTTTCCCGCAATCTTCTTCGCCGAATACATCGGCGGTGTCTGCTCGATCTCGCCGCGCAGCGAAGCCAGCGCTGCTTCGATTTCTTCTTTGCTGAAACTTTGCGTGCTTTGCGCCTTTGCGTGAGGCCCGCCCGCTACCGCAGGCGGTTCTGACAAAACCCGCGCACCCGTGATGTCTCCCGTGTCGGTCGCATACCCCAGACGCACGATCGCCTGATATTCTTTTTCCGCGCCGCTCAGAAATTGTGCCAAACGCGTCGCTCGTCCCACCAACACCACCAGCACGCCAGTCGCAAACGGATCAAGTGTCCCGGTGTGACCGACACGTCGCTCACCGATGGTCCTTCGCACAAGCGCGACCACATCGTGCGAAGTCATGCCCGCGGGCTTGTCGATAATGAGCGCGCCGTCCATTGGAACATTGTAGATTTTTGAATTGCGATTGTCGCTCTGTGTACCTCTGTGACCTCTGTGGTTAAATACTGAATCGTTTACCACAGAGGACACAGAGGAAGACAAAGACGAGGAAGATAAAACGATACAAAGCGGGGGATCCGCAAGAAACAGCTGCGCGCCTCGATCCCGCGAAAGCCCGCGAACGCGTCTTTCAACGCGCGGGTAAGTTGCTCGCTGCCAAGCCACGTTCGGTCGAAGAGCTAAGGGAACGCCTGCTCGAAGGCCGCGGCGCAACCAAAGCCGCCGTCGAAGCAGTCATCGAGCGGCTGCGTGAATACGGCTATCTCGACGACGCAAAGTTCGCGCACAGCTTTGCATCCCTGCGCGTGCAGCAGCGGCCCATCGGCAGACAAAGATTGCAACGCGATCTGTGGCTAAAGAAAGTCGATAAGAAAACCGCCGACGAAGCTCTCGATCTGGTTTTTGAAGCAACGCCCGAAGGGGATTTGATCGACCGCGTCATTGCGAAGCGTGTTCGCTTGCGCGGCAAACCAAAGACGCGAGCTGACGCCAAGAAGCTCTTCGATCATTTGTTGCGACAGGGTTTTGCGTTTGAGCTAGTGAGCGACAAAGTCCGGGCGGTGTTGAAAGCTGATCTTGACGATGTGGGGCAGTAGCCCGACGCCGCGTCATAAGCTTTTCTTTGCGTCTTTCGATCGTCTTTGCGCCTTTGCGTGAAATGCATTTTTCGCGCGCAATGGATCACGCAAAGGCGCAAAGGAATACCCAAGCCGCGAAGAGAGCCGTCCGGGGGTAATTCACCTGCTTCCGTTCGCATGGTAAACTCCAATCGATCATGACTGGTAACGAAATTCGCGAAAAGTTTTTGCAGTACTTCGAGCGGCACGGGCATACTCGTGTGCGCTCCAGCCCGCTTTTGCCCGCCAACGATCCGACTTTGCTGTTCACCAACGCGGGCATGAATCAGTTCAAAGACGTCTTCCTCGGCGCTGAGAAGCGCGAGTACCTGCGCGCCTGTTCGTCACAGAAATGCCTGCGCGCCGGCGGCAAACACAACGACCTCGACGAAGTCGGCAAGACCGCGCGGCATCAGACGTTTTTCGAGATGCTCGGGAATTTTTCCTTCGGTGATTACTTCAAGGAAGACGCAATCAAATTCGCCTGGGACCTTTTGGTCAATGAATACAAGCTCGATCCGGCGCGGATGTGGTTTACGGTTTTCGAGGGCGATAACGAAGTTGGGCCTGACGAAGACGCCGAAAAGCTCTGGGCGCAAGTCGGCGCGCCGCGCGAAAGAATCCTGCGCTTTGGCCGCAAAGACAATTTCTGGCAAATGGGAGAGACGGGCCCGTGCGGGCCGTGCAGCGAGATTCACTACTACATGGGTCCTGACGCGAACGACGCGGAGAACTGCGCGGCAAACGTCAACGGCCCCGGCGACACGATCACTGAGCTTTGGAACCTCGTCTTCATGCAATACAACCGGACCGAGATGGAGCAGATAGATTTCAAGGTGGGAGCCCTCACGGGAAAATCTATTGGGAAGCTCCAACCCTTGCCGGCTCCCTCAGTCGACACCGGTATGGGATTGGAACGACTTGCGGTTGTCTTGCAAGGCGTTGAGTCTAACTACGAAACAGATTTTTTTGTTCCGATTATCGATTTCATCGCCAAGCTCTCGCATCACGAGTATGAGCCGCAAACACCAGAAGGCTTTGCAATGCGCGTCATCGCTGACCATGCCCGCGCCGCCGGATTTTCGATCGCGGATAGCATTTTCCCTGGGAATGATTGGCGCGGCTACACGCTCCGGAAAATCATGCGGCGAGCGATTTATCATGGCCGCCATGCATTGGGTTTTCGTGAACCGTTCTTGTATCGAGTGACGAACTTTGTTTGTGACCAGATGCGCAGCGCCTACCCCGAACTCGAAGCACACCGGCAGCTGATCGAACGGATGGTGAGAGCAGAAGAGGAGCGATTTGGTGCAACTCTATCCGTAGGCTTACAGAAGCTCAACGAACTATTAGAGTACCGAAGAGGAGTTGTCCCGCCTTATGACGAACTCGCTTCGATTTATGACACCTTCGGTGTACCGCGCGATTTGATCCGAGTAATTCTTGAGGAGCGAGGCCATCAGATTCCAGAAGACGAATTCCTTGCGAAGTTCGATGAAGCCTTGCGCGGCAAACATCAAGTCGTTGCAACGTTCACAAGTTCGGTCGAGGCATCGGCCGGCGTTCAAAAGCAAGCGTCAATTACTGTCGAAGCAACCGCGAAGGTCACTCCTACGATTGAGGTCAAAGTTCTGCCGGGGCCATACACCGCTACGGTACAAGAGTTGGGGCCAACTGAATTTATTGGCTATGAAAGTACGAAAATCGAGGGTGCATGCGTAACGCGGCTATTCAACAGTAAGCGGGGCACCGAGTTGAAAGCCCTGGATAATCTGAACACGGGCGATGAAGGAGAAGTTGCTCTCAATCGAACACCGTTCTATGCGGAAAGTGGCGGTCAGGTAGGTGATGTTGGCCGACTGTTTGCGCCAACCGAAACGGGTGAGCCGTTAATTGCGACCGTGCTCGATACTTATTCACCGGCACCTGGGCTGATCGTTCACAAAGTAAAGATCGAAAAAGGTTCAATCAGAGTTGGCGACACCGTCACCGCCGAAGTCGATGTGGAAAAGCGTGATGCAACCCGGCGCAATCACACGGCGACTCACCTCGTGCACGCTGCGTTGCGCGAAGTCTTGGGGGGTCATGTGAAGCAGGCGGGCTCGGTGGTGGCGCCGAACTATCTCCGGTTTGACTTCACCCACTATCAACCGATGACAGATGATGAAATCAAAGAAGTCGAGCGGCTGGTCAATGAGCAGATATTGAAGAATGTTACGGTGAAGACGGAGACCATGTCGGTCGAAGATGCGATTCGCGCGGGCGCGACGGCGCTTTTTGGTGAAAAGTACTCCGGCATGATGCGCGTCCTGACGGTACCCGGATTCTCAAAAGAACTCTGCGGCGGCACGCACGTGCGCGCCACCGGCGATATCGGCGTCTTCAAGATTACCAGCGACGAATCGGTCGCTTCCGGCGTGCGCCGCATTCGCGCCGTCACCGGCGTCGATGCCTACGAACGCTTTCGTGAAGACGAAGAGATCATCGGACAGGTCACGAGCAACTTAAGAACTTCTCGCGCTGAATTGCCCGCAATGATTGGCAAGCTGCAAGACGAATTGAAGAAAGCGCGGCGCGAAGCCGACGAACTAAAACTGAAGATCGCCACCGGCGCGGCTGGCAGTGCCGCCTCGAACGGCGATGATGCGCGCGAGGTTGCCGGCGTGCGTGTGTTGGCGCGCGAAGCCAGCGGGCTCGACGCCGCCGGCATGCGCCAACTCTCCGATACTCTGCTGGCGCGAATCAAATCAGGCGTGGTCGTGATCGGTCGCAGCAGTGATGGCAAAGCTTCACTGATCGTGCGCACGTCCGATGATCTCACCAAGAAAGTTCCTGCCGGGTTAATTATTAAGGAGCTTGCACCCATCATCGGTGGCAAGGGCGGCGGCAAAGCCGACATGGCCGAAGGTGGCGGCAACCAGCCGGAGAAACTCGCCGAGGCTCTTGAGGCGAGCTACGGCATTGTCGAGCGCTTGCTGAGCTAGTTTGGAGTTCCGCCTTCAGGCGGCGTCGGTAACAATGTAAACGTTCCGCCTGAAGGCGGTACGCCGATACTTTTTTCAGGCATGTACGATTACCGCCGAATGACCGAGAATGAGCGTGAAGGCGTTATGCAATACCGGCGCCTCCGAAATCTTCCGCTGCATTCGCCGCCTCACTGGGCCATGGGTTTCACCCAGCAGTACCTCATAACGGCCGCTTGCTTCGAACACGCGCCCGTAATTGGGAGGAATCCTGAACGCCTGACCGAATGTGAGGAGCAGATGCTCGCTTCATGCCGGCAGTACACCGCGAACATCTACGCATGGTGCGTCCTGCCAAATCACTACCACGTGCTCGTGAGTTCGCAGCGCATTAAGAGCCTATGTCGAGAACTCGGACGCTTTCACGGACGGTCTTCATTTGCCTGGAATGCTGAAGACGACCAAAGAGGACGGAAGGTTTGGTTTCGCTGCTTTGACCGCGAAATCAGATCCGAGCGGCACTTTTGGGCGACAGTAAATTACATTCATCACAATCCCGTGCATCACGGTTACGTAGAAAAATGGCAGGACTGGATTTGGTCGAGTGGAGAGAAATTTCTCGAATCAGTCGGCCGCGCGCGCGCAACTCAACTTTGGAGAGACTACCCCGTGTTGGACTACGGGAAAGGGTGGGACATCTAACTTCGGAGCTTTCAAGGCGCAGATGATCCTTGAAGCAGGCCGCCTGAAGGCGGTACTCCAAACATCCGGCGAATGGCTGAGCACTTAATCATTGCTATCGACGGCCCGGCGGGCGCGGGCAAAACGACGATCGGGCGGATGCTCGCGCGCGAACTGGGATTGCTCTACATCGACACCGGCTCGATGTATCGCGCAGTGGCGCTGGCAGTGATCGAATCAGGCACGAATGAAACCGACGACGTGACGGTGGGATCGCTGGCAGAACGCATTGATATCGATCTCGCCGGCGATCCGGATTCGTTGCGAGTGACGCTTGATGGCCGGGACGTCACGGATCGCACTCGCGACGAAGACGTCACGGACATGTCTTCGATCATTTCGACAATTTCCGCCGTGCGGCGGGCCATGGTTCGACGACAGCGCGAGCTGGGCCGGCGCGGCGCGGTGATGAACGGACGCGACATCGGCACCGTTGTCTTTCCTTCGGCTGATTACAAATTCTTCCTGACGGCGACGCCGGAAGCGCGCGCCGAACGACGCCTGGCCGAAGAACGCCAATTCAATCCGGCCGCGACTTACGAAGAAACGCTCGCCGACATGACTGAACGCGATCGACGCGACAGCACGCGAGAAGACTCGCCGCTGGTGGCTGCGCCGGACGCGGTCGTGCTCGATACGACGGGCGTGCCGATTGACGAAGTGCTGCGCCAGATGATGTTGGAGATCGAAAGGCGAAGCTGAGCCGCCGGAGGATCGGGCGATGAAGTTTTATACGTTTTCATTTAAGAACGAAGCGATCTGGTCGATGATTTTCAGCCTTGTGGGGTTAGCCGTCGGAGGCTTGATCTCGGTGACCGTTTGGCTATTGCGTCGGTAGTACCGTAACTGGCCCTTGCTTACGCGCGGGCTTCTGACACCTATCGTAACGAGCGCGTGTCAGAAGCCCGACCGTTAGGGAGGGCTCGCTAGCAAAAACACATGTTCACCGGAATCATCGAAGAACTCGGTCATGTGCGCGAGGTTGAAAAGCGCGGCGACGATGCGTGCATGGTCATCGAAGCGCGCACGGTCACTGAAGGCTCGCGTGATGGCGACTCGATAGCCGTCAACGGTGTGTGCCTGACGGCGCTCGCCGTGCAACCGGATTCATTCGCCGCGGATGTTTCCAAAGAGACGCTCTTTCGTTCTACGCTCGGAAGCTTGGGTGCTGGCTCGCCAGTGAACCTGGAACGATCGGTGACCCCCGTCACGCGGCTCGGCGGCCACATCGTGCAGGGCCACGTCGATGCGCGCGGGAAATTTATCAACTCCGAAAGCCACGGCGAGTCGTGGACTTTTCGCATTGCTTACCCGAAAGAGCTTGCCCGGTACTTAGTTTTCAAAGGCTCAGTGGCGGTCGAAGGCATTAGCCTGACAATTGCTGAATTGACTGATGATTACTTTGAGATCGCCGTGATTCCGAAGACGTGGGAGGTCACGAACTTCTCCCATCTGAAGCCGGGCGACGAAGTGAATCTGGAAGTCGATGTAATTGCGAAATACGTGGAACGGATCCTGAGTCTCGCGCCTCGCGAAGCAGCCACCGATCGTGTTCAATAGAAAACCGAGCCGATCTAAGCTATAAGTACTTATGGCTCGATCTCGACGCCCAAGGAGAATACTCATGCTGGATGTAAAGCACCTGGAACTTAAGTATGTGACAAACAGAGAGGGTGACAAGACCGCGGTGATTCTGCCGATTAACGACTTCCAGGAGTTAATGGAGGACATTGAGGACTTGGCGGCGGTGGCCGAGCGGCGTGAAGAGCCCACGATTTCCCACGAGCAGTTACTTGCCGAGCTGAAGAAAGATGGACTCATATAGGATTGAATGGAAGCGCTCGGCAATCAAGGAATTGAAGGCATTGCCTAAAGAGGTTGTTTCCAGAATCTCAAAGGCAGTTGGCGAGCTATCGATGAACCCATATCCACACGGAGTCAAGAAACTCAGCGGCTCCGAGCATACCTATCGAATTAGACAAGGCTCTTATCGAGTCGTATTTACCGTGACGAAAGTAACTTCGGTCGTTGAGGTAGTTCGAATCGGCCACCGAAAGGATGTTTACGATGGGTGATCGCGGAGTCGCAAATCTTTGCCCGGCGCGGTAAGATTATCCAAACAAGGATTTCAAATTCCAGATTACAGATTCAAGAGAATTCCAGATTACAAATTCCAAAGATGGCATTCGCATCCATTCCTGACGCCGCTGCTGATATTCGCGAAGGGCGAATGATCATTATCGTGGACGATGAAGACCGCGAGAACGAAGGCGATCTGGTTTGCGCGGCGGAAAAAGTCACCCCCGAGATCATCAATTTCATGGCCCGGCATGCGCGCGGTCTGATCTGCCTGCCGCTGACCGAAGAACGTTGCGAGGAATTGCATCTGCCGATGCAGGTCAGTGAGAACACTTCGACGCTCGGCACGGCGTTCACGATTTCGATCGAAGGTCGGCGTGGCGTGACTACCGGAATCTCAGCGGCCGATCGCGCCACCACGATTCTGACCGCCGTCGATCAGCGCACCAAGCCGCAGGATCTGGCGCGTCCGGGCCATATCTTTCCACTGCGCGCGAAGAAGGGCGGCGTGCTGGTTCGTCCCGGCCAGACGGAAGCGGCCGTGGATATCGCGCGCATCGCCGGCATGTATCCCGCCGGCGTCATCTGCGAAATCATGAACGAAGACGGCACGATGGCGCGGCTGCCGCAACTGCGCGACTTTGCCGTCGTGCACGGCCTGAAGGTGATCACGGTTGCCGATCTGGTTCGCTATCGCATCAGCAAAGAAGTCCTGGTGCGCCGCGCCGCCGAAACCGATTTGCCGACGGTGTATGGACGCTGGCGCGCCGTCGCGTTCGAGAACACGATCAACGGCGACGTGCATTTGGCGATGGTGATGGGCGACGTGCGCACAGACGATCCCGTGCTGGTGCGCGTGCACACGGAAAACGTCACTTGTGACATGTTTGGCTCGACGATTGATGACACGGGGTTTCAGCTTCGGCGCGCGCTCGAGAAAGTCTCGGAAGCAGGCCAGGGCGTGGTGCTTTATCTGCGCCAGAGCGAACACGGGCTCGACTTAATTCATCAACTGCGCACGTACGCGTTGATGCAGGAGCGCGGCTTTAGCAAACGCGAGGCGAGCACCGAAACCGGTTACGGGCTCAACCGCGATTACGGCGTGGGCGCGCAGATTCTGCACGAGCTGGGACTGCGGCGAATTCTTTTGCTCACTAATCATCCCCCCAAAGTAACGGCCCTCGAAGGTTTTGAATTGGAAGTTGTAGGCAACGTGCTGCTGGGTTCTCCGGCATCCGAAGGAACGACGAAGAGAAACGAGTTGGCAGCGGTGCGCAACGAGCCTTGAAATTCCCCTGCTTTCAGTTTACAAACAATGATAGAGGTTAGAGGTTAGATATCAGATGTCAGCGAACTGAGCACGAAGGACTAACATCCTAGATCCAGCATCCGACCTTCGGCTTTTCGGGCTCTCCCTCAAAAACTTTGAAGCTATGATGGGGGCCGCCCATCGGTCTGAAATCAATTTGAGATCTCAGACACGCGGCTTGCGCCAATGCCTGTAGATAACCATCGCGATAATTCAGCCGCAGCACCGAGTGGCGACCCGAAGCCAACTCCAGGCGTGGGCCCGCTCCGCAGAGGCTTAAGACGTTTTACGCGTCGCCATGCAGTGATCTCGGGGATCATTATCGCCGCTGGTGTGGTCGCCCTCATCCTAATCGGGCTGGTCGCTTATCGCATGGGCGCGGTCGATCGCTACGTGGCCAATCAGATCAAAGGCACGCTGTCGACGTACGGCATCCGCGCGGAAATCAAAGAAGCGCATACGTTGCTGTTGCCGCAGACAGTCGAGATGCTCGGCGTCGAGCTCTTCGATGCGACCACGGGCGAAAAGCTGGGCAAGATCGATCGACTGCTGGCCACGGTGCGCATCGAGGATCTTTATGCGCTGAATCTACGGCGCAACATCAATCTGAAAGACCTGACCGTCGAAGGCCTGGAGCTTTGGGTAGACTTTGACTCCGAAGGGCGATCGAACTTTCGCAACATACATATTCCGCCGCCCGAACCGAACGCGCGAATTCTGTTTGCTTATTCGACCGCGCACATTGAATTGAAAAATGCGCACGTGCATTACGGCGATGCGCTGCACAGCCTGTCAGGCGAAGCGCGCAACCTGCGCGCCACGATTGCTCCTGACGATCCGAACAACCCCGCGGGCAGCGGGATGAACGCTTTCACACTGAGCGCGGCGAATTCGACATTTGTCTATGATGGAAGACCAATTAACAACATCGACTTCGATGCGAAGGGGCGCGTCAATGAAACTCGCGCCGAGATTTCTGATTTGACGTTGCGCTCGCCGGTCGCCGAGGCGCACCTGCAGGGCGTGCTTGATGATTGGCGCGCGCTGCGATATCACCTGAACGTGACGTCGAGCGTCGATCTCACGCAGGCTTCGGACATTCTGCAAGTCGGAACGACACTGCGCGGCGCCGGCAATTTCGTCGGCACGATCAGCGGTGAGGGCGAGCGCTATCAGGCTGAAGGCAGCATCAAGAGTGACGCGCTCGCCGCGGACGGGCTGCGTTTGCAGGGACTGAATGTCAACGGCAAAGGATCGGGGCAGGGGAAAAGTTACGACTTCAACGGGCGCGCGGTCGCTCAGCTATTGACCGCGGGCGACTTTCAACTCAACGCCGTGCAGCTCACCGGCGGCGTGATGGGCACGGGTTCTGACTTCCGTTGGATCGGCGACCTGCGCGCGGCGGCTGAGAAGGGCTACGGCACGACGATCGCGGGATTGATTTTGCGCGACGCGCGCGCGGAATATCGCGGCGGCGTGCTTACGGCTTCAGCGCCGCAACTCTCCGGCAGCAGTCTCACGTCAGCAGACGCGAGAGTTCAGCAGGGCATCTCTGCGAAAGACCTGCGCGTGAAAGTCGAAAACGGAACGACGACGGCGACGGTCGCGAGCGCGAAGGCCGGCAAGATTGAATCAGCAAACGCGACCTTCGATAGCGTCACGATAAATAACATCGATGTCAGCAGCCACGCCGGCACTAGCGTCGTCAACATGAAAGAAGCGCAGGTCGGCGCTGCCAGTGCGCTCGGCGCGCAAACCGGCAGCATCAACATCGCCGGCGTGAGGTTGGCGATTCACAATGGCCGCATCGAAGGATCGACGAACGACATCATGGTGGGCCCGGTCACGCTGGAAAAGGGCCGCCTCGATGGTGTGAAAGTCGCGCGGCCGGTATTTACGATCGAACCGTCGGGAAGTTATCGCGTCAGTTCGGACCTGAGCATCGGCGGCGGCGTCCTCGGTGAAATGAGACTCGGCCCCGCGCGCGCCAACGTGATTGCTACCAGCGATCAAGTTCAACTGAACAACTTCACCGCGGAAACGCTGAACGGCCGCGCCGGCGGCAACGCCACGATCGCCCGCACAAAGAACGGCGCCTCACGGGTCAGCGCCACTTTCGATAACTTCGATGTCCCGGGGTTGATCACCGTGCTGTCGGGGCGCGTGGTTCCGCTCGCCAGTAACGCGACCGGAAAAGCGGAGCTGGCGTTCACGGGAACCGACCTGAGCACCATGACCGGCAGCATCAACGCGCGGCTTCTCGGCGCGCCGCTCGCAGCGGGCAGCGATCTCACTCCGCTTTCGGGCGACCTGGCGATCACGGCAAACCACGGGTTGTTTCAGATTCAGCGCGCCAGCCTGCAAACGATTGCGACGAAGCTGAATGCGACGGGAGAGTTTTCGCTTGACCGTGATTCCAATTTGCGAATCGATCTCGCTTCCACTGATGCTACGGAACTGCAACGCGTGCTGATTTCGTCAGGAGCAATTCCCGAACTCGAGGAACAGTTCCACACCTACGGAATCGACCTCGGCGGCAAACTCGTCTTCAACGGCACGCTGCAAGGCGCGCTGAAGGATCCGATTGTCAACGGCCATGCGGAGCTGGGTTCTTTGATCGTCAATGGCCGCGACCTGGGGTCGCTGACCGCGAACCTGGCATCGACTGCCGCCGAGATGCATGTCAACGACGGGCGTCTGGCGCAGCCGGGCGGCGGCGGCGCGCAATTCGCGCTGGTCGTGCCGCGCACGGGCGCGGACAATATTTCGATCGATGCGACGCTGGATCGGATGAACGCGGGCAATCTGCTCGCCGCGTTGCCCCTGAAGAAAGAAACGCGCGATCAAATCGGCGACACTCGAGCAGACGCGTCCGGCGCTTTGAAGATCACCGGCATGCCGAACAAGATGAGCGGCACTGCCGATCTGCGTTTTGGGCCAGGACGTTTGGCAGGCGAGGCTCTACAAAACCTCGCGGCGCATGCCACGTTCAGCGGTTCCGTCGTTAACGTGGACAAGGTCGATGTGAATTTTAGCAACGGCCACTTCGCTGGCAGCGGCAGGTACGACACGGTTGCGAAAGCCTTTGAGGTCGCAGCGAGTGGCGATCGCGTCTCTCTCGCGTGGCTCGAAACTCTTGCCGATCGGCCGAGCTTGCCAAAGCTGACCGGTATTGCGGTGATCCGAAACCTTACGGCCAAGGGCATCCTCAACGATGTTTCGACTTACGAAATTAATTTTGACGCGGAAAGCACGAACGTGACGCTGGATGGCCATTCAGCCGGCGCGGTGAAATTGTTCGGTGAAACTGCGAACAAACACCTCAACGCTACTTTCACGATGACCGGTTTGCTGGGTCCAAAGGCGCAAGTCGTTACCGCCAGTGTCGACCTTTCAAACGAAAAGCTTCCCGCCCGGGTTGATGCGACAATTACCGACGCTGACCTGACTCAGGTTTTCAATGTCCTGGTGCCCGACAGCGACAGTGCGATCACCGGAAGCGCGACCGGCACGCTCGCGCTCAGTGGCAATCTGATGAGCGAGAACGATCAGGGCGAAGAGACGCTTTCGCTCGGAGGTTTGACCGGCACGGCGACCTTCACTAAATTCTCAGCCGAAGTCGAGAACAATACGCTCTCAGCCGCCGGCCCGGTCACGATCGATGTCGGGCGCAATGAAATGACGGTTCGGCCAACCCAGTTCACCGGGCCGGGTACCGACGTAAGACTAGGAGGGTTGATCGCCACCAGTCACGGCGGTCGTCAGGATTTCGAAGTCACGGGCGATGTCAACCTAACGATCCTCAGTCACCTCTCGCACGATCTTTTCTCTTCCGGCAAGGCTAAGCTGGCGCTGCAAGTTGCCGGAACTTATGAAAAGGCGCTCGTCAAGGGCACGGCTACGGTAACCAGCGCCTCGGTCTCGGTGTTGGTTGGCGACCAGCGCATCACGCTGTCGAGTCTGGATGGAGCGATCATTTTCAATGCCGATCAGGCGCAGATTGAAAGGTTCAACGGCACGCTCGGCGGTGGCAAGGTAACCGCCTCGGGAGGCGCCGTCATCGCCGGGCCGACGCGCGGCCGCTTCATTCTAAATGTTCACGGCACCAACGTGAGGCTGAATTATCCGCAGGACTTTCGGTCCACGGTGGACGCCAACCTCGACCTCAGCGGAGACCTCAACAGCCAATTCATCAGCGGCAACGTCTATGTGCGTCGCACCGAATACACCAAGGACATCAGGCTTGAAGAGTTGGTCAATCGCCGCCCGCAACCTTCGATCGAAGAAGGCGGCCAGTTCAAGTTTGCCCAGACCGCGAACTTCGACAAACTGTACGTCGAAGGCCGGAACGCGCTGGTGATGCATAACAATCTGGGTGATGTAGTGGCTTCAGTTGCTTTGCGGCTGGATGGTCCCGTGACCGATCCAATTGTGCAGGGAAGAATCACGGCGACGCGCGGCACCCTCAATTTTCGCAACGCTCCGTACGAACTCACGCGCGGACTGGTTGAGTTTCCCGCGCGCTTTGGCGCCGATCCGATCATCAACATCGAAGGCCAATCGGTGATTCGCGGCTATCGCGTGACGGCTTTGCTCGAAGGGCCGCTCTCGCATCCGACCACGAACGTTAGTTCAGAACCGTCGCTGCCTCAGGGCGATGTCGTTTCACTGGTGCTGAACGGAACGCTCTCTTCGACTGACACCAGCACGTCGGTGCTGGCCCAATCGGGTTTGGGAACGGCGGCGAGCTTACTGACCGACGCGCTGGTAAATGCGCCCGTGTCGCGGGCCACGAACAAACTGTTCGGTCTCAGCCGCGTGGAAATCAATCCGGTGCTTGCCGGCAACAGTTCGACGCCGACGGCGCGTCTGACAGTCGCGCGCCGCATCAGCAAAGACATGACCGTAACCTATTCGACAAACATCGCTTCAGATCCGAATCAGGTGCTTTCGGTCGAGTATCGCCTGTCGGACCGGCTGTCTTTTGTGGCCGACTATGAACAAGGCTCGCTCAGAAATCTGAGCACGCGAAATAACAACTATAGTTTTGAGATCAGGTTCCGGAAGAGATTTTGAAAAGGCAGAAGGCAGAAGGCAGAAGGCAGAAGGCAGAAAGCAGAAGGCAGAAGGCAAGCAGCAAACGCGTTCGGGGTTTCTGCGTACTGCCTACCGCCGTCTGCCTGCTGCTGCTTGGGACGGCGATGACCACGCTCGCCCAGGTCGGCGATTACGAAGGCCGGCCGGTCGCGTCCGTCGAAGTAGTTCTGAAGGGCTCGCCCGATCCATCCGCTCAGGCTGAGTTTCGATCGCTGCTGAAGATTTCGCCCAACACCGAATACTCGGCAGTCGCGGCGCGCCAGTCGCTGCAGTATCTCTTCGAGTCGGGGCGCGTGGCCACCGCGCAAATCGAAATCACCGAGGCCGAAGCAGGCGGCGGACGAAACCGGCCCATTCGCGTGCGGTTTGTCATCGAGCGGCAGATCGTGATCTCCGGCGTGAGCTTGCGACTAACTCCGGCCACGGGAACTCCGGTTGCCCGCGACGAAATTCGCGCGCGCCTCAGTCTGCTCGAGCCGGGTCGGCGCTATTCGCAACGCGCCATCGAACGCAACGCGGACGAGATTCAGGCTTATCTGCGCGATCGCGGATACTACAGCGCCGCGGTCGAGCCGAGCGAAGAGTCCGATCCTTCGGACGCGACCGGAACTCGCCGCCGCATCATCTACACGATCACTCCGGGCGAGCCGGCTAAAGTCGCCTTCTTCACAATCAACATCAAAGACTTCGATCCGAAGAGTGTTCAATCGACCTTGAAACTACAGCCGGGCGCGCTGTTCACGACTGATGCGCTTGGCGAAGACGTGAGTCGAATCCGGCAGGCAATCCTGGCGCAGGGCCGCCTGGCGCCCTTGCTGGACGATCCGATTCCCCGACGCAATCCCGAAACCAAGCAGATAGAGATCACGCTGGAGGGCAAGATCGGGCCGAAGGTCGAGGTCGCATTCAAGAATTACCCCTTGAGTGAAAAGAAGCAGAGAGAACTGCTGCCCGTCAAGCGCGAAGGAGGCGTCGATTTTTCAGCGATCGAGGAAGGCGCGCGGCGCGTAAAGAATCAACTTCAGCAGCAAGGCTATTTCTTTTCCGACGTGAATCCCATCTGCACGGTGACACCGCCTACGCCGACCACGATTAATAACGGAACGGTAGAGACTTGCCAGAACCTAAACGCGGCGGAGCTCGGCGCTGAAACCCTCAACATCACCTACGAAGTCGTTCTTAGACGCCGCTTGAAGCTCACCGAAATTCGGATCACCGGCACCAACAAACTGAGCTTCTTTGACGTTGCTGAGGAATTGAAGACGCAGAAGGCCAGCGCCGCCGGTTTCCTGCCATTTCTCGGCGGCTATGGCCGAGGGTATACCAACAACGCGCTGCTTCAGGAAGACATTCGCACCATCAAGGCTCATATGCAGGACCTCGGCTATCGCGGCGCGGACGTAAACGTCGTCGAGGGCATCGGGGTTAACAACGACACCCTGATCATAACTTTCAACGTCACGGAAGGGCCGCTGACGCGCGTGGCCGCCATCGAGATTCGCGGTGAGAAAGCTTTTCCCCACGATCTGCTGCGCAAGGAAATCAAAACGATCGTCGGCGGGCCCTACTCGCGCCTCGAAGCTCGAGCTGACACTGACCGGCTGCTCAATTTTTACGCGCGCGAAGGCTATATCGATGCGGAAGTCCAGCCGTCAACCGACCCCTTGCCGAACAAGGGCGGCGATGAGCAGGTGCGGCTCATCTTCACCATCACCAAAGAAGGCGCGAAAGCGATCGTCAACGAAATCGTCGTGAATGGAGTGACCGGCAGCGCCGCGGTTCAGCGCGCAAAGCGCGCGGCCATCCTCCGCGCTATTCCGCTGTCTCCGGGCGACGTCCTGCGCGCCGATCGCAAGAACGAAGCCGAGCGCGCGCTGTACGTCACTGACGCGTTTCGGCAGGTGTTGATTAGTCAGGCGCCGGCCGGCGACGGGCCGAATGGCTCGAAGAAGTACGACGTGATCGTGGACGTGGAAGAAAAGAAGCCGCGCGTGATCGAATATGGCGGCGGCTATTCGACTGACACCGGCGTGCTCGGCCTGTTGGAGTTGACCAACGTCAATTTCATGAACAAGTTGCGCCAGGGAGCGATCCGCGTGCGCGCCAGCCAGCGGCAGCAACTGGTGCGTTTCGAGTTTCTCGATCCGCGCTTTACGCGTTATGGCACGAGACAATTTTCGCCGCTGGCGATTTCGGTCCAGTACCTGCGCGATTCGACCATCACGCGGTTCTTTCGCTCGACGATCGATCGCGGAACCTTCGGCGTCGTGCAACGCCTGGATGCGAAGGGAAATCCGATCGACGTGCTCGGAAACCAGGCGGGCCAGCCGACGATTAACCGTTTCACTTTCGGCGTGGAAACACAGCGAGTGTTGAGCCAGAAAAATCGCAGCATAGTCTTTCTTCATTACAACTATGAAGACGTGCGCCTGCGCAACATCGATAGTCTGCTGATCAAAGACATTTTGGTGCCCGATGAAGTCGTGCGCCTTTCGCGCTTTGGCGCCTCGTTTGTCTTAGACACGCGCGAGCGTTGCGAGCGGCGCCTCCCCGGCAGTTCGGGTGAAGAAGAATCGATCGCACCGAACGGCGAAGTCTGCCGGTACAACCAGCTTGACGCGACGCGCGGGCAATTCCTGTCGGCGGATTATAGCGTGGCGGCGCGGTCGCTCGGCGGCAACACTTCGTTCAGCCGCTTTACGTCTTCGTATCACACTTATTACAAAGTCGGGCGCGCGCGCGGCACGGTGCTGGCCGGCAATCTCACCGTTGGGCTCGCGCAGGTGTTTACCCCGCGAGACCGCAACGGCAACGGCCGGATTGATGACTTCGATCGCCTGCTGCCGATCAGCGAACGGTTTTTTTCCGGCGGCGCAACGACGCTGCGCGGCTTTGGTTACGAAGAAGCCGGGCCGCGACAGGCAATTGTTCCGCAGGGCCAGTTTCGCGATCGGTCCGGCAAACTTATTGCGATCAACCCGTTCACCGTTCCGATCGGCGGCAATGCCCTGATGGTGACGAACCTGGAAGCTCGCGTGCCGGTAACCAGAGATCTACAAGTCGTGCCTTTTTATGACGGCGGGAATGTATTTCGCAGCGCGAGTGATATCTTTCATGCGCAACCGATCGTCCGCACCGGAAATTTTCTGGAAGACGTTAACGCCCAGAATTTACGCCAGCGTTGGACGAACACTGTGGGCTTGGGCGCGCGATTCAAGACGCCATTCGGCGGCGCGCTGGCAATTGACTACGGATACCTCTTGAATCCGCCGCAGTTTCTGATCCCTCAGGGATTGAACACCAACGCTCCGTTCACCGCGATCTATCGTTTGCACCAGGGCCAAATTCAATTTCGTTTCACGCAAACGTTCTGAGCGGCACAGCGAGAAAGAGAGCGAGAGCTGGAGAGCAACGAAAGGAAAGCCGAAACAATGAAAATTGAAAAGTGTAAATTGGAAATTGCAAATTTGATCGGTAACGGCCATTGCCCATTGAAGCCGAACAATTTTCAATTTTCAATTTTCAATTTGCAGTTTTCAATTCCTTCGCCCTTCGCCCTTCGCCCTTCGCTCCTGGCCCTTTGCACTTTGCTCTTGGCCCTTTGCCCTTCCGCGCAGGGGCAAGTCATAGCCGACAAAACCGTCGCCAGCGTTACTAACGGCTCGCGCGCGACGCCCGATCTAATTACCTATTCGGATCTGATTTGGCAACTGGCGATCGAGCCGGCCACGCCGTTCGCTGAGAAACCAAGCTCGGAAAATCTCAACCGGGCTTTGCGACTGCTGGAAGATCAGGTGCTGGTGCTGCAGGAAGCGCGCAAGCTGCCCAGCGCCGACACGCCTGAGGCCCGCAAAGACCGCGATGAAGAGGTCAAGAAGCGCCGCGATGAGCTCGCGCAGTTGATGGGATCGGCGGCTCGGTTGCAGGAGCGCATGACGCGCGTCGGACTCACCAGCGAGCAATTGGATTCGATCCTGCGCGACCGCGTGATGGTTGACAAGTATTTCGATTTTCGCTTTCGCGCGTTCGTGGTAATCCCGGACAAGGAACTCACCGACCGTTACAACGAAACCTACGGGCGCGCACGCAATAGTGGGCGTATCGTGCCCACCTTCGACCAGGTGCGCAGCCGCATCTACGAAGAGCTCAGAAACGCGAAGATCGCTGCCGAGATCGACGCGTTCGTGGACAACCTGCGCGACCAACCGGGCACGGAGATCGTCGTCCTGCGTCCGGTCTAAGCACAGAGGTCAGAGGTCAGAGGTCAGAAATCTGATCTCTGACCTCTGATTTCTGACCTCTGTCTTCTGAATCCGACCGCAATTCGTCGTTTCCTAATACTTCAAACCGAAGTTTTCCGTAGCGCCGATGCCGGCCTTTGCGGTCGGGTGCTGGAACCGGACAATGACGATCAGGATCAAGTCAAAAAACCGTCGACTCGTGCTGCGCGCGATGCTCGTCTTCGTGCTGCTCGCAGTTGTTGGCGGCGCAGGTCTGCTCACAAATTCCTATCGCTCGTACGCAAAGTTGGTGGACACGCGCCTGGCGCGTGGTTATTTGACCAGCCGCGGCGGGATCTTTGCGGCGCCACGCACGCTGCGTCCGGGACAAAAGTTTTCGCGCGACGAATTGGCGGTCGTTTTGCGTCGCACCGGCTATCTCGAAACTGATAGCGCCAGCGAGATTTGGAACGGGAGCTTTGCAGTAAGCAGCGACGCAATCGAAATTCGTCCGGCGAACGACGGCGGGTACCCGGAAGCGGTTAGATTGACGTTCGACCGCGACGGACGCATCGCTGAAATAACCGGCGACGGTGTCACCCTGGATCGATTTGCGCTGGAGCCTGAAGCGCTCACCAACGATGCGCGGATGAAGGAGGGCGCGCGCCGTCCACTCGCTTTCAAAGAAATTCCAACGGTACTGGTGCAGGCGATCACTTCAATAGAAGACCGCCGCTTTTTCGATCATCACGGCCTGGATGTCTTTGGCGTGGCGCGAGCACTGTTGCGCAATGCTGGCGACGAGCGCATCGGCCAGGGCGGTTCGACCATCACTCAGCAACTGGTCAAGAACACCTACCTAACACCCGAGCGGACGCTGCGACGCAAGTACGCGGAAGCGATGCTCGCCTTCACAATCGAACGGCGACTGTCTAAGGAAGATATTTTTGCGCTTTACTGCAACGAGATTTATCTGGGGCAGCGCGGCGCGCTCGCTGTTCGCGGCGTCGACCAGGCGGCGCGCGTGTATTTCGGAAAAACTCTGAATGAACTGACAGTCAGCGAAGCCGCGACGATCGCCGGCATGATTCAGAGCCCGGCGCACTACTCACCAATTGTGCATAACGACGCGGCCAGTGCGCGGCGCAACACCGTGCTGGGCACGATGGTGCGCGACGGCTTCATCACGCTCGAACAGGCCGCGGCGTCGGCGAAAGAGCCTTTGACGATCTCCGATTTCGATCCAGCGCGCGAATCGTCCGCTCCGTACTTTATCGATTACGTGAATCGTCTGGTTGATCGTGGCACGGGCGTCCCGCCCGTGGATCATGCGCAGGATGCGCATGCCACAATCACCACGCTCGATGTCGATCTGCAGCGCATGGCTGAAGCGGCAATCAAACGACAGCTCGATCGCCTCGATGAGATTTACAAGCCACGCGGTCTGACCCCGCAGGCCGCGCTGGTGGCGCTCGACCCACGCACAGGCGACGTTTTGGCGATGGTCGGCGGTAAGGACTACGCCGCGTCGCAACTGAATCGCGCCACAGACGCGCGCCGCCAACCCGGTTCGGTCTTCAAGCCTTTCGTTTACGCGACCGCGTTGGAAGGCGGGATGTCGCCGCTCCAAACTTTCAAAGACGCGCCGCAGACGTTCACGTACGATCACAAATTCAAGTACCGTCCCGCGAATTACGGTGGCGGGTATTCGATGCGCGATGTTTGGTTGCGCACCGGCCTAATCAAATCGCTCAACGTCGTGACGGTGGATGTCGCAATGCAGGCCGGCCTGGCGCGCGTCGCTGACACGGCGCAAAATTTTGGCCTGCCGCGGCCCGTGCCGTATCCAGCGCTGGCGCTCGGCACGACGGAAGTTTCACCGGTGCAGATCGCCTCGGCCTACGCGGCGTTCGCCAACGGCGGCCAGCGAATTCAACCGAATGTTGTGGCGCGATCCGTGTCAGAACCGGGAGCGGGCCGGGGTCCCCGCGCGGGCAGCCCGCGTGGGGTGGAGGATGCGACCGGATCAAAAAGTCAGTTTGAAAATGAAGCGCAAGGGAACGATCAAGTGATTCAGCCAGGCACGGCGTTCATGATCACGGACATGCTGCAAGGCGTGATCGAGGAGGGCACGGCCCGCGCCGCGCGCGGGAAAATACCCAAAACAGCCATAGCTGGCAAGACCGGAACGTCGCGCGACGGCTGGTTCGTGGGCTATTCCAAGAACCTGGTCTGCGCGGTGTGGATTGGATTCGATGACAACAAGCAATTAGGTCTGACGGGCGCGGAGGCGGCTTTGCCGGCCTGGGTTGATTTCATGAAGAACGCAGTTGATTTGCGGCCCGAACTCGGTGGCAAATCCTTCGATCGGCCTGACGGCATCACCATTGTTGAGATCGATCCCGAAACCGGCCAGCTCGCGACCGGCCTTTGTCCGCTCCATGAACGCGTCGCGATCGCCACCACGCAAGCCCCGTTTTCCGAATGCTATCGTCACAACGTCTATTTCGATCTTACTAACTCGTCGGAGCAAGCAAAGACCGAGACGCCTGCTCTCGCTAAATCTGAAATGCCGCATCCGAAGGATCGCCAGAAGTATCCAGCGGGAGAATTCGCTTTGTTGCGCGATACGCGGGTTGATACTGACAAGAGTGGAAGAAAAGTCCTGGTGAATGAGATGCGGCTTCAGGGGAGATAGTGTTCGCGGCGATGCCGGCTGATGTACGGAGTGTCTTGACCGCTTTCGCTCCACCAGGAGCGAGATGTTTATGGCACCTGCTTGACCTAACTGAACCCAAGCTCCTTTAGGAGCGAAATCTCACATTCCGCTCCCAAAGGAGCTCACTAAATTCTTGAATTGCTTGGGGGCTATAAACATCTGGCCCCTACGGGGCCAAGGGAGCACCTTCCGCACCTCGGGCGGCAGCGCCGCAGAATCAGTTCTTCTCCAAAATCACTTCTGCAATCGCATGTTCGGTGGTGTGGGCGATCGAGAGATGGGCCGAGGTCGCGCCCGATTCTTCGTAGAGTTCGCGCGCGCGGCCGTGGAAGGAAATCAGCGGTGCGCCTGATTCTTTCGCCGACACCTCGACATCCTGCCAACTGATCCCGCCACTCCAGCCGGTCTGCAAAGCTTTCAGCGCGGCTTCTTTTGCCGCGAAGCGCGCGGCATAATGTTGGGCAGCGACTGCGCCCCGCGATTCGCAGTAGGCGCGCTCGGCCGCGGTGAATACGCGCTCGGCAAAGCGCGGGGTGCGCTCGATGCTACGGCGCACGCGCCGGACTTCGATAATGTCGATGCCGATGGAAATGATCATGGACGATTCCGCAACTAAAAAAGCCGGTTTCTACTGGCGCGAACGCGACGGCGTGCGCGCGCTGGTTTGCGCGCCGCTGGAACAGGACGGCTTTACTAACGCATTTTCAACTCGCCTTGGCGGCGTGAGCCCGATGCCACTCGACGCGCTCAACCTCGCCGGCTTCAACGAAGACGACGCGGAAAATATTTACGAGAACCGCCGCCGCTTCCTGAAACTCTTTGACGGCGGATGGACCCTGACCGGCTGCTGGCAAACGCACAGCGCCGACGTGCGCATTGTCCACGGCGAGCAGGACGCGCAACCCAAACCGGGCGTGCTTGGCGACGAAAAATATTGTGACGCGCTCATTAGCCGGACGCCGAAAATTCTCCTGGCGGTAAAGACCGCCGACTGTGTTCCGATACTGCTAGGCGATTCAAAGACCAGAGCATTCGCTGCGGTTCACGCTGGCTGGCGCGGGACATCGGCATCGATCGTCCTGGGCGGAATCAGCCAACTGCAAAGCGAATACGGAACGCGGGTCGAAGACGTGCGCGCCGCGATTGGGCCGGCGGCCAACAGTTGTTGCTATGAAGTCGGCAGCGAAGTCGTCAAAGTATTCAAAGAGCGCTTTCCGCAATCAGATCATTTGTTCACGCCCACCCGCGCAGGTCACGCGCGGATCGACTTGCAAAAAGCGAATCGCGATCAGCTAATCTCGGCCGGCGTCTCACCCGATCGCGTTCACCTCGCGCCGTTGTGCACGATGGACCGCACGGATCTTTTCTTTTCCTACCGTCGCGAGAAAAAACTGTACGGCCGCGTCGGGCGTCTGATGTCTGTGATCGGCCGCGCTTGAAAACCGGCCATTAAGCGCTTCTCGCTTTTGAGTAAGCCGCGGCAACGACGGCGGAGTCAAAGTGCTCGCGGAAGGCGACAATCTTGCCGTCGCGAAGGGTAAAGATGTGAACAAAGTCGCTGGCGTATTCGCGGCCGTTGGCTTTTACCCGCCACTTGTAATGACCGAGGGACACGACCTTGTTTCCCTGCGCTACAAACTCGCGTGGCTCGAACTCTATGACATCCTGATCTCGCGCGAGCGTAGCGAAGAACTCTCTGACGCCATTGCGGCCGTTTCGCTTACCAGCCACGGGCACGCCTTCGATTTCCGGCAACTGCCAGGTAACATCATCTGACATTTGATCGAGTAGCGCCTGAATGTTTCCAGTCTTGAAGTTGTTGTAAGCCTGTTGGACTATTGCTGTGTTCTCTTGTTCGCTCATGGTTGTTTCCTTTCTGGAGCGCACGCATCCCTGCGCGCGGTTCATCGGCATCCCTGCCGGTTCTCTTGGATCTACTGCTATGCCTATCGTCTTCCGAACACCCAGCCGTTCGCTCGCTGCACGCGATCGTTTGGGCCCACGACACCGATGCCCATATCGACGTCCTGATTCTTTGGCGGAAAACAAACTTCGTCGTTACAGCTCTGATAACGCAGGCGCGCCTTCAAGACTACCTCGCCCCCTTGATAGTTCGCCGGCACGGTCACGTTGAAGCGCAGGATGGCGCGACCTTCATAGACGGCCAGCGGTTCGTTGTTCACGGCTTTCAGCTTGCGCACGATCGCGCGCGGATAGACGACTGGCCCGATGGTGACGCCGCGAGGGCCTTCGATCTTCAAAGCCGTCGGAATCGAATACTTGTTGAGCGGTCGATTGCCGTTGACGTGATAGCCGGATGGGATCTCCATCACGATCGCCGCCTGGACCGTGCGCCCGCGTTGAGCTTTATTGTTTGAGTAGTAACCGTTCACGCCGATGTTCGGATCAGGCGCCGGCGCAGCCTGAAAACTTTGCGGGAGGGCCACCAGGGTCGCGGCAAGAAGAAACTTCGCAGTCAGTCGCATACTCTTTCATCCTCGTTCAAGATCAAAATAAGTCGGTCACTGCGCGCGACCAGTTTCAAGTCGCGGCTTTAGTGTGGCTATAGACTTCGGCCAAGGGAATGCGGCAATCGATCGAAGAGAGAACCAGCACGCCATCGAGTCCACTTACCTCAGTTGCGGCCCACGTGCCATCTGGTTGACGATGGCGGTGCTCGATGCGCGGCTTGTCCTGGGAAACCAAAACGTAGTCCTGCAGTGTTTCGATCTGCGTGCGATAGCGATCAAACTTTTCCCCACAATCGTATTTTTCAGTTGATGGCGATAAGACTTCAAAAATGACCGTTGGGTTCAGCAGTACGTCACCATGCTTGTCGTGAAACTGCGCCTCGCCGCAAACAATCATTAGATCAGGATAAGCGTACAAGCTGCCCATGCCCGCCCTCACTTTCATATTCGGCGAGAATCCGCGACAAGGCCTATCTCTTAACTGGGCGTGTGCGATGCCGCTTAGATTGAAACAAGTCGTGCTGTGGTCAGGACTCTCTCCGGCCATCGCATAGACCAACCCATCCAGGAACTCATGCCTGAGTTCCGAAGCGCGCTCGAGATCCAGGTATTGTTCTGCGGTTAGAGCAGGCAAGAACGCTTGTGGTTGTGCCATCGGAATCCAACTCTCTGATAACTCTGATTGCGGACCTATTCTACACGTGCTGCGGCTTCGCGCGCCAATCTTAGATTTTCAGGTGAAGATCGGTTCCAACGAGGCCGGGCGAGAAACGGCTAAACGTTCGTTGTCCAAGTCGCCACGCGCCGCCAGTTGCCCGCAAGCCGCCAGAATGTCGCGGCCACGCGGCTGGCGCACGAAGGCGTGGACGCCTTTCGATTCCAGAATCTCCTTGAATGATTCCACGCGCGCCGGCGGCGAAGGTTGATAAGGCAAAGGCTCAGCCGGATTGTGCGGGATCAGATTTACTTTCGCGCGCAGCTCATGGCGATTCAAAAGGTTCGCAAGTTGCCGCGCCTGCTCGTCCGAATCATTAACGCCGTCGAGCATGACGTATTCAAAAGTGAATCGCTCGTTCGGCTTGAGCGCCTTTTGAAAATCTTCACACGCTGCCAGCAATTCGTTCAGCGGCCATTTCTTGTTGATGGGCATCAGCTCATTGCGCAATTCATCAGTCGGCGCAGCCAACGAAACGGCGAGATGCGGGCGATCGGGAATCGTCGCCAACTCGCGTATGCGCGGCACAACACCGGCAGTCGAAACCGTCACGCGTCTGGGCACGATGTAGAGGCCGTCCGGCTCAGCCATGATCCGGATCGCTCTCATCAACTCTGCAAAGTTCAGAAACGGTTCGCCCGCGCCCATGCCCACCAAATTCGTGCCGCGCGGCGCTTTAACTGAGACGCCGTAGGCATCGTTCAAGGCGATGATGATTTGTTCGACGATCTCGCCCGCCGTCAGATTTCGCAGCAGGCCAAGCTGCGCAGTCAAACAAAATGTGCATTGCAGAGGGCAGCCTGATTGCGACGAAAAGCAGATCGTGTCGCGGCGTTCTTCGGGGATGAAGACGGTCTCGACGGGAAAACCGTCGTGGGTCTTCATCAGGTAGCGCCGGGTGCCGTCAGATGAAAGGTAGCGCGACTCTACGGTGAGCGTGGACGCGGTTGATTGTTCGCTGAACCTTGCACGCAGCTCTTTCGGGATGTCGGTCATCTCTGCGAACGAACGCAAACGCCGCTGATGCAACCCGGCAAAAATCTGCCGCGCGCGATAGGCCGGCTCGCCGAGTGATGCGACGAACTCAGTCAGTTCTGCCTGCGATAAACCTGAGAGATGTAGAGATTGCATTGGTCGGTCGAATTCTAACATCGGGAGTGTCAGAAGCCCGACCGTCAGGGAGGGCTGGCTGGGTGAGCGCGCTTCGCGCGCAGGGATGCCCGCGCTGCTGGAATGCGCTCCTTTTACCGCACAATCGTGAACTTCGCGGTTTGCACCAGAGACTGTCCACTAACTCGATCAAGCGCCCGAACTTCAACCGCATACTCGCCCGGAGTCAGACCGCGCGAGTCGATCAGACGCGACAGTGTCAGACGCTCGCCGGCAGTGCTTGAGCCGCGCCAATCCTCGACTTGCTTGCTCAGTTCCTTGCCGTCCTTCATCAAAGCGTACTCGACATCAATCGCTGGCCGCAGCGTCGTCTGATCGATTCCGGCGTTATAGATCTGCATGTAAACGCCGACCGGAGAGCCGCGATGAAACGTGCCGGAGATGTTCGGGATCACCTTCTGGTCGCCGATCATGAACTGGCGCGATGCAGTTTCGTCCGTTACCTTTTGCAGGACTGATGCAAGAATCAACGAAGAGGTCGCGAGTTCGGAACCGAATTTGGGAACGATGAAGCCGATGTGACGAAGGCCGGTAGCTCCGGTCTTGGTGTCACGAACCAAGAGATCAGCTTTGTAGCGGCCAGGGGCAAGGACAACGGTTTTCTGATAGGCGGATTTGCGTTCCCTGGCTTCAATTAACTCCTCAGTCGTCGCGGTCGTGCTGATGGCATCTTCGAAAAAATTCACGCGCCTGCCGACGACGTTGATGATGCGGCCGGTGATATTAATGGTCGCGACCTGCACTCCTCCGCTATCGTTGAACGAGAGCTCTCTGTTGTCCGTCTGAACGGTGACGGTAGTGACGACGCGATTGTCATCGAGCCGGAAGAACCCAAAACTTGCTTCAAAGTTGAGCGGATTGTCTTCGATCTTCGGCGTGCCTATGAGTCCTTCACCGAACGGATCGTATCTCGGCGCGGGCAGCGGTGAATCCAGGATTCTTCGCAGGTCCAGCCAATTAAAAGGTGAATCCTGCTCGCGAATGGAAAATGGATTGCCAATCCCGTTCGCTGCCGCGACGCGATCGGCCGGGTTCGCGCCATCCAACGTCGGCGCCGCGCCGGGAACCATCAACAGGGCTTCCTTCTCAAACGGATTGCGCGCCAGGCGATACTCGCCGCTGCCGGTCGGATCGACGAACTCGATGTCCACGCCCGAACGGCCGGGGATACTGCGATAAAACCAGCGCTCGAAAGGATAAGTCGAAGTTGAACCGCCGCCCTCGTACGACGCTCGCTCGTAACTGCCGCCGGCTGGGTGCGATTCGACTTCGTCAGGCTTGCCGTATTTCAGATAAATGCGGCCACGATCGGTTTTATATCCGGGCATGCCGGAAGCGAAATGCTCGTTCACGTAAGCGACGCGTTCGTAATACGCTTCGCGGTATTCGTTCTCTTCAGTGTCGGGATCGGGATCGCGACGATGCCAAAAGTCGCCGATGAATTGTTCGCGCTCGTCATCAGTCTGTAGCTTCGCAAATGCTCTGCGCTCGTCGTCGGTGAGAATCGGCTCGACATCAACTATGAACTGCTTGAATGCTTTCGCCGGTTCCGCTCTGACCTTGCGCGGCTTGGTTTGCGGATCGGAGTTTGGAGCAGGCTTCTGCGCGAAAGCCTGAGGGACGAGAAATACCAGCCCGACCAGGATCGAGACTCGGATCGCATTGCGAGTGAACATCGAGGTGTACTCCTTTTCGGAAGGTGAGCGAGCCCGCTAACGATGATTGGGGAAACTCTTAAGTTCCAAAAACCAAAGCGGCTCTCGATCAACAGGGATCGAGAGCCGGCCTTTTCGAGACTATGGCACGATTGCGAACTTCGCAGATTGGACCAGCGACTGTCCGCTGACGTGATCGCGCACGCGGACTTCGACGCTGTAATCGCCCGGCGTCAGACCGCGCGAGTCGATCAGTTTCGACAACGTCAGACGCTGTCCGGCCTCGCTGTTGCCACGCCAGTCTTCCAACTGCTTGCCGAGTTCCTTGCCGTCTTTCATCAAAGCGTATTCGACATCGACCGCGGGGCGCAGCGTCGTCTGATCGATTCCGGCGTTGTAGATCTGCATGTAAACGCCGACCGGCGAGCCGCGGTGAAACGTACCCGACACGTTTGGAATAACTTTCACGTTGCCGATCGTGAACATGCCCACGGCGGGTTGATCGCCGAGCCCTTCGAGTTTCACCGCCAGCACCAGCGTCGAAGTGGAAAGCTTAGCCGGATCATACTTGGGCACTTCAAAGCCCTGATGCCGCACGCCGGTTGCGCCCGACGCGACGTCGCGAACGATTATGTCAACGCGGTATCGGCCAGGCGCCAGCGCCACCGCCTTTTGATAAGCCGACTTGCGCCCTTTCGCCTCAGTCAGTTCTTCCGTGGTGGCCCTGGTGATTACCGGATCTTCAAAAACGCCGGCACGACGTCCGGAAACGTGGGTAATCTTTCCGAAGATATTGAGCTGCGCCTCTTGCAAACCGCCGCTGTCCTTGAACACCAGGCTCTGGTTGTCGGTCTGAATCGTAAACGCGGTAATCACGCGCTCGTCCGACTGGCGGAAAAAATCAACCCGAATATCAAAGTTGAGCGGATTGTCTTCGATGATCGGCGTGTTTACGGCCGAGGCCAGATCGTTGAACTTGATCTGCGGCGGCCGCTGCAAATCGGCGAGAAGCTGCAGTCGCGAAAAGGGACTGTCGGATTCACGCTGGTAGTTGGGATTGCCGACTCCGCCCACATTCGAAATGCGTTGCCCCTTATCGGACAATCCCATTTCCTCTGCCAGCGTCAAGCCGGCGCCGGGAATGTGCAAGAGGGCGTCTTTCTCGTCCGGATTTCGCGCGATGCGGTACTCGCCGCTGCCCGTCGGATCGACGAACTCAATTTCTACTCCTGAACCGACGCCCGCCAGGTAGCGATAGAACCAACGTTCGAAGGGATAGGTAGAAGTCGAACCGCCGCCTTCCTGTGGCTCGCGCTGATACGAACCGCCCGATGGATGCGTTTCGGTTTCGTCCGGCTTTCCATACATGATCCAGATACGACCGCGATCAGTTTTCCAGCCGGGAATGCCGGAGGCGAAGTGCTCGTTAGCATAGGCGATGCGCTCGTAGTATTCCTCGCGGAACTCGTTTTCGTCTGTGTCCGGATCGGGATCACGGCGGCGCCAGAACTCTTCGATAAAGCGTTCGCGCTCGTCGTCAGTCACAAGCTTCTTGAAAGCCTTGCGCTCTTCGTCCGTGATGATGTAAGCGACGTCTTTCTCGAGCCAATCCTTGTAAGCCTTTTTCAACTCCGGCTTGACGTTGCGTTCACGTTGTGACGGATCCTGGCCCTGGTCGACGGCTTTTTTCTTTTGCGCCAGGCCCGAGGGCAGGGCAAAGGTCAGGCTTAAGAGAGCGACTGCCAGGCGGCTCAAATTGCGGTGTGACATAAGAAAACTACTCCTCAGGAAAGCTTACCGGAAACTCGAAAAATGGTTGAGCGCCAATGTTATCGGGAACTGCGCGGCTTCGAATTCGCTAACGTCGAATTCTAGAGTTGGCCTGAACGAGAGTCAAGATGCGGTTGAGAGCAGGGTCAGTTGCCTTCAACTTAACCACTAAGACACAAAGGACACAAAGACCTCTAGGCTAACCGTCCATGGTTTCAGTCTAACATGCGTCGGAACCAGCAGCTCGCATTACATCAAAGCTGGTTCACGCCAGCGGCACGGACTGTCCGGCCTGCACGTAGGCGTGTTCGAACAACATCATTCCGATCAGCGCCAGCGGCGCGCCGCCCACACCGACCGAGACGCTTGCATAACCAAGAATCGCGAGCGATGGTAAGGCGCCGCCCAAAATAGACAGCACCAGTCCGATCCAGAAATTGCTTTTGTAGCGGCCGTGCGTCATCTCCCAAACTGCCAGACGCGCGTGAGCGGTCGCGTGCGTGAGCGAGACTTCTCCCCAAATCATCAAGACGTGAAGTAGACTCATCACTGCCAGAATTACGAGCGATGCGAACACTGTCGGCGGAACAATATCAATGAAACTGCTTCGCGGACGCGTTGCTTCGAACCAGGCCGAACTTGTCAAAAGAACTGCCGAGCCGGCAAGCAGTGACTGCGCTAACAAATGCGGCGGCAACAATGGATTCTGCCAGAGGTCTCGCGCCTTCGCTTGCGCAAAGAGATAGGCGGTATAGACGGCAGTCAGAATCGACAAGGGAATGCCAGGAATCATCAGCCAGCTTTGCAGCGACTTCGATCCCAGGAAACTACCGATGAAATGCAGCGCGAGTACTAACGAGTATCCCGCGATGATGAACGCCCCTTTGACCAGCCAACTCTTCCATTGCGGTCGCGTGAAGATCATGTAGAAGCGCGATGGATGTTCGAGGTCCCAAAGCAATAACCCACCTGTGATACCAAGAAATGCGCCCGAGACAACCGGCGTCACCCATAACCACAACGCGCTGTCGGTCTTTAGAAATCCGAAGAGCACGAGCAGCGCAGCGACCAGGTAAACACCCGAAGCGATTCCTTTCGTCCATGTATACAAACTCACGCGCCAGTCCCACGGAATCGAATGCGCCACGTCGTAACTCAGCAAAGCCGCAGCCGAGCTGTTGTTGAAAGTCGGATTGCCTGAGACGACATGTTCGCTGTCTATTTGCTGCTCGCTCCACATGAATAGCCCGGCTTCCGGTCGCCGCGCAGCCAGGGGATCAAGCGTCGCCTGATGCGCGCCTTTGTAAAAAAGTTTTGGCAGCGTTTCTTTCTCTGGCCGGCGCACGTTGACCGCCTCGCGGTTAATGATCTGCGCCACGTACGATGATTGATCATTCATGTCGCCAATCAGAATCGCTTGTGTCGGGCAAACGACGACGCAGGCGGGCTCAAGGCCGACATCGATGCGATGCGCGCAGAAATTACATTTCTCGGCGGAGTGATCCTCGGGATTGATGAAGATGGCGTCGTAAGGACAGGCGGCCATACAGGCTTTGCAGCCGATGCAGATCGACTTGTCGAAATCGACTATGCCATCGGCGCGCTTGAACATCGCCGTCGTCGGACACGCGGTGACGCAGGGCGCGTGCGCGCACTGATTGCAGCGCGTCACCTGATGCGCGCGGCGCACTTGCGGGAAAACTCCGACGTCGACGTGCTTGACGTAGGTGCGTGTTACGCCAATCGGCACGACGTTCTCGGACTTGCAGGCCGTCGTGCACGCATGACAACCGATGCAGCGGGTGTGGTCGATGACCTTGGCCCACTGCACGCGGTTATTTTGAGCTGGTTGTGGCTCGCTCATGAGTCTTCGGAAAATTTGCTTTCACATCGTCGATCCAGGCGCCGAGCAGTTCCAACTCTTTAACATCGACGACGTTCATGCGCACCAACTCTTCATAACAGACATTAAGATTATCACTCAAGTGCTCGATTCCCGCTTGCAGTTGCAACCGCGAGAGCGCTTCGCATATCTCCGCGTTGCGAAGATAACCCGGGATTTCGTCGGCAAAGTCGCGCATCAGATCGTGTTGGTTGCGCGCTTGCTCGCCGTTCGGTTCGTGGAACAGCAGCGACCAATTGTTTTCCCAGGCGATCCGCTGCGCGACAAAGCTGCGCCAGATATCCGTCATGCGAAAAGTGCAACACGCCGGCAAGTAAAGCAGAAGGAAAGCGTCGGCCCACCAAGTCGTGTTCTGGCTGTTGAAAGGGCACCACACATTTTGCTTCAGCGCAACGCGGCGGTCGCGAATGAAGGACACCGGCGACGTTTGGATGAGGCGATAGATTGCATCGACGTCGGGATCCACATCGCTCAGGCCTTGCTGTATCGGAGCGTCAACACTGTCCGTGGCGAGATCATCGAACGTCGTTTGCGGCGCGTTGATTCGATGCAGCGGAAAGCCGCGCGGCCAGATGTTCGCGTCAGTGAAGTAGCGATACACATTCAGCCAGCCGGCCTCGGTTGCGGTGCGGACGGTCTGCTGACGCAGGCGCTGATTCCAAAACGTTGCAGAGGGCGTGTTGTCGTCGTCAGTCTCGATAATCAGCGTGGCGCCGGCGCGCATCGCCAGCAGGTAGCCAATGTTCTTGCGCGCGTAATGACGCGTCGGACACAGCGCTGCGAGTTTCAATCCGAGTTCGCGCTGCTGCTGCAGACCAAAAAAATCGCAGCCGTCGAGTGAAAAGTCCGGCGGGCTCGGCTCATCTCCGATGACGATAAATGAATAGCCACGCTCGCGGCAACCGCGCGCCAACGCCTGCAACGGGGCGTTCGGGCCGGCTATCGAAGTCACCACGATGGCGGTCTTTTCTTGTGAATTGGCGTGCGGATCAGTCATCTCTTGTGTCGGAGAACTTACAACTCGCCCTGCAATCTTAGTTGAAACAGTCGCCAGAGATTGCTGAACGAATCTTTCAGAGCGGCGCTGCCGACCTGATGACTGGCGCCGCGATATTGGATTGGCACTTCGACGACTTTGAGACGCCGGCAATAGGCTTTGATTTCGGTTTGAAAAAACGGGCCGCGCGAACGAATGCCTTTGTCGAGCACGTGCTGCAAAGTGGAGCGCGAGAACAACTCAAATCCGCCGGTCATATCCTTAAGCGAAGTTCCCAGCAGCGCATTGCTCACGATCGATCCAGCGCGGCTGATTAGATACCGGCGCAGCGAACTTTCTTTGATGCTGCCGCCGCGACAGAAGCGGCTGCCGAAAACGCAGTCGTAGCCTTCGCGCATGCGGGCGAAGAACTGAGAAATGTCCGAAGGTTGATGGCTGAAGCCGGCGTCTATCTCCAGTACCCAATCACAGCCGGCCGTCAACGCCTCGCGATATCCCACCAGGTAAGCATCGACCACGCATTTGTTCTGTGGCGCCCAAACGACCCGCAGATCCGATCGTCGCGCGGCCAGATCGTCGAGGATGTCATGCGTTCGGTCCGTGCTCTTCTGATCGAGGATCGCAAAGAAGGTCACCGACTTGAAACCTTCCTGACGGCATTTCTCCAGCACCTCGCTCGTGAACGAGGTGGCACAGATTTCTTCATTGGCCATCGGGCAGACGATCCCGAGGCTGACGTCGGAAAGCTGCGCCGGCGCGCGCATCGATTTCACTACTTCGGTTTCCATTCGCGGCTTAAGAATCAGGGAAACACTCCGCGATTGCAAGCTCCTGCCCTCGTCACGGGCAGCGCGTTTGATTCGCTGAAACCTTGATGAATGTGCCATATTACCGCTTTGATTTGGAACCCAGCAGCCGCGCGAGTCGTGGGTCGGTTTGCGTTCAGAGTTCAACCTTTAGATTGCTGACTACTACAGACGCAAGCTAAAGCTTGAACTCTAAACTGACCCAACAGCGGCCGCGTAACGAAGCGATTCGTGAAGGAACGACTACTCCAATATCTTTGCTGTCCGGGGTGCTCCGGCGCCGTTGAGGTCGCTGAGGTTGGGCGGCGCGACGGCGCGGAGATCATTGAAGCCGAGCTTTCGTGCGCGTCCTGCAAGACGCGTTGGCCCGTCACTCGGGGCGTGCCGCGCTTTGCTTCGATCGAAGGAGTCGCCGGCGACAAGGCCGCGACGGCCGACAGTTTCGGCTGGCAGTGGCAGCATTTCACCCAGACGGATCAAAAGTACGAGCAGCAATTCCTCGGCTGGATTGCGCCGGTCACGCCTGAGTTGTTCAAAGATAAGATCGTGCTGGAAGGTGGTTGCGGCAAAGGGCGTCACACGCAACTCGCGGCACAGTGGGGCGCGCGCGACGTGATCGGAGTGGATTTAAGCGCCGCAGTCGAAACCGCCTTTGCGGCGACTCGCGAGTTGCCGAACGCGCACGTCGTGCAGGCCGACATTTTCAACTTGCCGTTCGCCAGCGTGTTTGATTACGCATTCTCAGTGGGTGTGCTGCACCACTTGCCCGACCCGCGCGCCGGGTTCAAGTCGCTCGCTTCAAAAGTTATGTGCGGCGGCCACATTTCGGCCTGGGTTTATGGCGCGGAGAACAACGAATGGATCGCGCGCTGGGTGAATCCAGTGCGCGCTCGCACGTCGCGCATGAACCGGCGCGCGCTGCTGCAACTTTCAAAAGTGCCGACCGCGATCGTGTTCGCCGCGACGAAGTTGGTTTACGGTCCGTTGAATCGCTCAGCGCGCGGCAAAGCGCTGGCTCAACATCTTTTCTACAATGATTACTTGAACGCGATTGCCGGATTTGGCTGGCGAGAGCAGCACACGATCGTCTTCGATCATCTGGTGGCGCCGACTTCGTTTTACATTTCGCGCCCGGAATTCGCCGACTGGTGGGACGAAATCAGCGCGAGTGACGTCGTGATTGAATGGCATAATCGCAACAGTTGGCGCGGATTTGGGCGCATTGGCGGTTAGGTTCAGAGTTAAACCTTTAGGTTGCTGATGGGTAAGGAGCAAGCTAAAGCTTGAACTCTAAACTACTCCTAAAACGAAATCGTTGACGGCCTCTCGCGCGACCAAGTATGATGTTTGTGGTCACCGGGCGTCAGCGCCCAACCCCATTTGAACTTCGGTTCTTGCCCTTTCACCTCTCCGGTAATTCAACTCAGGACTCACCACAAGGACTAAGGTCTGCATGCCTCTCAAAATTGACGATCTGCTGATCACCGCCAGTGCTCACTCCGCGTCCGATTTGCACTTGAAGGCCGGGTCGTTTCCCGTGATGCGCATCGGCGGCGAGTTGCATCCCGTCGCGGACGCGCCGCGCCTGTCGCCCGAAGACACCCTCGACATGGCGTTTTCGATGATGTCGAATCGGCAGAAACAGAAACTGAAAGAAGTTTCAGAAGTCGATATTGCGTACAGCGTCAAAAGCCTGGGCCGATTTCGCGCCAACATTTTTCAGCAACGCGGAGCCGTCAGCATCGTGCTGCGCGTGATTCCCGACAAGACCAGAAGTGCCGCTTCCCTCGGCCTGCCGCCGGTGATCGATCGGATCGCCGACGAGCGTCGCGGTCTGATTCTGGTGACGGGCTCGACCGGATCGGGAAAGTCGACGACGCTGGCGGCGATGATCGATCGCATCAACTCGACGCGTTCGGGACACATCGTGACCATCGAAGATCCGATTGAGTTTTTGCACCGCGACAAGCAGGCGTTCGTGACGCAACGCGAGGTTGACGTAGACACGCGTTCGTTTGCCGAAGCGTTGCGCGGCGCGTTGCGCCAGGACCCGGACGTGATTCTGGTGGGCGAGATGCGCGACCTCGAAACGATCGAAACCGCTTTGACTGCGGCCGAAACAGGCCACCTGGTGCTTTCGACTCTGCACACGCTCGATGCGACTGAGACGATCACGCGCATCGTTTCGTCGTTTCCTTCGCATCAGCAGAAATCCGTGCGTATTCAACTGGCGGGAATTTTGAAAGCCGTGATCTCGATGCGTCTGGTGCGCGCCGCGAAGGGTTCGGGCCGTGTGCCCGCGGTCGAGGTGATGGTTTCGACGGGTCTGATTCGCGACTACATCATCAACGAAGAAAAAACTTATCTGATTCGCGAAGCGATTGCCAACGGCGCGTCGCAGTATGGAATGCAGGCTTTCGATCAGTCGCTGTTTCGGCTGTTGCAGTCGCGGCTAATCTCTCTGGAAGAAGCAATTCACAACGCTACGAATCCGGACGAATTCAAGATGCGAGTCTCGGGAATTCTCTCTTCAGATCAGCCGATCGATTATCCCGGTGGTCAGGCCGAGCAGGCCGCGCCAAAGCGCGAAGAGTTTGAATCTGAATTTGTGAAGCACTGAGCGAGCAAGCAAACACCAGTGGAAGGCGAGGGAACCTTCCCATTTTCCATTTGTCATTTGACATATGCCATTTGCCATTTCAACTCGCGGGCGGCAACCACTGGCTGCGGACGAATGGAAAGTGAGAAATGAAAAATGACAAATGGAAAATGAGTTCTTATTCCGCGCGCGAACTCATTGCTGAGTAGCTTTCGCTTCCTGCCACAATTCTTCCAATTCATCCAGCGTCGTCTGATCGAACTTGCGATTCTGCTCGCGCAGCCTGCCTTCGATGAAGCCGAACCGGCGCCGAAACTTTCTGTTAGTTAGCTTCAAGGCAGCTTCCGGCTCGACCTCCATGTGCCGCGCAATGTTCGTCGTGACGAACAGCAGATCACCAATCTCTTCGCGCACCCGCGTGTGATCGGCTTCAGTGTTAGTATCCGCATGCGTGGTGATCGCCACTCGCAATTCATCAATCTCTTCCTGGAGTTTCTCGAAAATATCTTCGACGCGTTTCCAATCGAAACCGACGCGGGCGGCTTTGGTCGAAAGCTGATGCGCTTCCATCAGCGCCGGCGCCTTCGTCGAGACCCCGTCCAGAATCGACGTGTCGGCAGCCTCGCCCTTGAGCCTGCCGGCCGCGCGTTTCTCTTCGGCCTTGATCGCTTCCCAGTTGCGCAGCACTTCCGCGGAATCGCCGGCCGTGGTGTCACCGAACACATGCGGATGACGCCGCACCATTTTCGCGTGCACCTGCTCAATCACGTCGTCGATGGTGAACTCTCCGCGCTCGGCCGCGACGCGCGCGAAGAAAGTAATTTGGAAAAGCAGATCACCGAGTTCTTCGCGCAGATCGTCAGGTCGTCCTTGCCGCGCTTCTTCCAGCGCGTCGAAAGCTTCGTAAGCTTCCTCAAGCAACATCGGAGCCAGCGTGGCGTAAGTTTGTTCCCGATCCCATGGACAACCGCCGGGCGAGCGCAAGCGATCCATCAAAGCAACCAGGTCAGTGAAGGTCTTGGGCATGACAACTAGTTTCAGGCTTCAAGTTTCAAGTTTCAAGTCCTCGTGTCAGAACCCTGAGCGGTAGCGACGGGATCTTACACTCAACTTGAGTCTATGATCCGGTCGCTACCGCTAGTTTCAGGTTTCAAGTTTCAAGTCCTCGTGTCAGAACCCTGAGCGGTAGCGACGGGATCTTACACTCAACTTGAGTCTATGATCCGGTCGCTACCGCTCGCGGTTCTGACCCGAGCCAGCTTTGCGATCAAGCGAACGCGAATGCTAACATCGCGCTTGTCTTTCTAAGCCCAATTATTAGCGCGCGCACGATGGCTTCGTATGAACCCGCAACGCGCCGATCACGCTCTGAGAAACCGCAATGGACGAACAGCAACCGACTTTCAAAGTAGTTGACCGCAGGCCTTTCAATCCCGACGGCTCGCCGCGCGAACTGTCGCCGGAAGAGCGAGCCGAGAATGAGCGCGCCGCGGAATCTGCCGCCGCAGTTAACCCTGAGCCTCAGATCGCGACGCCCGAAACGGTGCCCGTGACCGAACCACCCGCGCCACCTGAGCCGCAACCGGAACGTTCTGGGCCGCAGCACGAGCGAGCACACGCGGGCGGCGATCCGCTCGACGACCCCGCAAGTTTCCTGAGCTTGATCATGTCGCTGGCATCCAATGCGGCCTCGAGTTTGGGAATGATGCCGCATCCGGTGACCGGCGAGAGCGGCGTCGACCTCAAGACTGCGAAGCATTGGATCGACGTGCTCGGCATGCTGGAACAAAAAACGCACGGCAATCTCGATGAGCAGGAAGCGCAGGTCGTCGAAAGTCTGCTGGCAGATTTGCGTATGCAGTACGTGTCTTTCTCCAGTTCGCCCATGCCTCCGCCGGCAAAGTTCAGCGCCAGCGATATCACCGGTGGAAAGTAAGGATCAATTTTCCATTTGTCATCTCTCATTTGCCATCGAGGACGGGTGTTTAGAGTACCAACTTTAGTTGGGCTTTTCGCAACAAGGAAGACCCGACTGAAGTCGGTACTCTAAGCCTTAATCGTCAATGGCAATGAAAGATGACAAATGACAAATGGAAAATGATCAGCTTCTGAACCAGAATGAAACTCACCTTCCTTGGCACCGGCACGTCCACTGGCGTTCCTTCGATCGCCTGCGACTGCGAGACGTGTACATCCGACGATTCGCGCGACAAACGCCTGCGTGTTTCCGTGCTGATCGAACACGCCGGCCAAACTGTCATCGTTGACACCTCCACCGATTTTCGTCAGCAAGCACTGCGAAATGGTTTGAAGCATCTCGACGCGGTGCTGATCACGCATTGCCACGCCGATCACGTCTTCGGCCTCGACGATATTCGACCACTCAACTTTCGTCACGGCGCGCTGGGGCTTTATGCGAACGAGCGGGCGTGGGTCGACATTCGCCGCATCTTCAAATATGTCTTCGAGCCTTCGCACTTCGGTGGCGGGTTGCCGCAGATCGTGCCGCATACCGTTGTTCCGGGCGCGCCGTTCTGTCTCGCTCCCGATTTGGAGATCACTCCGCTCGAAGTGATTCACGGGCGGCTTCCGGTGATCGCGTATCGGTTCAACGATTTTGCTTATGCGACTGACCTGAGCGAGATTCCGCCGGCCACGATCGAAGGCCTGCGTGGCTTGAAAGTGCTGGTGCTCGATTGCCTGCGCATTCGCCCGCACACGACGCACCTGTGGCTGGAACGCGCTTTGGAATATGTGGAACAGTTGAAGCCAGAGCGGACTTACTTCACACACATCACGCACGATGTGAAGCACGCGCGTGATTCAGCGCTGCTGCCGGATAATGTTTCGTGGGCCTATGACGGCTTGGTGGTAACTGATGAAGTTTAGAGTTCAACCTTTAGGTTGCGTCTTGGGAAAATCTGCAAGCTGAAGCTTGAACTCTGAACATGCGCTTATTTCACGGCACCGACAACGCTGACATCGCGCGCCCGACGGTTTTGACACTCGGCGTGTTCGACGGTCTGCATCTTGGTCATCAGCTGATCATGCAGACGGTGGTCGAGCGCGCCCGTGCAGCAGTTGGCGCCGTGCCGACCGTGATTACTTTCGAGCCGCATCCCCGCGAGGTGCTGCATCCCGAATCCGCGCCGCCACTGCTACAAACTTTCGATCAGAAAATCGAAGCGCTCGGCGTGCTCGGCATCGAACAAACGATCGTCATTCACTTCGACAAATCCTTTGCCCAAATACGCGCCCAGGATTTCCTGCGCGACGCGGTCGCGGATCGTCTGCACGCGAAGGAAATCTACCTTGGCCGCGGCTTTGCCTTCGGTCACGATCGTGAAGGCAATATCGATCTACTGCGCTCTGTCAGTCAGAGTCTGGGTTTTTTCGCGGATGAAGTTCCGGAAGTTCGTCTGCGTGGCCGCCGCGTCAGCTCAAGCCGGATTCGCGAACTCTTGCAACAAGGGCGGGTGAATCTCGCGCGGCGGATGCTGGGCCGGCCTTACGGAGTCGAAGGTCGCGTCGTGCGCGGCGCCGAACGCGGCGTAACCTTGGGATTTCCGACCGCGAATCTTCATCCGCAGAATCGCGTGATTCCCCGCAATGGTGTTTACGTTACCGCGACTCTCATCGAAGGGCAGTGGCGGCGCAGCGTGACGAACATCGGCACGCGGCCAACGTTTGAAAGCGGCGCTGATGCTTCAGTCGAAACGTTTGTGATGAATTACTCCGGCGATCTCTACGGCGACGTCGTGCGCGTGCGGTTCTTGTATCGCTTGCGCGATGAGAAGAAGTTCGCCTCGGTTGATGAACTAAAGTCTCAGATCGAACACGACGTGGCGCGGGCGGAGAGTTACTTCGAGCGTGCCGGCGTGCGGCGATCGTTGGCGATTGTGTAACGGCAGAAAAGATTAGCCGCGGATGGACGCAGATTTACGCGGATAAGAACAAACCCTCAGCAAGCATGTGCTAGCTACCCTCAGGCTCCTAGTTTTCTAATCCGCGTTTATCCGCGTGCATCTGCGGCTAATTCGTTTCAGCGACTCGTGATCGCGTTGAAGAACAGCGGATAAGTTGCCAAAGATTGGCCGCGGTACTGGGGGCGGAAGCCGAAGAGGATGATGCGGCCTTTGCCTAATCCCACTTCGACCAGCGCGGCTTTGCCTTTGATGCGATCGCCGCCGAGCAGCCAGCCGGAAAGCAGCGGGTCTTTTTCCTTGGGATACCAGGCGATGATCTTTACGCGTGGCACGGGCATCCTGCCCGTGGCGCTTTGCGCTTCAGCGTTCACGGGCGGGACGCCCGTGCCACTTATTTCAAACACCGGCGAGTTCTCGACCCAGGCGATTGATTCCTTCGGCATCCCTTTCGCGATCGGATCTGAGGTGTCGAGTTCAATGCGCAGGATCGATCCGGGCACGTAGAAATCCGTGCGCGGCAGACCATCCACGACATCGCGGACTGGCAACTTGAATTGCTCGATTGCAAAATCCGAAGCGCGATTAAGACAAACGAGCGTGCCGCCCTGCTCGACAAACTCACGCAAAGCTTTTACGCCTTCTGTTCCGAGACCGCCAGTGTATTCCGGGGGCATTGTGCCGGCGCGATGGCCGTTGAGGATGGCGACGCGAGGTTGATCGGGAATGATGATGGTGTCGTATTTGGCGGACAGCTTGCCATCCCGTGCCTCAGCATCCATCAGCGAGGAAAAGGGAGCGCGTCGTCTTGTTTCCAAGGGGTTTGTTCGCTGATTGCCCGCGTCGTTGCCTTGGGAATCGTAAGGGTATGTTGTCACTGCGTTGTGCTGAAGCACCCACCTTGTCCATCCTTCGTCCATTGCAGGTACATAGGACTTATAAATGGCTACTCGAGACTCTTTGCCGTAATAATTGAGTTCAGCCTCTTCGTCGACAAGCACTTTCTGATACCGAAGCGACGAGTAAATCGGCTTAACCTCAACGCCCATCAGCAACGGCAAACTGTGCGCGGTGACATCGTAAGGCGGTATCGGACGTCCTGTGGAGTCACGCAAATCAGGATAATGCTGCGACTCAAGGAGAGCCTTGGCAAAGCTTGCATAGGGCTGCGCCATCGGCACATACATCGAAATCGGAGCCAGCTTCTCTCGTACTCGTAGCAGGGCCACTGAGGGAGGGTGGCCGTAATCCACCTGTACTCCACCGCGATTCAGGATACGGCGGACAAGCACCGGATCACCTTCGCGGCCGATAATTTCAAACCCTTGCAGCTCACCCTTGTTCCGCGGCCGCACCGCCTCCTTCTCGATCTCATAAAATCTTTCCAGCCAGTGCTCGCGATTTTGCGCGGCGTGCTTCAACAAAAAGAACGCAGCCGTTGTCATGTGGTTAGTGATGTCCCGAATGTGCCATTCACCGCCTTGCCACACCGGGCCGAAGTTCGGCGCTTCTTTGCGCGGATCGTAGCCTTCGCCGGGACGCAGTTGCTCGAACTTGACGGTGATCGGAGTGGCGAGCCGGCATGATGCAGTCTCGGAAAGAATGCGCACGCCGCCGTGATAGTGCGAGTATGCGCGTGAAGGCGACCAGGCGTCATAAGTCGAATCAGTCGTGATGCCTTTAAAGCCGGCCCCGCGCATTTCTTTCGCGATGTAGTTGCCGAGTTCGGTGTAGCCTTCGACAATCTGTTTCGGCACGGTGGGCTCGACCGGCTGCATGTACGGCGGCAGAAACAGACGCGAGCCGAACGCGCCCTGTTGATGTATGTCGTGGACGATCTGCGGATGCCAGACGTTGAGAATCTTATCGACGACCAGTTGCGTCTCGACCTGCGTGAACGCGTACCAGTCGCGATTGTCATCGTGCCCGGTGTACTTGTGATAAAGCTCCGGCGGGTCGGTGCCTTCGTAAGGCGTGCCCAAAGTTTTCTGATACCAATTGTTGACGATGTCCACACCGTCTGGATTCGTCGACGGTACGAGCAGGATAATCGTGTTCTTCAGAATCTCCTGAATCTCTGGTTCATTAGAAGAAGCCAATCGATAAGCGATCAGCATACTGGAGAGATATGAGCCGACTTCGGTTGAATGAATGCCGCAGGTGATCGCGACGATTGTCTTGCCGCGATTGATCAACGATGCGGCCTTGCGATCAGCCGACATCAAGTGAGTCGGCGAGCCGAGAGTGCGTGGATCGGCCAGTTGTCGCTGTATGTTTTTGTACTCATCGAGCTGTGCGAGATTCTCTGGCGCGCTGATGGTCGCATAGACAAACGGCGCGCCCATCGTTGTCTTACCAATCTCTTCAAACTTCACGCGATCGCTCGTGGCGGCGAGTTTTTGAAAGTACTCGACAACCTTGGCCCAGCTCGCGAGTTTGCGATCGTCACCGGGAGTGAAACCCAGGACGTCCGCGGGTGCTGGAATAGTTTTGCTCTGCGCGATCGCAGCAGTGCGACGAAGAATCGCGTCTGATTGAATCGAGAGCGCGATGAAGAAAAGTGCGGCGAGCGTTAGTGGCAGACGTCTTTTCATTTCGTTATGTCTTCCTCCGTGTCCTCTGTGGTTATGAATCGTTCTTTTACCACAGAGGTCACAGAGAAACCACAGAGGGCCACAGACAAATCAAACCCCATGAAGCCGCAAACGGAATTCGTCGTTGAAGGCGGCGATGTCGGGCAGACGATTTGAAAACGATCGCGCTTCGCGCAAGAGCATAGGCAAACCGCCGTGCGCCGGCGTCAATCCGTAGGCCGGGTTGGAAAAGATCGCGGCGACTTGAGCGTTCAATCGCTCTGGCATCCCGTAACGAATCGCTTTTAATGCTACAGGCGCGAAGCCGGCGCTACGGCGCGGATTTACGATCTCGATTGAGCGATCAAAGATATTCAGCCGGGTAGTAATGTCCCGCAAAGCGAGGTCGCGATGAATCAACGTGTTGGCGATCGCCTCCATGACCACGCCGCGCTGATAGTTCGCGCGCGCCGGCACCGGCGCGTCATCGGCATTTGACCTCGGTTGCGTTGGACGCGCGTCCCACAAATCCGAGTAGCGCGTGATGAATCGCACGGCGCTTTCGTAAACAGTCGCCAGGCTTCCTTTCAACTCGACGCGCTCAATGATTGGAGCTTGATTATTTTCACCGCCGAACCTGGTAGCGATGACGGCCGCACGCGGCAAGAGTCTGGCGACGCTTTCATCGCGGCCAAACAGCAGCACGGCGCCCACCGTCGGAACGATCTCGCTGCCGTTACTTGTGGCCAGCAACAGATGACGTTCAAGCATTTCGGCGGTGGGATAATCTTTGGCGCTCGCTTCGTCGAAGGCGCCGCCTTCAAATGCGCGCATGAAACTCCACAAGTGCGCCTCGTCGATGTCGCTGACGCTCGCGCCCAGAGCGGGTAGGCTTTCGTATGACAAGGGCCGCGCATCGTCAAGCAACGTGGCCAGCTCTTCCGGTGATGCCTCACGCTTTTCCGCGCCGACGCGAACAAAGAAACGGCCATCGCGAGTGCGATAGGGACGCCGCTTGCCGTTGACATCCAGCGCGAGAATGCGCCGGCCGTTGTCGAAAGCGATTCGATCAATAAACGGAATGAGCGAGGGGACGATTTCTTCGCGACAGATTCGCACCAGTTCGTCCTGGACAGCCTCGCCCTCTTCGATACCTTCGACGCGCAACTGATCGTTGACGCCGAACACGATCACGCCGCCGCCGGTGTTGGCCAGCGCGACGATTTCCTGCACGATGCGCTCGGAATTCGAAAGCTTTACTTTGAGTTCGAGGAAGGTGTCTTCGCCGCCGCGAACCAGGCGCATCAGCTCAGTGCGCGAAGTCTGCGGCGCGCCGCTTGAGTAGAGGTATTCCTGGAAAGAGCGTTCGGTGACCGGCTCGTGCCGTTGATTGCTGCGGAATCTTCTGCGAGCCATTTGTGTAATGGCGGGGCCGGCGACCCGCCCGGATTCGACGGCAACGGCCACTGCATCGCTGGAATTTGAAGTTAGTACTTCACGCCTCTGCGTTGTCAGTGTAGCATAGCCCCCACCTTCGGTTATGTTCTCGAATCGCAATCACGCAAGTAAGGCTTACGTTGCCCTCGGTTCCAACCTCGGCGACCGCGCCGGGAATCTGCTGCTGGCCGTGCGCGGAATGATGGAAGCCGTGCTGGTCGTAACCCGCGTGTCGTCGATTTATGAAACCGAAGCAGTCAGCGAAGTGGAACAGCCGCCGTTTCTGAACATGGTGGTTGAGTTGGGAAATCCTCTGCCGGCGCCAGAGCAGGTGATGGCGCGGCTGCTGCGAATTGAATATGCGTTGGGGCGGATTCGAGATATTAAGGATGGCCCGCGGACGATCGATCTCGACTTGCTGCTTTACGGCGGCCTCAAGAGTGATACGGAATTTCTGAAACTCCCGCACCCGCGCATGCACGAACGCCGGTTTGTGCTCGAGCCGCTGGCGGAGATCGCGCCACATTTGATCCATCCGACCCTCAAGCGAAGCGCAGACGAGTTGTTGGAGAGCGTGGAAGATAAATCGGTGGTGAAGCGTTGGATGCCGTGATTTTTTGGAGTGCGCCGGCAGAGCGTGTCAGAACCGCGAGCGGTAGCGACCGGATCGACCACACTCGTGAACTGGAGCGCGTTACTTCAAACTTGACTTTATGATCCGGTCGCTACCGCTCGCGGTTCTGAC
>Ga0080064_1001314_pt1 | contig 51583 bp, 39 predicted proteins | sample Subgrocontami54m_FD_69260 | JGI IMG/M metagenome (GOLD analysis project Ga0080064, IMG submission 69260) | Subsurface groundwater microbial communities from S. Glens Falls, New York, USA - GMW46 contaminated, 5.4 m (SPADES assembly) (version 2) ...
CGACGCGCCGCTCGCGGAGTCCGACGCCGCCGTCGACACAACGATGCCCGAACGCGACGGCTTCCTCGGTGCAGACGTCGTCTGGCCACCGGCTGGCTTTTTCGAGCGCCGCGAAGCCCGGCGAGCTGCCGGCGCGCACCGGATTCGTCGCGACGCCACACGATCGGATCCGCTGGCGGTCTTCCCATTGGTACACGCGCTGCGAACGTTCGTACTCGCGCCCGCGCGTCTGGTTGCGCGGATGGACCCGGACCATCTCCCGACGCCGGCGCTGTTGCGAACGCACGGTCTCGCGCTGCGCGCGCCGGCGGCGTTCGAGGGGGGACGCGACGCCCTCGCGGCGTTGCTCGCGGAGAAGATCACGCAGCACGGCGGAGACTCGCTTCCGAGAGAGCGCGTCTCGAAGATCATCGTCGAGCACAACCGTGTGGCGGGCTTCGAAACGGACGGGGATCGCCAGCGCTTCGGCTGCAAGTTCGTCGTGACCTCGCTCGATACCGCGCGTGCGCTGCGCCTCGCGCAGCACTCCGCGTCCGACGCTCTCGCAGAGCGACTGCTCGGTCGCGCGCCTCGGTACTACCAGTACGTGCTCAACCTCGTGCTCGACGCGCGGGCGATTCCCATGGGCATGGCGCAGCGGGTCGTCGTCGTCGCCGATCAATCGCGCCCGCTGGCGGAAGAGAATCTCCTGTATCTCGAATGCGGGCAGCCAGACGACCGAGGCCGCGTCGTCGTTCTGGCGCTCGCAATCCTGCCACGATCGGGCGTCGACGAGGGTCCGAGCTACCTGGCGAGGCAGCGGGAACGCATCGTTCGCAGCGTGGCGACGGTCATCCCGTTTCTGGGCGAACGCCTGATTGCGCTCGACAGTCCCCACGACGGTCGGCCGTTCGAGAACCTGCGGGACGGCACCACGTCGATCGTCGCCGCCCGCTGGCGCGGAGACGCAGAGACGATGGAAGTGGTCGAGCCGGAGGCCCCCGACAGCTACTTCGGCGTGTGCGGGGGCGCGCTGCGAACGGAAGTTTCGGGTCTGCTCAGCGTGTCGCCCCAGGTCGTCGCGGGACTGGGCGAAGAGGGCGAAATGCTGGCGGCCGTCAGCGCGGCCCGACTGGTCACCGCGAGCGATCGCATGCGCGCACGGTTGCGCCGCGAACTGTGGAGCAAGGTGGAGGCCTAGGTCGCTGACCGCGCGGTCATTCGCGTGACGGTTGCCGCACCGTGTCAAACACGCTAACGACCGTTCTCAGGATGGCGCTCTACTCCTCGCACGAACGACGCGTGCTTGCCGCTCTGTCGGAAACACTCTTCCCGCAGGGACGAACGCTCCCGGCGGGCGGAGCGCACACGGTTGCGAAGATCGAGCGGCAACTCGCGCCGATGCCTCGATGGCTGCACCCGGGATTCAAGTCCATCGTGTGGGCCGTGGAACTGGGCAGTGTTCCCTTTCACGGCAAACCGTTCACGCGCCTCTCCCCGGACGCGCGGATGAAGTTTCTCACGCGTTGGAGCGCGTCCAACAGCGGACCGGCCCGGCACATGTTCAAGGGGTTGGTCACGGCGTTGAAGGCCGCGCATTTCGACGACGAAGCCATGTTCGCCCCCGCGGGTTCGCGGCCTCCGCATCAGAGTCCTGCGGCGGAATCACCGCGGTGGCTTGCGCAAGTCACCGACGGGCGCACGGCGCGATCGGACGAGACCCTGGAGGTCGACGTCGTCGTCGTCGGTTCCGGCGCGGGCGGCGCGACGGTGGCGTACGAACTGGCGTCGCGTGGACATGCCGTCGCGATCGTCGAGGAGGGACGGTATTTCCGCCGACACGAGTTCAACCGACGCCCCGCCGAGATGACCCGGATGATGTTCCGCGAAATGGGCATGACCATCGCGCTTGGAAACCTCTCGGTTCCGGTGTGGGCGGGACGCACCGTCGGCGGCACCACGACGATCAACTCCGGCACGTGCTACCGCACGCCCGAGCGGACGTTTCGCAAATGGCGCGAAGAATTCGGACTCGACATGTTCTCGCGCGAGCGCATGGATCCGTACTTCGCGCGGGTCGAACGGATTCTCGGCGTCGCGCCCGCACAGGCCGCGCATCTCGGTGGCGTCGCCACGGTCATCGCGCGCGGCGCGGGCAAGCTCGGCTATCACCACGGTCCCCTCAATCGAAACGCGCCCGATTGCGATGGCCAGGGCGTGTGCTGTTTTGGCTGCCCCACGGGCGCGAAGCGAAGCACGGACGTCAGCTACATTCCGATGGCGCTGGAGCGCGGTGCGGCGCTCTTTTCATCCACGCGCGTCGAAACGATCGTGCTGGAGAACGGTCGCGCGCGCGGAGTGCTGGCGAAATTCAAGAGCGGCGCGACACTGCGGATCGACGCTTCGATGACGGTCATCGCGGGCGGCGCCCTCATGACGCCCGTGCTGCTCGAGCGAAACGGCGTCGGCAAACGCGCGGGCCAGGTCGGGCGAAATCTATCGATCCACCCGGCGAGCGCGGTGATGGCGCTGTTCGACGAACCCGTCGAGATGGGCCGAGCGATTCCGCAGGGGTACTGCATGGAACAGTTCGCCGACGAGGGACTGATGTTCGAGGGCTCGAGCACACCCTACGAGATCACGCCCATCGCACTGCCGTTCTTCGGTCCGTTGCTGATCGACACGATGGAGCAGTATCGGAACCTCGCGTCGTTCGGGATGATGATCCAAGACACCTCGCGCGGCCGCGTTCGCGCGGGGCCGAGCGGCAAGCCTCTGATCACGTACTCTCTGAACGCCCACGACACCGCGCGCTTGCAGCGGGGCGTCGAGATTCTGTGCGACGTGTTCTTTGCAGCCGGCGCTCGCCGAGTGCACCCCTGCGTGTACGGACACGATGTGCTGAACACGCCCGCGGACCTGGCGCAGATGCGCACCCGTCGACTGCGGCCGATGGACCTCGAAGTGTCCGCGTATCACCCGCTCGGCACGGCACGCATGGGCAAGGACCCGGCGACCAGCGTCGTGAAGCCCGATCACGAGACGCACGACGTTGAGGGACTGTACGTGATCGACGGCGCAGCGGTCCCGAGTTCGCTCGGCGTCAATCCGCAGATCACGATCATGGGCATGGCGACGCGCGCGGCGGACATTCTCGATCGGCGACTGAATCGGGCGCCGGACGATGTCGACGCCGAGTGGGCGCGTGGGCGAAGTGATGCATCGAAGGAGGCAGCCGAATGAGCGTGGAACCATCGACGGCACCCACCGTCGGCAAGGCGGAACGGATTGCGTTTGACCCGGGCCACGCGCGCCGACGCGGGCACGTCGAGAGCTACTTCGTGAAGTTTACGAGCCCCGATGCGCAGCGCTCGCTGTGGCTCCGCTGGACGATTCTCGCGGATGGACGAAACGCGCCGCGTGCGGAAATCTGGGCCATCGCGTTCCGTCGCGGCCATCGGCACGTCGTCGCGAAGCGCTCGATGAAACTGAACGCGACGGAAATGTTGGGCACGCCCGGACGCCTGTCGTTCGACACCGCGACGTTCGACGGGAGTCACGCCGAGGGGACCGTCGAGGGCGGCGATGCGTGCATCCAGTTCGACGTGAAACTCTTCCCCCGCATCGGACCGCTGCGGCAGTATCCGTTCGAGTGGATGTACCGCGCGTCGGTCCCCGAGGTGAAATTCACCACGCCGATTCCCGACGCCATCGCCGACGGATGGTACGAAGTCGACGGCGCGCGCATCGACGTGACGGGCTGGCGCGCGATGCACGGACACAACTGGGGCTCGCGCAACAGCAACCGATACGCATGGTGCCACGCCGCGGGGTTCGACGGTGCCGACGACGTGGTGTTCGAGCACGGGTCCGCGCGCCTGTTCAAAGCCGGACTCGAACTTCCGTGGTTGGGCGTCGGGTTCTTGTTCATCGACGGCGCGTGGGTGCGATTCGATGCGCCTCGCACGATCGGCGCGAGCCGGTCGCGGGTGCGAATCATGGAATGGTCTTTCGAACTCGAGCAGGGCGACTGGCGAGTGCGCGGCACGGCATCGGCAACTCCCGACCTCGTCGTTGGACTTCACTACTGGAACCCGAACGCGCCCACGACGTATTGCCTCAACTCGAAGCTCGCGCGTCTCGAACTGGACGTCACGGGTCCCCGCGGACAGCGACGGTTGTGCACGAACGCCGCCGCCTTCGAGATCGGCTGGCCGAGCGCGGACCACGGAATCCCGATGCGGGCGTGACGCGAACGCGTCCCCCGCGCAATCCGTGCTAGGTACGGTCTCCGTGGTGGGCGTCATCGTCGATGCGCTGGTCGTGATCGCTGCCCTTCTGTGGGCCGGCGGACTTCTCGTTCTGGGCGCGATCGTGGCGCCCACGGTGTTTCGAACGGGCACGCCCAATGCGGCGGATCTGATGCAAACCGTCTTCTCGCGCTTCGATCGCGTCGCGATTGCGGCCGCCAGTGTGATCCTCATCGCGGAAGCGGCGTCGTGGCTCACGCGGCAACCGATGGCGCGCAACGATCGGATCATGCGGCTCGTGCTGGTCATCCTTCTCGCCGCGTGTGCCGGCGTTCAGGCGGGATTGCTCACACCGAATCTCGTGCGACTGTTCGGCCAAGGCGCGCGACGCGGCGTCGGGGAACTCGGTGCGCGGTTCGATCGGATTCATCGCGCGAGCGAATGGGTGGGCAAGGCCTCGGTCTTCTGTGCACTCGCCCTGGCCGCGTTCGTGGTCCGATCGAGGGGGCGAGGGGCCGACGACGTCGATCTGGACGACGACCGGACCGCTGATTGAGGCGGGAATTCCGGTCATTTCCGGCCGTTGACGGCGGACACACCCCAGACTAGGGTGCCGCGTCCTCGCGTTCCGCGGCGGGGTCGCGGGTCCCACGATGCTGACGCTTCGAACGTTTCAATACATCGACATCCTGCAGCCCCAGCTCGTGGGATTTCTGCAGACGGTCGCCTCGGGATTTCAACCGCTCGAGGGCATGGCGGCGCTCTTCGTCGAGACCGCGCCGGGCATGGCGATCAACACGCTGACCGACGCTGCGCTGAAGCACGCAAAGGTCTATCCCGGCATGCAGATCGTCGAGCGCGCGTACGGGCTGTTGGAGATCCACGCGTTCGATCAAGGCGCCGTGCGGGCGGCCGGAGACGCGATCCTCGCGAAGGCCGAGTTGAAAGCCGAAGATCGCATGGCGCCGCAGATCGTCTCGCAGGAGATCATCACCGGCATCGACGGGCATCAAACGATGCTGATCAATCGGATGCGCCACGGCGACATGATCCAAGCGAACGACTCGCTCTACGTGCTCGAGACCGTGCCCGCGGGGTACGCCGCGCTCGCTGCCAACGAGGCAGAAAAGGCCGCAAGCATCCACCTGCTCGAAGTGATCACGTTCGGCGCGTTCGGTCGGCTGTATCTGAGTGGGCGCGAAGAAGACATTCGCCAGGCGGCCGCGGCGGCAGAAAGAGCGCTCACTGCGGTCACCGGACGTCGCGAGTCTCCAGGCCGCGGAAACTGAGATCGACGGAATCGTCGGATGGAAAACCTCCACGCACAGCACGTGATCGTGACGGGCGCCGTCGGCGGCCTCGGCCCGTCCGTCGTCGAGACCCTGCTCGCCTGCGGCGCGTCGGTGACTGCGACGTCGCGCCGGCGCACGGCGCTCGACGCGTTGCGAGCCGACATGCGACAGAGTGACCGACTTCACGTCGCAGACGCTGATCCTACGGACTCGGCGGGGTTCGAGTTGCTCCTCGACGCGGCGGAGCGTGCGACCGGTCCACTCGATGGTCTCGTGCACTGCGTCGGCGGATTCGCTGGTGGAAAGATTGTCGAGCTCACTGATTCAACGGTCGAAACGCTGTACCAGTCGGTACTGCGATCGACGATTGTCGTGACGCGCGGCGTGGTTCGTCGAATGTCGCAACGCGGCCGCGGGCGAATCGTGCTGGTCGGTGGACTGGCGAGCCGATCGCCTTCGCCGGGCGCCGCACTCTACGGCTCGCTGAAGGCCGCCGTGGCTCACTTTGCGCAATCGGTCGCGGAGGAATGTCGTCCGGTGGGCGTGCAAGTCAACGTCGTCATGCCCGGTACGATGAACACGCGGGGCAACCGCGAGTCGATGAAGGACGTAGACGCATCGCGTTGGACGGATCCGCGCGACGTCGCCAAAGCGATCGCCGGTTTGTTGGGGGATGCCGGCAGTGGGGTATCGGGGGCGCTTGTCGCACTCCCGGATCGAATGTGGTAGAGGCAACGGATCGTTTCGCGCACGGCGCGCGGCCGATTGGGTTGCTTAGGCTTCCAGTATGCAACGAGGAGGAACGAACGTGATGCGCAGAGCAATGATGGTCGCGGCACTCACAGCCGCTGTTTTGGTCCCAGCTTGTGGCGGCGGCGAGATGCTGGACGGCAGCACCGAAGGCGGCGGCAACGACGTAATCGGTGGTGGTGACGCTACGGACACCGGGCCCTCGGACGGTCCCCGTGCCGACGTTCGCGATGCGGGCGGCGACTCGGGACTCGGAATGCTCTTCCGACCGTGCGTCGACACGGCCGCGTGCGGCCCTGGCCTCACGTGCAACCTCGGATATCCGGGCGGTCTTTGCACCGTTCGCTGCACGGCGGACCGCAACTGCGGCGCCAGCGGCATCTGCGCCGGCATGTTCGGCTGTTTGCCCGCGTGTCAGGCCGGCAACGATGACTGCCAGCCCTACAGCGGCATCTGTTTCATCTTCGACGCCATGGACCAGTCCCGGCGTGGCTGCTTCCCATCGTGCTACGAGACCCCGCCGACCGGTGTCCGCGGATGTGCAGCGCCGCGCGTGTGCGACCCGCACGCGGGTGTTTGCACGATGCCGCCGATCATGCCGCCTGGCCCCGGCGCCAACGGCGTTGCCTGCATGTCCGCGATGGACTGCATGGGCGGTCGTTGCTTCCAGGAAATCGACACGATGAGCATGCCGACGGGCTGGATCAACGGCTCGTGCTTCAGCGTGGGTCGTACCCCTGCGAACGAAGACTTCATGACGGGCATGCCGTGGCCACGGTCGAACTGCCCGATGAACTCGGTTGCGATTCCGGCTGGCGCAATGCCGGCACCGGGTGATCCAGCGATCTGCGCGCGCGAGTGCCGCATGGACAGCGATTGCCGAGCCGCCGAAGGTTACAACTGCTTCCGCGGGCGCGATCCGATGACCATGATGCCGGCGTTAACGACCGGCGCATGTCCGCCGATCAACTGCCTAGACACGGTGCACACGTGCCCATCTGGGTTCCGCTGCATGGCGCGCACGGGTACGATGATGCCTTCGGGCTTCTGTGTTCGCACGGCCGGCGGCGACGCGGGACCGACCGACTCGGGCGCGACCGACTCGGGCGCGACCGACTCGGGTACGACGGACTCCGGCGCGGCCGAAACGGGCGGCGGCGGCTAACGCCAGCCGCGTGCGGGCCCGCGTGGGTTGGCACACTACGACGAGCGAGCGGGGCGTTCCGGATCACCGGGCGCCCCGCGCGCCATTTGACCAATCGGCGCACTGCGCTCGCACCTCGGCGTTTCTGGTGGCAGACTTCGCAAACTACGTGTTGATCGCTCGACGCTTCGTTGCTTTCTCTTTCGCGATGCTCTCGGCCTGCGGCGCCAGTCTCCCGCTGGACGAGCGGCGTGACATTCCCCCCGTGGACGCCGTCGACGACCGTCCGGTCAGTCCGCTCCGAGGCTGCGCGTCGGACTTCGAATGTGGCGGCGGGCTCGCGTGCAATCGAAGCTATCCCGGTGGACTGTGCGTACAAGCCACGTGTGACAGCACGCACGTGTGTCCGCGCGCTGCCGTCTGCCACATGGGCGCGTGCGTGCCACGCTGCACGTTGGACGGACTGGAATGCCTCCCGATCCACGCGCTGTGCCTAGGGATCGATCCGACCGACGTCACACAGCGCGGGTGTTTTCCGTCCTGCGACGCAATGCCGGCGCCCGGCGGCCTCCGCTGTCTGGCTCCTCTGCAGTGCGATTCGTACCGCGGTTCGTGCGCGTCGGCGCCGAGCACGGGGCCGGAAAATGGCGCTGCGTGCGCCGTCGGAATGGATTGCCGAAGCGGGAGGTGCCTCGCGGAAGTCGTCGACCGGCCGACGCCCGGGACCGTCACCGGCTTCGTCGATGGGTACTGCTATTCGCTCGCGCGACAGGTCTCGGCACAAGAATACAACGGTCGCATTGGCGGACAGCTCCCGCAGAGCAACTGCCCGGCCGGCAGTGTCGTGCTTCCCGAACGCGACACGCTCGAGGGCGCGCCCACGCCGTGCTGGCGCGCGTGCGACGACATGACCCCGTGCCGCACCGGGTACTCGTGCGACCACCTGCAGATCACCGACGCCATGGGTCGGCCGATGCCGGCGTTCGCCAACGGCGCGTGCCTGCCGGTCGACTGCACGATGGCAGGCATGGAGTGCCCGGCCGGCTTCTCGTGCCAGACGCGCGTGCTCGACGGCGGGAGGTCCGTGGGCACGTGTGCGCGCCGCGCGGCGGCCGACGCGGGAGTTCCCGATGGGTCGAGTTCGGACGCGGCCACTTCAGACATCGTGACAGTGGACGCCCCCGCAGCGGACGCCCGGCCAGCGGACGCGCCGGCGAGCGACGCAGGCGCGTTCGACGGGACGTCGGGGTAGCCGAGCTATTCGTCGCGCCGCGGACGCCGGCTGCCGTCGAGCACTCTCTTTCGGACGCGCACGGACGTCGGGGTGAGTTCCACCAGTTCGTCCTGGTCGATCCACTCCATCGCAGTCTCGATGGTGAGAACTCGCGGCGATGCCAGCAAGACGTTCTCGTCCTTGCCGTGGTTGCGAACGTTCGTGAGCTTCTTCTCGCGAATCGCGTTCACGTCGGTGTCGTTCGGCCGGTTGTGCTCGCCGATGATCATTCCTTCGTACACGTCCACGCCCGGCTGAATGAAGAACGCGCCCCGCGGCTGCAGATGGAACAGCGCATACGGCGTCGCGACACCCGCGCGGTCCGCAACGATCGCTCCGCTCGCACGGCGCGACTTGGAGCCACCGGCGGGCTGCCAGCCGTGAAACTGTGTGTTGAGCAACCCCTGCCCTCGCGTCGACGTGAGAAACTCACCGCGAAACCCAATCAGTCCTCGCGACGGCACTTCGAATTCGACCCGCACCCGTCCGACGCCGACGGCGTTCATCTTCACCATCTGACCGCGTCGCTCGCCCAGACGTTGCGACACGATTCCAATGAACGAGTCGGGAATGTCGCATATCACGAGCTCGACCGGCTCGTTGTCGACGCCGTCGATCACCTTCGTCACGACCTCGGGGTTGCCAAGGGACAACTCGTACGATTCGCGTCGCATCGACTCGGCAAGCACCGCGAGGGCGAGCTCGCCGCGCGCAAAGACGAGGAACTGATCTGCTGTCTCGGTCTCTTCGACACGGATCGCAGGGTTCTTCCGCGCCTCGCGCTCGAGTCGCTCGCGGATCTGTCTCGAAGTCAGGAACTTTCCGTCGCGCCCAGCGAACGGCGAGGTGTTCACCCCGAAGCGCATCTTGATCGTCGGCTCTTCGACGGCGATGCGTGGAAGCGCACCGGGATTCGCGAGATCTGCGATCGTGTCGCCGATGGAGATGTTCTCGATGCCGGCGATTGCGACGTTCTCGCCAGCCCCGGCCTCGTCCGCCCGGCCGCGTGCGAGTCCCTCGAACGTGTAGAGCAGCGTGACCTTGCCTTCGGTGGTCCCGTTTGCGCCGACGACCGCGACGCGATCGGTCTCGTGCAGCGTCCCGTCGACGATCCGGCCAATCGCGAGGCGGCCGACGTAGTCGTCGTAGTCCAGCGACGTGACGATGATTCTCAACGGCGCTTTCGGGTCGCCCTTGGGTGGCGGGACATGATCAACGATCGTCTCGAACAGCGGGACGAGGTCGGTGCCCGGATGCCCGAGATCGCGCGAGGCGATGCCCAGTTTCCCGATCGCATAGAGCGCCGGAAAGTCCGCTTGCTCGTCGGTCGCGCCGAGATCGCAGAATAGATCAAACACTTCGTCGAGGACCTCCGCAGGCCGTGCGTCCTGACGGTCGATCTTGTTGATCACGACGATGACGCGGTAGCCGAGTTCCAGCGCCTTGCGCAGCACGAACCGCGTCTGCGGGAGCGGCCCTTCGGCCGCGTCCACCAAGAGCAATGCCGCGTCGGCCATCATCATGGTTCGCTCGACCTCGCCACCGAAGTCGGCGTGTCCCGGCGTGTCCACGATGTTCAATTTGAAGTCTTTGAACCGGATCGACGTGTTCTTCGCGAGAATCGTGATCCCGCGCTCGCGCTCTTGGTCGTTCGAGTCCATCACACGCTCGACGAGCAACTCGTTCGCACGGAACACGCCCGTCTGCCGCAGCATCATGTCGACGAGCGTCGTCTTGCCGTGGTCGACGTGGGCGACGATGGCGATGTTTCGGATCTTCTCGCGGGGCGTCATGCGGTCGACTCGTGCTCCAAAACGCAGAGACTCAACGCGCGCTGCGCCAAATCGCCGTAGCGTCTAGCAGACCTTCGACCTCGGGGCCAGCACTAGGGGGTACCGTCACGCGATCGCGTTGGTCCCGCGTGTCGGCTCACGTACGGGCACGCGACCGTCGTCGTTCTTCTTCAGCTTGACGCTGACCAGCTTCGAGACGCCTGGCTCCTGCATCGTGACGCCATACAAGACGTCCGCCATCGACATGGTGCGCTTGTTGTGCGTGATGATGATGAACTGCGAACGATCCGTGAGATCCCGCACGAGATCGGCCCAGCGAATCACGTTGGCTTCGTCGAGCGCGGCTTCGACTTCGTCGAGCAGACAGAACGGGGACGGCTTGTACATGAACAACGCAAACAGCAGCGTCACCGCGGTGAGCGTCTTCTCGCCTCCGGACATCGCCTCGAGGTGAACCAGTTTCTTTCCGGGTGGCTGCGCGACGATGTCCACGCCCGTGTCCAACATGTCGTCCGGGTTGGACAACTGGAGCGAACCGCGGCCGCCCTTGAACAGCCGCGGGAACAGCTTCTGGAAGTTCTCGTTCACCGCTTCGAACGTTTCCTTGAAGCGTTTCTTCGACTCGCGGTTCATCTGGCCGATTGCGTCCTCGAGTTGCGTCAGCGCTCGCTCGAGGTCGGCTCGTTGCTCGTGGAAAAAATTGAATCGCTTCTCTTGCGACGCGAATTCCTCGATGGCCATGAGATTCACTTCGCCCATCCGTTCGATGAGCCCGCGAAGCTCGTCGACGCGTTCGCGATGCGAGTCGTCTGGTGCCGGCCGCATATGGAACTCCCCGACGACTTGCGTCAGCACGACGCTGTGCTTTTCCGCCACGCCTTCGATGAGGTGCTCGATGGCCAACGCTTCTTCGCGATGCCGCAATTCGAGCTGTGCAACGGTCTTGGCAAGCCCCTCGCGACGCTCACGAATGTCCCGTGCGCGCGCCTCGGCTTCGGTCGACTCCAATCGCAACCCGTCGTATCGCACGCGAACGTCCCGCAAGGCGTCCTGCTGCACCTGCGCGATGGCGACCGCGGATTGAACGCTCGCGTCGAGACCCGCGCGGTTTTCCCGCGCGACGCGTTGCGACGTCGTGAGTGAGTCCAGCTCCGCACTCAACCGATCCTCGCGACCGCCAAGTTCCATCGCCGAACGCTCGAGCCGCGCAATTGCATTTCGCGCCGCCGTCGCGCGCTCTCGCGCTCGCGCCGCGACGACCTTGGCGTCCGTGAGCGTGGCATTCCCTGCGTCGACCCTTTCGCGCCATGCGCTCGCTTCGGCTTCGTCCAACGCGAGCGCACTGCACGCCGTCTGCTTCCGTGCTTCGGATCCGACAAGCGCGATGCCCAGTTGTCGATCTTCCTCGGCGGACTGATCCAGCGCGGAAACGGCGTCCTGCACCTCGCGTGCAAGCGTCTCGAGCCGCGCGCGCACGCGAACGTCCTCCGTCTGGTGCGACTGAATGTCCCGGTCGATGGCGAGGAGCGCCAATTCTTGCGCGTGCAGGTCCGCGCGCGTCTCGTCGAGCACGCGCTGTCCCTCGCGGACGCTCTGACGAACGACTTCGAGGCGCGCGATCAGCTCGGCGGTCTGCTCCTCGAGGAACGCCACCCGCGGTTCGAGATCACGAATCTCTGCGTGGGTCGCGAGCATCCCCGCGCCCGCCTGCTCGGGCGTGCCGCCGACAATTCGCCCCGACGGCTCCAACACGTCGCCGTCGCGAGTCACGTAGCGATAGGCGCACGCGTCCCCATCGTTCGCTCGCCACGCCGCGACGGCCGCGTCGAGCGTGTCCGCGAGAACCACCGGACGCAGCAGCTCGCACAGGGGGCCGGGCACCTCGCCCTCGCCGCCGATCATCGGGAACAGCATCCCCGCGATTCCCGGCATGGCCGGGTGCGGCGCCGGATCACGGCCGCGCGGTGGGCCGTTCGTGACCATCGCGGCACGTCCGCGCTTCTCCGTGCGCAAGCGCTCGATGACTCCGACGGCATCCTCCGCTCGGCCAACGAGAACGTCCTGCCAGCGATCCGCAAGCACGGCTGCGACGGCAGGCGCAAGGTCCGAGGGCACAGCGAGCGTGTCGCTCAACAGTCCTTCGACACCCGCGAAACCGCCTTCGAGCGCGGCACGAACGCCCTGCCCCACGCCCTCGTGGCGTCCCGAAACTTCACGCAGCGCCTGCAACCGAGCGCCCGTACGGTCGCGTTCGTTCCGCACGTCGGACAGACGTTGTTCGATCGTCTCTCGTTCCGTGCGCGCGCTTGCGACGTCCTGTTCCGTTTGGGCGAGACGCGCCCCGATTTCGTCGTGCTCGCTCTTCAAACTGTGTTGTCGCCCGCCGGCCGCACTGCGATCGTTGGCATTCTCGTCCAGACGGCGAGTCAACGCCTTCTGTTCGCTCTCGAGCCGGGCGCGGATCGTCTCGGCGTCCATCAGTCGCCGCGCGAGCGCGTTTCGCGATGCTTCCGCAGACGCCAGCGAACGCTCGGCCTCGACGACGGCCTGGCGATGCAACGCGAGTCTTGCTTCGACTTCGAACAGCCCCTCGCGCTGGGCGCGTACGTGGTCTTCGGTCGAGAGCAGTTCGCTCGACGCGCCCGATTCATCTTGTTCGAGTGCGACGAGATCCGCCGCGACCTGGGTTCGTTCGGCCTCGAGCGTCCCACGTTGCGAACCCACGTCGGCCAGCTCCGCGCGCGCGTCGGATTCGCGGCGCTGTGCCGCGTCCAGCAGATCGCGCACGCGCTGGATCTCGGCATGCAGCCGCGTGACCTCCGTGTCCGCGAGAAAACTCGCGCGCTGCGCTTCCTCCAGTACTTGCTCGACTTCGAACACGGACGAACGCAACACGACGCTTTCCGCGTCGGCGCGAGCGAGGGCCGCGGCCACGCCCGCGTGTTCGGCTTCCCGTTCATCGAGTGCATGCTGGGTCCGCTTGGACAGTGCGACCAGTTCCAGCAACCGGTGCGACGCAACGTACAGATCGACATCGCGCAACTCGGACTTGTAGCGCTTGTAGCGCTCGGCCTTCTGTGCTTGCCGCTTCAGCGTGTCGAGCGACTTCTCGATCTCTGCGAGAATGTCACTCACGCGGAGCAGATTCTGACGCGTCAGCTCGATCTTGCGCTCTGCCGACTTCTTGCGCGCCTTGAACCGCGTGATTCCCGCCGCTTCTTCGAGGAGCGCGCGACGATCTTCGGACTTCGACGTGACGATCAGTCCGATCCGTCCCTGTTCGACGATCGAGTACGCTTTGGTTCCGGCGCCCGTGCCCAGGAACAAGTTGACGACGTCGAGCAAACGCACCGGCGTCTTGTTGATCAGATAGTCGCTCGCCCCGTCACGCGTGAGCTTGCGCGTGACCGCGATCTCTTCGAACGCGGCGTACTCGGGCGGCGCGAGACCGTCGCGGTTGTCGAACGTGAGCGTGACTTCTGCGAAACTGTGGGCGGGCCGAGATTCGCTGCCGGCGAAGATCACGTCCTCCATTGCTTTGCCGCGGAGGTGCTTCGCGCTCTGCTCCCCCATGCACCAACGAATCGCGTCGACGGTGTTCGACTTGCCGCAACCGTTGGGCCCGACGACGACGGTGATGTCGTGATCGAACGTCAGGACGGTTCGGTCGACGAACGACTTGAACCCCTGAATCTCCAGCTTCCGAATCTTCATCGACCCTCGACCGTCCCGCGGCGAAAACCTACCGGAAGGCGGCGGCATCCGCCCGCAACTCCGCGCACGCACTTGGTGAATACCCGCGACGATGCCATCACGTCAACCCGCCATACGTGCGTTGCATCGTAGTGTGCCATACGTCCATTCCGCCGTTGACACGGGCGCTCAATCCAAACGCTGCCAGCGGACCGTTCGCTCGACGCTGTCCCGGCGCACCGTCGCTGCGATTTCGTCGCCGCGCGGTCCCGCCAGTGCGCGGCGTGCGCCGGCAACGTCCCGGATCACCGTACCGTTGATTTGAACCAGTGCGTCCGCCGGCTGGAGCCCTGCGCGAGACGGAGCGCTCTCGGCCGCCACGTGAACGACGACGACGTCGCTTCCTCGCATCGCCAGGCCGATGGGCCCTTCGATCTCACTCGACTGGGCGCGGTCGAGATCACCGTCGAACACGAGCCGCACGCCCCGAGCGACGCTGCCGTGGAACACGCGGACTGCGGCCGTGTGCGATCGACCGAGGATCGAATGCAATGCCACCAGCACGTGATCGCCGTCCGGCAGGTCGCGGATCGAGAACAGCCCACGTCGATCACTTCGCGCCGTGCCACTCACCGCATCGGGGGCCGTGTCGGGCAGCGCCACGAACGCGCCCGGCACCGGCTGATTGCGCCCGTCGACGACCTCGCCCTGCGCACCGCCGCCAGACCCGAGTTCGAGCACGGCGGCCTCCGTCGTCTGCTCGTCGGCAACCGTCGCACTTCGCGACGCGGGCACACAGCCCGCCGCACTCGCGACGATCTGCACGCGCCCCGGACATACGTGCTCGAGTCGAACCTCGGTTCCGGCGGCCGCGGTTCGCCTCAGCGGACCGCACGTCGTGCGAATCTCGAACGCGACGGGCTCGACGGTGCACCCATCGGCGCGCGTTCGCACCACGAGCGCGCCGCCTGATTCGAGCGCGATCTGCACGTCGGCGGACAGATCGCGCACGCGGATCGTGTGCGGTGCGTTCCGCGGATGTCGAACCTCGATTTCGACCTCGCCGCCCGCCGCGATGAGCGTGTCGAACGTTCCGTCGGCCTGCGAAATCGTCCGCGTAGCGCCGGTCGCAGCGCCGGGTGTCGACAGGGCGATCTCTGCACCGGCGACGGGAAATCCGTGCGCGTCCAGCACGCGGCCGCGCGCACGACGAACGTTGCGATCGAGCGTGAGCGTCACGGGGACGATCGCACCGTCGGCGACGTCGACTTCGACCCGCGCCATCGTGTGTCTCCCGGCAAGCGCGACGATTGCGACGCGGCCGAGCAACGACGGCGCACGAAACGTCCCGTCGCGGGACGTGAACATTCGCCGCGGATACAGATCGTGGACCGATCGGATTTCGATGAGCTGACTCGGCATCGGGAAGCCGGCCTCGTCCACCAACCGACCGTCGATCGTCCCGCCCTCGAACAGGATGATCTCGACTTCCAGCGTCTCGCCAGCGCGGGCGGGCCGCTGGGTCGTCTCGCCACGCACGTACGCCGGATGCGCCGCACTGAGCAACACGACGCCCGGCGGAATGGATCCCACGCGGAATCGTCCGGCAGCGTCCGTCACATACGCGAGCCCCGATGCGGGCTGGCCCACGAGCATCGCTGCTGGGCTGCCGCCCGCCGTGAGCGGCAAGAGCGGAATCGGTCCCGGCATCACGCCGAGCTCGCCCGCGCGGATCAATGGGCGGGGGCCTGCCGCCTGCGCGCGGAAGAGCGACTCGCGGAACGCGACGGCCGACGCGTTGAGCAGCGAGACCCGTCCGTCGAGATCGGTCGCGGACACCTCGACCTGTGCCCCGGCGATCGGTGCACCTCGGGCGTCGACGACTCGACCGGTCACGATGACCTCGCGATCGAGTGCGACCGTGACTGGAGCGGCGCCGGGCATCGCAAGCGCACCCACGCGCGGGACGTAGCCATCGGCCGTGGCAGACACTTGGTGCACGCGTCGGAGCAAGCCCTGGACGCGAAAGTGTCCCTGCGCATCTGCGACGATCGCGCGCGGCGCGGTCGCAAGCGCGTCCTCGGTGACGACCACCCGTGCCTGGGCGAGCGGCCGCTGCGTGACGGCGTCGATCACCGCGCCCTCCATCGTGGCGCCGGCCGAGAGCACGAGCCGCACGTCGCGCGCGTCGCCTGGCTCGAGAACCAACGGCGCGACCGGCTCCGCGACGTCGTCGCCGTTGCGACCTCGCAGTTCGTACACACCGCCCGGAATCCCGACGATCTGAAACGTTCCGTCGGCCGTTGAATGCGTCGCGCGCGGGGGCCACACACCGGAGCCCGCAAACGTGATGTCGACGCCGGCGATGGGTCGCCCCGACACATCCTGCGCGACCCCGCGCACGATCGCCAGCGCGCGAAGTTCGAACGAGAGCCCACGAGACGGCGCCGGGATCGCACGGCGAACGATCGCTTCGTAGCCTTCCTGCGCGAGTTCGACTCGATACGTTCCGGGCGGCAGGCCCTCAATCGCAAATCGTCCCTGGGAGTCGACGCGGGCGGCAAATGGCGGTCCCTCGCCACCAGAATCCGGGCTCGCGCGAACGATCAACCCGGCGGGTTGCGCAGCGCCGCTGACAACGTTTCTCGCAGGAAGCGTGACCTGCCCGACGATGGACGCCGACGGGCCGAGCCGCAACGCGACATCTCGCACGTCGTGACCGTGCAGTCGAACGAGCTGCGCCGCGCGCGCAAAACCGTCCGCACGCGCCAACACCCAGTAGCTGCCCTCCGGCAACGACTCGAGCACGAACGCGCCGTCGCTCTCGGAATTCGACGTCGCGAGCGGATACGTCCGCCCCTCGAGCACGAGCACCGCCTCGACGCGGGCACCCACGACGACTCGCCCGCCGATCGTTCGAACGGTTCCTCGGAGACCGCGAAACGGTCCGCCAAACGAGCGCGCAAGTGCAACCGCACGCCCGGAGACCGCCCGCGGTGCCCGCGCGATCGACACCGTCGATCGATCCCGAAGCAGGACGCTCGCGAACGTCATCGCGAGCGCGACGACGACGGCGCGTGGCCACAGGACGCTATCGCGCAGCCGCGGCGGCGTATTCCCGCGCGGGAGCGATTCGTGCGGGCGCGGAGGAGGAGGAAGGCTCACCACAGGCAGTTGCTGCGCGCTCTGCCGTCTGTTGCGGCGCGCGATCGCGTTCGAGCGTACCATCGGTGCAGCCCCGCCGATGCGTCATCGATCGCGCTCCCATCGTCGCGGCACGGCACCGCCGGATCTTGCAGCCGATCCTGTCGATTCGCTCGACAAACGCTGGCCGGCCGACGTCGCGCGCGACGCGGCGGTGATCCCCATCGTCGTGCTTGCGCAGCACGCGGGAATGCGTTTGGACAAGTATCTCACCATCGAGATGCCTCGCTTGTCCCGCAGCCGAGCGGCCCGGATTGCCGCACAATACGCCTACGCGCCCGACGGCACGCGACTGACGCCCGCGAAGATCGTTCGCGCGGGCGAGCGCCTGGTGCTCTACCGCCCGACCGACGATGAACCCGAGGTCTCGAGGGACGTCGGGATCCTGTACGAAGACGCCGCGATCGTTGCCGTGGACAAGCCGGCCGGGCTCCCCGTTCATCCCACGGCGCGGTTCCATCGAAATACGCTCACGTCGATCCTCGCGCTGCGGTACCCGCGCGCGCACATCGCGCTGTGCCATCGGCTCGACAAGGACACCTCGGGCGTGCTGCTCGCGGCACGGAACGCCGACGCAGAGCGGGCGTTGAAGCGTGCGTTCGCCGCGCGCGGGCTGCAGAAGACCTATCTCGCCATCGTGCGGGGAATCGTAGCGCAGGATGAAATGCACATCGACGCGCCGCTCGCGCTGGCCGGCGGCGAAGTGTCAGTTCTGATGGCCGTCCGAGCGGAGAGCGCAGGTGGCCAGCCCGCAACGACCCGTGTGCGAGTCCGCGAGCGACTCGAAGACTGTACGCTCGTCGAGGCGTCACCCGAAACGGGTCGACAGCACCAGATCCGCGTGCACCTCGCGCATGCGGGACATCCGATCCTCGGCGACAAGCTGTACGCATTCGGGCCTGAGCCGTTTCTCGCCTCGCTCCGCGGCGAGCCCGACGTCTGGCGCGAACGGCTGGTGCTCGAACGACACGCACTCCATGCGCACCAGATCGCGTTCGAGCACCCGGAGAGCGGCCAATGGATGACCGTCGAAAGCCCCCTCGCGCCCGACCTTGCAACGTTTCTGGTCGCTCGGCGCCGGCGGGCAATGGGCGGTGGCGCGTAGACCTCCGAACCGGGCGGTGGTACGAGACTGCGCGCATGAAGATCTCGACACTGCGGATCGCGGGAATGGTACTGGCAGGCTTCGCGGGCTCCGTTGGCTGCGCTGCGGGCCCCGCGCACCTGCAGATTTCGTCGGCGTTCACTCCCGAAATGGCTCGAGTCTTCGACGACGCCGTGGACTACCTGCAAAACGTCGACGGCCTCGGCGGCCGGCTCGCGACCGAGTGGCAAGAACAGACCGACGCTCTGTCTCGCAACGCGGACCTCATTGCCATCGTGCGCATCGAGACGGTGGTGCAGGGAACGACCGTCGAGCAAGCGCGGGACTACCGTCTCTCGGCGCTCGTGAGCGAAGTGATCGTGGGCACGCCGCCGCCCGACCGCCGCGTCTCGCTGCGCACGCTTGAAGGCCAAGCGGGATTCAACACGATTTCGGGCCGTGAAGACCGATTGCAGACCGGCTCGTACGTCCTGTTCGTGAAATGGTACCGAGATGCCCGCGGGGACGTCCGGCCCCACTGGCACTTGACGCCGCACTCGCCGCAGCTGGTCCGGCGCATTCGGGTCGCGAGCGGAATCATCGCGCGCCAAGAAGGTGAGGAGCGCGTCGTCCGGCCGGAGGGGCGGTAGCTGCGGGCGGGGTCACGCCGCGCTGGCGTGCTGACCGCCGAACTGAAGACGGTGGAGTCGCGCGTAGATCCCGGACTGCGCGACGAGTTCCTCGTGCGTGCCGCGCTCTGCGAGTTGCCCGCGATGGAACACCAGAATCAGGTCGGCGTCGCGGATCGTGCTGAGCCGATGGGCGACGATCAGCGCGGTGCGCCCGCGGAGCGCTCGCTCGACCGCGCTCACGACAATCGTCTCGCTCTCGCTGTCGACCGACGCTGTGGCCTCGTCGAGAAGAAGAATCTCCGGATCGCGATAGAGAGCACGCGCGAGCGCGATCAACTGCCGCTCGCCGGCGCTGAAATTCGCACCTCGTTGCTCGACGGGCGTGTCCACGCCGAGACCGCGCCGCGAGAGCAGGTCCTCGAGCCCGACGTCGCGCGCGCAACGTTCGGCGCGCGTGCGGTCCGGCTCGTCGGCGCCCACGGCAATGTTCGATAGAACGTCCCCGGGGAACAGATACGGGTCTTGCGGCACGACGGAGAACTTTCGCCGCAGCCCCTCGCGATCCAACGTTCGAATGTCCGTACCGTCGATCTCGATGCATCCGCGATCGACGTCGTAGAGACGCTGCATCAACGACAGTACCGTGGTCTTTCCCGCACCGGTCGCGCCAACGAGCGCGACCTTCGTTCCGGGCGCGATCTCGAAATCGACGTCGCGAAGAACCGTGCGCTCCTCGCCGTACCCGAACGTCACGTGCCGGAACGCGATCTTCGCGTGGCCGCCCGCGGCGACGACGGCCTCGTTCGACGGCGGTATCGCGCGGACTTCGCAATCCGGCTCGGACGAAGCGAGAAGTTGGAAGATTCGTTCGCCGCCGGCCATCGACGCCTGGAGGATTGTGTATTTCGCGGAGATATCACGGAGCGGTTCGAAGAATCTCTGCACGAAGAGAACGAACGCTACGAGGGTTCCGACCGACGCCGCTTGCGCGCCGTGCCCAATCGCCCGCGCACCGATGAACAAGAGCACCGCGATGCAGATCGCCGAGAACATTTCGACGACGGCGAACAGCAAGGCGTCGTACCGAATGCTCATGTAGTTGGCCACGCGGTATTCGTCGTTGATGAGATCGAACTCCCGCTGGCAACGAGCTTGTTGTCCGTACGCCTGGACGACCGTGATGCCCTGGACTTGTTCGCTGAGAAACGCATTCAAGTGAGCCGTCTTCGCGCGAATGTCCCGGAATGCCACGCGTGCGCGGCGTCGGAAGAACTCGACGAGCACGACGAGCGCCGGTGCCGCGAGAAACGTGAAGAGCGACAGGCGTGGCGACAGAAGCATCATCGCAATCACGATGCGCACGAGCGTCACCAGGTCGCCGATGGCGGTGACCGCGCCGGAAGCGAACAGTTCGCCGAACGCGTCGATGTCGTTGGTCACGCGCGTGACGAGCCGGCCGATCGGCTGTCGGTCGAAAAATGCCAGGCGCTGACGCAGCAAGAACTCGTACGTGTGCCGCCGGACGTCCGCCATCACCCGCTGGCCGATGTACTGCGTGAGATACAACTGACCAAATCGGGCCGTGAGTTCCGACACGAGCAACGCGGCGAAGATCATCGCCGCGCGGTTCACCGCCGAGAGATCGTGCCGTCCGATGCCACGGTCGATCGCGTACTGCAGCACGCGCGGTTGAGCGACAAGCAACTCGGAAATGATCGGGAGAAGCACGAGCGCGACGATCGCCTGCCAGCGGTACGGACGGACGAAGCGCAGGAGCTTGCGGAGCAGCGAGAGGTCGTACGCCTTGCCAAGCGCGCTCTCTTCGTGAAACGCGCGTTCGGCCGCCGCGCCCGAGCCTGCCGCCGGCGGATTCTTGCCTGGGACGGACGGCGCGCCGCTCACATCGACTCCAGTTCCGCTTCCAGCGCTTGATGCTCCGCGAGCCGCGCGTAGATGCCGCCGCGGGCGACCAGTTCGTCATGCGTGCCGCGCTCGACGACCCGCCCGGCATCGAGCACGACGATGCTCTTGCAGCGCGATGCGGCAGCGATTCGGTGGGTCACGAGAACGAGCGTGCGACCCACAGCCGCGCGCTCGATGGCGTCGAGAATCGCCACCTCGGTTCGCGCGTCGATCGCGGACATCGGATCGTCCAGGATCAGCACGCTCGGCGCCACGAGAAGTGCCCGCGCGAGCGCAACACGCTGCTTCTGGCCTCCCGACAGTTGCACGCCGCGTTCGCCGACGATGGTATTCAACCCGTCGGTCATCGTCTCGGCTTCCCGCAAAATCTGGGCTTCGCCGGCGGCGTGGCGAATCCGATCGTTGGTCGCGGGCGCATCGGGGTCGTCCGTGGAAAACCCGATGTTCCGGGCGATCGTCGTCGAAAACAGGAACGGTTCTTGTTGTGCAAGATTCGCCGCGGCACGCAGTTGGCCGAGCGGCATCGTCGTGATGTCGTGTTCGTCGAGAAACACCGTCCCGCGGGGCGTTGGCAGCATCCGCACGAGCAGTGCCGACAGCGTGCTCTTGCCGCTCCCCGTCTTCCCGACGATCGCGATGGATCCGCCTGCGGGCACGTCGAACGAGACGTCCTCGAGGATCACCCTTCCGTCGATCTCGTAGTGCAGTCCGTCGACTCGCAACGCACCGTGGATCTCCGACGCGGCCCTGGCGTCTTCATCGCGCACATCGGGTTCTGCACCGAGGATCTCGTTCAGCCGTTCCACGGACGCACGCGCGCGCTGCACGATGGACATCAAGTAGCCGAGCGCAATCGTGGGCCACGTTACGAGCGCGAGGTGGGCCTGGAACGCCAAGATGTCGCCGACCGTGAGCCGACCTGCCAGTACCTGTCGTCCACCCTCCCACAACACCAGCAACGACGAGATCCCTCCCGCCGCGCCGACGATGGGCAGGATCGTACCGCGAAGCCGCGCAAGCGCGAGATTGGCCTCCAGCGCGCGGAGTGAAATGTGGTCGAACGCCTCGGACTCGAACTTCTCGAGTTGGTACGCCCGCACGACCCGCATCCCCGAGAGCGTCTGTTGTGCCCGATCCGAGAGTTCGCCGAGCGCATCTTGCGTGGCCCGAGAGCGACGGAACATCGCTCGCGAGAACATCCGCACGACGAAGATCACGACCGGAAACGGAAGCAGCGTAACGAGCGTGAGCGACGGGCTGCGATACACCATCAGGGGCAGGTTGCCCGCGTAAGCCACCACGACGTTGACCACGTTCAGAACCCCGAAGCCGAGCAAGAGCCTCACCTGCGCGATGTCGTTTGTCGCGCGGGACATCACCTCGCCCGGCGGGACCTTCCGGAAGAACGACGGGCCCAGGGTGTGCAGATGGCGCAACAGCTTCGAGCGGATGTCGAACTCGATGTCTCGGCCGATGTTGAAGATGTAGATCCGCGACGCCACGCGCATCACCGCACCGACGATCGCCGCGATCGCGATGAACCCGGCAAACCGCGCCGCCGCGTGGGTGTCGCGTGCAACGATCGCGTTCGTCGCCGCGCGGATCAGTTGCGGTGCGATCGCGCCCGCGAGCGTGCTGACGGCGAGAAACACCATGCCCGCCGCAAAGCTGCCGCCGCGTTCGCGCAACAGCGCTGCGAGGCGAATGACCGCGGGGCGAGGTGCCTCGCGCGGCAGGGCGACGTCCGCAGCGGTCATCAGGATCGTTGGATGATGTACTCGACGTTTCGGGTTCGTCCCACGCGAAAACGCTCCGATTCAGTCCGAGCACACGTCGCGGAAGCCCCCGTCCACGCCGCCGCCATCGGCCGCGTCGCGCGGTGTGCATCGGCCGTGGCCGTCGCGCGTGGCGACTGTTCGATCGCAGTACCACCCCGTCGGGCACTCCGCGATGTCGTCGCACGGCGGCGCGCACACGCCGGGGGCCGCGCAACTCGAGCTGCCCGCGACCGCCACGCAGCGCGCAGCGCGACACGACGTGTCGCCCGCGCAACCCAGGATGCACAGCCCGCCGACGCAGCGCTCCCGAGGATCCGCGCACGTGCCCGCCGGCGTGCACGCTGCGGTGAGAGGCGGGCGACACACGCGGACGATCTCGTTGCCTGGCCCCGCGGGAATGCCGCTGTCTGGATCTAGGCCGCGAAAGTCGAACGCGCCGCACACCTCGCCGCCGCCACACCGCGACGCATCGCTTGCATCGCTGCAGCGAACCGCACACGTCGCGCCCGTCGCGCGTTGCAGACACAGTCGCGACGCGCAGTCCGTGGGTGCTCGGCACGGCGCGCCCGGCGCAGCGCCGCCCGCTCCGCACGCGGCGAACAGTGCGATCGCGACGAGTCGGCAAGATACACCCGCGCGCTCGGCCCACTGCGGGACGAACGCGTCGGGACGGCGGGCCACGGATCGACTCAGCTTGCTGCGGGCGTGGGCGCGGGCGCCGGCGGAGCGTCGGACGGGGTCCCACCGACGACGGCCTGATACTTCTCGCGCGAATCGCGGAGGCGTGCGGCTTTGCCTTCGAGTTCGCGGAGGTAGTACAGCTTGGATCGACGCACGAGGCCGCGGCTGACGAGTTCGACTTTGTCGATGCGCGGGCTGAACAGCGGGAAAATCCTCTCGACGCCGACGTTGTACGAAACCTTGCGTACCGTGAACGTCGCGCCCACTTGTCCTCGGCGCTTGCGAATCACCTGGCCCTGGAAGACCTGCACGCGTTCCTTGTCGCCCTCGACGACTTTGTAGTGCACGCGAACCGTGTCCCCGACGCGAAAGGAATCGGGCTCGACGCCGCCTTCGCGACGCGTGAAAAGTGCTTCGATCTTCGGATGCTGCATGCCCATGGCGTTGTCTCTCGAAAGGGCGACCGTGTCGCCGAAAGGGGGCGGAAGTTACACACGTGCGGCGCAGCGTTGTCAACGCCGCGCGGCGAACGACGGCCGCGCGACGAGCGCGCAGCCGCGGGGTGGGTCATTCAGGACTTGAACCTGAAGCCAACGGATTAAGAGTCCGCTGCTCTACCAATTGAGCTAATGACCCGAAAATTCTCTTCCCGACCGTAGGTTGCGGACCCCTTTCGAGTCCAGCGCGCCCGGCCCGATTCGAACGGGCGACCCTCGGATTCGAAGTCCGATGCTCTATCCAGCTAAGCTACGGGCGCCCGCAGAAAACGGCGCTGGAGGTATCACTCGCACACGGCGTCGTCAACGGAGTCCGCGCGATGCTCCGCGCGTGGGGTGACCGACGGGGCTTGAACCCGCGACGTCCGGATCCACAATCCGGTGCTCTACCGACTGAGCTACGGCCACCGTGACGGTCCCGCGCGCGGAGCGGTTGGGTCCGCGCAGGGGCCGAATCTATAGCCCACCGCGGATCGCTCGTCCACCGACGCATGGTTCCGTGTGCTACATTCCGGCGCCTTGCGAAATCGGGGCGTTGCACAGCCTGGTAGTGCGCCAGCTTTGGGAGCTGGATGTCGTCGGTTCGAATCCGGCCGCCCCGACCCTCCGACGCGACGGCACAACCGTGTCGTTCGCAATGTGCCCGTAGCTCAGGTGGATAGAGCGCCGGCCTTCTAAGCCGGATGTCGCAGGTTCGAGCCCTGCCGGGCGCGCTGGTTGTCACGGAACGCATAGCCAGCCGGCTACGCTGTGAATGGCCGGGTGGGCCTTCGCGACGTGAGCCGCAACGCGTACGACGTCTCGATGCGGTGCCGAGCACAGCGCGTGTGACCGGGACGACGCGCGCGCTTGTTGCCGCGGTCGTGGGACTCGTGCCGGCGATTGCGGGCGCGCAGTCCGCGCGAATGAGATCGCGCGCGCCTCGCGAGGAGGGAACGGTGGTGCGCACCGACGCGACGACCGAACGCACGGCCGGATCACTCACGGCGCGGGTCGGAGCGCTCGCGGCGGTGCCCCGAGCCGATGCGACCGAGATCCTCACGCTCGCGCCGGGACTCTCGCTGTCCAACGAGTCGACGTCGGGCGACCCGCCGGAGGTGTACCTGCGGGGCTTCGCCGGCGACAACGGTCGTGACATCGCGTTTTCCGTCGCCGGGATTCCGATGAACGACGAGTCGCACCCACGGACGCACGGCAGCGCCGACGTGTTCTTCGTCATCCCAGAACTCGTGGAGCAGCTCAACGTCGTGTCGGGCGTCGCCGATCCGCGCCAGGGCAACTTTGCGCTCGCGGGCTCGGTGGACTTTCGCCTGGGACTCGAGCGGCGCGGAGTGACCGCTCGCACGTCGTTGGGGTCGCACGGTCAGCGCCGTTTCGCGGCGCTCTTCGGGCCGCGCGAATTTTCGAGCCGCAGTTTCGTCGGAGCCGAGGTCGTGCACTCCGACGGGTTCGGCCCGTCCCGCAGTTTCGATCGCGCTTGCGGCATGGCCCAACACGTTCTGCCCGTCGGGAACGACGCGGAGATTCGTATCATCGCCGCCGGGTACCATGGCCGTTGGCAGAACGCCGGTGTGCTCCGACAGGACGATTTCGACGCCGGGCGGATCCGCTTTTTCGACACGTACCCGGGCACTGGGAGGCAGGGCGGTCACTCGACGCGAGCGCTCCTCGGCGCCACGCTGAGTTGGAGACGCGGGTCGGAACGTGCCGAATTTGCGCTACACGCGCAGCTGCGGGACACGCAGATTGCTGAGAACGAGACGGGCTTCTACGACGATGTCCAGCGCGGCGATCTCGTCGAGCAGCGCTATGGCGGGGCGACCATGGGGGCCAGGGGGTTCTACCGACGCACGGCGCAAGTTGGCGGACTGGCGCAGGACGGCGAAATCGGTTTTGCGATGCGACACGACCGGTACGCCGTGTTGCAGCAGAATCTCGATGTCGCGTCGAACGCGCCGGTGGTCCCGCCGAATCGCGACGACCACAGCGCCGACGTCCGCGTCACGAATCCGGCGCTGTACTTGGACACCACCCTGCGGTTCTTTCGATGGCTGTCGATCTCCGGCGGGCCACGCTTCGACGTGGTCGGGTACGACGTCGATGCCGCAGATCGCGACGCGACGACCGGTGAGCCCAGGCCTCGACGCGCGACCGCTGCCGGCGTGCGAGCAGCGCCGCGGGCGACGGTCGCTCTCGGACCGTGGCGTAACGTCCGCGTAATGCTCAGCTACGGACAAGGTCTGCGGAGTCCCGACGCGCGCACCGTCGCAACCGGCGAGCCCGTGCAGTTCGCAACGGCGTCGACCACCGAGGTCTCGCTGCGCTACGCGCTGCCATCGCAACGAGCGCGCGCGCGGTTGAGTGCTTCGCTCGGCGCCTTTCACACGTTCGTCGACGCGGACAGCGCATTCGATCCAACGCAAGCGATGAGTGTGCCGATCGGTCCCACCCACCGCATCGGGGCCGTCGCGTGGTTGCGCGCGCAGCCGCTCCCCTGGTTCGAAGTGCAGGCGTGGCTGGCGTACACGTCGGCGTTCGTCGTGCGTCCGTCGTTCGGAGGCCGGCTCGGGGCGGGCGATGCGATCCCCTACGTTCCGAGCATTGTCGGACGACTCGACGCTGCCGCAGACGCGCAGGTGGGCACGTGGCAGTCGCTGCCACTGCGGATGCGCGGAGCGATCGGTGTCAGCCTGCGCGGCCCCTCCGGCCTCGTCGAAACGCCATCGACGGAAACGTGGGTACTGGTCGACGGGCTTGTCGGCGTCCGCCTCGGGGCGGTGGCCCTCGATCTCACCGCGAGGAACCTGCTCGACGCGCGCTGGCACAGCGCCGACTTCGAACACCCGTCGAACTTCAACCCGACGGCTCCGGTCGGCGCCGCAGCCGTACGGCACTTCGCGGCGGGGGCGCCACTCACGGCGCTTGCGACCGTGACGCTCTATCTGTGAGCCGCGGAACCTCTCCGGGAGTGCGAAGTCTGAAGAGGCGGGAAAGTCGACGACCGGCTCAGGTCCGACCATCCTTGGCCGTATGGACCAACGTGGAACCTCGGATTCAGCCAGAACCTGACGCCAAGACCGTGGAATCGGGGGACGCGTTGGACCGCGGTGATGGCGCCGACGCCATCGCGGTGGAGGCCGCGCTCCGGGCGAGCGAACGGCGTTACCGGATGTTGGTCGACCACGCGACCGATGCGCTGATGCTTCATCGCGACGGGATCGTGGTCGATGTGAATCGCCAGGCTTGCGAGAGCCTTGGGTACGCGCGCGAGGAACTGATCGGCCGGCATCCGACCGCGTTCGATCCCGATGTCACGCCCGAGGTGATCGACGCGATGCTCGTGCGACTCGCGGCGGGGGAAGATCTTGCGTTCGACTCGCGACACCGACGGAAAGACGGCACCGTGTTTCCGGTCGAGATCCGCATACGGCCGTTCGAGATCGACGGTGTGCTGCACGCGTTGTCGCTCTCGCGAGACATCACGGAACGCAAACGGGTCGAAGAAGCGCTTCGCGTCAGCGAAGAACGATTCCAACTCGCGCTGTTGGGCGCGAACGACGGGTTGTGGGACTGGAACCTGCTGACGAACGTCGTGTTCTTCTCGCCACGCTGGAAATCGATGCTCGGGTTCGAGCCAGACGAATTGCCGGGCGATGTGTCGACCTGGCGACTGCTCCTGCACCCGGACGACGTCGACGCGGTCGAGCGGCACGTCGCGGACTACTTGTCGGGCCGAATCGAGAAATACGAGATCGAGTTTCGGATGCGGCACAAGGCCGGTGGCTATCGCACGATTCTGGCACGCGGCTATTTCACGAACGATCCGCACGGACGCCCCGTGCGCATGGTCGGAACACATGTCGACATCACGGAGCGGAAGACCAGCGAGATCGCGCTTCGCAAGAGTGAGGAAATGCTGCGCCGAGCGCAGGCGATCGGACACGTAGGAAGTTGGATTTTCGATGTGGCGACCGAATCCTTCACGCCGTCCGCCGAGGCGCGTCGCATCTGCGGCTGGCCGCCAGGCGACGTCGCGCTCGACGACTGGTTCCGCCTGGCACACCCGGCAGACGCTGCCCGCGTCGAGGACGCTTGGCGCGCGACCGTCGGTGGTGCGCCGTTCGAATTGGAGCAGCGTCTGATCGTCGGCGACGTCGTGAAGTGGGTGTACGTTCGCGCGACCGCGGACTTGGACACGGAGGGTCGACCGGTGTCGGTGACCGGGATGATCCAGGATGTGACCGCGCGGCGGCAGCTGGAAGCTCAGTTCCAGCAAGCGCAGAAGCTCGAGGCGATCGGGAAGCTCGCGGGCGGCGTGGCCCACGACTTCAACAACTTGCTGACGGTGATCAAGTGCTCGGTCGAGCTGCTCCTCGAGGAAACGTCCCTGCACGACCCGCTTCGTACCGAGATCATCGAGATTCGCGACGCAAGCGAGCGAGCCGCCGAGTTGACGCGCCAACTGCTCGCGTTCAGTCGCCAGCAAATCCTGGAGCCGCGCGTCGTCGACATCAACGCCACCATCGCGCGAAGCGACCGCATGCTCCGGCGACTCATCGGTGAGGACATCGAGATCGTCACGGACCTCGATCCGGCAGTCTCGCTCGTGATGGCCGACCCCGGGCGACTCGAACAAGTCATCGTCAATCTCGTCGTCAACGCCCGCGACGCGTTGCACGCTGGCGGCCGGGTAACGATTCGGACGCGCAACGTTCGAGTGGAGTCGGGCGTCTCGGTCGACACCGGTGACCTGCGACCCGGAACGTACGCCGAGCTGTCGGTCGCGGACACCGGGTCCGGGTTCGCGGACGATGTGAAAGCGAAGATCTTTGAGCCATTTTTCACGACGAAGGGCATCGGCAAAGGCACGGGACTCGGGCTGTCAACGGTCTACGGGATCGTACGGCAGACGGGAGGCAACGTCTCCGTCGAGAGCCGCGTGGGACACGGCACGACGTTTCGGATCTTGCTGCCCACGACCTCGGAGGACACGCAGCGAATGGGAAGCGTCGCGCCGGCCCCGCGGGGAACGAACGCGGAGACGATCCTGCTGGTCGAAGACGAAGACGCCTTGCGGCACATCGCGCGACGGGTGCTGGAGAAGCACGGCTACACCGTGCTCGAAGCGAACGGCGGCCCGATGGCGGCCGAGATCGTCGCGCGACACTCCGGGCCCATCGACCTGCTGCTCACCGACGTCGTGATGCCGCAGATCAGCGGTCGGGAAGTCGCAAACGCCCAGCGCGCCGCGCGCCCGACGCTCAAAGTTCTCTTCATGAGCGGCTACACAGACGATGCGATCGTTCGACACGGCGTGCGCGAGGCGACGGATCACTTCCTGCAGAAACCCTTCACGCCCAATGCGCTTCTTCGGAAGGTCCGCGCCGTGTTGGACGGGATGTAACCCACGCAGCGCAATGCCAGCGTCGTTGCGCGTGCGGACGCCCGCAGCGCAGGTGGCGTGTCGCGTCTGCTAAGCTCATTCGGTGTCCGTCCGTTCCATGGTCGTCGTCGTTGGATCCCTCGCCGCGACACTTCTCATCGCGTGCTCCGACGGCGGGCATCCCGACGCGCTGGACGCGACCGACGCCACCGATTCCGCTCCACTCGACGCGCCGATGGATGCACCCATCCCCGGAGCGCTCGGCGCCCGCTGTACGGTGGTCGACGGTGGCGCACCGAGCGGCTCGTGCGAACGCTCGCTGGTCTGTCTCACCGACTGGGACGGATTCCCACGCGGGTACTGTTCGCCGGCGTGCGATCCGGTCACGCCGTGTCCAATGCGTTCCGCGTGTTCGCGTCGCGGCACAGGTGGGCAGTGTTTCGGCGCGTGTGGGTCGGACCGCGATTGCCGCACGATCGACGGGTATCACTGCATCCAGAAGGCTGCGGGAGCCCGCATTTGCGCACCGGTCGAGAGCCCGCTCGGCCTTCGCGACGGTCGCGCGTGTTTCGACGTGGGAGCCGGGAGCCACGCGTTGCCTGCACTTCCACGCACGACGTTCAACGTGCCCAACGTGTCGGCGACCGCCGCCCGCACCGACGCGACGTGGATGGCCGACGGCAACGTCGCGCGCAATCCGGCCCGGGACGCGATCGCGCTGCCGTACATCGCGGTCGGTGCTACGAGCGTGTTCATCGGGAGCAGTTCGCTGCTCGGCGGAACGACGGTGGTCGCAACCGGATCGGTGCGCGATCCCGCGGAGCCGCTCGTTGCGGATCCGTCGGTCGCGTATTCACGCGATGGCGCACTGCAAGTCGCGTTCATGGCGTATCGGTTGAACGGCCTCACGGCGGAACACACGCACATCTGGAATGCCGCGAGTGCCGACGACGGCGCCGCGTGGGGCACACCGCGACGCGTCGATCCCGACGACGCTTCGGTGCGGCGCGTCGACAAGCCGTGGATCGCCATCGGCCGATCGCCGACCGCGCCTGCCGACGATCTCGCGTACGTCGTGTATGCGGTGGAGGGCGCGAGCGGCGCACGCGAATTGCGACTGCAGTCCTCGCGCGACGCGGGCCGCACGTGGGGCACGCCGACGGTCGTCGCTGCGATCTCGGTGCGCGATGGCGTCCGTCGGATGCCGCAACTCGCCGTGCTCGCCGTTTCCGTCGAGGGCGTTCTGCACCTCGCGTATTTCGAGATCCCGGTCGATCGCGTGCCGGCGACACTGTGGGGCGACGCGCAAAACCGGATCGTCTGGCGCAGCAGTGCGGACGCAGCAATGACGTGGAGCGACCCCGTCGTCGTCTCGCGCGCGACGATGGACACGCCGGTGTACGTGCAGCCCGCAATCGCTGCGAGCTCCACGGCGCTCCATGTTGCGTACGTGACCGGCCTGGCCGACGGCGCGTGGGACGTCGTGCTCGCCACGAGCCGCGATGGCGGGCGCACGTTCGTTCATCGGCGAGTCAACGACGAGCCCGAGCGGTGCGCGACGCACACGCTGCCGTCCCTCGTGCTGGACGAAGCGCGCCGCCGAGTTCACGTCGTCTGGCTGGAGAATCGGTTCGGCGACGGTGCCGCTGTCTACGCCAACTGTCCGGAGGAACCGTCCCTCCCGTGCGGTTCCAACGAGGCGGTCAGCGACCGACCGTTTGTGTTCAGCACGACGCGCGACGTCACGCGCTGGCACGGGGACTATGGCGGCATCGCGTTGGCGCCCGACGGCTCGGTCTGGGCAGGTTGGAGCGACACGCGTACGCGCTCGCCCGCGATGTACTTGGCGCACGGTGTGCCGCGGTAGGTACCGCGCGGCCGCCGCGTACCTCGTCGCGAAAGTGCCTCGTCACGGCGCGGTGAACGTCGCGGCCACCCGCTCGAGCCACGGAGCGTCCGTCACCGTATCTGCATGCGCGCGCGCTACGACGCGAATCTGCGGACCATTCTTCGCGTCGAGCCACGCCGAGACGCCGTCCACGGGCGTGCGTTCGTCTTCGTTCGCGCCGCGTGCGCTCCAGATCTCGCGCAGCAACGGACCCAACGATTCCGAAAGGGCCGCGTCGCCGCAGATCCGGTCCTGCGCCGCGAGAAAGTACGTGTGTCGCTGTGCCATGACGCAATCGTACCGCGTGCTCAGTGAACGTGAATCTCGTACGACGCCTCGAACGTCGGCCGGGCGAACGCGGGCAGTGGTGCCGCGCGCACGGCGGCTTCGATGCACGCGTGAATCGGTTCCTGGGTGAAGTAGCCGCCGGCGATCTCGATCGTCGTCGCCTGCCCGGTGGCCCCCGCGTAGACAACAGTCATCCGCAAGTGTCGACCGTACCGACCGGGACACAGGTTGATGTCGTGGTCCAGCCGTTCGCGAAGGTCGACCACCGCGTGCCACGGCGGCCGATCGGGGAGCGGACCCGTTCGCACCGCGACTTGCGAAGCGCCGCCCGCGTCGTGAGCGGCCACGACGACGGCGCCGCCATCACGCACTGCGGCGGCGGCAATCCCCGCATCCCGCGATCTCGCGGCCACTGCACGCGCATCGTGTGCGACGGCAACCGATCCGTCCGAAGTTCCGGCCGTGCCCACCGCAACGTTTCCCGTTGTGGCATCGTTCGCGATCGCGACCGCAGCGTCCACGCTCGACGAAGGCACGGTGCCTCCCCCGCCTGCGATCGGATTGCTGCCATGATCGGTACGCAGAATGAATCCGAACGTGACGATTCCGGCGGCGGCGATGATCGAGACGCCGAGGATCACGCTGATCAACACCGCGTTCGATTTTGGCTGCGGCGCGGCGACGGAGCGCGCGGAGTCGGATTCGGCCGCAAAGCTCCCACCGCGATGCGGCACGACGACCGGCGCAGGGGGCACGTACACCGGTGCGACGTCGGGTGCGGCGACGCTTGGCGTCGGAGTGGATGCGACGTAGGGCTTCGCATCGGGCGACGTCCCGTACCCGAGCGTTGTTGGCGCAGCGATCGGCGCCGGCGCGGTTGCGAATGCCGGTGCGACGAGCGGCACGGGTCCGCTCGACTCGGACGGCGCGACCGTGCCCGCGGGCGGCGTGTGTCCGCGGTCGACCGGGATCGTCTCGGGCGCGCCGTGAACGCCCGCGGGCGCAACGAGCGGCGAGGCCGTGTGGCCAATGAGCGTACCGGCCCGTGTTCGTCCGTGACTGGGCGGCGGCACGATGGGGGGCGGCGCGGGCGCCGGCGGTTCGGGCGCGACTTCGACTCTCGACGGCGCGGGAATTGCGGGCGGCGGCTCGGCAATGGGAGGCGCCACCGGTGATGGAGCGATGGCGGGGATCGCGAACTCACTGTCGTCGTCCGAGAGGAATTCCGATGGATCCAGTGGCAATTCACTGCCGCGACCCTCGATCGCCGGCAAGTTCATGGCCTCCACCGGTTTGAGGATGGATTCAAGGGACGGCAGCGGAACGACGTCGGCGTCCGCGGACGTCGCGGCGGGCTTCGGCGTTGGCGGCGTCGCCGAGGCTGCCCAGGGGCCGCTGCGCGTCTACGTCGAGATCCACGGCAACGGCCACCAGGATACAGCTGGGCGCGTCGAGATCGCCACGGTCGGCCTCACCATGGAGGAGGCCTGGCGGCTCAAGACCCTCCTCGAGCTCGTGCGGGACGCCCATCTGCGAAGCCGGCCCGAAGCGCCGAAGCTCGAGATCTTCGTCGAGCCCGTGGATACGCTCCGCTACAGCGCATCGGCCGCCAAATCGGGCGGCCTCCTCGGCCGCTCGGAGAGGTCGCTGCACATCGAGCTGCCGAAGTCGGCGCGCACGACCTACCGAGCGGCCTACACGGCCATGCTCGGGGACTTCCTGATCCAGTGGGCCGATCTCCCGGCCTCCGCGCGAGGCAAGTAGCAATGCGGCCGGTCTTCACGGCCGCCGAGATGCGCGCCCTCGACGCCCGCGCGATCGGGACACTCGGCATCTCCGGCCCCCGGCTCATGGAGAATGCCGGCCGCGGCGCCGCGGCGCTGATCGCCCGCGAGTGGGCGCCGATCAGGGGGAAGCGGGTCCTCGTCCTCTGCGGCAAGGGCAACAATGGCGGCGACGGCTTCGTGGTCGCCCGGCACCTGAAGGCCAAGGGGGCGAGGGTCCGTGTCCTTCTGCTCGGCTCGCGCGCGGAGGTGAAGGGGGACGCGGCCCACGCGCTCGCCCAATGGCGAGGGCGCGTCGAGGAGATCCGAACCGAAGCCGACGCCGCGACGGTCTCGACCGCCCTCGACGGAACCGACCTCGCCGTGGATGCGCTCCTCGGCACCGGGCTCGCCGCACCCGCCCGCGGACTTGCCGCTCACGTCATCGGACGGCTGAACGAGTCGGCGGCACGGGCAGGGTGTGTCGTGGTCTCGCTCGACCTGCCCTCGGGGCTCCACTCGGACGGCGGCGGGCTCCCAGGTCCCGCGGTGCGTGCCGCGCTCACGGCGACCTTCGCGGGCTACAAGCGCTCCCTCCTCCTCTATCCCGCCGCCGAGCATGCCGGCCGCGTGGTCGTCGTCCCCATCGGCATCCCCGAGGCGGAGGTCGGGCGCGGCATCACCACCTTCCTGCTCGACGAAACCTCGGTGAGCGGATTCTTCCCGAAGCGAAAGCCCGACGCCCACAAAGGGACGTACGGACACCTCCTGGTCGTAGCGGGATCGATCGGCAAGAGCGGCGCCGCGGCGCTGGCGGGCCGCGCGGCGCTCAGGAGCGGTGTCGGCCTCTGCACCGTGGCGACCGCGGGATCCCAGCAGCCTATCGTCGCCGGCTTCAGTATGGAGGTCATGACCGAGCCGCTGCCGGAGACCGCGGCCCAGGCCATCTCTTTCAAGGCAAAGGACCGCGTCCTCGAGCTCGCCTCCCAGCGAGACGCCGTGGCGCTTGGGCCCGGGCTCTCCCTGGACCCCGAGAGCCAGGCCCTCGCGCGCGCGCTCATCGCCGAGCTCGACCGGCCCATGGTAGTTGACGCGGACGCGCTGTCGGCACTGGCCGGGCACCTCGACCTACTCGACGGCGCGCCGGCGCCTCGCGTCCTCACGCCGCATCCGGGCGAGATGGCGCGGATGCTCGGAACCTCGGTCGCCAAGGTCCAGGCCGATCGGATCGAGACCGTGCGGGAATTTTGTACCCGCCACCGCGTCCATCTCGTGCTCAAAGGGGCGCATAGTGTGCTTGGTGGCCCCGACGGGCGCGTCTTCATCAACCACACGGGCAATCCCGGCATGGCCACGGGCGGCAGCGGCGACGCGCTGACGGGTATGATCGGCGCCTTCCTCGCGCGGCGCCTCGACCCGCTCGCCGCGCTCCAGGCCGGCTGCGTCCTCCACGGGCTGGCTGGAGACCTTGCCGCAGCCGATCGTGGCGAGGAAGGCCTCATCGCGTCCGACATCATCGAGGCGATTCCGGGGGCGCTCAACCCGGCCGTCCGATGAAGGTCGTTTCACGAAGCGCCCAGGAGACGCAGGCCCTCGGCGAGCGGCTCGGAGCCAGGCTCGGCGGGGGCGACGTCGTGGCCTGCATCGGGCCGCTCGGGGCGGGGAAGACCTGCTTCCTCCAGGGCCTCGCGCGTGGCCTTGGCGTCATGACCGGTGTGACGAGCCCGACCTTCGTCCTGGTCAACCAGTACCGGGGCAGGCTGCCGGTCTATCACGTTGACGCGTACCGCACCGGAAGCCTGACCGAGCTCGTGGACCTGGGCCTCGAGGAGATGCTCCACGGGGAGGGCGTCACGGTCGTCGAGTGGGCCGACAAGCTCCTGCCTCTCCTGCCGCCCCGAACCGTCACCGTGACGATCGCGGGATTGGGCGACGAGCCCCGCCAGATCGAGCTCGCCGGCCCGGCGGAGGTCCTGGCGGGCGTCTGAGAGTGTGGACATTGATCCCGTGGCGAGCCGCGTGCTACGAGAACGGCATGGCCCGTGAGCTTCGGATCGCGGAGTGGCCGGCCGAGGAGCGGCCCAGGGAGCGGCTCTATCACAAGGGCGCTGCGGCCTTGTCCGACGGCGAGCTCCTGGCCATACAGCTCGGCACGGGCATCCGGGGGATGAGCGTCCTCGATGTGGCGCACGGGCTCCTGGCACAGTTCGGCACGCTCCAGGAGCTGGCGGGGCGCGAAGTGGCCGAGGTGGCCGGCGTGCGCGGTGTGGGGCGGGCCAAGGCGGTCCGGCTGGCGGCCGCCTTCGAGATCACGCGGCGGCTTCGATCGCGCAACGGTCACGCGCGGCCGGTGCTGTCCAGCCCCGAGCAGGTCTTCGCGCGCTACGGGCCGCTGATGGAAGACCTCAAGAAGGAGGTCTTCAGGCTTGCCCTCCTCGATGCCCAGAACGGCCTGCTCAAGGACGTGGTCGTCTCCGAGGGGACGCTGTCGGCGAGCCTCGTCCACCCGCGCGAGGTCTTCAAGCCTGCCATCCTCGAATCCGCGGCGTCCATCATCCTGCTCCACAACCACCCGAGCGGCGACCCCACGCCGAGCCGTGAGGACCTGAGACTCACCCGCCAGCTGGTCGAGTGTTCAAAGCTACTCGATCTGCGCATCCACGACCACGTGATCATCGGGAGGGAGCGGTTCATCAGCCTGGCCCAACGGGGAGCGTTATGAACATCCAAGCCGCTGACCTTGGGCTAGCCCTTGGCCAGCTTCTCGACTTCCTTCTTGGAGAGGCCCCGGATGCGCTCCAGGATGCCCTTTACCTTCCGCTCCGAGGTGTGATCGGCCAGGATCAGCTTCTTCGACTTCGTGCCATTGGCGATGTAGGCGACCCAGTCATCGAGGCTCGGCGTCCCCCTCCACACCACCGTCAGCCCGCTGAGCCGCATCCGCTTCCTGCCTTCGACCTTCGCCAGTGGCTTCCGGCTGGCCTCCATACTCACCGTCCCCTCGGCTGCGTGTTCACGTCCTGTTCCGCACCTCGTAGATGCCGCGCAGGTGTCCACCTTGGGTACGCGCACAAACCATGTCAAGGCTTCGTTTCGCCGCGCCAGATGCGGGTTTTCTCTCTCTTCGATCGTGGGACACGCGTGAATGCTGTGTGTCCTTCCACCTATCGAAGCGGTGGACGGTCGGAGCGTCATATATTCGATACGTGACTGCAGAACCGCATCGGACCGTGCATTTTTTCATGGTGTGGATGGCTGTGGATAAGTGGATAACGTGTGGGTTACCGAGAGGCATTGACAAGCGCATCGAGGATTCTTCGCGCCAGGAGCGGGCCGCGCGTGATGAATCCGGTGAAGTAGCCGCACGCCGTCGCGCCGGCCTGGAGCGCCTGGAGGGCCTTGTCGGGCGCGTCAATGCCTCCGGTGGCGATGATCTCGATGCTATCGCCGAATCTCTCGCGCAGGCGTCGCACGTTTTCGAGCGTACGTGCGAAGAGCGCAGGTCCCGAGAGCCCTCCGGCCTTCTGCGAGAGGCGCGGCTCCTCCACGCGGTGCGCATTGCCGCAGTTCACGATGGTGATGCCCGCGTCACGCGCGGAGGGGATCGTCGTCTCTTCATTGATCCGGCGAAAATCCGGCGACACCTTGACGATGATCGGCTTGTCCGTCGCCTTTCGCACCGCGTGGAAGACGTTCGCCAACTCTTGGGGCCGCTCGGACCAGCCGTACACGAGCTTGGTATTGGGCGAGGAGATGTTGATCTCCACCAGATCGCCGAAGGGCGCGAGGCCCTCCACCACGGCAACGTAGCCGTCCGCCGACTCGCCCGCTGCGGCGACGATGAGCGGGACGCGGTGAGGAAGGGACGCCAGCGCGATGCGGTAGGCCTCGAGGCCGGGATTGTGAAAGCCGTTGCAGTTGACGAGTCCGGGCCCCTCGGGCGTGGTGATGCGCACGAGGTTCGGCTGCGGATGCCCCGGGCGCGGTTTCGGCGTGATGCTCTTGGCGGTGACGGCGCCGAATCCGAGCCCCATCGCCCGCCTGAGAATGGTCGTGTCGTAGTACATGGAGGACAGGATCAGCGGGTTCGGCAGCCTCACGCCGCCCAGCGTGATCGCGAGGCGAGGATCGTCGTTGCGGAACAGCGGCAGGAGGTCGAGCGGGACGAGTCGCAGCGCCCACTGGCCGAGCGGCACCGCAATCCGCTCCGGGAGCCGCGCGAGCACGCCGCTGTAGAGCAGGCGGTAGAGGAGATCGGCGGCGCGCTCCATGGTCGTTCCGCCCACATGGTATCCTAGCGCGCGATGGAGTTCCACGACGCAACGGGAGCCGCCGTGGTTCTGCCGGCGCCGCCCCGGCGCATCGTCTCGCTCGTTCCGAGCGTCACGGAACTTCTCTTCGCCCTCGGCGCGGGCCCATCGATGGCGGGCTGCACCGTGTACTGCACCGAGCCCCCTGAGGGTGTCGCAACCAAGGCGCGTGTGGGCGGCCAGAAGAACCCGAAGCTGGACGTGATCCGAGACATCGGTGCTGACCTGGTGGTTGCCAACGTCGAAGAAAACGTTCGCGAGCACGTCGAGACTCTGCGCGGTTGGGGCATCCCGGTCTACGTCACGTATCCCCGGACCGTCGCCGAGGGCATTCGGCTCGTGAGCGATCTCGGCTTGGTAGTCGGGCTGCCGGAGCGGGGGAGGGAGATGTCCGCGGCCCTCGAGGCCGCGCTGGGCGACGTGCGCAGCGCCTGCGCGGGGAAGCCCGCCCGCCGGGTGTTCTACGCGATCTGGCGCGGGCCGTGGATGACCATCAACCGCGATACGTACGCCCACGACATGCTCGCACTGTGCGGAAGTGACAACGTCTTCGGCCGGTCCGCGACGCGCTACCCGGAGGTGACGCTTGAGGACGTCGCCCGCGCCGCACCCGAGGTCATTCTGCTGCCGGACGAGCCGTACCGGTTCCGCCAGGCCCACCTAGCGGATTTCAGTGCGCATCCCGACATCCCCGCGGTGCGACACCGTCGCGTCCACCTGGTAGACGGCAAGCTCGCCACCTGGTACGGCCCCCGCATCGCCGAGGCGTTCCGCGTCCTGCCCCGTCTCATCGCCGGCGAGTAAACGCGGCCACGGTGTCCGCGCTCGGGGTCGCCGCGCTACTCGACTTCGAGGATCATCTCGATCTCGACGGGGATGCCCATGGGCAGCTCGGCCATGCCCACCGCCGAGCGGGCGTGCCGACCGCTTTCACCGAAGACCTCGACCATCAGGTCCGAGAAACCGTTGATCACCTTGGGCTGGTCGCCGAAGCCCTCGGCCGAGTTGACCATGCCCAGCACCTTGACGACGCGCTTGACCTTGTCGAGGCTGCCCAGGAGTGTCTTGGCCGAGCCCAGAAGGTTGATCCCCACCTCCCGGGCGACCTTGTAGCCGTCCTCGATCGAGAGGTCGCGCCCGACCTTGCCGCGCGCCGCCGGCACGCCGTCCACCCGAAGGGGCCCGTGGCCCGAGAGGAAGAGGAGGTTGCCGACGCGCACGCCCGGGACGTAGTTGCCCAGGGGCTTGGGCGGCTGGGGAAGGGTGAGGCCGAGCTCCTTGATCCTGGTTTCCGCGCTCATGAGGGATCCTCGCTGGTGACGGCTGGTGGAGTGATGCGGCGCCCCGCTCTCAGGGCGATTCCGCGCAGAACAGGAAGAAAATAGGCCGTGTGGATCCCTCGCTCCGGTCACTGAGGCACCTGGTGCGGACAGATGGAGCGTCCCGGCGAGCCGGCGGGGTGCTCGAAGCACAGCCAATCGAGAGGACCCCCAGGGCCAGAGCCATTAGCAGAGCAAGTGGCTTCATGCGGATACAGTAGGTTAGCATGCGCTTGGACAGCCCCCGGTCTCCTGTGTAACAATCCAACTGACTCGCCCCATGACCCAGCCAGCTATCCCGTCCCCGGCCGCCACACTCGTCCTCCTTCGAGACCGGCCACCCAAAGAGGTCGAGGCCCTGCTGCTCCAGCGCCATGCCGGGAGCAAGTTTGCCGCCGGAGATTACGTTTTCGCGGGAGGCAAGATCGAAGCCGACGACATGTCCCCCGATGGCGAGGGCTTCTGTCGTGGGCTCACGGCCGGGCAGGCGGCGGTTCGGCTCGGCGGCGGGCTCGCGCCCCGAGACGCGCTCTCATACTGGGTAGGAGCCATCCGCGAAGCCTTCGAGGAGGTGGGCGTGCTTCTGGCCTATGATGCCGGCGGGCGCCTGCTCCGCATTGCGCCCGAGGCCAAGCCCCGCTACGAGGCCTACCGGACGGCGTGCCAGGAGGCCAACCCGGCCTTCTTCGGCATGCTGCGGGCCGAGCACCTGACGCTGGCCACCGACCGGTTGGCCTACTTCGCCCACTGGATCACGCCCGAGGAGCGGCCGCTCCGTTTCGATACGCGCTTCTTCGCCGCCGTCATGCCGCCCGGGCAGGAGCCCGTCGTGGATGGCCACGAGATCGTGAACCTCAAGTGGCTGACCCCGGCCGAAGCAATCGCCGCCTCCAGTCGAGGGGACATCGGGCTCCGCGGCCCGACGATCAAGAACCTGGAGCTGGTAGCAGCCGGTGGCGGACCGGCCTCGATCGTAGTGGAGTCCTTGGGCAGGCGAGAGGTGCAGACCATCAGGCCACGCATGGTCCAGGTGGACGGCAAGCCTCTCGCGGTCCTGCCGGGCGATCCCCGCTGGTACTGAGGGCGCCCTGACCGCCCGCCCGGGGGGGTCTGCTCCTGGCGCTCGAGATGAGTTCGGCGCTGGCCACCGGACCGAGACACTCTTGCTCGGCGGGTCCGCCCTCCTGAGAAATCCTGTGCGTGATTGAGGCTGACAAGCGGAAACTGAGCGTGTCCTTGCGGGTGGTTCGCTTTGACCCAGAAGAGAGGGTGAGGATACGACGAACCTCAAGGCTGTAGGGTCCGCCTTCGTGCACGAGGCCCCGGCCCTCTATCGCGCCAGGTCCTCGACTGAGAAGTCCTATTACCCTTCGGTCCGAGACCTGTGGGCACGGTTACTAGAAATCCGCGGACTGCCTTTCGAGGTCCGTGCTGAGACCAGCGAGCAGCGGGAAGGGGGGCCGGGGGCGGACCAGCCAGATCTCGCCCTCTATGACGAAGGTGATTTCGTGGCCGTCTTGGGGGAAGTCAAGAGGCCGGACATCGAGATCACCCAGATGGCCGCCTCGACGGACCGGAACAACCAGGTGGGGCGTTACCTATCTCGTACGGGTGTCGTTCTACTCTCCAATATCCGCGCCGTCGGTCTGCTCGCCTGCAAACCGGGCTACACGCGCCGGCAGGGGATCCCGGTTCCCCCTGAGGCCCGTGACCTGATCGAGGTCATTGATCTCTGGCCTTCTGAGGCCGCGCTCGCCAAGGGAGCGGCGATCCCCGCGGACACCCTCGGGGAACTCGCGGGACTCCTCGAACGGGCTGTCACCGAGTTTGCGCCAATTGCCGACCCGGCCTCGCTCGCGAGGATCCTGGCCCGGCAGGCTCGAAAGGCCAAGGCGGACCTCCCAGAGCGCTTCGAAGCAGTGGCCGGGCTCGTGTCCGACTACCAGACGGCCTTGGGCCTGAGCTTCGACATGGAAGACGAGCGCGGTTCCGAGTTCTTCCGCTCCTCACTAATTCAGACGGCGTACTACGGCCTTTTCGCCGGTTGGACACTCTGGCATCGAGCCAAGGACAAGACGGCGTTCGAATGGGACAGGCTGGACCGGTATCTTCGCATCCCATTTCTCGGCAAGCTCTTCTACGAATTCAAGCACCCTGACCGCCTTGCCGAGCTCCGCCTTTCGCCCCACCTGGACCGGGCGACGGCGACCCTTGCCCGCGTGGACCACGCCGCCTTCTTCTCCCGCTTCCCCTATCCGACACTCCGGGAGGGCGAGGACGTCGCGAGTAGTGCGCTCACCTACTTCTACGAGCCATTCCTGGAAGCCTTCGATCCTGACCTTCGGAAGGATCTGGGCGTCTGGTACACGCCGCCGGAGATCGTGCGCTACCAGGTGCGCCGAGTGGAGCAGATCCTGCGGGACAAGCTGGGTTGTCGGCGCGGATTCGCTGACGAGCGAGTTGTTGTCCTCGACCCGTGCTGCGGCACTGGGGCCTATCTCTTGGAGGTGGTTCGCTGCATCGCGGCGGATGCTCGAAGCCGCGGTAATGACGCCACGCTGGCAGCCGAGCTGATGAAGGCAATCTCCGAGCGCATCATCGGCTTTGAAGTTCTTACGGCACCCTTCGTGATCGCGCAGCTCCAGCTCTACCTGCTTCTTTCTGATGCGGGCGCCAACCCCGAGCGCCATGAGCGGCCCGCGGTGTTCCTGACGAACGCGCTCACAGGGTGGGACGATCCTGCTCAGATCAAGGTGAGCTTCCCCGAGTTGCGCGAGGAACATGATCTGGCCCAGCGAGTCAAGCGGAAGGCTCGGATCATCGTGGTAATGGGGAACCCGCCCTATAATCGATTTACCGGCACCGCTCTCGATGAGGAAGCCGACCTCGTCGATCACTACAAGGGTATCCGCCGGGTCAAGGGTCGGTCTGGCAAGCTGAAACAGGCCGGGGAAAGCGTCCTCTACACGCGCTGGGGAATTCGGAAACAGCTCCTCGACGATCTCTACATCCGTTTCTTCCGACTTGCAGAGAAGCGGATAGGTGAGAAGGCTGAGTACGGGGTGGTGTCCTTTATCTCGAACTCGTCCTATCTGACGGGCCGTTCCCACCCCCTCATGCGCGAGTCCCTGCTTGAACACTTCCACGAGATCTGGATCGACAACATGCACGGCAATCGGCTGGCCAGCGAACGAACCCCTTGGGGTGACTCGTGCGAAACGCTGTTCAACTTTGGCGCGGGTGCTGGCATCAAAGTCGGGACGTGCATCACGACCTTCGTGAAGGAATCTCCCGCAGCAACGCCCCCGAGCGAAACGTCCCTTCACACGCGGGACTTCTGGGGTAGGGCAGACGCGAAGCGCCGGGCCCTGCTCGAATCGCTTGAATTGAACCGGTGGGATGCAGCCAAACGAGCCGAGGCGGCGAAGCGGCCCGAAGGGCCGCGTGACTATGAGACCTTCCTCGCCAAGGAAACGTCGCGCTGGCTTTTCGCTCCTCGCGATGTAAACGTGGGCTACGAGGCCTGGCCTGCGCTGGATGAGCTTTTTCCGACTGCCTACCAGGGTGTCAACCCCAACCGCGGCCTCGACGGCAGCGTCCTCGACACAGATCGGGAAGCTCTTGCGAAGAGAATGAATGCCTACTTCTCAGCCCGCGATTTCTCGGAGGCTGCAAGACTCTGTCCGGAGCTCGCCGAGAGGAGAGCGAGGTACGAGCCTGAGGCCGTTTGGAAACTACTTCGTGCTTCTGGGGGGTTTGGAAATGGGAAGATCGAGCCCTACTTGCTGTTTCCACTGGACTTGCGGTGGCTGTATTACGAGGGTGAAGGCAAATTCTTGAACGAAGCTCGCCGTGACTTCTGCGAAAATCTTCGAGCCAATGAGTTCCTCGTCACCGTACCACAACCCCGCAGGAGATCAGAAGCGCGCCCTCTATTGAGTAAAACGCTGCTGGATCTACACGTGCATGATCGCGGGTCAGTATGTTTCCCCCGGGAGGTCAAGGCGGGCTCGCTGGTGTCGGAGACTCAAGCGAACCTGAATCTTCCTGCTTGGAGACGACTGGCGACTGATCTTGGCCTTTCCGGCGCTCTCACGGATCAGCCCGCCCGCGAATTGGTCGGGCGATTGTTCCGGTGCGCTTTGGCGATTCTCCACTCACCTCAGTATCAGCAGGACCATCAAGACTCTCTGGCGCAGGACTGGGCCCATTTGCCGATCCCTTCCGATCCTGTCGTCTTCGATCGTCTCGCCGAAGCCGGCGGCAAGGTCGCGACTCTTCTCGACCCCTCCGCGGACGCTGATCAAGTCATAACGGCCCTCGTTGGAGCCGATCGTGTCAAGCACCTCGGGGCGGTTCGTAGGCGGAGCGGCGGGCCTGTCGATGCTACGGACCTCGCAGTGACCGTCAGCTATCACGGTGCGGCGAAGGGGGACTGGAGACCTCGTGCCTTCTCGGACAAGGAAGAGGCGTCGTTTGAGTGGGGCGACAACACGGGGGACCTCTACATTAACGGGGAGGTCTACTTTGCCAATGTGCCGGTGGCCGTGTGGCGTTTCGAGTTGGGGGGGTATCCGACCCTGAAGAAGTGGCTCGGCTACCGGCAGGCCAATCGTCGAGGCGGGCACCCACTCACGCTCGCCGAGGCGCACCATTTGCGGTCGATGATCCAGCGCCTCGCCGCGCTTCTCACTCTTCACCAGCAACTGGACCAACTCTATGGCGCCGCCTCCGCGCTTTCCCTTACCGCCGAGGACCTGGGCCTCAGGGCCTAAGGTTCATTGCTGCTACTCGGTGCACGGGGGTGGCCCCGCCACCCGACTGAGGGGTGGCGATCCCAGTGCGAGTGGCGGACAGGGTCGCGGTCTCGCGGCCAACGGGTGCAACACGTCGATCGCCCAGCCCACGTCCAGCCGCTCCCCGAGCCAGCCGGGGCATGCCGTCCGTGCGGTGACACGAATGCCGTGCGAATCGTGATGCGTCCGGAGCGCCTCGATGGGATCTCCCGGCACTGCAGCAGGTGTGGGCACCTCGGGCAGCGAACGTCCATCCGGCCGCCGGAACCGCAGCGTCCCGTCGGGCCCGCGCGCGACCTGGAAGCCCTCCTCGTGGACGGCGCGGTGATGTCGGCGGCATAAAAGTGCGAGGTTCGACAGCGTCGTCGGCCCTCCGTGCGCCCAGTGGCGGAGGTGATGTCCCTGGCCATTGCTCACACCGCAGCCAGGGAAGCGGCAGCTCCGGTCCCGATGGTGCAGCGCCCGCCGTAAGGCGGGGGGAATCGTCCGTGTCCGGGCCCCGATCTCCACCAGACGGCCATCCTCGTCGTGCCGCATCACCACCCGGCTGGCGTCGCACGCCAGGCGCTGGGACGTTTCCGGGGAAACGCGCGCGCCGTCCTCGAGGACCGACTGGCCGGGCTGATCCGGATCGGCCAGCACGGGGGCATCGACGTGGACCACCACCTGGTAGCGCTCCCCCGGCGCGCCTATGTCGAGGACGCAAACGAAAATCGGTTGACACGTGTCCCTGCCGCTCGGCACTGTCCCCATTTGACGGGTCCCGGACGGGAATCGCGAAGTGGATGTCGACCTGCCCCTCTTCGACCATCACCCGCTCGATCGCGGTTCGGGCGAGGCGTTGGCGGTCCTCGAACGGCAGGGTGGCGAGCGGAGCACCGATGCTGCGCGTAAAGCTCTGAAGGCTCGTCTGGAGCTCGGCCCGCTGGAGCGCGACGATGTGCTCGCCCCGGATCGTCTCCAGGCCGGCCTGCACATGGCTGCGTCGCTGGCGCAGCAAGCCCTGTCGTTGTTCGAGCGGCTGAAGTTCGATCAACCCCGCCTGATAGGCGTCGAGCAGGCGGTGTTCCTCGCGGTCCATCTCGACCAGTTTGTGCTCGAGCGCGCGGGCCTCCAGCGTGACGACGTCGTCGGGCCGGAGCCTCGGCTCGGCCTGCAGCGTGGCGTAGGCCTCCAGGATCAGGGTCGGGTGCTCGAGATGCCGCCGCACCTCGGTCCACACCAGCTCGTCGAGTTCGTCCGCCCGCAGATGGCGCTGCGGACAGCGCCCGGTCGAGGAGCGGGCGCGCAGGCGGTCGTGCCCCGTGCAATAGTAGTAGTGATGAAAGGTCCCATCGCGCCCCCGCATGCGATGGCAAGACGTCGCACGGTCACACACCCGGCAGCGGACCAATCCGCGTAACAAGTAGTGCCCGGACTTGAGGTGGCGCGGGCTAAAGCGGCTGTTGTCGGAGTGGATCGCTTGGGAGCGCCGGAACAGGTCCTCGCTGATGAGGGGCGGGATACTGATCGGAATCCACTCGGAGGTCGGCCGGCGCCGCGTCCGATGTTTCGGGCGGCGGCGACGGCCCGCGGTGGGGGCCGCGCCGTCGAGCACTTCGTGCCGGTTAAAGTACAGCGTGCCGATGTAGGCTTCGTTGCGCAACAGGCGGCCCACCACGCTGGATCCCCAGTGCGGCAATCCCGTGGCGCTGGGATGGGCGGACTCCGTCAACCGGAGCGCGATCTGGCGGATGCTCAGTCGATCCTCGACGTGCCAGGCGAAGATCTGCCGCACCACCTGGGCTTCGGGCTCCGCAATCTCCAGGTGCGCGGGCACGCCATCGCGGCGGGGAATGCGCCGATACCCATAGGGCACCTGTCCAGAGACAACCTCTCCCTGCCGGGCGCGGAAGAGCTTGCCGCGCCGATAGCGCTCGATGATCTTCATCCGCTCGTACTCCGCGATCGCCCCCTGGATTTGCACGAGCAGCCGCGCATGGGGGTCGTCACTGGGCGGGGCCTCGAGGAAGAGGACCCGGACGTGCCAGCGCTCGAGCTCCTCGAGGATGAGGACCTGATAGGCGTACTTGCGGGCGAGCCGATCGGGGCAGAGGACCACCACGGCCTCGAAGGCGCCGGCTTCCGCCCCATCGCGGAGCTGATCCAGCCCCGGGCGATCCAGGCGACTGCCACTGTAGCCGTCATCGACACACACGTAGGCGCTCACCACCTCGTGGTGCTGTTCCCGCGCAAAGCGGTGCAGGGCATCCAGCTGCGAGGCGATCGTGCCCTGTCGCTCTTGGCGCTCCGTCGAGACCCGCGCATAGCATGCCACTCGCATGGGGGTTCTCCTCATGGGGGGAGGGTGTGGGGTGGGCCGGCGCGGCCGTCACGCCATCGGCGGCCGCGGCGCCGAGCAAGAGCCGATAGGCGTCGAGCAGGGCCGTCACGCGTGCATCAGCGGGGCCCGACCAGGGCCGGCGCGGGGCGGCGACGCAGCGGATCGTCCAGCCGTCCGCCGACGGAGCCAAGAGTCCGGCCAGCCCGTGAGCCCCGAGTCCTGGAGGGGGACCGCTCAGGCCCTCATCCGAACTGGCCCAGGTGAGGAAGGCCACGCGCCGCGCCTCGTACTGCGCCTGCCCCGCGTCCCCGACGGCGACGAAGTGCTCGGCCGCCAGCGTGCGGGACCGGTGGACCGGTCCCTCATCCAGCCGCAGAGTTTTTTTTTCGCTCGCCTCCGACGAGCCGCTCCACCGTCCGCCGATGCAACTGGACGTCCCGCTCGCGCGCCAGCCGCCCCACCAGCTCAGGAATCGAGAGGGCCGGATCGGCCGTTCGCTGGGCCCGCAGGAACGCCACGACGTCGGGGGTGCACTTGACCGGCCCCACGCGCCCGGGTCGCCCATCACGCAGCCCGGCGAGCCCGCGCCGGGCAAACCGCCGCCGCAAGATGTAGAACGTCTGGCGGCTGTAGCCGAACCGGTCGCACACGGTGGTGACCGTCTGACCGTCCACAAAGTGGGCGCGCAGCATCTCGTATTTGACTTGCAGTTCATCGCGGGCGTCGAAGAACGTCGGATGCTCCCAAAACAGCTCCGCGCGAACCCGGGTCCGGGCGGGGTGGAGGGTGCCCTCCTGCTGGAGCGCTCTCCGTTTGTCGGGGGTGCCTCGTGCCATGGGCGTGAGCTCTTAGCCGCACCCTCGCACGGGAGGGAGAAGCATGTCAATATATATAAACCGCACATGGTCGGGCTGAACGGCTCACAATTCCCAGGCCCACGGATGCCTCCCTCCTCATCGGCACCCCCACAGCCCGCCACCTCTTCCATCCAGCACTCAGGCCACGAGTGTCGCATTCATTCACCCTTCCAGGCGCAGGCGGTGTGCCCCCTGTGAATCTGCCGGCGCCCGGGAAGAGGAAGCCCGGTTGCGGTATACATCACTTGACACACGGCCGACATGACGTGACACCGGGTTATGGTTCATCAGGCGGCTTGGTGAGTCGACGAAGTCGGCGTCGATGCTTCGGAACCCGGTACAGGCCCGAGGCTATCGGGTCGACCCGGATGGGCAGAATCCAGCGTAGAACCACGTTTGCGTCTCTACCATGCCGGGATCGAGCCCGTGATGAAGCGCCGTCTCCGCAAGCAGCGCCAGGGCATCGGCCTGCCGCTGGGCCATCGAGGGCGTTTCCTCGGAAACGTGTCCGCGCTCGGCATCTCCGTCCCGCACCCGGACCCGCTGGTACAGGGTCTCGCGCGCGGCGGCGAGCGCCTGCATGACGAGCGCCCCCACCTCCGGCTCGAGCCGTCCCCGGAGGACCACCATGCCGTCCTCGTCCTGGTAGACGTGCAGCGCTCGCCTCGTATGCCGTAGCCTGGTTTCTCGCGCCTCGGCCCGCCGATCCACCCGCCGCCAGCCGCGCACGATCCGCTCGACGTGGGCGGCCGTGCCCGCGCGCCCCACGGCCAGGAGCCGCGCTTCCGTCTCCGGGGTGGCCACCCGGCTCAGGGCGCGGACCTTGGCGTACGACAGCTCCCCGCGCCCCAGCGCCTCGGCCAGGAGCGGCAGCGTCTCGAGGGCGCGCGCGACCCGGACCCGTTCACGCGCCGCGCCCAGGTCGAGCCCCACCCGCCAGGAGAGCCAGGCGGCGCAGGAGCGGAAGCCCGTGTTCCATCCGCCCCGCGCGTCGAAGGCGCGGATCAGCTCGAGCAGGCGGGCGGTGGCGGCATCGAGGTGCGCCGACAGCTCGGCGATCTCGTCGCCGAGTCGGTCGAGTGCGGCGACGTGATCCGGAGCGGCAACGAGCGTTGGCAAGCGGATGTCCATGGCGCGCCCTCCTTCTATTGGAGCGACTCTACACCCTGGTTTTCAGCGCCCCTGGCACCGCCGAGGACGCGCGCGTGTGGAACGGGGAATGATTTCCGGTCAGCGCGCGCGCGATGGCCCACCGGTGGGCCAGTGCGGGCCGCTGGGCGGCCATGCGCTGAGCGCGGCCGACGCAGGACCAGCGTCCGCGGCCACGGCTGTCAAGGGAAAAATCGCGCCGGCATCTCGCCGGTCCGCGCACGCATCGCGTCGACGGCGGCCATCCCTGGTTATTCATCATGGGACCATCATCTGCTGGTGAAGATATCTTAGCGGCGGTGAGCATAAGGATTGCGTGGACCCGCAGGTGTATCCAACCATGGACGTATCGGTCGCCGTGTGGGCGATGTAGGCTGAGCGCTAAGGAGCGAAAACGATGGCTGATCACACCGGCATTGAGTGGACTGACGCCACCTGGAATCCGGTAACGGGTTGCACCAAGGTCAGCCCCGGGTGCAAGAACTGCTATGCCGAGCGGCTCGCTGTGCGGCTCCGGGCCATGGGCAATCCACGCTATCGAAACGGTTTCGCCCTCACCCTTCAGCCTGATCAAGTCGACTTGCCGCTACGCTGGCGCCGGCCCCGGCGGATCTTTGTCAACAGCATGAGTGACCTCTTCCACGAGGCGGTGCCAGAGGAGTACATCCGACGGGTGTTCGAGGTCATGGCGAGCGCGCACTGGCACGTCTTTCAGATCCTGACCAAGCGAAGCGGGCGCCTCGCTGCAATGGCCCCGCGCCTGCCGTGGCCACCCAATGTCTGGCAAGGCGTGTCCGTCGAGAGTGCCCGGTACGTTGGCCGGGTCGATCACCTGAGACAAGTGCCAGCTAGAGTCCGATTCCTCTCGGTCGAGCCTCTCCTGGGACCCCTCTCATGCTTGCCTCTCGACGGAATTCACTGGGTCATCGTCGGTGGCGAGAGTGGGCCAGGACGCCGCGTGGTGTCGGCCGAGTGGGTCCGGCTCGTCCGCGACCAATGCACCGGGGCGGACGTGCCCTTCTTTTTCAAGCAATGGGGCGGCCGAACGCCCAAGGCCAAGGGGCGGGTGCTCGACGGTCGGATCTGGGATGAGATTCCAGCCGCCACCGCCGGGCTGGATGTCCTGGCAGTGGGGTGAGAAACAGGTGGCTTGCCAGCGATCGCCTACCTGCGCGCCCCAGCGGCCAATGGACCCAGGAGAAGCTTGGCTATGTCGAGCGATATGCAAGCGCCTTCATGCTCGCGATGCACCCGAAGCGCAGGGAGGGAAAGTGGGAGCAGCTCGTCTACATCGACCTCTTGGCTGGCCCCGGGAAGGGCATAGATAGAAAGAGCCGCGCCGAGTTCGATGGCTCGCCGTTGCGGGCTCTCAGGGTCAGCCCCGCTTTCGGCCGCCTTTTCCTCGGCGATAAGAGCGAGGCCAGCCGTGGTAGCAATCCGATGGCTCAGGACGTGTCCCGGCAGTTGCCGTGCCGCCGGCGACACGATTTGTTGACAGCGGCGGAACCGGCGAGTACCCTTCGTGTTCATGTGCACGTCTAAATTCCGGCGATTCGGCTCCCGGTGGCTGCTGATGTTCGCGGCGACCCTGATCGTCTTCGGCAACGTCTGTGAGTTCTCCACGGAGTCGCACAGTGCTGAGCCGGCACCGGCACACGAGAGCGACCAGGGCGGCGAGCCGCACCATAACAGTACGGCACACCTCAGTGCCTGCGAGGGCGCCGTCACTGCGCCCAGCAATACGCCCGCAGTCGGACCTGACGCGGTGGCGTTCATGCCGAGTCGAGAGGCGTGCGTGGAGCCTTCGCAGGATCACGTCGTGGCTCTCGGCACGCGACCGGTATCCCTCAGCGGTCCACCTCGGTTCATCTCATCCTCCACGCTGCACTCCTGATCTAGCTGTCCGCTGTAAGCCTTCGTTGCCTGAGGGATCCTAAGCCCGAGGACTCTGTCTTGCGGACGACCGTGTCCGCGTCCGCTTAGGTCATCGCCCCGGCAAGCCGCCATTCTATCCACGTTGCGGGCCCGTGCGGGCGCGCTGGAGGGTTTCATGATCGTCCTTTGGAAGGGGCTCGGCATCGCTGCCCCGAGCGCCGGGTTCTCGATGTTGTTTCTGGCGTGGCTGTTCTCGTTGGGCATACTCCTGCCCGCGAGCCGGGCCGGAGCGGCAGAGGCTCCGGCTCAGATCACCCTGGAGCAGGCGCTGTCCGAGGCCCTCGACCGGAACCCAACCCTGTCCGTGGAGCGACGAGAGATCGACATCGCCAAGGGCACGCGACGGCAGGCCGGCATCTACCCGTTCAACCCCGAGATCGAGGCGGAAGGGGGGGCCGGCCGGGCTCGCGACCGCGTCGAGGCGGACGAGCGCCGAGGAATCAACACCCAGAGCGTCGGAATTTCCCAGACGATCTGGCTGAAAGGACAGCGAGGCCTTCGTGTCAGGGGAGCGGAGGCCGGGGTGCTCCGGGCTCAGAGCCTGGTTGAGGATGCAGAGCGCCAAGTGGTGGCCGATACGCTCAAGACCTACAGCGATCTTCTCGTGAGCCAGGAGCGCGTGAGCCTTGCGCGCGAGATCCTCGGAGTGGTCCGGCAGGTTCAGGATGCCGCCCAGAAGTTGTTCGAGGGCGACGCGGTGCCTCAACTGGACGTCTTTCGCTCTGAGGTCGAGGTCCGCAAAGCCGAAAATCGTCTCGTCGTCGAGGAGCGGACCTTGGCGGTCGCCCAACGGGAGCTGGCGCTCTTGATCGGCCGCGCTGTAGAGCAGTCGCTGCGTGCCGTTGCGCCGACTCCGGTGCTGGCGCAACCACAGGGGGATATCGATGCGCTTCGGAACCAAGCCTTTGCTCGACGGCCGGACCTGAACGCGGCTCGTGCGGCAGTCCAGGCGGGGCAGGCCGAGGTCGACCTCGTCAAAGCGGAGCGTTTCTTTCCCGAGCTCAAGGTCGGGCTCAAGTACGAGGCTGCGCGTGATTTCGATGCGGTGAGCCAGAGCGGACTGCTCACGTTGTCGGTCCCGCTGCCGTTGTTCAACCGTCGTGACGGGGATTTGGACCGCGCGCGAGCGGAGGTGACACGACACGAGGCCCAGGTGGAGCTGGCGCGGCGGCGCATCGAGAAAGAGGTGTCGACCGCCGTCCAGCAAGTGGCCGCATCGCGTCAGATCGTGGGTCGATACGTCGAGAGTATCTTGCCTCAGCAAGAGCGGAATTTTCGTCTCCTCCGAGAAGCGTATGCCATCGGGGAGATCAGGATCACCGACGTCTTCGTAGGGCAGCGAGAGTTCATCGGGGACCGCGAGGCGTATCTGGAGGCGGTGGGGGCGCTCAACGCGGCGACGGCGGAGCTGTACCGTGCCGTGAACGCGCGCCCGTGACGACGATGGCGCGGGGTGCTCGCATTCGGGGGATGGGACTTCTTTGGAGCGGTCTGCTCCTGCTCGGGGTGATGATCGGAGGTTGCTCGGGCGAGAAACAGGGCCCCACTGAACCGGGGGGCGGGGCTACGGCGGCCTCTCCTAAGGGTAAGGCGTCTGGG
>Ga0080064_1001315_pt1 | contig 51568 bp, 36 predicted proteins | sample Subgrocontami54m_FD_69260 | JGI IMG/M metagenome (GOLD analysis project Ga0080064, IMG submission 69260) | Subsurface groundwater microbial communities from S. Glens Falls, New York, USA - GMW46 contaminated, 5.4 m (SPADES assembly) (version 2) ...
CTCGGAACCCCCACCCCGGCCCACACGGGGGCCCCGCTTCGACGGGGCCGGCTGAGGCTCATGGCGGCGACGACGGTCGTGGCGGGCGCCGCGCCGCCGAGCCGCAACACTTCAGGCCCGGGTAGCTCCTCTCAAGGCAGTGGCTCATCGGAGCCGACGCGCGCGCTGAGCATCGCGCTACGGGTCGAGCCGACCACCGTCAGTCCGAAGCCGTTCCGGCAGGCGGGCATCGAGATCGGCATCGTCCTACGCCTCTTCAACGCCGGTCTCGGAATCAACGACGAGCAAGAAGTGACGCATCCCTATCTGACCGAGGCGCTGCCGCAGCTCAACACGGACACATGGCGGCTGTTGCCCGACGGTGGCATGGAGACAGCCTACCGCCTCCGGCCAAACCTGACCTGGCACGACGGCGCGGCGCTGACGGCCGACGATTTCGTGTTCGCGTGGAACGTCTTCGCGACGCCCGAGCTCGGCAACGCCGGGTCTCCGCCCCTGAACCAGATCAACGAGGTCACCGCGCCCGACTCACGGACGGTCCTGGTCAACTGGAAGCGGCCCTATCCATACGCGGGCATCCTGCAAGCGGCCGATCTGCCGCCGCTGCCGCGCCACATCCTGGCGTCGACCTTCGTGTCCAGCGATCCAGCCCAGCTCGACTTCTTCGCCGCGCTCCCCTTCTGGACTACCGAGTACGTCGGCGTCGGCCCGTACAAGATGGACCGATGGGAACCAGGCGCCTACCTCGAGGCAACGGCCTTCGACGGCCACACTCTCGGGCGCGCGAAGATCGACAAGATGCGCCTGCTGTTCATCAGCGACCCCAACACGGTTCTGGCGAACCTGCTCTCGCGCTCTCTCGACTTCGCCGGTACTGGTGCCGTCTACTTTCAGCAGGCAACCGTCATCCGCCGCGAGTGGGATCCTTCCAACGCGGGTAAGGTGCTGGTGGCTCCTGGCGGGTGGCGCTACACCCACGTGCAGCTTCGCCCAGAACTTGCCGAGCCACGATCCTTGCTCGACACCAACGTCCGCAAGGCGCTCGCCTACGCCATAGATAGGCAGATGCTGAACGACGGATTATTCGATGGGCAGGGCATCATGGCAGACACCATGGTCTGGCCCACGGTCGACTATTACGCAACGCTCGATCGTGCGATCACGAAGTATTCATACGATCCTCGCCTAGCCGAGCAACACATGAACATGGCGGGCTACGCGAAGGGATCGGACGGCAACTACGTCCACCCAAGCGAGGGGCGATTCGCCTCGGAAGTCCAGGTGATCGCTCAGGCCCAGAACGAGTCGGAGATGAGCCTCATGGGGGTGGGCTGGCGACAAGCCGGATTCGAGATGCGAGAGGCCGTGATGGCGGCCGCCCAGGCGCAGAGTGGTGAGGCGCGTGCCAAGTTCCCCGGCCTCTTCACCAGCGGCGGCGGCAGCGGCGACGTGCTCCTCGCGAACCTAGCCACGGCCGGCATCCCACGACCCGACAACCGGTGGACGGGCAGCAACCGCGGCGCCTGGTCCAACGCCGAGTACGACCGCCTCTTCGAGGCGTTCAACACAACGCTGGAAAAGCCCGAGCGCAACCGCCTGATGGTGGACATCCAGCGGCTGGTCTCCAACGAGCTGCCGGTCTTCTCGCTCTACTTCCAGCCGAGCATCACGGCGCACATCTCCGCGCTCCGCGGCCCGGCGAACAGCGGCGCAGGATGGGACGTGCATACCTGGACTCTGAATTAGCGAGACACTGTGGCGCGCAGTTGGCCGGAGGAGGGGAAGGGATGCCTTTCCCCTCCTTGTTGCCTCTTACCGGCTCGCAACCCGCATGGGGCTTATGCACCTGCTATAACCCGGCGACAAGCAAGGGCAGAATATCTATCGACTGCAAAGGAGGACGAAATGGCCGCAGCTCCAACAAAGACCATCCGCATGGGCATGGTGGGCATCGGGGTCGGGGGTGCCGAGATTCTGCCGGCCATGGACTCGACTCCAGGGATCGAGCTCTACGCCGGGGCTGACATCAACGCAACGACCCGAGAGCGGTTCCAGGCGAAGTACCCCGAGGCGAAAGTCTACGACGGCATTGAGAGCCTCTGCGCTGACCCTGATGTAGACGCGGTCTGGGTGTCAACGCCAAACCGGTTTCACGCCCCGCACACAATCTACGCCCTGGAACACGGAAAGCACGTCGTAGTCGAAAAGCCTTTTGCGCTCAGCATCGAGGAAGCGGACGCCATGAACGAGGCGGCGGTGAAGTACGACCGCATCCTCACGGCTGGCCACACCGACTCGTACAGCTTCCACATCCGGGCGATGCGGCGGATCATCAACTCCGGCAGGATCGGCGAGCTCAGCAGCTTGCAGGCGATCGCGTTCACGGACTGGATCGTCCGCCCACGATCGGCCGACGAGCAGGATCCTTCCCAGGGCGCGGGAGTTGTCTGGCGGCAGACACCGCACCAGGTTGACAGCATCCGACTCCTCGGCGGTGGCATGGTCCGCAGCGTCCGTGGGACTACCAAGGCAGACGTGGCGTATCGGCCCTTTACGACCTTCTACTCGGCCTACCTCGAATTCGAGGACGGCACGCCAGCCTACATCTTCCACGACGGCAAGGGCTACTTCTTCACGGGTGAGCTCTTGAACGGTCAGCAGAACTCGCGCTACTCATGGGAACAGAGGCGCGAGCTGCGCCGCGCCATGAACGCGGGAGCGCGCGATGACGAGGCCGACAAGCAGGCGCTGCGCATCGGCGGGGAAAACGCCGGCAATCAGTTCACCCAAGGGGTCAGCAGCCCGAGCGCGCCGCGGTTCATGGGGAATCCAGATGCCGGTATCGTCTTGGTGAGCGCCGAGCGTGGAGCCCTACGGGCTAGCCCCAACGGCGTATACGTCTACGACGAAGACGGCCAGCACGACGTCGACCTCTCGGCCAACAACAAGGGCGCCACGGCCGGCCGCCGCGGCGAGCTCGTCGAGTTCCACAAGGCGGTCGTGGAGAACAAGGCTCCATTCCACGACGGTCGGTGGGGTATGGCCACCCTCGAGGTCGCGCTCGCCATCATGGCGTCTGCCAAAGAGCGCAAAGAGATCATGCTTTCTCACCAGGTTGCCGTTCCGGACACGTACGATTCGGAGCTCATCGTGCCCTATCTGGAGAAGTAACAGCGGGCAAGCATTAGGCTGGCCTGGGACAAAGCCACCGGCAGGGCGGGGGAGGATAGCCTCGGTAATAGTCTGAGATGCGTGTCTGTCTGTTACTGAAGGGTCCACTCGTTGGCATTCCAGAGAATGTTGCCAAGCGACGTCGTGGACGTCGTCGTTCCCTTGAGCCGGTTCGAGATGAACACCGGCGTCGGGTTGTTCATCATCGGCAGGATGCTGAGCACGTCGGCTTCGTGCGCAATGATCTGGCCGAGAATCTGGATGCGCTGCGGCGTGGGGATCGTCACCTGATACCGCTCGATGAGCGCGTCCAGCTCTAGGCTCTGGTATCGGGAGTAGTTGCCGCCTTGGTAGTTCTTTTCTGGGCTCGGGTAGGCGGCAGTGCTAAGCAGGGGGAGGCGGTCGGTGTCGGTCGGTGTACCGACGATGACCTCGAAGCCGGGCATCGTGCGGCGATACTCGTTGTCCAGCGCACGCTGTGCGGGGACTGCTAGCTCCTCGACATCCACGCCGACGGCCTTCCAGTAGGTCGCGATCGCCGACTGGAGCTGCATCTGCAGGGTGATGCGGTTGTTGGCTCGGATCTCGACCGCGACCTTCTGGCCGCTCGGGTCATGGTAGAAACCGTCGCCAGCTCGGGTGTAGCCGAGGCGCTCGATGGATTGCGAAGCCGCGCGGGCATCGTACGGATATTTCGCGATCCTCGATTCGATCTCGCGGTACTGCGCCTGCCCAGGGAGCAGGAAGGAGTCCATGACCTGCCCTACGCCCATCTGGAACGTCTCCACCAGAGCGGGACGGTCTATGGCGTGCAGCAATGCGCCGCGAAACTGTGGGTTGGCGAGCACCGCGGGAGTGGGGTTCGTGTACTGACCGTAGACCGGCACCCAGAGCCCGCCGTAGTAATCGACGTGCCCGTCCTTCCATTGGCTCCGCACCTGGATGGCTTCGTCAATGGCCAGGCTATCGGTCCCGTAAGACGCGTCTCCCACACCAGAGAGGATTGTGGCCGACATCGCATTCGGGTCCCGGACCTCCCGGAGCTCGATCTCGTCGATCTTGGGGCGTCCGAGGACATAGTCCGGATTCGCGGCCAGAACGAGATGGCTTCCCTGGACACGGTCTCGGAGTCGATAGGGGCCGGTGCCGATGAACTCCGTCGTCCAATACGGCTGCTGAATCATCGACTGCTTATTTTCGAGGTACGAGGCCTCGAGCAGATGCTTGGGCAGGGGCTGGGCGAAAGGAAAGACCCCGGAGAACATCTTATCGGCGTCGATGTATGCCCTGGTCCAGTAGACAGTCACCGTGCGGTCGTCTGGCGCCTCGACGCGGTCGACTGACGCATATGCGGTCGTACGTGTGGCTCGCGGAATCTCGGCATCTCGCTCCATCTGTGCCGTGAAGACGAGATCCCCCGCCGTAAACTGCGTTCCATCGTGCCAGGTGACCCGTGGCTTGAGCTTCCAGGTGGTCTCCATCGAGCCATCTGGACTCACTTTCCAGAGCCCATTCTCGATCGTTGGGACCTGTTCTGCGAGCCGGGGCTGCAGCGCTCCGACGTTGTCGCGGGCGGTGAGTCCCGCGTTGAGGAGCATCTCTACGCCGGTGGTACTCGCGGAGCCACCCTGCCGAGCGAAGGCGCTCACCACCGACATCTCGCCCAGGGTGAGGACAGTCGCGCGCGTCGGCCCCGTCGCCGGCTGGGCAGACTGGCCTGCTGCGTTGGGCGCCTGAAGGCTTCCCGCATTGCGGTTCGAAACTGCTGGTGAAGAAACGCTCGGTGAGCAGACGGCAACAAGCGCCAACAGCGTAAGCGCGCTCAGAACAGGACGAGACAAGCGCAGCATTTTTGCCCCCATGCACCACAACCGCGGTGCCTGCGGAGTCAGAGTACCCCGTGCGGGGAGCTGCTTCCAGTCCGGTCGCTGGCAGCTCGCGAGGTTCAGGAGATCGCGAGCGGTAGTCTTTGCTCTGGCGCCTACCGCATGGCGTAGGCCGGGCGCGGGAGGGTGACCTTCACGCCATTCTCCGCGCAGGCCCCCTCGTACTCGGCATAAATCGCGGGGTCTTCGTACTCCGACTCGATCTGGTCAGGCAGCATATTGCGGCCCCAGCGTCGGAGGTCCGCGGCGCCGAGGCGGAATGCGAGGTAGCGGACGGGGCTATTGCCTGTGTTGAAGTGCTGGTGGAATTCCTGATCCTTGGGCGAGAGGACGCTGCCGTCCTTCCAGTCGACCCGCTTGCGCTCCTCGCCTTCCATCCATAGGAGCGAGTAGCCCTCGCCGTCGAGGATCACCACGTGCGCGCCTACGCCATGGCGGTGGCCCTTCATATAGGTGCCGACCGGCCACTCACTGCTGTGGGTAACCATCTGATTCGCGGCGAAAGTGAAGCCTAGCCGATAGCTTCCGAGCCCGCGAGGGTCGTTAGCGTCGAGACGGAAGTTGCGGATATCTGGAATGAAGTTGGTGACCCATTCACGATCGCGCGTCGTGTCGCGGGTACCCGGGCTGGTGAAATACTCGTCCTGTGCGTTGTACCGATCTTTGAAATGGTAGGGATCGTTGAACACGAAGTCGGGGTTACGGAAGAGGTTGATCAACATCGGGGCGAGCGTCACGGAGAAGAGGCGTGCGGGCCGCTGGCCATCCAGGTTGAAGTGCTGGTAGTAGGTATTGATTGGTGGGGCGAAAACGCTGCCGCGCTGCCACTCGACGGTCTGCTTCGGACCGTCCTGCTGCCAGAAGGTCGTTGCGCCGCGGCCCGTCATGATGAGAACTGTTGACTCGAAGAGGTGGTGCAAGACTTCGGTCTTTCCACCTGGCGCGATCTCGATGATCCAAGCGTCGTCGTCCTGCTGGTCTGCGAGGTTGACGAAGGCACCCTTCTGGCCAACCCGCGCCCACGGCGCCACCTCGGCGCTGTAGATGTCTGCAACGTACGAGCCAGTGTGGCTCGGGATCCCCTCGCCCTTCTGCCAGGCTTGGTACGCCGTCTCCCTGCGACCTCGCGGCTGCCCGCCTTCTTCCGTCACCGAATCGCCCCCACAATCAGGTCCAAGACCGACAAAGATGCGCCGATTCACAGCGCCGCGCCATCCATAGTACAGAGCCACCCGGCCAGGTCGCCAGTCTTTGGCACCCCTGCCTGACAGCGGATTCGGGAATTGGCTTGGGGCCAAAAGCGCCGTATACTCGGCCCACCAGACGCACGCCTCGTGCGCCTCGGTCCTTCATCTTCGAAAGTATCGGCAGAGGTCGACGTGACGCTCGTCGGCTGGGAGAAGTGCGTGTGCTGACCGCGGAAGAGAACAGGATTCTGACTGAGACTGGGCGCGGAACACCGCTCGGCGAGATGATGCGGCGCTACTGGCAGCCCGTCGCGCTGAGCGAGGAGCTTCCGCCAGGTGGCGCCCCATTGCCAGTGAAGCTTCTCGGCGAGGAGCTGGTCCTTTTCCGCGACGACGAGGGCAAGCCAGGCCTGTTGGGTCTGCACTGTTCACACCGCGGCGCAGACCTTAGCTACGGACGCGTCGAAGACGGTGGCCTCCGCTGCATCTATCACGGCTGGCTCTATGACCGCTCAGGCCGCTGCGTCGAGCAGCCGGGTGAGCCAGCGGGCAGCACCTACCACGAGCGCATCCGACAGACCGCCTATCCGTGCGTCGAGGCAGGCGGCATGGTCCTCGCATACCTTGGCCCGGGCGAGCCCCCGCTCCTGCCGAGTTTTGACTTCTTCAAGGTACCGGTCGACAACGTCTTCATCGCCAAGCTCTACGCCGACTGCAATTTCATGCAGGGACACGAGGGGAATATCGATCTGCTCCATACCTCGTTCCTGCACTTCAGCCCGCGGGACATCCACACGACGCGTCCATCCGAAAATGGCAACGGAGCCGCCCACGTCCAGCTATCCAGTCGAGGCGGAGCGCCCCACGCGGAGACAGTCGAGGCACAGCTCACCGAGTCGGGCCTGCGCATCGCCAAGGTGCGAAAGCTGAGCCCCGAAGAGAACCACGTTCGCGTGGCCACCTTCGTGCTTCCGGGCTTCACGGCGGTCCCCGGCGGACAGGTGAACTGGCACGTCCCGATCGACGACACACACCACTGGAAGTACACGCTGATCTTCACCCGGGAGGGGCCAATCGACCGCGACCAGGCCGGCCGCGATCGCCTGGACCAGGCTCCACCGCCCTCGTACATGCCGGTGCTGAACAAGGCGAACCGATACCAGCAGGACCGTGCGTCCATGAACACCGCGACCTACTGCGGCATTCCGGTCAACCGCTTCCAGATCCAGGACCTCTGCGTCTGGGAGGGCGCGGGCCCGATCCAGGACCGCACCAACGAGCACCTCGTCCCATCAGACGTTGCGATCGTCGCCTCCCGCAAGGTCTATGCCGCGGCGATCAAGGACGTCGCAGAGGGCCGAGATCCACCCGGAGTTATCCGCGAGCCTGAGAAGAACGAGTTCAAGGAGGTCGTGGCGAACTTCGCCGACCTGCCAAGCTCAACCTCGTGGAAGGACTACTGCAAGCAGCTCATGGCAAACGGCGAGGCGTGGCAAGCTCGAGGCCAGGGATAACTGTGCTCGAGCGAACGCGCACCTGGCCAATCGCAGTCGTTCTGGTCGCACTCCTGACTGCGTGTGCGGCGCCGACGGCGCAGCAATCGTCCGAGACAGGGACCTCTTCGCGGCAGTCGAGTACGGCAAGCAAGCGGGTCACGGCGGCCATCATGGCGGACGCCTATACGCTGAGCACACGGGTTGCGAATCTCGGGACATTGGTGCCCGGCGTCGATGCCATGGAGCAGCTCGTCAGCGCCGGCCTCACGAACATCGACGCAGACGGGAAGTTGCGGCCACAGCTCGCCGAGGCTGTTCCGACGGTTGAGAACGGCCTGTGGCGCACGTTCCCCGACGGGCGCATGGAGACAACCTGGAAGATCCGGCCGAACATCGAGTGGCACGACGGCCACGCGTTCTCTATGGCCGACCTACTGTTCACCGCTCGGATCGACGCCGACCGCGATCTGCCGTTTCCTCGAGCCATCGCGCAGGAGTCCATCGATAGCGTCGAAGCGTCCGATGGACAGACGATCACGGTGAAATGGAAGCGGCCGTACGTTCAAGCCGACGCCCTGTTCGGAACGATTCTGCCCGCGCATCTCCTCGAGGCCCAGTACCTGGAGGATAAGGCCAACCTGGCTCAGCTTTCCTACTGGAGCGACGACTTCGTCGGCACCGGGCCGTTCAAGCTTAAGGAGTGGTCGCGTAGTAGTCACATGATCGTACAGGCCAACGATCGCTACGTCCTCGGCCGGCCGAAGGTGGACGAGATCGAGATTCGGTTCATCCCCGACCCCTCTACGCTCATGGCCAACATCCTGGCCGGCCAGATCGACGTCACCCTCGGCAAGACGCTGGGCCTCGAGCAGGCTGCCCAGGTACGCGACCAATGGAGCGCGGGCGCGATGGAGGTCGGGTTCCGAAGCTGGATCATGATGTACCCACAGTTCATCGGCGCGAGCCCGGCGGCCGTGTCGGACGTCCGGTTCCGTCGCGCTCTGCTCCATGCGTTAGACCGTCAGCAAATGGTCGACGCGCTGATGTTCGGCATCGTCCCCGTGGCGCACAGCATGCTCAACCCCAACCACCCCGCCTACGCAACCGTTCAGCCGGGCATCGCTTCCTACCCGTACGACGTGCGTCGAGCCACCGAGATCATTGACGGAGCCGGCTATGGCCGCGGCGCCGACGGTATGCTCCGCGACACGGACGATCGACCGCTCACCATCGAGGTCCGGACGACCGCCGGCTTCGACATCCAGGAAAAATCGCTCTTCGCCATCGCGGAGAACTGGCGCCAGGCCGGCGTAACCGTCGAGACAACGCTGGTCCCGCCCCAACGGTCACGGACGGACGCCGAGTACATGGCGACATTTCCAGGTTTTCTGTTGATCCAACAGCCGAACGATCCGATGGATCTCCGCCGCTATCACATCTCATCGGCGCGGCTGCCCGAGAACAATTACCGAGAATGCTGCTACATGCGGTACTCCAACCCGGATTACGACCGCCTGGTGGATCGGTTCTTCGTGACGATCCCGATTGCCGACCGCAACCACGTGCTGGCGCAGATCATCCAGCACCAGACCGACCAGGCGATCCTGGCGGGCCTCTTCTATAACGTGGAGCCCACCATGATCAGCAAGAAGCTCAACAACATCGCCGCGAGAAAGAGCCAGAACGGCGTCCAGTCCTGGAATGCCGAGCTCTGGGAAGCGAGCTAACAAGGGGGAACCGTGCCACTGTACGACCTGCGCTCGTTCGTCGAGCTGCTGGACAAAGACAATGAACTAAAGACGATCCATGGCGCAGCTCGAGAGTACGAGATCGGCGCGATATCCGAAGTGTCCGTCCAGAACGACGGGCCTGCCCTGCTCTTCGACCAGATCCCTGGCTACGACCCTGGATACCGCGTGGCGGTCAACGTCTGCAGCACCAAGCGCCGCGGGCAGCTCGTTCTCGGCGTCGACGGTGACATGCCCGAGGAACAGGCAATGCAGATCTTTCGGGACCGCTGGGCGAACTTCAAACCCGTGCTCCCGCAGTACGTCGATGACGGCCCGCTGTACGAGAACGTCCAGATGGGCGACGACGTCGACCTGCTCCAGTTCCCGGTTCCCATCTGGCACGAGAAGGATGGCGGCCCGTACATCGGTACGGGCCACACGGTGATCAACCAGGATCCAGATACCGGCTTCATCAACGTCGGCACCTATCGGGTCATGCTTCACGACAAGAACACGACGGGCATCTTCGCGGAGCCGGACAGCGACGGCCGCAAGATCATGGAGAAGTGGTGGGCGCAGGGCAAAGCCTGCCCCGTGGCGGTCTCGTTCGGTCCTGATCCACTGCTCTTCCTCGCGGGCTGCTCGCTGAGTGGCGTGCCGAAGAGCACGTCGGAGTTCGACTACACCGGCTTTCTGGCCCAGGAGCCGGTCCCCGTCGTGAAGGGTCGAATCACTGGTCTGCCGATTCCGGCCCGCTCGGAGATCGCGATCGAGGGCGAGGTACCCCCACCCTCGGAAGAGACGCGCATGGAAGGGCCCTTCGGTGAGTGGACCGGCTACTACGAGTTCGCGCCGACGCCCGAGCCCGTCATCCGCGTCAAGGCGCTGTACTACCGCAACAATCCGATCTTGTACGGAGCTCCCCCCACCAAGCACGTCACCCACTTCGCGTTCCCGCTGCGCATGCGCCAGATCACCGGGTTCGTGAGTCGCTTCGAGCGGATGGAGATCCCCGTGCGTCGCGTGGCGGATTTCCGGCCTCTTGGCGCGATGGTCGTCACCATCGAGCAGCAGAATCCGGACGACGTGACTCGCCTCATGGATGTTCTGGAGCAAACCCAGACGCCGAGCCGCCTGATCATCGTCGTGGACCACGACGTTGATCCCGACAATCCATGGGACGTGCTTTGGGCTGTCGGCACGCGCTTCGATCCCGAGCTCGCCCGTGTGAGCGTCGTGGATAGCGACTGGCTTCTCAATCCCCTGCGCGAGATCAAGGATCGCATCAGCCGCAGGCCGCTGGACTACAAGCGCATGATCATCAATGGCTGCCGCCCGTTCGAGCGCCTCGGCGACTTCCCGCCGGTCAATTGGCTGAGCGCGGAGGGTCGCACTAAGGTGTGGGGCAAGTGGGATATGGAAGAGTGGCTGCCGGTGAAGTCGCGGTCTAATCCGGGCGGACGCCGGTAGGGAAGGCGAGGGGGCGGTCACGCCCTCACCCCAACCCTCTCCCAGAGGGAGAGGGAGTAGCAGCGATATGACTGGAGACAACTAATGGCTGATGCCTTGAGGCTCGGCGTGATAGGTCTGGGGATGGGCGCGGGGCGCGTCATCCCGGAAATCGCAAAGCTGCCGTTTCTCAATCTCGTGGCGGGCGCAGATGTGCGGCAGCATGCGCTCGACCAGTTCGGCAAGGAGTTCGGCGCGGCGACGTACACCAGCATCGAAGAGATGTGCCACAACCCGAACGTCGACGCGGTCTATGTGGCCACGCCCCACGAGTACCACGCGCAGCACGCCATCATCGCCCTGAAGAACAAGAAGCACGTGATCGTCGAGAAGCCGATGGCGTTGACGCTCGAAGACTGCGAGGCGATGAACAAGGCGGCCGACGAGAACGGCGTCTGGCTATTGTGCGGCCACACTCACAGCTTCGATCCACCGGTCCGCAAAATGGCTGAGGTTATTCGCAGCGGGGAGCTCGGACGGCCGCTGATGATCAACGCGTCCTACTACAAGAACTTCATCTATCGGCCGTTCTCCGACCACGACGAGGCGATGAGCCGCGGGATCGTGCTCAACCAGGGGCCGCACCAGGTGGACATCGTGCGCCTCCTCGGCGGCGGCATGGTCCGAAGCGTCCGCGCCGTCGCAGGCGCGGGTGATCCTACCCGTGGCGAGCCACCAGAGCGACCGGCCGAGGGCCACTACGCCTGCTTCCTCGAATTCGAAAACGGTGTTGCAGCTTCGCTGACCTTCAGCGGGTATGCCTATCTCGATACGGCCGAGCTCGTGTGGGGCATCGGCGAAGGCGGCCAGCCCGTCGATCCTGAGGACTTCGTCCGGGCCCACTCGTTCTTCGGCCAGCTCGGCACGGGGCCGGACCGCACGAAGAACATGGAGAAGCTCCTGGAGTCGTGGCGCTACGGCGGCGCCAGCGCCGGCGAGTGGTTCAACATGGGCCGCGGTGATCGCCCCGCGGCTGAGCGCCACCAGCCGTTCTTCGGCCTCAACATCGTGACGTGCGAGAGAGGCGAGCTCCGCCAGTCGCCCGACGGCGTCTACGTCTACACGGGTGACGGTCGACGCGAGCTCCCGATCGAGCACGGGGCCCACGGCCGGGAGGCGGAGATGAAGGAGCTGCACGACGCCGTCGTCCAGAACCGCCGCCCGTTCCACGACGGACGCTGGGGCGAGGCCACGATCGAGGTGTGCCTGGCCATGTTGGAGTCGACAAAGACGCACAAAGAGATCATGATGTCCCATCAGGTGCCGGCCAGCGACTGATCCATCACGCCCTTGCCAAAGCGCGGGCGCAAAATGGAGTCATGGTGGACACGGCACAGGGAGGTCGGTCCATGTCGCGTGTCGGCTACAAGGATCTTCGCGGCTACCTGTCACTTCTCGAGGAAGCGGGGCAGCTTCGGCACGTCACGAAGGAGGTGGACCTCAACTTCGAGATCGGCGCCATCTCTGCACTCTCGCTCGATGACGGCGGGCCCGGAATAGTCTTCGAGAACATCAAGGGTCTTCCGGGCGCGAAGCTTGCGGTCAACCTGATGTCCACCACCGAGCAGGTGGCGATCGCCTTCAACACGGAAGATGATGACGTCGAGATCGTCAACGTCATCCACCAGGGCAAGGCGAATCCCATTCCTCCGAAGGTGATCGACTCCGCCGTCTGCCAGGAGGTCCTGCGCACCGGGGACGAGATCAACATCTATTCGATTCCGACCCCGGTCTGGCATGAAGCGGATGGGGGTCCGTACATCGGCACGACCGCGGGCGTCATAACCTCAGATCCTGACACCGGCTACATCAACAGCGGAATGTATCGGTGCATGATCATCGACAAGAACCACATCTCCGTGCAGCCTAGGGGCTCTCACGAAGTCGGTGATAAACCGCCGCCGGGCCAGGGCGGCCACGTCGACATCCTCAAGTGGGAGCAGACGGGCCAGAACGCGCCGATTGCTCTCGCGATCGGGATGGACCCGATGACGACCTACGTGACGGCCCAGACATTGCCGTCGCACAAGATGCAACACGCGGAGTACGCAGTCGCGGGATCCTGGCTGGGCGAGCCGCTCGAGCTCGTCAAGTGCAAGACCAGCGACCTGTTGGTCCCGGCCTGGTCGGAGATCATCATCGAAGGCGAGATCCTTCGCGACCGGCGCGTCCCGGAGGGTCCTTGGGGCGAGAACGCCGACATCTACGCGTCCTCTCCCGCTGTTTTCCTCATGCAGGTCAACTGCATCACTCACCGCAAGGACCCGATCAACTACGGCCTGATCTGTCGGCCGTTGCTCGACTATCCGAAGTTCCTCATGGGCGCCGCGCTGAAGAGCCACCTCATGTCCAAGCTGGATACGGTTAAGGACGCCTACGTCTTCCCCCGCAGCGGAAATCGGCCGATGACCGTGGTTTCGGCCCGCGTGCGCAAGCCAGAGGACGTCCAACAGATCGTCGACGCCGTGGCGACGATGCCGACGGAGTCGTACCTCATGGTCAAACCGCGTTGGCTCGTGATCGTCGATGAAGAAGCGGAGATCCGAGACCCGGGCGACCTCTTCTGGCGCTTCACCCTCGCAGTCCGGCCCGACAAGGACATCAAGGTCCTTGACGTGGAGGGCGGATACGTCGGCGGCGTCCAGATGCTCGTGATCGACGCCACGTTCCGTAACAAGCCCGAGATGGAGTGGGGACCGGGGGCGGGTGACACGGCGGACCCGCCGGTGGCCACGACCTCGGCGGAGCTGCGACGAGAAGTACGGTCGCGCTGGCACGAGTACGGCCTGGACTAATGGGGTCGGCGTCAGTTTCGGGTTCACGGGGGCGCGAGGTGAATGATGAGAACGATCGGCTTTATCGTTTCAGTCCTAACCATTGTGGCTGCTTGTGCTCCGTCGGCTCCGAACCGTGGAGCTGCCCCGGCCGCAGAGCCGGCCAGGGTTAACGCGCCCAAGGCGATCGTGGTCGTGGGCTACGGCAGCCCGCCTGCAGTCGATTTCCGATTCTCCATCACCAGCAGCAACTCGTACCGACTCCTGTCCGGTCTGTACGCAGGGGCCCTGATTGTTTCGGACAACTCGAGCGTTTCCCAGCCCAAGCTGGCAGAGCGCGTGCCATCCCTGGACAATGGCCTCTGGCGGGTCAACCCCGACAACACCATGGAGACTCGGCTGACGCTCAGGCCGACCGCGACCTGGCACGATGGGACGCCGCTCACGACGAGAGACATTCTCTTCAACGACGAGGTCTACCTCGACCGGAGCCTCCCGCAGGTCATCGACCGAGCAAGAGGCTTCGTGAGCAGGCTCGAAGCAGTGGACGACCGAACGCTCGCCATCCACTGGAAAGAGCCGTACATCCTCGCTGACATCTACTCTCCTGACATGATGCCAGCGCACATCCTGGAGGAAAGCTATCGGGCAAACAGGGTCCCTATGGCCCGGCGACGATTTCCAGCTTGAACCACAGCTCTAGGATTCCAACACCGCAGAACGGCTATACCACGGGCAACTATCCGCGCTACTCTAATACGCAGTGGGACAACCTGATCGACAGGTACGCCTCGACGATTCCAGCCGCTGAGCGCAAACAGGCGCTGACGGACGTCTTCGCGTTCTTGCTCGATAATCTCCACTCGATGCAGATTATCTATGGGGTGAACGTTCAGTTCTCCTCGAAACGCCTCATCGTCCCTGACGAGAACCCAATCTGGGTCGCCGAGACTTGGGACCTCAGGTGATTCATGGACGGAACCATGCGCCCGGGCGGATGTCCCGTGCTGCAAAATCGAAGAATACGGACTGGAGGGAACGGAGTTGCTGACCACTGAAGAAAACGAGCTGCTGTGTCGGGTAGGACCGGGCACTCCCATGGGGGAAGTGTTCCGTCGCTACTGGATGCCCGCGCTAGTGTCGTCGGAGATTCCCGAGCCCGACTGCCCACCGGTCCGTGTGAAGCTGCTCGGCGAGGATCTCATCGCCTTCCGAGACACGGAAGGACGCGTTGGGCTCATTGCTGAGAAGTGCGCACATCGCCGAGCTTCCCTGTTCTTCGGCCGGAACGAGGAAGGTGGGCTCCGCTGCGTCTATCACGGCTGGAAGTACGACCTGAACGGCAACATCGTCGAAACGCCGGTCGAGCCCCCTGAGAGCATGATCAGGCACCACGTGAAGCAGCGAGCGTATCCCTGCCGCGAGGTGAACGGGCTCATCTACGCGTACATGGGACCAAAAGAGGAGATGCCGCTCCTCCCTGAGCTACCGTGGATTACCTTGCCCCAGGAGCAGGTCTACATTCGGCACAAGATGATCAACGAATGCAACTGGCTCCAGACGCAGGAAGGCAACGTCGACAGCACCCACTCTGGCTTCCTGCACGCGCGGGCCAACGCCCCGGGAGCCGTGCGCCGCTATCGCAACCAGAACAACGCGCCGGAGATGGACCTCGAGCCGACCCGATGGGGCGTTCGCGCCCTCGTCCGCTACCCCGCGGAGGACGGTCAAGCGTTTCTGCGGACCAACACGTTCATCATGCCCGTGTACACGGCGCTGCCGAACGCAGGCACGTTCGATGGAAAGCTCGACGGTTTCACGGTGAACACCGAAGTGCCAATGGACGACTTCACGACTCGTCGGTTCTTTATCTCCATTCAGCGCACGCATCCGATCGATCGGCGAGACTGGGACAGCAACGAGACGTTCCTCACACCCGACGGTCGCAAGGTGCTGACCAAGGCCAACGACTACCGGATCGACCGCGAGAAGCAACGAACCAAGGCCGTCTACAGCGGCATCGACGCCAGCGCGCCCTTCCAGGACGCCGCGATGACTGAGACGATGGGCGCCATCGCCGACCGTGAGAACGAGCACCTCGGCGTGACCGATACGCAGGTGGTGGCGCTGCGGCGGTACTACCTGGATGCCATCAAGTTGCACCAGCAGGGCAAGCCTCTGCCCGGTCTCGCCTGGGACGTCGAGGACGACAACAGCTACGACGACCTGTACATGGTGAGCGGTCTTATCAAGACCGATCGGGACTGGCAGAGCCAGGTGCCCGACGTGACGACCCACCAGCTCGCCGGGGTTCGATAGGTGTCGAGCGAGCGATGACTGAGCAATCGCGCGTCATCCGCGTCGGCGTGATCGGGCTCGGCGGCGCGGCCAAACAGATGATTCCCAAGTTCGCCAGGAACCCGCGCTTCGAGGTCACCGGCGCCGCGGACCTTGACCCCGATATTCTCGCCCTGTTCCAACGCGACTTCCCCAAAGCAGGAGCGTGGATGTCGGCAGAGGCGTTGTGCGCCAGCCCGAACATCGACCTCGTCTACATCGGCACGCCGAACCGCTTCCACCGCGAGCACGCGGTCATGGTGCTGAGCTCGGGCAAGCACGCTCTGGTCGAGAAGCCGATGGCCGTGTCCATCGAGGACGCCAGAGCCATGGTGGACGCGGCCGAGAAAGACAGTACCCTCCTCGGCGTGAATGTGAAGCACAGCTTCGAGCCACGAATTCAGAAGCTGCGAGAGTTCACCAAGACGGGCGAGCTCGGCGAGCTGCGCATGCTGCACCACTGGCGCTACCAAGATTGGCTCTATCGCCCCCGAACGCCCGAGGAGCTAACGGCTGAATGGGGCGGCGGCATCCTCTGGCGCCAGGGCGGCCATCAGCTCGACCTGCTGCGAACCATTGGCCAGGGGCTCGTCCGAAGCGTTCGAGGCTCAGCTCCCGTGTGGGATACGAGCCGCCGCGTGCCCGGCGCTCATTCTGCCTATTTCGAGTTCGAGAGCGGGGCCATGGGCACGTGCGTCTACAGCGGCCATGACCACTACGATACCGACGAGCTGGTCTACGGCTTCACGGCCGGGGAGATCGAAGACCCCGTGGTCTACGCCGAAGCCCGCCGCGAGCTCCGCAGCCACGACAACAGTGTCGACTGGGAGTCGCAGGCCGCTCGCGAAGAACGCTATGGCGGCGACCGCCGTGAGGTCCGAGGAACGCGGTCGGGCGGGTGGATCCTGGGCGGGCCTTTGGTCGTCAGTTACGACCACGCGGACGTGAAACTATCACCCGGTGGCCTGATGATCTATGGTGATGACAAGCAGTGGGAGATGCCGCTCGTCACGAAAGAAGATGGTCGCGACTTCCGGGTCAATGCGTTCTACGACGCGATCGTCACCGGGCAACCACTCCAATGCGACGGCCGTTGGGGAATGGCGACCGTTGAGATGCTCCTGGCGATAGATCGCTCGGGCCGCGAGCGGAGAGAGATATACCTAGAGCATCAGGTCCCGTACCCAACCTGAGTAGCAGGAGAGACTCAAACGATGCAAGAAGGCCCAACCATCCTGGTACGGCTGCCGGCGCCAGTTCCCGACCGGTTCTCTGGCACGTGGCAACCAGACGCGCGCGAACGTGAAGCCGCCTGGGAGTTGTTCATCGAAATCGCGGCGCGCATGTCCCCGGAGGAGCCGCCATTTGACGAGGCAGCTCTGCAAGAGGCGCATGGTTCCTTGTCTGCGGTTTCGGCCACAACCGGCGAAATTCTGCGGCGGTATGGTCCGACGGTTGCCCAGGCGAAAGGCGAAGGCAACTTATCGCTGGGGCTGATCTCCATCGCTGTGGTCAGCAGCGTGCTCCGGCCAGGCCTTGCCCAGTGGCAGACGCTTCTAAAAGACTTCTCAAGCACCAGAGGAGGCGGGACCGCCGGGATCGAGCTTGGCAAGGATCTGAGGCGGACGGTCGGCGTGATCCATAAGGTGCTCCTGGTATACATCGACGTTGTAGCGCAGGCAGCAGGCGTTTCCGAGATCCACCAGGCGCTGTTCCAGGTTGCAACCGATGCGCCCGTCACCTCGACCGAAGAGGAAGCTGAACAGCCCGCGGCGGCGCCCAAAGCTCCCGAGCCCGTCGCGCCGGTGGCTGAAGAGCCCCCACCAGCTCCCGAGACGCCACGAATCACGCTAAAAGCACCCGTTCAGCCCGAACCTGAACCCAGCACCGGCGAGAGCTTCGCCGACAGGTTCCAGAGGCTTCGATACCAATCGTAGACGGATGCCGTTGGTCCGACGAATCAGGTGGTGACATCAGGGACGGGGAGGCGATCGTTCAGGTACCAATCCCCGAGCTCCCGTAGGCGCATCTCCACCGGGTCGTGCAGTGTGAGGGTGCGAATGTTGCGCCAATGGCGGTCGTAGTTGAAGCGGCCTGCGGTTGCGCGGGCTCCCATAACCTCGAACATCCGTGAGGTGACGTCGAGTCCCACCTCGGTGGCGAGCACTTTCGCAGCGTCGACGGCTACGAGGCACGCTTTCACGGCTTCCGCCTGAGGCTCGCCGCCGAACCTTCGCTCTGAGACACCGCCCGGCGACTGGTCAGCGCCCGCGGTTGTTGCCTCGATGGGCGCCCAGGCCTCTTCAAGCCGCACTGCCGCGTCGTCGGCCAGCAGAGCGGCCGCACGGACGTGCGTCCACAGCTCGCCATATACGTGCAGAATGGTCGGCTCGTCGGCGGCCCGCTCTACCTTGGTACCGGGCCACGGTCGGGTTTGGGTGAGGGTGTACTGCTTCGCTTCGGCGAGCGCGCCCTCGGCGAGCCCTACGAACATGTTGGCGAACATGATCTGGCTCAGACAGGTACGAAGCGCCAGGCGGGGAGTCGGGGCGACTCGGACACGGCCGAGCACTTCGTCTTCGTCGACCTCGACATCGGTGAGCGTGACGCTACCGCTGTCGGACTGCCGCTGGCCCATGTTGTCCCAGTCGTCGTTCACCGTGACGCCGGCCCGGCTGGTCGGAACGGCCATCGCGAGAACGCCCGGCGTGCCGGGCTCGACAGCCCCCACCAGAAGCATGTCGGAGCCGCGCGCTCCCGTGCAGAACGACTTCGTGCCGTTGATTCGCAGCGTGCGGCCGTCGCGCGTAGCAGTAGCCCGTGAGTCCAGTGGGTTCAGCGCGCTCCCCCAGAACCAGCCCTGCGCGGCTGTCTCCCGATAGTAATAGTCGCGCTGCGCGGGTGTCCCGATCATCGTAGGCGTGACCACCTCGAGCTGATGCCAGGAGAAGATGTGCGCCAGCGAGGTATCCGCCCGTGCAATCGCACAGACTGCCCGCAGCGTGTCGGTCCAACTCGCTCCGAGCCCGCCGTACTCTCGCGGCACGCGCAGGAGGAGCAGTCCGCTCTGACGGATGAGGTCTAGCTCGGTTGGCGCAGAGCCGCCCTGCCGTTCGCGCGTGGCGGCTGTAGCGGCGAATTGCTGCGCGAGGTCCTCGGCGACCGCCACGACATCGATCTGGCTTGGGTCGCCCATCAAGTCGACCTCCAACTCGCTTCTCGTCAAATGTAGGCCTCCATGCCACGGCGGAAGGCCTGATCGTCTCCGTGATCGATCCCGAAGAGCGCTTCCTGCAGCGGGAAGGTGCCGCGATAGAACTCCACGCGCTCCGGGGCGCTCGTGATCTCCGGATAGGCGCGCAAGGCCCCCTCGTGAAACGCTGGAGGCGACAATGGAAGCGCTGCGAAATCTACCGCAGGGTCACCCACCCCGGCACCGCTGAAGTCGATGACACCGGTGATCGTCCACGTCACCGGGTCGTAGAGGATGTTGACGGTTCCGAAGTCTCCGTGAATGAGGACCGGCCTGATGTCCCGATCTTGCCGGTCACTCAGGAAGACGTCGAAATGCTGCCTCGTCTGCGCCCGGGCGTCTGGGCGCATTTGCGGAAAGAGTTCGGCTTCGATCCGACGGTACATGTCCTTCCATTCGGCGGCTGTGTCAAAAGTGGCCACGTCGTCGAGCGGGATTTCGGCCACGGGCACTGCGTGCAACTGCTTCAAGAACGCGCCAGCCTGTCTCCCCATCGCGGCAAGCGCGCCCTCGTCCGCAATTGCGTCCAATGTCTGCTGCCAAAGCGCTTCCCCAGGAATCATCGGATAGCCGATGAACGCCTGCCCGGCTTCGCTAGGATCGAGCTGGGCGTACATCGGGTCCGGTGTTGCCAGGCTGACGTGCGGCCGGATCGCACGCAGAATGGCAGACTCTTTCTGGAGTCGTTCGACTCCATCCGCATGGCGTGGGAATCGAAAGACCAAGGCTTCGTTGACGACGAGGACAATGTTGTTCTGCCCATGACCGCTGATGGACCGAAGCGAGGCAATCTTAATTTCCGGATAGGCGGCGCGGATCCAGCGCTCATAATCATGATAGGTCACATCTCATTTTCGCCCGGGTACTGCCCTCAGTGATCGGCCTGGTTGACACGTATGGCGCACTCCATTGCCCAAGCGTATCGTAGAGCCATGCGGGAGCGATTGCTGTCAGCAAACGGGGCCGAGCTGTGGGTGGCGGAGCAGGGTACCGGCATCCCGATGATGCTCTGCAATGGAGGGCCGGGGTGTTGCGACTACCTGGGGACAGTCGCGGAGTGCATAGACGACGTTGCGCAGGTGTACCGGTTCGAGCCGCGCGGCTGCGGTCGCTCGTCCTCGGCTGGCCCCTATGACCTCCCGACTACGCTCGCCGACCTGGAGGCGTTGCGCGTTGCTCTTGGGCATGTGCGCTGGGTGGTGGGTGGGCACTCCTGGGGAGCCGACTTGGCACTCGCGTATGCCCTCGAGTACCCGAAGCACGTCTTGGCGCTGGCGTACATCTCCGGTGCAGGCGTCCAGAACGACCGCGAGTGGCACGCCGTCTACCAGGCGGGGCGCGATGCAGGCCGGGATCAAACTCCGGCGTTCGAGTATCCCGTCAATCTCGAAGTGAACCGCACGGGGAACGCGTCCTGGCGCAGATTCATCAAGGGTCCAATGCTCCTCCGCCGGATCGCCGATCTCAACGTGCCTATGCTCGCCGTATATGGCAGCGAGGACATCCGTCCGAGCTGGCCAGTGGAGCAGATCGTGCATCTGATGCCCAACGCCCGCTACGAGCTGATTGAAGGCGCGGGACACTGCGTGTGGTTGACGCACGCGCCGGAGCTCCGCTCGCTGCTGGGAGCCTTTCTTCGTGAGGTGTCTCGGCCTGCTGGCGCCGAATCATCGTGAGCATGCCGCAGGATCGACGAGACCTGCCCGATGTCCCACTCTGGAAGGCTGAGGAGTGGCCGCACTATCTGGATCTACTTGCGCTGCAGCACGGAGAGCGATTGCTCGACGTTGGCTGTGACGTTGGTGGTTTCTGCCGGCTCGCCGCAGCCCGGCTCGGGTCTGCGGGGCGAGCTATTGGCGTTGATCCAAGCGCGAGAGCGCTGGCCGGAGCAAGCGCGCGACAAGCCAATCGCCAGATCGCCTACCTCGTCCGCGGCGATGGCCATGATCTGCCATTCGCGGATCGCTCCTTTGACGTCGTGGCCTCGTTGGAGACCGTCGAGTATCTCCACAACCCTTCTCGCTTCGTCCGGGAAGCCTACCGCGTGCTGCGGCGTGGCGGCCGGTTCCTGTTGGTCCATCGAGACTACGACACGCTGATCGTCACGGTCGCCAACCGAGACTTGGCCCGCCGCGTGGTGGCGGCGCTCAGCGACGCGGGTGACGATGGCTGGGCAGGCCGAAAGCTCCGCGGCTACATGGTTTCGGCTCCCTGGACGCACCTGGAGACGGCGACGTACACGCCGGTCCTGACAAGCTATGCTGAGGCGCGCGAACAGTACGGGTGGGTCGACGAATGGCTGGCCAAGGCTGTGCTCCAGGGTCTGCTGCCGGCCGAGGACCTCGACGCCTGGCAGCGCGAGCAACAAGAGGCGGACGCTGCGGGCGGCTACCTGCTGAGCCTCACCCGGTTCATCTGTCTCGCGCAGAAGTGAGACCCGCCGGCGATAATGTGAAGCATGGCTCACACCACACCAAGGGACGCAGCGGTCGAGTTCCGTGTCGATGACCGGGAGCTCGCCCCCGAGCGGTTTATCGATCTCGCACAATGGGTGTGGCCGGGAGACTACGACCCGTTGCTCGTAGCTGGCGCGCTGCGCCGCACCCTAAATATCACCGCATGGCACCAGACATATTGATCGGGTGCGTCCGTGTGCTCAGCGATGGCTACTTCTTTGGCACCATCCCCGAGATCATGGTCGATCCCGCGTATCAGCGACGCGGCGTCGGGCGCCACCTCATGGAACTGGCCTGGGAGCATTCCCCTTCGTCGTTGTTTCTGGGCGCCCAACCTGGGAACGAGGGCTTCTTCGAGAAGCTTGGCTTCGAGCGAGGAATGCCTGCGTACCTGAGACGGAAACGGCGACGAAACCAACCCATGAGCAGTTAGCGCAGATGCCTACTCCCTGAAACGGCGCAGCTATCCGTCCGGAACCGCTGAGCGATGTGTACCGCGATCCTCGCCCTTTGATCGAAGGAGCATTGCCATTCGCCTGGACAAAGAGCGCCTGAGTTGCTTGCTCGAAGCCCCGGTGGGCGGGTGTCTGCTTACTCCGCACGCCAGCGCGCGTCAGCAACGGGTGGACGGGAACTTTCGAGGTCTTGGCATGTACTACGCCGATCAAGGTTTTGAAGTGTTCGCCACGGTGTTCGAAACGGCGGCGATCACGATGGTAAGAAACGCTGTTGCAGCAGCATGCGTCCGATTCCGCGGCGGTGACGAAGCGTGTATCACGGCGGGGGTGTCATTGGCCAGCTACACCGAGCAGCATCCGGAGCGAAACCCGGGCGTCGCGGCTCGAGCGCTGTCCGGAGAACCGTACATCTTGGGAAACCTGGCCGGCTTGAGTGAGGAGTTCCGCACGTTCCTCGTCCACGAGCCGCTCTGGGAACTGGCGGCCATGATCTTGCGCACTGATGTGGTCGATGTGGTCTACCATTTCGCGCAGGTGATTCGGAAGCCGGCTCGCATCGGACCCGCCGTTAGCTGGCATCGGGACTACCCCAACACCTACGTCTGTTCGAGGACGTCCAACTTCGTTCGCTTGCTTGTGGCGCTTGACGATATGTCGTATGTGAACGGCGGAACCGGCATCGTGCCAGAGTCGCACCTGATCGACGACGAGGAAGTGTGGCGCCGAAGAGACTTGGCGGAAAATGGCGGTGGCGCTGTATATCCAACGATGGAAGCCGGCCAGGTGCTGGCGATCCACCCCAAGGCGGTGCATGGTGGAGGACCGAACCGGAGCCCGTCCGACCGCGATCTGCTCGTCACGCAGTTTGGTGTGCGATCGGCCGAGCTCATTCACCGGGCGGACGCGGAGTACCTAACGCTCTGCGGCCGGGAGGAGTTTCTGGCTGGATAACCCCAGGAGGTGCACAGGGCATCTCGAATTGTTAGCACGCGCTATACCCAGGTACCATTTGCAGAGAGACAATCAACACAAACACCTGCCACGAGGCGGAGCGGAGGCCCTATGACGATGCTCGATCATCACCCCTCGGGGCCGCCTCCGTCTGCTGCTGCCACTGGCGTTTGAGCCTACTGCCGCTACGCTTCGCATAGCGGTATTGACACATCGCCGCCCCGGGTAGCCCGGCGGCCGGCCCTCCGATCCAGTCCACCCTACCAAGGACGGAGAGGCTGTGTCTGTGTTTGGCTCTACTGAAGCTTCTATCGCCGCCGGTCCCACCGCAAGGTCCGTTGGTCGGACCGGCTACCACCAACTGCTCATCACGTACCTGCGTCCGCAGTGGCCGCGAGCCATTCTGCTGGCCCTGCTCGTCACGCTGACGATCGGTCTTCAGCTCGCGACCCCGCTGCTCCTGCGGCGGTTCATCGACGACGCGCTGGCCGGTGCTTCCCTCGACGCCCTCGCACAGATCGCGCTCCTCTTTCTCGGCGCCGCGCTCATACTCCAGCTTGCGCAGCTTGCTGAGGTCTCCGTGGCCGAGAACGTCGGCCTGACGGCTACGAACTGGCTGCGGACGGACCTGCTGCTGCACGTGCTGCAGCTCGATCCATCATTCCACGCCGCGCGCAGCCCGGGGGAGCTGATCGAGCGCACTGACGGGGACGTCGGCACGCTCGGCAACTTTTTTGCCCGCCTCGTCGTCTATCTGGGCGGGAACGCGCTCCTGCTCGTCGGCATCGTCATCCTGCTAATCACGGTCGACTGGCGGATTGGTGCGGCCATGACCGCGTGCGTAGCGCTGGCCATGGGGCTGATGTATTGGCTGCAGCCAGTGACCGTCTGCCGCAACGTAGCACTTCGGCAGGCAAGCGCCGATCTCTTCGGCCTGATCGAAGAGCGGCTGGCCGGGACCGAGGACGTCCGGGCCAATGGGGGCGTGCCGTACGTGCTCTCGCGCCTGCTCGAACGCTCGCGGCAGTTGCTGAGGAGCAGCATCGCCGCACAGGTCAGCGGGTGGGGCAACTTTCAGGCCGCAACCCTCTGCATGCACCTGGGGACCGTGCTGGCCTTCGGGGTTGCGGTCTCCCTGTTTCGGGCTGGTGAGCTGACGCTGGGGGCCGTGTTTCTGGTCATTGCCTATGCGGAGAGCCTGCGCCGGCCGGTGGAGGCGATCACGCGGCAGCTCCAAGACCTGCAGCAGGCCGCCGCCAGCATCGGGCGGGTGCGCGAACTGCTGGCCGAGCGGAGCGCCGTCGTGGATGGGCCGGGCGTCCTATTGCCAGCAGGGTCCCTCGCGGTGGAGATCGAGCGGGTCTCCTTTGCCTACGACAACGGTGCACCCGTGCTGCGCGACGTCTCGTTGCGGCTCGGCCCCGGCCAAGTGCTCGGGCTGCTCGGTCGGACTGGCGCCGGAAAAACCACCCTGGCGCGACTCCTCTTCCGCCTAGCGGACCCACACGCGGGTGCAATTCGCCTTGGCGGCGTGGATCTGCGCGAGCTGAGGCTTCACGAGCTGCGGTCGCGCGTCGCCTTCGTGACCCAGGACGTCCAACTGTTTCACGCCTCGGTCCGCGACAATGTGACCTTCTTCGGCCCCACCGTCGCCGATGCGCGGGTCGAGTCGGTGCTCGATGAGTTGGGACTCGGGGAGTGGCTGCGCCGGTTGCCGGAGGGGCTCGGCACGAAGCTGGCGCCGGGCGGTGGGAGCCTCTCGGCCGGTGAGGCACAACTGCTCGCCTTGGCGCGTGCGTTCCTGATGGAGCCGGGGCTCGTCGTCCTGGACGAAGCGTCGAGCCGCCTCGACCCGGCAACGGAGCAGCGGCTGGAACGCGCCGTCGATCGCCTTCTGACCGGACGGACCGCCATCGTGATCGCCCACCGGCTGAGCACGATCCAGCGCGCCGACCGGGTCCTGATCCTCGAAGATGGGCAGCTCGCCGAAGAGGGGGAGCCTGCCGCGCTAGCTGCCGATCCCGATTCGCGCTTCAGCCATCTCCTCCGGACCGGTCTCGATGGTGCGGAGGTGCTACCATGACCGCGCTCGGGCTCATATGGCGTTTGGCGCGCTTCAGTCCCTGGCACTACCTGGCGATGGGCACGCTGGTCCTGCTCGCCGGCTATCTGTTTCCGCTCGTTCCGGGGCTCGTGGTGCGGGAGATTCTCAACACGCTCACCGGGCGGGCGGCTGCCGGCTGGAACGTCCAAAGCCTCCTTGCACTGTTGGCTGCAGTGGGACTGGCACAGGCAGTGGCCTCCGTAGCGTCCGGCGTCGCCGAGTCGTCGCTGCAAGTCGTCGTAAACACGCTGCTGCGCCGGAACATGCTCGAACGGGTCCTCGATCGCCCGGGCGCACAAGCGCTGCCGAGCTCGTCAGGCGAAGCGATCAGCCGGTTTCGGAACGACGTCCAGCAGGTAAGCGGCTACGTCATATGGACGGCGGACCCGGTGGGGCAGCTCCTGACGTTCGTCTTCGGGTTGACTGTGTTGGCGCGGATCGACCCAGCGCTGACACTCGTGGTCCTGGCCGTGTTGCTCGCCGTCGTGGTCCTCACCAGCCTCGCGGTCGGTCGGCTCGAGGCATACCGAAAGGCGAACCAAGAGGCGATTGGAGAGGTGACCGGGCTATTGGGGGAGTTGTTCGGCGCTGTGCTGGCGGTCAAGGTGGCCGGCGCCGAGCAGCGGGTCGTCGAGCATCTGCGGACGATCAACGAGCGGGGGCGCCGCGCGGGGGTGCGCGACCAGGTCTTCACCAACTTTTTCCTCGGCGTCCCACAAAACGCGGCCAACGTAGGCGCGGGACTGTTACTCCTAGCTGGCGCCGAAACGATGCAGGGCGGCCGGCTGACGGTCGGGGACTTTGCACTCTTCGTGTCGTACTTGGGCACCCTGGCCCAGGCGATGAGCTGGGTAGGCGTCTACCTGACCCAGTATCGACAGATGCTGGTGTCGCTCGACCGAGCGCAGACAATGATGCAGGGATCACCACCCGAGCAGCTCGTGCGCCACGCGCCGCTCCACCTACGTCATGGACCGCCTGCGTTGCCGGACCTCGCTCCCACCGACGGCGACCGGATCGAGCGACTCGAGGCCCGCCATCTGAGTTACCGCTACCCGGACTCGGGCCGGGGCATCACGGGAATCGACCTCGTGCTCGAGCGCGGTACGTTCACCGTCATCACCGGTCGTGTAGGCGCGGGGAAGACGACCCTGCTCCGGGTGCTCCTGGGACTCTTGCCCCGAGCCTACGGCGAGATTCTTTGGAACGGCCATTCGGTCGAAGACCCAGGCACGTTCCTGGTGCCCTCGCGGGTGGCATACACGCCTCAAGCGCCGCGGCTGTTCAGCGAGTCGCTGCGGAATAACGTCCTCATGGGCCTCCCCGACCGCGACGGGCGGCTGGAGCGAGCGATGCGCGCAGCCGTCTTGGAGCGCGACCTAGCTTCGCTCGGGCAGGGGCTGGACACGTTGGTCGGCCCGCGCGGGACCAAGCTCTCGGGCGGGCAGCTCCAACGGGCCGGAGCGGCGCGCATGCTCGTTCGGGAGCCGGAGCTCCTGGTGGTCGACGACCTATCCAGTGCCCTGGACTTCGAGACAGAGCTGGAGCTCTGGGAGCGGCTGACCAAGCAACGCTCGGCCACCATCCTGGCAGTCTCGCATCGCCCGGTCGCGCTGCGTCGCGCCAACCAGATCGTCGTGCTTGTGGATGGCCGCGTTATGGACCGGGGTCGGCTCGAAGAGCTGTTGGAGCGGTGTGAGGACATGCGAAGACTCTGGGAGAGCAGCTAGCCCGCCGCGAGTTGAACCCTTCAGTGATGAGTTGTTAGTCTCGGAGAAGGGGTAAGGCGCGGCTCGGGCTGGAGGCTATTGAGTTGGCCAGACGATCAAGCGGTGTAGTGCCGTCTGAGGAATTCCGTGCGCCGGAGCTGACTGACGGCGTGGTCCTACTCAATGGCTTCAGCCTGGGCGACGCCGCGACTCACCTTGCCGGCGAGGACGAAGAGCAGGCGCGCCGTTTTGGCTGGTACCCCAGGCGATCGACCATTGAGCAGGTCCGCCGCACAATCCGTCGCTGGCAGGAGAACTGGCGCCGCGGGGCATTCCGCCGAGCATTTGCCGTCCGCGAGGTTGCCACCGGCGAGTTGGTCGGCGGATGCGAGCTGCAACTGCGACGGGGTGGGCTCGCCTCTATCTCCTACTGGATCTTTCCCAGCCATCGGCGGCGGGGCTTCGCGGCCCGACCGGCACGACTCGCCTGCGGGTTTGCATTCGGTCATTGTGGGATCGAGCGCGTCGAGGCCCACATTGAGCCGGACAATCTGGCGTCTCGTGGGGTTGCTCGCCGAGCGGGCTTTAGCGAGGTGGGACTTCTGGAAGCGACGGGCATGCTCGTCTGCGCACTGAACCGCTGCCACAACGCTCAATGAGCTAACCGACCGCCACACAATCCCGCGTCCAGTTTGACATCGGCAGGCGGATATACTTGTCTGGTACCAGAACTTTTTCTCGTGGACGTGGTGATGGGCGTGCGGACTCGAATCGCCTGAGCGGAGCCCTCTGGGACTTCCTGCTCGGTAGCTCATGGCCCACAGGGCCGTGAGACCCGCGCTCGTCTGACTACTCCTTTCCGGATAGGGCTCCGCTCATCGTCGCACCTGCCAGGTGGTGGGTGCGGCTTTTTTGTGCCCCTATTTCCGAAAGGAGTCGCCCATGGTTCACCTTGCCGGTCCCCGCCTTCAGCATTCACAAAACTTTCTCACGAGTTCGCACCTCGTAGACCAACTGCTCGATCGCTCGACGATCGGCGCCGGCGACCCCGTCCTCGACATCGGGGCAGGTCGGGGCTTGATCACGGATCGGCTCGCCAAGCGCGGCGCGCAGGTGCTCGCCATCGAGCAGGATGCGGAGCTTGCCTCCGCCCTCCGCGAGCGGTTCGCTGAGGCGAGCAACGTTCGCGTCCACGAAGCCGACTTCCTCACCTTCCACCTGCCGACAACCTCGCCCTACAAGGTCTTTGCGAATATTCCGTTCGCCATCACGGCGCAGATCGTCGCCAAGCTAACCGCCGCGCACCATCCGCCGCTCGACAGCTACTTGTGCATGCAGCGGGAAGCGGCGGAGCGGTTCATGGGCGAGCCCCATGGGACGCTTCGAGCGGCGCTGCTTCATCCTTGGTTCGAGCCCATACTCGTGCACTGTTTTCGCCGGACCGACTTCACGCCCAGACCCCAGGTCGACGTCGTCATGCTCCGCCTGCGGAAACGCGGTCCTCCGCTGGTGCTACAGCGCGATGCAGGTCTCTATCGCGACTTCGTCACCTACTGTTTCACCGCCCGGTGCCCCAGCCTGCGTACGACGCTCGCGACCCTCTTCGATCGTCGCAAAGCCCATTCCATCGCCAAGGAGGTCCACATTCAGGCCCACGACACGCCAACGATGCTGCGGGTCGAGATGTGGCTGGCGCTGTTCGAAGCGCTTCGGAAGGCCGAACCCGGTGCCTTTGCTCGGGTCCAAGATGCGGAACGGCGACTGCGAAGCCAGCAGCGCACCCTTCGAAAAGTACATCGCACCCGCAGGGCGACTCGAAGCGAGCCATCGCGCCGGTAGCAACTCGGAGGAGCATGAAATGATAGATCCTGGTCTCGAGGGGCCGCGACCTGGGGTCGCATCATCAGCCTCACTACGGATGGGACCGCTCGCGGTTAGAAGGGTCGAGGCTCCGAGATCCTCGGCTGGCTGGCTAGCTCTTTGATCCTGTCTGCCATGTCGCGAGCACTCCGCGTCTCTGCTGGTATTCGAGCTTCCATCTCCGCGCGGGTCTTCCCGGCCTGTTCCACAACCTCTTTGGCCGCTCGAATCGGTGCGCCGGTCGCCAACGCCAGACTGATCGCGTCGCTCGGACGCCCGTCAAAGAGGCGGGTCCCGGCCGGACCATCGACTACCACCTCCGCGTAGAAGGTCTCCTCCGTCAGGCGGCTGATGCGCACCTCGCGCAGGCGACCGCCCGCCGCCTCGAGCAGTCGCGCGGCGAACGCGAAGGTCAGCGGGCGGTGGGCCTCCGCGCCTACTAACAGGATCGCGATCGCGTCCGCTTCGAATTGCCCGATCCAGATCGGGACAACGGTCTGCCCATCAGCAGTCGCAAGCAGCACAACTCTGCGCTCCCCGATGGGTTCGGTGATTGGTACCCTGAACACGTCCTCCACCCGCACGTCCACGTATTCCGTCTCGGTCCGTATCGTCACGGCTTCTTCCTCCCATACAGTCAGTAGCGAACGTCGCAGCGTGGCTCGCGCATTGTGCAGGCGAGTCTTGATGGCGCTGACCGCCACTCCGAGTGCCGCCGCGGTCTCCGCGTGGGTCAGCCCGTCCATGTAGAACAGCACCACGGCGGCGCGCTGCCCGGCCGGCAGGTCGGCGACTGCTCGGCGCACGCGCTCGGCTAGCTCAGCCGCCTCGTGATGCTCGGCCGGATTCATCGACGAGGCGATCGTCCGGTCCAAGCGCCGACCTCCCAGCAGGGCATCGAGTGACCACGCATCACGGGCGCGGTAGCGCAGCCATTGCCGACAGACGTTGAGCCCGATGCCGGCCAGCCAAGATCCGAACCGCTGCGGCTCCCGCAGGCGGTCGAGGGCCAACAGTGCCCGGAGCGTCGCCTCTTGCGCTGCATCCTCCGCGAGACCTGGGTCGTCCAGCATCTGACGGCAGAGGGCGATGAGCATCGAGCGATGCCGTTCGACGAGGGTGGCGAACGCCTCCTTATCCCCCGCTCGGACAGCCATCACGAGCTCAGTGTCGAGCCCCTCACCGCGCATTCGCTCTCCCGCGTGCCGCACGCGTGCAGATGTAACGATAAATAGTCGTAGGAATGAGGGCCAGGGTTACGTTTGCGCCTGTTCCTGGCCGGTGCATCATCTGCTGCCCGACTGCGAGCCAGCACCTCTACCATCGAGTGGACACCTGAGAGACCGATGGCGGAGGCGACAATGGCCGGTCGAGAGACCCTGACGCCATGATGGCCTCAGAGCATCGCAGCAAAGATCCGGTCGGCCACCAATGACACATCAGACTGAGGCACGTTCGTGGTGTAGACGCACGCGCCTGGCGGGTGCCTGAAGAGCTAAGGCGCACCGAGGCGAAAGATCCATAGCCCGAGGAAGTGTCCGGCGACGAAAAGCTGGTCGCCGACGATGAGCACCTGGTTGATGTATTCGAATCGGGAGGTGCTGCCGACCTGCACCAGCCGCACCGGATCTGAGGCATCGAAGATCCGTAGGTCGCGGGAAGCGGCGACGATCACGGAGCGACCGGCCGCCGCGACCCGCAATGGGAAGGCCATCCCTTGAAGGGTATGAGTCGCGGCAAGGGTCGGCTGACGTGGATTGGACACGTCGAAGATGAGTAGCCGGCCCGATTGCTGGCCCCGGATCCCCCCAAGCGCATAGACGTGCGTACCGGCCACCGCGAGATGCGAGAGGTTCCAGGCCGGATCGCGCCGCACCGCCACCTCGGCGGGGCGGGAGGGGTCGGACACGTCGATCACACGCAGTCGGTCCTCGCCGAGGACGTAAACGTGTTTTCCAGAGACGGCGAAGTCGGATACGTAGCCGGTACGGATCGAAGCAATCTCCACGGGATGTGACGGATCGGCGACGCTCACGATCTGCAAGTCTCCTTCATCTGCGAAGATCGTCTGACGAGCGACGAAGACATGGTTGTCCGCGACGACCGGCGCCTTGTGGCTGCGTGATTCAATAGATCCGACGACGACCGGTTGCCGTGGATCCTGCGCGTCCACGACCTCCAGGCTACGCAGGGACGTCACGTAAACCCTGGAGCCCGCCGCTGTAAGATGCTGTCCAATCCACGGACGCGCTAAGCTGCTCAAGTGCCGCGGCCGCGCTGGATCGGTCACGTCCAGGATGAAGATTTGGCCCTCGCCGCTGCCGACGTACGCCGTGGATCCCAACACGGCGACGTCCTGGGCGAGGCGGAGCAGCGTGTAGGCCGCAATCTCTGTGGGTCGGCGTCGGTCCCTCAGGTCCAGAACGCTCAGTCCGTCGGTTGTAGCGACAAAGGCGTAATCACCCGCAACGGCGAGCGACGCCCGGCTCATTTCACGACTCGGAAGCTCGCCGATGTGGAGCGGCCGGGCGGGGTTGGAAATGTCGAAGATCTGGCCGCCCGCATAGAGGTAGTCCGCGGCGATCGTCACGCGCTGTGCGAGAAAAAGGCCGGATACCTCCTGGACAAGAATCGGCAAGCTCGGGTCTGAGATATCGAGGACGCGCAGCGGGAGCCCGCCCAGGTAGGCGTGATGGCCGGACACCGCAATGCCGGGCACTGGATTGGTAGTGGAGACAAAAGCTCACCTCCCGCGGATCGGCTGGCCGCGAGACATCGAGGATGTGCAGGCCGTTTTCCGCGGTGAAGGCGCCCCCGGCCCGCTGGGTCCCAACGTAGACGTAGCCAATCGCGCCGGGGGCGGTGGCCACGTCCACGACCTCCTCCGTCTCGCCCTGGACCGGCAGCCACGCGCCCACCTCGATCGGCCGGCGTGGATCGCTCACGTCGATAATCCACACCCCGGCGGCCATGGCCGCGACGAAGGCATAGCTTCCATCGAGCGCCACGCGGCGCGGCGTTCCGACGATCGACGCGGGCAGCGGTGCAGGCAGGGGTACGGCGATCGCTACCGAGCCGACTTCCACCGGATGAGTCGGATCTGAGATATCCACGATGCCCAGCCCCCCGCTTTGGGCAACGTACGCGTAGTCGCCCCGTACCACGATGTCCACTGCCAAGGCAGAGGTGGGTGGTGTCTGCCCGACGACGACCATATCCCGAGGATTGGAAATGTCGACAACCACGAGGCGTGGACCGACGCGCAGATAGGCGTAGGGTTCCCGCACCGCGATCGCGCCGAGCTCTCCGCCGTACTGCCCCACCAGGGTGAGTCCACGATCCTGGGCGCCCAGGTCTGCCTGAGCCATCGCCGTAGCGAGGGCGTGGGGAAGCGGCTGTATGAGTAACCCGGCGAGCAGGATGAGGCGCATCAGGTTCGGGAAGCGCATGGTTACGCGTCCTGCCAGGATTTGAGGCGGATGAACAGCGTCCGCCGGCCGTCGCTGGGACCTGGGGTGAGGATGACGAGCGCCTCCCAGTCGCCGTAGTCGGGCAAGGACCAGAGACTCCATGCAAGCGACCCGTCGCCGCCGGCCACAAGGCGCGTCCACCCGCCTGATGCCAACTGCTCGGCGAAATTGGCGTCGAGCCGCTGCACCGTTGCCTCCGTGGAAATGGTCGCCTCGACAGCCGTCTCGGTCCGTCCTTGGCCACGGCCCGAGAACGACACGGGCTCGCGGGCCGGTCCACTTAGGGGAGGAAGCAACTCCGAAGATAGCGGGCGGCTCGAACGAGTCTGGCGGAGACAGCGGTCCGTCTCGCCGATCTCCGCCTGCACCTGGACCTGGCTGCCTCCGTTTGCGTGTGGGTGCAGCGAGATCCGCACGTAGGGTCCGCTCTCACTCTGGCACAACTCGCTCATCTCGGTGCCGCCCGGGAATATGCCTGACACGCCGGTCATTGCACGTGGCGCTGAGGTCCAGCCGAGCCGTTGCAGCTCAGCGTTGAAGAAGGCCAACAACTCGTGGGGTGGTTGTCCCGCGTCGAGCATGACGTCGGCCGACAGGAGATGGTGGTCGGCGAAATGCACCGATGTACCCACAAGGTGCGAATTGGTTGGTAGCGGAAACGCGGCCAGTTCATTCGGCAACGCCTCGGGGAGGAGGCGCGTCGACAACCGTCGCCCCACGAGGTCGCGCGCAGGACGGGAGAGGAGGCGTTCGGCGGCTTCGAGGGGCGAAACCTCCTCCTGGACCAACAGTGGCGACCCAGGCACCGGTGCCATCGGTACATTTCGGCTGACGCGGACCGGCTGCAGTCGCGGCCCGCCCCAGTTCGGACTCTCGAGGTCCGTCAAGTCAAGCCCGCCCAGTGGACGCGGCTCGACACGCTCCGGAGTGCGCAATGTCGCGTCGACCGCGAAGCGCACGAATCGCTGGGGCCGGCTCGGTTCCTCGAACGCGAGGAAGAGCCCTTCCCATGCCTCGTCGGCGCTCGCCCGCCAGCGGCTCCAGGCGAGGCGCTCGCCACCGCTTGAGAGCCGGACCCAACCGGCCGCCTCGAGCTGGCGTCCGTAGTGCGCCTCCAACTCCTGAGCGGTCAGCTCAGTCCGCAGCGTGGCCTGGCTGCTCGCCGGGGCGCCACCCGACCCAGGAAACCCGGATGGGGTCTGCACTTCGGACGGATCTGACACGCCCTCTGGTGGTAGCAGGTGCGGGATGAGGTCCGGCGGTGGCACGGGTGCGGCGCGAAATCCTGGTCCGAGACCTGGCGGGGAGAACGTCGGAGGCGAGAATCCCGTTGATGGCTGAGCCGCGGCCGGGGAATACGGCGACAACGAAGGTGGTGGCGAGAACGGTGCGAACGAGGGTGAGCACAGCGCGTACCCGGTCAAGGAGATGTCGAGGCGCACCTCGGTGTGACCATGCAGCCCCTCGTCGGCCCCGAGCTGGAGCGAGATGGGCCCGCCCTCCTGGCAGTACAGACCTCCTGGAGAGCGAGGTGCGCTCCGAAAGCCGCCCTGCTGGGTGAAGGGTGCGCCTGCTGGCGGCGTCCAGCCACGGCGAGTGACCTCTTCGGCATATTCCCTCCTTACTTCGTCCGGCGCGCCAGGAACGTCCACGAGCACGTGCACCTCGACGACCTGCCCTTCGGAGACGCGTGCGGTGCTTCCGACTAACCGACCTGTCGGGAGTGGCACGTCGGACGGCAGCCCCGCTGGGAGGGCGCCAAGGAGTAGGAGCCGGCGCGTGCTTTGTTGGCCCATCTCGGGCTGCGGCGGATTCAGCACTCGCTCGATCAGCTCCGCTGCGGCGCTGTCCCCTTGGGAGTAGGCGACGGATCCGCCGGCGGGACCAGGAATGACCATGGTTCCCAGGAGAGCGACGCAGATCGATACACAGAGAATCGGACTACGCATTCGTTCCCTCCTCGCGGAGCCCCGGCAGTGCCCTTTATCAGTATCCCGTGTCGGTATCGAGTATCGGCAACGTGCGCTACTGACTGACGTGGCACAATGGCAATACTGAGGTGATTGGTGTGCTTCACGCCCAAAGTGGTCTCGCCGAGGAACCCCGACTCGATCACCGGCACAGGGCCGACTCCAGGCCACGATGGGCGCTCGTGCTCCGCACGTTCCTAAGCCGAATACTCGTCGCCTTCGGCGTCATCATGACAAACACCGGGCCCTGGTTCGTGCACGCCCAGGAAAACCCTCCAGTTCCGGTCGACCGTCCTGTCCTGCAAATCAATATCGGTGGCGGCATGGTCGCCCTCAGACACCCGGCCGCGCATATCCCTGACCTGACGATCTGGGCGAGCGGGCGTGTGGTCTTCGAGGCGCCCGACCAGTTTATCCGGGAGGGAAGGCTTTCCGCCGAGACCCTGGCTGCCCTGCTGCCGCGTGCGGCGGTGCTCTATGAGCTGCCGGACAACTACTCCGCCTGCGCCTGCACCGACGTGGGGACCACAACGTTCGCGATCGACACCGAGCGGGGGCGCAAATCGGTTTCGGTCTACGGGTTCGCGGTCGAGCGCTGGAGCCACGAGATACCGTTGGAAGGCATGGACCAGTTGCGCGCGCTCTACCGCGCCGCCCACGAGGCATTGCCACGGAATGCCCCCGTCATGCGGCCCAGCGAGGCGGTGGTCCGCATCCGTCCCCTGGATCGTCGCGAGGTGGAGCAACTGGCAGACCAAGGAATCCAGTCCGGGGTCTGGCCGTCCGACCTCTCGGGTTCCCTCACCGGCGATGCCGCACGCCGGGCAGCGGAGCTGCGCGGACTCGGGCCCACACCCCGTGCATTCCGACTGAACGGTGACGCTGTCGAGGTTCTCGTCCTCCCAGTCCTCCCACTGCTCGCCACCGGGGGCGCCGATGACCTACCCGTCCACCCAGCCGCCACTGCCTACATTGGCAACGAGGACCGAGTGACCCCTTACCGTGCGCCTGGCGTCGGGCAGTCCGCACTGTTCGCCTGGCACCTCGAGGCTCTGTCGACGGCGGGCTGGCGACGAACCGGCGCGAGGGAATCCGAACTGCAGGCATGGTCACGCGGCCAGGGATCTCAGGGATCGAGCGAGCAGATCGTCATCCTGAGGTTCAGTGCCGAGCGCTACACCGCCGAGCGACACTGGATCTCATCAATTCCGGTTGACGGCACGATCTATCCGCCGAACGCCTTCACCGGGCGTGATTGCCCGACTGACGTGTGCGTGCGCGGACTGGCGCCGCCGGAGGTGGCAGGATGGTACGGTGAGTATCTCGGCTACCAGGGTTGGATCGACGTCGGCCCTAACACCTACATTCGCCGCTCACGTGGCGAGGCCGGGCGAGCGCCAGAATACCGGGAGCTGCGGCTGGAGCTCCGTCCTCGTGAGGGAGGCACGGAAGTCAATTTGCTACGGAGCCCGGCCACGGCACCGGAGATCGGCTGGCCAACGGCGCCGCCCGAGGAGCGCGACCCACTTTGCGAGGCAACCAAAGGCGGCCCGGTGGACATCGCCGGGCAAAGCGTACGTTTGCACGAGTCACTGTGCGTCGTGTTGCAGCAACCGGCCCGGCTTCGCGTCCAGGTCGCTTACGGGGACTCGTTCGTTGACGTCGACCCGGACACCGGACGCGCATTGCGCGCCGTCACCCAGCGCCAGGAACGCGCGCTGTTCGGCCATCTGGAGGCCGTAGCAGGCGGCCGGCTGCCGCGCGGGCCCCTTATCCCCGCTCCTCCCTTCTAAATGCGGCCCGCACGCTAAATGAGGCCCGCACCCCTGGCGTCGTGCGGTTCCTAACAATTGGGAACGGCGACGATCCAGTGCTGCTGGTCGTCGAAGCGGAAATGTGCTCGGTTCCCCACCCCGAACGGGGCCGATCGCATGCTTCCGGGGACGATGCTGGCGCAGTTTGCCGAGACCGCATCGAAGTACCGAACAAACGACTCTGAGATTAAACGTACCGCCGCGATATCCCCGACAAGTCTGCACTCCTCCAATCGCCACAGCCGGTTCACGCAAGTGCGCGTGCGCTCAATCTCGGTCTGACGCCCACGTATCGTGTGTCTCGGGTGCTTAACGCCAGGTCCACTGCTCCAGTTTCCACATCGAGTTGCCCTTGCGGCCCGATTGCGGGCCGACGACGCTGCCCGCGTGGGCGACCACCTCGGGGGCGTAGTAGAGCGGGAAGTAGGCCGCTTGCTCGCTCAGGTACTTCATGGCCTGGATCACGACGCGGTTCTGGTCGTTCTTGTCGAGGGTCACGATGTAGGTGCTGAAGAGCCGATCCATCTCGGGGTCGGAATAGCCGCCGCGGTTCTGGCCCGACCATCGATCCGCTGGGCTCGGGATGTACGACGTGGTGAAGTAAGGGAGACGGTTCGTCGTGATCCCGATGTTGCTGATGGACAGCGCTGGATAGGTCGACTGGGTTTCTCCGTCGAGCTGTTCGGCGGCCGAGAGCGTGCGCAGCGGGGTGTCGACCCCCGCGCGCTTCCACACGTCGGTCAGGATCAGGCCCTCGCGCTGGTAGCCGCCGAGGGGCGTAAGGCTGGGCGTGAGGCGCGTGCCGCCCTGGCCGAAGAGCCCTTCGGCATCCTTCGTGTAGCCCATCTCGGTCAGGAGCTGCTCGGCGCGGCGGACGTCAAATGGGTGCTTGGCCAAGACGCGGTCGAGCTCGGGATAGAAGTCTGCCTCTCTCGCGATGAGCGTGTCCGCGATCGCGAGCTCGCCGTCCAGCACGGCATCGACGATGGCCTGTTTGTCGACAGTGTGCGCCAACGCTTGGCGAAGTCGAACGTCTGCCAACGCGGCAGGATTCATGTAATCGGGCCGCCACTGCATGCGCACATAGACTGTCCTGGCAGTCGCAACGAGCGCGGAGCCCGGCTCATTGCGTGCCATCCACTCACGACGAAGGGTTGAAACCTGGTCGAAAACCACGCTCATGTCGGTGGCAACGTGGACAGCGCCCGAGAGCATGTTGGCCACGGTGGTATTGGTGTCCGTGATCGGCGTGATCTGGATCCGCCCGATCCTCGGCTTGCCACCCACGTAGCCTGGGAACGCTGAACCCAGGATGAATGCGCCGGGCTCCCACCGTTCGAGCTTGTACGGGCCAGCGCCCACGAACTCCGTCGTCCAGTACGGCAGGGAGAAGGCCTCGCGGGGCTCCATCTGCTCCAGGTAGGGACCGACGATGTGCCGGGGAACTGGCATCCAGCGGAAGTCAGCCGCCTCCGCGTTGGGCGACTTGTACCGAACGACGACCGTGCGCGGATCTGGAGCGAGGACCTCATCAGCCCCGCCGCCACGCACGAGCTTGGAGAACACGTTGGCCAACACGAAGTCGTCCGCGGTCAACGGCGCGCCGTCGTGCCAGGTGAGGTTGGGCCGCAGACGCCACGTCATCTCCATCTGCCCGTCAGGCGAGACGGTCCAAGTGTCCGTCCCGAGCTTGGGGAGGGCCTCTGCGAGCTGTGGATGGGGATTGGCTTTCTCATCTAGGTCCATGAGGCTCGCGTGGAAGATCTGCCAGGGCGCCTCGGGTGCATTACCCGTGTACGCAGGGTTTAGCACCGAGCCCACGAGGGCCGTCGGCTCGGTCTTCACCGCGATGATCAGTGTGCGGTTGTCGTCCTGATTCTGGCTGGTACCTCCCGGCGCAACGTTGGCGCCCGACGGTCGCGCCGTCTCGGGCCCAGCCCCACAAGCTGCAGCCAATACGGAAAGCAATAAGACAAGCGATAGCCCTACGCGAAATCCCATCGATACCCCATTCCAAAACGCTATAAGACTTGGATGCGGGACCCTACTGCTCTGTCAGCGATGGTCCGAAGTGACGCGTCGTGCTTGAGCGAAAGGTCGCATTCGTCGCTCAGGGACACGGATTCTTCAGGCTGCGCCTTCAGAATGACAGCGGATGAATGACAGTGGACGGACACTAGGCTGTGACCGGCGCTCTCCAGAGTGTCCTGACGACTCGGCCACCCGTTTCGGCGAGGATCTCATCTAGCTCCTCGTCCGACGGCGCTGTGTTGCGCTTGAGGAAGATGGGATCCACCACGTTGATCTTCGGGTCCGTAATGCGACCAGGGGGCTCGCGTCCTTCCTGGACGTCCTTGATCGCCTTCAGCATCATCCGCCGCCAGGCAACGATGGACATGTCCGCCACGCCGAGCATCTCCTTGGTCCGATCCTGAATCGGCCCCTGGGTCTCGTTGGCGAACGAGTCCTGAACGACGAAGACCGAACCCATTCCGGTGAATGTGCTCGTCTTCTGCTCCTCGCGGTCCTGCAGGTAGCGGTTCGACGCTTGTCGCTTGAAGTGGTAGTCGGGGGTCATGATCCCCCAAGTTCGGGCGTAGCGGTGCTCCTCCGGGATCGGGCCGGAGCGCTTGAACGAGAGGACGAAGAGCCAGTTGTGGGTATCGTCGATCGGCACGCGCCAGTAGATCATGTAGCCGTCGCCGGGAAACTGCGGACCACCGCGGGTGAGACACAGGCTAGGGAACGTGTACTCGGGTCCACCTATCTCCTTGCCTTCGTCTCCGTCGATGTACGCCCAAACGCTGAAGTCGTTTTCCTCGACGCGTCGGATACCGAAAAAGCCCTCTTTTGGCGGCTCGCGGTAGTTCCGCTCCTGTCCGTCGGGCAGATCCTGAGGGAACGCCTCGAGCTTCTTGGTGCCCGAGTCGGTCTTGAGGAAGCGATGGAGGAACCGAACGTGGGTCGGATCTTGGCTGCCCTCGAGCCCTTGGAGATAGTTGCAGTCGTGGTAGTGCTTGGTGATGATGCAGTTCTCGGCTGGAGCGGACAGAACCTCGTAGTTCGGGAGGAGAGGCGGCTCACCTTCGCCCATGTAGGTAAAGATGACCCCGCCCTTCTCAATGCAGGGATAGGCCTTGTGGCGCACGAAATCCTTCAGGTGGCTGCCAGGCGGCTCCGCCGGCGTCTGCAGGCACTTGCCGTTCACGTCGTAGAGCCAGCCGTGATAGACGCAGCGGAGGCCGCCGTCCTCGATGCGCCCGTAGCTCAGATCCGTGGCGCGGTGAGAGCAATGCAGGTCGAGAAGGCCGATGCGGCCCTGCTCATCCCGAAACATCACCAAGTCTTCGCTGAAGAGCCGGACCGGAATCGGCGGTCCGCCCGGGGGCAGCTCCTCGCCGAGAGCGGCAGGCTGCCAATAACTTCGGAGCAACTGGCCACCAGGAGTTCCTGGGCCGGTTAGCGTCAATAGATCATTTTCTTCTTTAGTGAGCATCTGGAGAAACCTCCTCCGAATAGGTCGCTGGCGGATAGGTCGCTGGGTCGCTATCGCGGCCCCAATTGTAGCCGGAGAGGGCCTAGCGCCACTGCCAGAGGTGGATGTCGGTGGCCTCGTCGGCGGGACCGGTCAACGCGGCTGTGTGGGCAGTGACGCCGAGGATGTAGTGGATCGGGATCGACGGCAGATCTTCGCTGTAGATTCTCGCCATCTGTACCATCGACTGGATGCGCTGCGTGCGATCGAGGGTACTGTTCCATCCACTGAGCGCACGGTCGAAGGCAGGGTTCGAGTAGCTGCCCCTGTTGCTGCCGGTCCAACGATTCTCGGGCCGCGGGATCGAGTCCGAGCCGAGGGTCTCGATCGAGCCACCGTCTCCTGTGTAGAGGCCCGGCCGCTCGGCGCGCACGCGCGCTTCCCTCTGCTCCGCCTGGGAAACGTATTTGGAGGACATGTCGAACCCGCCCCGCTTCCAGGAGTCGATCATGATGTTCTGCGTCAGCTCGCTCTGCGGGTTCGCCGCAATCCAGTCCTCGCCGGACAGGCGAACGCCGTTCGGGCTGAGGAAGAAGCCATCGGGTCCCTTGAAATACCCCATCTCGTTCATGAGCTGCTCGGCCCGCTGCAGATCGAACGGATGCTTCTGTACCGTTCTGTCGACGTCGCGGAAGGCCTGATCGGCGGGCAGGATGCGCGTCTCGGCGGGCATGCCCTGGCCCTCGAAGACCGCCTCGTTGATCGCCTCTTTGTCGACGGCGTGAGCGATCGCCCGCCGCGCGCGCACGTCGAGCGTCGCCGCGAAGCTCGGCGCCACACGGTCAGGATCGAGCTGGAACTCGGTCGTGCGTGAGGAGCGCGCCCTGGTCAGGATCACGCCCTCTGTGCCCCACTGGCGCCTGAGGACCAGCGCTTGATTCAGGGGCACGGCATTCGACACCGAGACGTCCATAGCGCTCGAGAGCAGATTGGCGAGCACGGTGTTTGGGTCCTCGACGTAGGCCACACGGATGCGGGCGATCTTCGGCCGACCGCGAACGTAGCCGTCGAACGCCGTCGCCTCGAGGCCTACGCCAGGATTCCATTGGTCGATGCGGTAGGGCCCAAGTCCGACGTACTCTCGCGTCCAGAATGGGTGTGCGGCGAACGCATCGGACTCCAGCCGTTCGAACGGCTCGTTCAAGATGTGGCGCGGGAGCGCTTGAAGGTCCTCGGCAATGACCTGGCCGGCCTCGGGAAACGGCTTGCTCCAGGAGATCACGATGGTGCGCTCGTCGGGCGTTGTGATTCCTTCGATGCGGTCCTGGGGCGTCGGGCTGGAGGCCCCGTATCGTGGGTTCTGGTAGACCCGCAGCGCGAAGGTGAAGTCTTCCGCGATCAGCGGCGTACCATCCTGCCATGTCAAGTTGGGCTTCAGGCGATAGGTCGTCTGCATGCGGCCGTCGGGAAATACCTGCCACGAGTCGGTGTTGACCTGCGGCAGCGCCTCGGCGAGGTACGCGTTCGGGACCCCCTCCGTGTCGAGGATCGCGAGCCCGGCGTTGAACATCGTGATGGGGGCGCCTCGCACGCCGATGGTCTGAAGCCCCTTCGCCGCCGCGGTCACGCCCTCGGTCCGTACGACCATGTTCAGCACGCGGGTGCTTTGCGCGGCGGGGGCGCCTTCGGCGGATGTCCCGCTCTGCCGCGCGGGCGGCGGCGACCCGCAGGCAGTAAACAAGAGCAGAGTGACCAGGACAAGAGAGCGCAGGTGAAGACGCAACACGGTTCGTACCACCTTAGTCGCCGTTGATCAGGATCGAGGAGGTCGAGAATTTCCGTGGCGGCCACGCAATCCCGTGCGGCAAACGAAACGCCTCAAGGGAGCATTCCTGCTCGCCCGGCCGAAGGGTTGGCTGCTCGTGGCGCGTCGATCGGATCTAGGGCTCTTCGGCCCTCCAACGGAACCAGCCCTCGACGTTGAGCGGGAAGTGCTCGTCGAAGCGGCGCCATGAGCCGTACGCTGGGGTGAGTGAAGATTTGACCGCGGCCACCATCTCGGGCGAGCCATCTGCGTGGCCAGCCGACTGCGCGGACTCTATCGCGTGTGACAAGTCGAGAAAGTATTGGCGCGCTTCCCAGACGTCGGCGACGGTGCCCGTCATCTGGGGGCTCGGGTGCCCGGACACCAGGACGTCGAAGTCCAAGTTCTCCGCGATCCATTTCAATCGCTCGGCCGTGCGAGCGGGATGCCCGAGGAGCGCCTTGAAGGGCACGTTCTTCGGCTGGACGTAGTCGACGGTCATGATCAGCCGGCTCGCTGGGTGGTGCAGGATGATGTAGTCGTCCTTCGCCGAGAGCCCGGCCCAGTACAGATCGAGGTGCGTTCCGCCCAGATCCAGAGCCATGCGATCGTCGAACGTGATCTCGGGCACCGGGGACGTCGGGTCGTTCGCCGCGGCGATCTTCTCCACCACGTTCCGATGCCCCACAAACTTGGCTGTGTCGGCGAAGACGGCCCCACCGATGCCGTGGTCGGCGCCCCAGTGGCTGTAGACCATGTACTTCACGGGTTGATCGGTGACCGATCGAATCGCCTCTTTGATGATGCTGGGCGTGCGGGCGTTGTTCTGACCGCACGGGTCGACGAGGATGACCCCTTCGGGCGTGACGATGAACAGGGACACGTGGTGCTGGTAGCGAAAGCCAAAGGTGTCCGGCGCAAAGCGAACGAGCTCCGCGATCGATTCCACGGGCTGGGTGGCGGGCGTTGCAGGTGCCGTCATGATGTACTCCTTCTCAGCGCATGGGGGCATGCGAGGGCCGTCATGATGTACTCCTTCTTAGCGCATCGGGGCATGCGAGGGCCGTCATGAGCCGTCTTTCGCCTGCAGCGCGTCGTAGATCGCCTCGGGGCGGAAGGGGATCGACTTCAGGCGGATGCCGACGGCGTCGCGGATGGCGTTGGCGATCGCGGGGGAGGTCGGGATGTGGCCGTGCTCGGCAAGGGCCCGGCCGCCGAATGGCAATGGCCCTGGGGCATCCTCGATCCAGGTGAGGGTGAAGGGCGGGATATCGGCGGCGGTGGGGATCTTGTAGTCCCCAAAGTTCGGGTTGGTGACGCGCCCGTCCTCGATGATCATCTCCTCCGACATGGCGAGGCCCACGCCCTGGACGAAGGCGCCCTCCACTTGGCCCTCGGCCGCCGGCGGGTTGATGATCGTGCCGCTGTCACAGGCAGCACTCACGTGCAGAATCTTGATTTGGCCCGTCTCGGGATCGACTTCCACCTCGGCGACCTGGGCCATGCACAGCTCGGTGTACACCTTGCGGCCGTCGAAGCGCGCTCGGAACTCGACGGTCTCGCTGCGCCCGCGGGCTGCCTCACCAACGGCCTCGCCTAGCGTCACCGGCGCCTCCGTTGAACCGGGGAGGCTGAAGGCGCCGTTCTCGAGCACGATCTCGTCCTCGGGCCAGCCGCGAGCTTCCGAGACAACAGCACGCAGCTCGTCCCGGGTCAGCTCCGCGGCCGCGTTCACGGCGCCGCCGCTCAGGTGCGTTGTGCGCCCGGCGCCGAGACCGGGGTCGTAGGGCATGATGTCGGATCCAACTGGCAGGATGGTCACCTGCTCCAACGGCACGCTGAGCACGGCCGCAGCGATCTGCTGCTCCATGATGTGAGCCCCCATGCCCGCGTCTGGCGTGCCGGTCACCACCGTGACCTGGCCGCTGAGATCGACGCGGATGAGCGACTCGGCCTCGCCCTCGCCGATGTGGCGATGGGTAATCGCGATGCCGCGGCCCACATTCGGCGGCTTGGGCTTGCCCCAGTTCGAGCCAGCAACCGCCGCGTCCAGGCACTGGCGCCAGTAGAGGTCTCGCCACTCGTCGCCGGTGGCGTCCGCCTCCCCTTCTTGAATCATGTGATCGAGACGGTACTCGAGGGGGTCGAACCCGAGGCTGCGAGCGATGTCGTCGATGTGACTCTCGATGGCGAAGATCGTCTGCGAATCGCCCGGGGCGCGCATGAACCCGCCGGGGACGTGGTTCGTGTAGACGACGAAGGATTCGATCTTGCAGTTGGGGATTCGATAGACGCCGCCGCCTTTTCGCGCTCCGCCCACATCGACGTTGGGCGTTGGCTTATGGGCTCCGTACGCGCCTCCGTCGAAGACGCTGCGAACCTGGTGGGCCGTGATCGTGCCATCCCGCTTGACGCCGGTGCGCATGTGGATGACGGAGGGATGGCGCGGGCTTCCGGCGATGAACTCTTCTTTGTAGGTATGCGTCATGCGCACCGGACGCCCGCATGCCCTGGAGAGGTAGTAGCAGAGCGGAATGTCCATGAGACCGCCCTTGTTTCCATAGTCCCCGCCGATGCGGACGAACTCGTAGATGACCTGCTCCTCCGGTACGTCCAGGGCTTCCGCTAGCTGTTTGCGCTGACCCAGGGGGTTCTTCGGGTGGCCGTAGACGTGGATGATTCCGTCGTCGTCGATCCACACGGCCCCACCCTGGGGCTCGAGGTGCGCCTGGTGGGTCATGGCGGACGAGTAGGTCTCCTCGAAAATGAGGTCCGCCTCAGCGAAGCCAGCCTCGACGTCCCCCTTCTCCCAGTGCCCATACGACTGGACGTTCTTGAGGCCCTCCGGAATGTTGGGAAGTCCCGTATAGCCACGCTGGTCCGGGTGGAGTACTGGCGCGTCGTCGTCCATCGCCCGCATCGCGTCGAGAAGAGGATCGAGCAGCTCGTACTCCACCTCGATCAGATCCAGAGCAGCCTCGGCAGTCACGGGGTCCTCGGCGGCGACCGCGGCGATCTTCTCGCCGATGAAGCGCACGACGTGCTCCGCCAGGATGGGTAGGTCGTAGACGCGCCGTCCGTGCAGCACGTTCCGGATGTCCTTGGCGGTGATGACCGCCAGCACGCCGGGCATGCCACGGGCCTTGCTCGCGTCGATGCGCTTGATCCGGGCGTAGGCGTGGGGGCTGCGCAGCGCCTTGCCCCACACCATCCCCGAAACAGGGACGTCCAACGCGTAGTGGGCCCCGCCGGTGACTTTGCCGACACCCTCTGTTCGGGGCGCCCGCTGGCCGATGACTGTTGTTGGTGCTGCCGCCATATCCGTCGCCTCCGCTTGCGCTCCAGGTTAGCGCCGCAGCGCCATTCTCCGGTCGGAGGTGACAGTTGTCAATCGCTACTCGACGCTTGCTAGAGCCAGCCCGACTGGCGAAATCGATAGTAGAGATACGCATCGATGATCAGCATGAGACCCATGGCGAAGGGGTAGCCGAATTGCCATTTCAGCTCGGGCATACCGTCAAAATTCATGCCATAGATCCCGGCGATCAGCGTCGGGACCGCCACGAGGGCGGCGTAGCCCGCGAACCGCTTCGTGACCTCGTTGTCGTGGATCGTGACGAGCGCGAGGTTGACGGACATAGCGGTCGTGGCCAAGTCGCGAGCGGAATCGATAGCCTGATTGAGCCGGACGAGGTGATCGTTGACGTCGCGAAAGTACTCGTCCATGCCTCGGCACATAGACGGCACGCGGCCGCCGTAGAGCTTACCCATGACCTCGATCAACGGCTCCACCGCATGTTTCAGCACGGTGAACTTCTGCTTGAGTTCGTATAGATCGATGACCGGCCGCGCTTGGCCTAGCTGCGAGAAGATGCGAGATTCGATCTCGTCCAGCTCGTCCTCGAGCTCGTCGAGAAGCGGGAAGTAGCGGTCGACGATGGCGTCCATCAATGCGTACAGGACGAACCCAGAGCCTCGCTGCAGGAGCTCGGGCTCCCGCTCGCAGCGAGCGCGTACGGCTTGAAACCCGAACTCCCCGCCGCGCCTCGCTGAGAGCACGTAGTTCTCGCCGACGAAGATGTCGATCTCGCCGACGTCGAGCTCGTCGCCCGCGCGCTGGATGAGGTGGAGGGCCGCAAAGAGCGACTGATCGTACTCCTCGATCTTCGGTCGCTGATGTCCGTGGCTCGCGTCCTCGACGGCCAGGGGGTGCAGATCGAACTGCTGACGCATCACCTCGAGCTCCGCGTCGTCGGCATCCAGCAAGCCGACCCACACGAAGCACTCAGGGCGAGTCACGTAGTCGCGGATCTCCTCAATCCCAATGTCCGCCAGCCGCCTGCCATTCTGATAGGCGACGCAGTTTAGAAGCATCAGCACCCCCAGACGATGCGCATGATAGCGAAGCTGTGGCGGCCGCATCTCCTTTAGAAGACCACTGGGGTAAAATCGGCGGTGTTCCCCAAGGAGGTGAATCGTGGCACGGGTGATTGCTGGCCTCGCATCGTCGCACGCGTACACATTTCTTCGACCCGAGGATTGGGACCAGCGGCGGCAGGTCACACGCGGCCGCTTCGCCGCCCGGTACGGGCATGAGGCGAAAGAGCCGCCCCAGCTCGCGGGCGAGACGCTCGAAGCGAACCAGAAGCGGTTCGCTGCCATCGAGGGAGGGCTGAACCAGCTCCGATCACAACTCGAGGCGCTCAAGCCCGATGCGTTGATCGTCATCGGCGACGACCAAGATGAGAACTACCAGGAGGAGAACCTCCCGCAGTTCGCCATCTACCTGGGGGACGAGTTCGTGCTCGGCGGGCGGGCAGGCACGTTCGGACCACGACGTAAGAACGACACCGCGCTCGCGGCGGCCCTGCACGAAGGATGCGTCGAGGCGGGCTTCGACCTCGCTTCGTCCAAGCGGTTCCCGGACGACGCCCTGATCTCTCATGCCCACGTCGAGGTACTGCGATTCCTCGATCCTGACGGTAAGGTCCCGGTGGTTCCGATCTTCGTGAACGCGATCCACGTGCCAGGGCCGACGCCGAGGCGCTGCTACCAATTCGGCCAGGCGCTCCGACAGGTGCTGGAGGCCCAGCCGGACAACAAACGCGTGGCGCTCTACGCGTCGGGCGGGCTATCGCACTACACGGCCGGGTTCCCTTGGCCGCACTACAGCGGCGAGGCCACGATCGGGTCCATCGACGTGGACTTCGACCAGCGGGCCGTCGCGCACATGCGATCGGGCAACGGCGCCGAGCTCGCGAAGCTGACGTCGGGTGAGCTGCTGGACAGCGGCAACATCGAAATGCGGCAGTGGATCGTCCTCATGGGGGCGCTCGGCAGTCAGCAGCCGACGAACCTTGCGTATGAGCCGTTTTTCCGGGGAGTTATGGGAATGGCGACGGGGTATTGGGAGATGCCGGCGGCCGCGGCGAAGTAGCGGTTTTCGGATTCGCCCGCGCTGACTTTTGCGGTGGGCAGCGAACTGTCGCGTGCTGAGGGCTGGGACGCCCTCACCCCAGCCCTCTCCCAGAGGGAGAGGGGTAGCGATTGAAAGGAACGACCATGGATCACGGGACCATCTGGACACATTTGCTGGGCGCCAGCGTGAAGTTCGTCGACGCCAAGGGCATGCGCACGCGGTACATCGAGGCGGGCTCGGGCGAGCCGCTCATTTTGCTCCATGGGAGCGGCGGCCACGCGGAGGCCTACCATAAGAACGTCGTGCCGCTGGGCGAGCATTTCCACACGTACGCGATCGACATGGCCGGCCACGGATACACGGACAGCCACCCGGACAAGGCCGGCACCGAGGGGATCGTCGATCACATCCTGCGATTCATGGACACGGTCGGGATCCAGCGTGCGCATTTCGCTGGCGAGTCTTTAGGGGGCGCTACCGCTGCGAAGATCGCGCTGGAGCTCCCGGATCGGATCAACAAACTGGTGTTCATCACGGGCGCGGGCCTGGAGATGGGCGAGGAGGCGTCGAAGCTGGCAGCTCCGGGGCGCGAGTCCTTCTCTCGGCTGACTGCGGCTGCGACCGGCAACCCTACGAAAGAGACGATCCGGGCGCGGCTCGCGTGGCTCTTCGCTGATCCGGACGCTTCGATCACGGACGAGCTCGTGGACGTGCGCTACACGATCTACACGCGACGAGCGAAGCTCGCCGAAGCGTCCGCTGCTCCAGCAGCGTCGACCCAGCGGGGCGTCGGCGTCGCCCTCACACCCGAGAAGCTGCGGGAGATCAAGGTTCCGTTCTTCTTTCTGTGGACCGAGCACAATCCCTCGACTCCCTGGCAGGTGGCCGAGATGGCGCACAAGGAGATGCCCGGCTCACGCTTCCACATCATCAAGCACGCTGGCCACTGGCCCCAGTACGAGCAGCCTGAAGAGTTCAACCGACTCGTCGTGGACTTCTTGAAATGACCGAATTTCGAGATCTGCGCGGACTGCTCTCCATCCTCGAGAAGCGAGGCAAGGTCTACCACTACCGCGATCCCATCAACAAAGAGACGGAGCTGATCCCGTTCTACCGCATCCAGATGCGCGGCCTGCCAGAGGAGGAGCGCAAAGTCTTCGTCTTCGACAACGTCGTCGGCGCCGCCGGCAACAAGTACGACCTCTCGGTCCTCGCGGGGATCTACGGCGCGTCGGACGAGATCCTCGCCATGGGGATGGGCTGCGATTCGTACGTCGGGATGCTGGAGCGGTGGCACCACGCGCTTGAGCACCCGATTCCCCCGGTCGTCGTCGACGACGGCCCCGTTCACGAGGTCGTACACACGGGCGATTGGATTCGGGAGGTCGGGCTCGACGCGCTGCCCGTGCCGGTCGAGGACCCTGGATTCAGCGGCATGATCCGGACCGGGCTTCCGATGTTCACGAAGGACCCGCACACGGGGATCCGAAACGTCGGCACGTACAACGCCTTCTTCCGCGCGCGCGACCGCATCGCGGCCGGCATCGCGCCGAACAAGCACGCGATCTACTACCACCTCAACGGGGCGCGCAACGACGACGCTGAGGGTATGCCCCTCGCTATCGTCATCGGCGCTAACCCGGACGTCATGCTCGTCGGCTCGGCTCGCATTCCTTACGGGGAAGACGAGCTCGCGATCGCTGGCGGCATCTCCGGCGCGCCCGTGGAGCTCGTTCGCTGTCGGACGATTCCGCTCGAAGTGCCGTCGACTGCCGAGATCGTCATCGAGGGACGCCTATCCACGGAGATGGTCGAGCCCCGGGGCGCCTTCGGCGAATACCCGGGCCACCTGAACGTCGACCGCACGCCTTGCCCGGTCATGACCGTTACTGCAATCACGCACCGGCGTGGTGGGATGTTCACGCCCGTGCCAGTCGGGTTCCCACCGAGCGACTGCAACGCGGTGTTTGGCTTCTGCTACAGCGGCCAGGTCTACCACCACCTGAAGTACGAGCTACGCCTGCCAGTAGAAGAGGTCTATTTCCCACAGCTCGGCGGCGGGAGCAACTTCTGCGCCATCCGCGTCTCGGACGGCGCAAACCAGGACCAGACCTGGACGATGCTTCAGGAGGCCGCTGCCGTCTCCGACGCGAAGTACCTGATCGCCGTCGACTTCGACGTGAACCTGCACGACTCGGAGCTGCTCGTCTGGGCCATGAGCTTCCGCACCCAGCCCGACGCCGACGTTCGGATCATCCCAGGCGGCATGCGGAAGTTCGACCCGTCCGCCACCCACCGGTCGGGACGACTGGACCCGTCGGCGGCGCCGATCGCACCGGGCGGCGCGCTCGGCCCGGGGGCGCGAAAAGAGTTCTTCCTCACGCTGATCAACGCGACCCGCAAGTACCCGTATCCACCCGTGGCGCTGCCGCGCAAGGATTACATGGAGCGGGCCCACGAGCTGTGGAAGGCTCAGGAGGTCCTCCCCACGCCGCGGCTCCAGGAGCCGTGGCACGGCTACTTCCTCGGCTACTGGAACGACGACTTGCAGGACGACGCGGACCTCACGCTCCGCGGCGAGTACTCCAAGGTTGGCGACAAGACGAAGCGAGACCAGCAGCAGGTGTGGACTCGCAAGAGCGACGGGTCCTAAGGGTCCGTGATGGCGGGACCAAACGCTCAACGTCCCTTGGGCGGCGAGAGGGAAATGGGCAACATCCGGCAACATCCGGCAACATTTCAGATCCGCCTGGGGCCCGTGGGGACGTTGCTTCGTGCGATCCGCTGGCGCCATCGACGCGCCAAGACTCTTACGCTGGTGAGTCTCGCCGCGATCATGGTGTTCACCGGGTGCGAGACCGGCAGGACGACCGGTGGGACATCATCGGCCGGCACGAGCGGCCAGCCCGCACCGCGCGACACGGGTCCCAAGCGGCTGGTGGCGGCGATCATGGGCCAGCTCACGATGTTGAACGAGGACACGAACCCTGGGGCAACCACCATCGCAGGCGCCGATGCCCTCTCCGGGCTCTTCAGCTCCGGCATGACGGCCGTCGACCACCAGAGCAATACGGTGCCCCAGCTCGCCGAGGCCGTGCCGACGTTAGAGAACGGACTCTGGAAAATGTTTCCGGACGGCAGCATGGAGATGACGTGGAAGATCAACCCGCAAGCCACGTGGCACGACGGGACGCCGATCACGTCCGCAGACCTGCTCTTCACGGCACAGGTCGTCCAGGACCCCGAGCTTCCCAACTTCGCGCGCCAGCCGTATCTGTTCCTGGACGGCCTGGACGCCGTCGACGAGCGGACGGTCATCGTTCGATGGAAGCAGCCATTCATCGACGCGGACACGCTCTTCTCCCGGTCGCTCGGGCAGCCGCTACCCAAGCACCTCCTCGAGAAGAGCTACCTAGAGAACAAGGCCGCGTTCCTGAACGTGCCCTATTGGACGACCGAGTTCATCGGCACTGGGCCGTTCAAGGTGCGAGAGTTTTCCGTCGGTAACCGAATCGTTCTGGATGCCTATGATCAGTATCTGCTGGGAAGGCCGAAGATCGACCAGATCGAGGTGCGCTTCATCATCGACCCGAATACTCTAATCTCGAACGTCCTCGCGGGCGAGGTGAATCTGACCATGGGTCGGGGCATCGGGCTCGAGCAGGCCGTCGAGGTGCGGAACCAGTGGACCGAAGGGCAGATGATGCCGCGGATCGCGACGACGTTCCTGGTGTTCCCCCAGTTCATCGGCCCAAGCCCTGCCGTCGTGGGAGACGTGCGTTTTCGTCGGGCGCTGCTCCACTCCATAGACCGTCAACAGCTCGCGGATACGCTCGGCGCGGGGTTTGCGCCTCCCGCGGACGTGTTCCTGAACCCGGACCTGCCCGAGTACAAAGCGGTCGAGAACGACATCGTGCGCTACCCCTACGACCCACGGCTGGCCGCGCAGATGATCGAAGGGCTCGGCTTCCGTCGGTCTGGCGACTCGTTCCTCGACTCGGAAAACCAGCCACTTGCGGTCGAGCTGCGCACGACTGGCGCCGAGGCAACGGTCAACACGACGCAGACTGTGGCGGATTACTGGCGGCGGCTCGGCGTGAAAGTGGAAACGGTCAACTTCCCAGCGCAGCGGCTGCAGGATCGCGAGTACGTCGCGACGTTCCCAGGCTTCACGCTGTTCGGGCAGAACAACGCGCCGAGGTACTTCGAGAGCCTCCAGGGGAAGCGGGCGCGGCTACCGGAGAACAACTGGGTCGGCGTGGGCGGTGGCACGACCAACTATGCACGTTATGTCAATCCAGAGTTCGACGGATTGGTGGACCGCTTCTTCAATACCATCCCGCGACAGGAACGGATGCTGATCGCTGGGCAATTGGTTCACCACATAACCGATCAGCTTATTCACATGAGCCTCTACTACCGCATCGACGCAACGCTGATGCACAGCCGTTTGCGCAATATCTACGCGATGGGTGACACTCCTACACTCACGTGGAATGCTCATTTGTGGGAGATGCAGTAGGGGGCTAGGGGTTGGGGGCTAGGGGATGGTGAGGCGTATCCCGAGCCCTTTGGCGAAGGATCCGTGACCCGGATGGTTGGGGGGGAACGGATGCTTCGCTTCGCTCAGAGTTTGTGAACCTTTGGCGTGAATTGATTTTTCGAAGGGAGTGGCGGCTTGATGGTCTTTGATTTTTGGCATCCTCCCAGGGATAGGTCTGCGGTCGGTGTCGTG